>OFHK01000052.1_pt1 | contig 36567 bp, 39 predicted proteins | sample 1521951 | NCBI WGS metagenome assembly OFHK01 (sample SAMEA2468436, study PRJEB22500) | soil metagenome | biome: Glassland; feature: Farmland; material: Clay | place: Australia | collected 2013-01-31 | depth 0.55 m
ACCAGTGGAAACGTCTCCGATGAGCCGATCGCCTACGCCGACGCCGACGCGCTCGCGCGGCTGGCGGGCATCGCGGACGCCTTCCTGACCCACGACCGGGCGATCCACATCCGGACCGACGACTCCGTCGTGCGGCCACTGCGGGGCGGGGCGGCGGTGCTGCGCCGTTCCCGCGGGTATGCTCCCGAGCCGGTCACCGTCACCGCTGCGTTTCCCCGGCCGGTGCTGGCCTGCGGAGCGGAGCTGAAGAACACGTTCTGCCTGGCAGCGCAATCCCGGGCGTTCATCTCGCATCACATCGGCGACCTGGAGAACTACCAGACCTTGCGGTCCTTCACCGAGGGCATCGCGCACTTCCGGCGGCTGTTCGATACCGAACCGGAGGTGGTCGCCTACGACCTTCACCCGGAGTACCTGTCTACCAAGTACGCACTGGACCTCGACGGCGTTGACCTCGTGGGGGTCCAGCACCATCATGCGCACATCGCATCCTGCCTCGCCGACAATGACGAGCAGGGCCCGGTCATCGGGGTGGCCTTCGACGGCACCGGGTTCGGCACCGACGGCACCATCTGGGGCGGTGAGTTCCTGCTCGCTGACCTGGCCAGTTTCGAGCGGGCCGGGCACCTGGATCCGGTGCCGATGCCGGGCGGCGTGGCCGCGATCCGGCAGCCATGGCGGATGGCAGCCGCCTACCTGGACGCTGCGTACGGCGATGGCCTGCCAGACGGGCTGGCGGTCGCGCAGCGCAACGCCGGGCGGTGGCCGGAGGTGGTCGCGATGGCGCGGCGGGGAATCAACGCGCCGCTGACCTCCAGCGCCGGGCGGCTGTTCGACGCGGTCGCCGCCCTGCTCGGGGTGCGGGACGAGATCAACTACGAGGGGCAGGCCGCGATCGAGCTAGAACAGTGGGCCGATGCGTCCGAACCCGGCGCCTACCCGGCGGCCATCACCGGCGGCAGCCCGCTGCGGGTGCGTGGGGCCGACCTGGTGCGGGCCGCTGCCGGGGACCTGCTGGCCGGCGCGGGGCCGGGTGCGGTCGCCGCCCGGTTCCACCGCGGCATGGCGGCTGTCATCACGCAGGTGTGCGGGCTGCTGCGGGAGCGGTCAGGGCTGGGCGCGGTGGCCCTGTCGGGCGGGGTGTTCCAGAACCTGCTCCTGCTGGAGACGGTGGCCGGGCTGCTGGAAGGCGACGGCTTCCGGGTGCTCGTGCACGCCCGGGTGCCGCCCAATGACGGCGGGATCAGTCTCGGCCAGGCAGCGGTCGCGGGCGCCCGCGACCGGCTCGGGGCCGGGTGAGCGCGCCCGCGGATCCGGCTCATGCGCAGGGCCGGCCAGGCCGCGCAACGCTGTCAGGCCGCGCAACGCTGTCAGGCGACGTCGACGGCCGTGATCCGCAGGTCGCCGCCGGACAGAATGGCAGCGTCGGGGCTGCCGCACGGGCACAACGGGATGGGCCCGTCCGGCTCGAATTCCCCCCCGCAGGTCCCGCACCGGCACCGGGCCACGACCTCGCTGATCTCCAGCCTGGCGCCTTCCAGGTTCGTCCCCTCGGTAGCCGGGCCGAAGTAAAGCCGGACCGAGTCCGCGGCGACTCCTGACAGTGCCCCGATCTCCAGGTGCACACAGGTGATCGTGGCGTCCGGCAGCCGTTCCCGGACCGCCGCGACGACACTCTCGGTGATCCCGAACTCATGCACCCGGCGTTTCCCTCCCCAGGCCCGGCCGGCGGGGCGGAGCCGGTGCGGCCCACCCCGGTGGCGTTCAGCAGATGCGCGGCAGCGGGTCGCCGACCAGCAGGTCGACAATGCGGGTGCCGCCGAATGCGGTCTTGAGCAGCACGATGCCGGGCGGGTCGGCCTCGATGTGGCCGATGACGGTGGCCTGCTCGCCGAGTGGATGGGCGCGCAGCGCGGCGAGTGCGGCATCGCTGTGCTGCCCGTCCACGATCGCGACGAGCCGGCCTTCGCAGGCCACATACATGGGGTCGATGCCGAGCAGTTCCGCGGCGCCCCGCACCTGCGTGCGAACCGGGATCTGGTCCTCGCTGACCACCACGCTGACCCCGGCCGCGGTGGCCACCTCATTGAGGATGGTGGCCACGCCGCCTCTGGTGGCGTCGCGCAGCGCCCGCACCCCCGAAGTGGCGGCCAGCAGGCTGGCGATCATGCCGTTCATCGCCGCCGTGTCCGAGGCCAGGTCGGCCTCGATGTCGAGTTCCCCGCGGGCGAGCATGATCGTCACGCCATGGTCGCCGACCGGCCCGGACACGATGACCGCATCGCCGGGGCGGGCGGTGGCCACACCCAGCGTCAGGTCGTGCTCGACCAGCCCGACTCCGGCCGTGTTGATGTAGCACCCGTCGGCCTTGCCCCGCTCGACCACCTTGGTGTCGCCGGTGACGACCTGGACGCCAGCAGCCTCGGCGGCGGCGGCCATGGACGCGACGATCGTCGCGAGGTCGGCGACTCCGAAGCCCTCCTCCAGCACGAAGCCCGCGGACAGGTACAACGGAGTGGCCCCAGAGACTGCCAGGTCATTGACGGTTCCGTTCACCGCCAGGTCGCCGATGTTCCCACCAGGGAAAAACAGCGGCGAAACGACGTAGGAGTCGGTCGTCAATGCCAGCCTGGAGCCGTTCACCCGCAACAGCGCGGCATCCTCCAGCGGCTCGAGCAGCGGATTGCGGAACGCGTCCAGGAATACCGCCTCGATCAGGGTCCGGCTGGCTTTGCCGCCGGCCCCATGCGACATGGTGATCCGCTCTTCCCTGATCCGGGGCCGCCGCCGCCTGGCGCGGTCGATCCGGTCCAGTACCTGCTGTTCGCGCTCCGGCGCGGAGCCCGCTGGCGGGGCCGCGGTAGTGGTGTGCTCTTCATGCTCACGCAGGGCCTCGTCCACCCAGCTGACCCTGTGCTCGGTCATGACCTGCTCACCTCGGCTACCCGGTGCCGGTTCATCCGCCCGAAGTTGTAGTAGGCGGCGCAGGCACCCTCCGGTGAGACCATACAGGTGCCGATCGGTGTTTCCGGGGTGCACGCGGTGCCGAACACCTTGCATTCCCAGGGCTTGAGCACGCCCTTGAGCACCTCGCCGCACTGGCAGGCCTTGGGGTCGGCGACCCTGACTCCTGGCACCGCGAACAGTTCCTCGGCGTCGAACCCGCGGAAAGCCTTCCGCAGCCGCATCGCCGAATGCGTGATGAAGCCAAGGCCGCGCCATTCGAAGTACGGCCGCAGTTCCATCACGTCGTTGATCGCCGTCAGCGCCGGGATGTTGCCATCGGTGGGAACCACCCGTGTGTACTGGTTCTCCACCGCGGTGCGGCCCTCGGATACCTGAAGCATCAGCATGTAGATGGACTGGAGGATGTCCAGCGGCTCGAACCCGGCCACCACCACCGGCTTGCCGTAGCTGCGTGCGATGAACTCATACGGGCGGCAGCCGATCACCGTCGAGACATGGCCGGGGCCGATGAACCCATCCAGCCGCAGATCGGGCGAATCCAGGATGGCCTTGATCGCCGGGATGATCGTGACGTGGTTGCAGAAGACCGAGAAATTGGCCAGCCCCTCGGCCTTCGCCCGCAGGATGGTCATCGCGGTGGAGGGGGTGGTGGTCTCGAAGCCGATCGCCATGAACACGACCCGTTTGTCAGGGTTCTGGCGAGCGATCTTCAGCGAGTCCAGCGGCGAGTACACCATGCGGATGTCGGTCCCGTTCGCCTTGGCGTCGAAGAACGAGCCATGACTGCCGGGTACCCGCATCATGTCGCCGAAGGAGGTCAGGATCACATCCGGCTGCGAGGCCAGGTGGATCGCGTCGTCCACCCTCCCCATCGGGATGACGCACACCGGGCAGCCGGGACCGTGCACAAGTGTGATGGCCTCGGGCAGGTAGTCCTCCAGCCCGTGCTTGTAGATGGTGTGCGTGTGCCCCCCGCACACCTCCATGAACTTGTACTCGCGCCCGGGCTCGCACAGCTCCGCTATCCGCGCCGCCAGCGCGTGCGCCTTGTCAGCGCTCCGGAACTCATCGACGAACCGCATGCCGGCTCACCCCTATTCGATCTGTGACTCTGCGAGAGCGGCGAGCTCGTCGGCATAGGCCTGGCCGATCCCCTCCAGGAACTCCAGGGCCGCGGCGGCCTCATGCTCGTCGATCTTGGACAACGCGAAGCCCACGTGGATGAGCACCCACTCGCCCGCCGTGGGCGGGTCGTCGGCGAGCAGGCCGATGTTGATCACCCGCTTGACCCCGCTCACGTCCACCCGGGCCAGGTCGGGCTGGTCCGGGAGTAGCTCGACTACCTCACCTGGTATGCCGAGGCACATGAGATCACCCCTTCGCTCGCCGCTCGCACCAGATCCAGCACCACGCGCGCCGCCCCGTCCACCGCCGCGGCGACAGGCGCGCTCAGCCCGATGCCTTCGGCCAGGGTGGCCGGCTGGCAGCCCACCACCAGCACCTGGCCGGCCTCGGCGCCGAGCATCCCTGCCATGCCGAGCATCACGTCGGGCTGCATGCCGTGCGGGTCGAGGAGCATGCTCGCCGCCAGCCCGGCGCCGGCGCCCGCGGGCTGCTGCTCGGGGCTGATCACCTGCACCGTTCCCGGCGTCTCGCCCTGGTCCGCCGCGTCCACCAGGATCGTGGTGTCCCAGCCCTGTGCGAGATCGTAGGCCAGGTGCATGCCCCTGATGCCGTAGTCGCCGAGCCGTGCCCCGTCCGGGAGTTCCTCGCCGGCCAGCCGCCTGGCCACCTCCACGCCGAAGCCGTCGTCGCCCAGGAAGATGTTGCCAAGGCAGGCGATGAGCGTGCGGCGGGGCATCCTGGCTCACCCACCCTCGGTCAGTGCCATGAGCGTGAGTTCCCACAGCGCGTGGTAGATCGTCGTCTGTGCCTCCTGGATCCGGTGCACGGACGCCGACGGCGCGACGAACAGGTAATCCAGGCCGCTGAGTTCGGCCATCTTGCCACCCTCATACCCGGCGATGCCGACCGTCAGCATGCCGCGCCGGCCCGCCTCTGCCAGGCCGCGCAGCAGGTTCTCCGAGTTGCCGCTCGTGGACAGGGCGATGGCGATGTCCTGATGGCGCCCGAATGCCGCGATCTGCCGGGAGAACATGACGTCGACGCTGATGTCGTTGCACAGCGCGGTCACCACGGCGCTGTCGTTGGTCAGGCCGAACGCTGGCAGCGGCCGGGCCTCGCCGTCAGGGTTGACGAACAAGGCGGCCAGTTCCTGCGCATCGGTGGAACTGCCCCCGTTGCCGAAGGCCAGCAGCCGCCCCCCAGCCGCGAAGCGGTCCGCCATCGCGGCCGCGCAGGCGCGCAGGCGGCCGGCGTCGGCGGCGCAGACCTGCCGTCTCAGTTGGGTGATCTCATGGGTCTTGGCGATGGTGGACTGGCGGACCTCCGCCATCACCGCTTCCAGGTCGCCGGCGCCGGCGTACAGGAAGGGGTAGAGTGCCTCCAGTGCGCCGGTGCCGCCCCGCGGCCCGGGCGCACCCCGCGTCTGCGGCCCGCCCGGTGCTTCCGGGGCGGTCATGAGCCCACCACCGCGATGGCCTCGCCAGCGTGCACGAGTACGGTATCGCCCACCCTGGCCGCGACGAAGGCGACGCTGACTTCTTCCTCACCGGCGGCCGTGGACACCAGGGCGAGGTCATCACCGAGCAGCCGCACGACGGTCACCGGCACCGCCGTGTCGGAGCATGTGATGCATACGTCGTCGTGGCACTCGGGGCCGGTCATGCGATCACCCCCGGGCCCAGGACACCAGGCTGCTCGAAGAACACATGGACCAGTTCCCACAGCAGGTGGTACATGGTCACGTGCACTTCCTTGATCACCCGCGGATCGCTGGAGCGGGCGGTCAGCACGTGATCCACCGCCGGGCTCGCCCCGATCGCGCCACCGTCCCCGCCGGTGAGCGCGATGGTCAGCAAGCCCATCTCCCGCGCGGCCACCAGTCCGCGCAGAACGCTCCGGTCGGCGGTGCCGGCGGCGATGCCCAGGGCGATGTCGGCCGGCTCGGCCAGCAGAGCGATCTGGTGAGCGAAGATGCCGGCCGTCCCGCGGCTTGCCGCGAGGCCGGTGATGGTCGCGACATCGGCGGTGAGCGAGATGGCGGGCAGGGCACGCTTACCGACGATCACCGGATGCATGAACTCCACCGCCACGTGCGCAGCGTCGGTGCTCTGGGGGCCGGTGCCGAAGACCACGAGCTTGCCGCCCTGGTGAAAGCGCACCGCCATGGCATGGCAGGCCGAGGCCACCGCGCCGGCCTGGCCGGCGAGTTCCGCGACCGGGGCTTCCCGGCGGGCGAACAACGCAGCGACATCGTCGTCGGTGGCTGACCGCGCCACTTCACTCACTTCCTCAGCGGCAGTTCATCTCGGGACTGCACGGGTCATTCCGGGGCTGGCACCTCGGCCTCCGCCTCGATCTCAACGGCATCGCGCACCTTCAGCGCCCCCAGGAACGCGGTGTAGGGCTTGATGCCGTGGGCTGACTGGACAACTGCCCCTGTCGCCCGGTACCGGCCCGTGCCCACCCGGCTGACCTGCAACCGCAGCGGGCGGGCAATGCCACGCAGGGTGAGGATCCCGTCCATCACGCCGTCATCCTCTCCAGCAGACTCGAACCGGGTGGCCACGAATTCGGCCTCAGGATGCCGGTCAACCGAGAGCAGGCGCCGCGCTGTGGCGGCGATCTCACGCCGGTCGCTGGCGGTCAGTGGCTTGAGGCCACCGGTTCCTTCACGCACGACCCATGATGCCATGTCGATCCGCGCCGCAATCGCAGCCAAGGTCTTGTCGTCATTCACGACAAACTCACCTGACCACCGGGTCACATCAATGATCAGGTCATGCCCGGCTTGCGCGGCCAAACCGTCCCGAAATGTCCTAATGACGATTCGGCCGCATTCCGGGCCCAGCCGGTAACGTCCCGGGGCAACCGCCATGACAGCACGGTAGGACAGTTATGGGAGCTCGTCCAGCCCAATTGCCGGACACACCTGTCCGGTTCGTGAACAACCAGCGCCGGCCGGGGTGATGACCCTGGTGATCAAATGGGCCGGCCGGGGTGGTGACCCTGCCGATCAGGGGAAGGGCAGTTCGCCGAAAAGTTCCTGGATGCGGCGCAGGTCCCGCATCCGTGGCTCGGTTTCCCCGCCCACCCAGCGGCCGACGGTCTTGACCGACACCCCGAGCTGGCGGGCCGCGGCCTCATGGGTCAGCCCCTCGCGCCGCAAGGTGCACGACATCCAGTCGGCAAAGGTGGCGGGCCTGGCCGCCGGCGCCGCTGTGCTGGCCGCCGCCGCCGCGGCGGCGGGGGCCAGCGTCTGCGGGACCGGGTCGTTGGAGTGAAGCACGTCAACCTCGACGTGTTCAGGGAAGATGCGGAACGAGACCTGTATCGCCCCGGTGGGCCCGGCCGCGTCGAGCAGGGCGCGGAAGACCGTCTCGCCCACTTCTCTGTTTCCCTCGTCGGTCAGCGGTGACTCGGCCAGGCAGTGGCGGACGAAGTCGCGGATCTCGGGGATCCAGGAGGGGCGGGCCGGAAATGTCTGGGACAGCACCACGACCGGCACGACCTCGATCTGCCCGTCCCCGTGCTCGTGGATCAGATCGGCCACCACCATTCTCCCTCGCACCGCCTGGCCGGCATCCCGGGCTCCCCCCTGTACGCCCCGGCATTGCAGAGTACGCGGAATCGGCAGGACCCGCGCGGCACCTGAGGCTCATGATACGAGTGGGACTAAATAGGCAGAATAAAGATCATCTTGGTCGGTCATCCGCGATCGCTAGACACTTGTGTCCAGGAGATTGATGTCGCAGTCTTGAACCGCCCGGACCACGGGTTTAGCATTGCCCCGTCTGCTCAGCGGCACATTCAGGTCCGATATGAACCATTTTCAAGAGTATTGTCGCTCTTCTTGGTGCGGGCCGCCCGGCGGGTGCGAGGCCCCGCCCGGCGGTGAATTCCAGCTGAGCCTTAGCTCTGGCCTAATGTTTGTCACCTCCGGGCCATATGGGGCCCGATCCGGGGCACACGGGCCCTGCCAGCCAGGCTTCGATGCCATCCAGCACGTCCGATCCAGCCACGAGGAGGTGGCCTAACGATGGCCATGGCCACACAGCCCAGCGGCACGTCGCCGGCAGCTTCGGATGCCGAGCCCGTCGTCCACATCCTCTGGATGAACGGGGGGCTCAGCTGCGACGGGGACTCGGTCGCACTTACGGCGGCCACCCAGCCGAGTATCGAGGAGATCGTCCTGGGCGCTCTCCCCGGTCTGCCCAGGGTCGCGGTGCACTGGCCGCTGATCGACTTCGAGTGCGGACCTGAACAGGGCGCGGACAACTTCATCGAATGGTGGCACAAGGCCGACCGCGGTGAACTGGGCGCATTCGTCCTGGTGGTCGAGGGCTCGATCCCGAACGAGGCGATCAAGTCCGAAGGCTACTGGTGCGGCTTCGGGAACAACCCGGCCACCGGCCAGCCGATGACCACCAGCGAGTGGCTGGACCGGCTGGCGCCGAAGGCGACCGTGGTCCTGGCCGTTGGCACCTGCGCCACCTACGGCGGCATCCACGCCATGGCCGGCAATCCCACCGGAGCCATGGGCGTGCCGGACTACCTGGGCTGGGAGTGGCGGTCCAAGGCAGGCATCCCGATCGTCTGCGTGCCGGGCTGCCCTATCCACCCGGACAACCTGGCGGAGACCATCCTCTACCTGCTCTACCAGGTGGCGGGCCAGGCACCGATGATCCCGCTGGATGAGGCATTGCGGCCCGCCTGGCTGTTCGGCGCCACTGTGCACGAGGGCTGCGACCGGGCCGGTTATTACGAGCAGGGCGACTTCGCCGCCGAGTACGGCTCGCCCAAGTGCCTGGTCAAGCTCGGCTGCTGGGGCCCGGTGGTCAAGTGCAACGTCCCCAAGCGGGGATGGATCAACGGGGTGGGCGGCTGCCCGAACGTGGGCGGCATCTGCATCGCATGCACCATGCCGGGCTTCCCGGACAAGTTCATGCCCTTCATGAACGAGCCACCGGGCGCCCGGGTGTCCACGGTCGCGTCCACCCTGTACGGGACCGTGATCAGGACCCTGCGCGGGTTCACCGCCAGGACGGCTGACGAGGAGCCCAAATGGCGCAAGAAGGGCAACGACCTGCTGACCGGTTATCAGAAGACCTGGTGACATCGACCGGCGCCAGCGCTGGCGCCCGAGGCCAACGAGAGGGATGAGCGATGAGCACCACGCCCGGCAGCGATGTCGTGGAGATGAACTGGGATCCGATCACCAGGATCGTGGGCAGTCTCGGGATCTACACGAAGATCGACTTCAAGCAGAAGAGGGTGGTCGAGTGCCACAGCACCTCGTCGATCTTCCGTGGCTACAGCATCTTCATGAAGGGCAAGGATCCACGCGACGCGCACTTCATCACCAGCCGGATCTGCGGGATCTGCGGTGACAACCACGCGACCTGCTCGGTGTACAACCAGAACATGGCCTACGGGGTCCGCCCGCCCCACCTGGGCGAGTGGATCATCAACCTGGGCGAGTCCGCGGAGTACATGTTCGATCACAACATCTTCCAGGAGAACCTGGTCGGCGTGGACTTCTGCGAGAAGATGGTCGCCGAGACCAACCCGGGCGTCCTGGAACTGGCGCGCAGCACCGAGGCGCCGCATGCGGCCGACCACGGCTACCGCACCATTGCCGACATCATGCACTCGCTCAATCCCCTGGAAGGGGAGTTCTACCGGGAGGCGCTGCAGGTCAGCCGGTCCACGCGGGAGATGTTCTGCCTGATGGAGGGGCGGCATGTGCACCCCTCGACGCTGTACCCGGGCGGCGTGGGCACCACCGCGACGGTGCAGTTGTTCACCGACTACCTGACCCGGCTGATGCGCTACGTCGACTTCATGAAGCGGGTCGTGCCCATGCATGACGACCTGTTCGACTTCTTCTACCAGGCCCTGCCCGGCTACGAGGAGGTCGGCCGCCGCCGTGCGGACATGGTGTGCTGGGGCAGCCTCAACGACCCCGAGCACTGCGATTTCCGCTATGACCACATGACCGAATGGGGCCGGAAGATGTTCGTCAGCCCCGGCGTCATCCGGGACGGGAAGCTGCTGACCAACGACCTCGTCGAGATCAACCTCGGGATCCGCATCCTGCTCGGCTCCTCGTTCTACGAGGACTGGGAGGACCAGGAGATGTTCGTCACCCGCGACCCGCTGGGCAACCCGGTGGACCGCCGGCACCCGTGGAACCAGCACACCATCCCGCGGCCGGCCAAGCGGGACTTCGACGGCAAGTACAGCTGGGTCATGTCCCCGCGCTGGTTCGACGGCGAGAACCACCTGGCAGCCGACACCGGCGGCGGGCCGATCGCCCGGCTGTGGGCGACCGCCCTGGGCGGCCTGGTCGACATCGGCGGCTACGTCAAGTCCACCGGCCACAGCGTGCAGATCAACCTGCCCCGCACGGTGTCGCGGCCGGAGGTGAGCTTCGAATGGAAGATCCCGGTCGACAAGACCGGAGCGCCGCTGTCCAATGCCATCGAGCGGGACCGGGCGCGAACCTACTTCCAGGCCTACTGCGCCGCCGCGGCCCTGTATTTCGTGGAGAAGGCGCTCGCGGAGGTCCGGGCCGGCAACACCAGGACCTGGCAGCCGTTTACCGTGCCCGACGAGGCGAACAGCTGCGGGTTCACCGAGGCCGTGCGGGGAGTGCTCTCCCACCACATGGTGATCCGCGGCGGCCGGATCGCGAACTATCACCCCTACCCGCCGACCCCCTGGAACGCCAGCGTCCGTGACTCCTACGGCACCCCCGGCCCGTACGAGGACGCCGTGCAGAACACGCCGATCTTCGAGGAGAACCCGCCGGAGAACTTCAAGGGGATCGACATCATGCGGGCGGTCCGCAGCTACGACCCGTGCCTGCCGTGCGGGGTCCACATGTATCTCGGTGGCGGCAAAGTGCTGCAGAAGACGCACTCACCCATGACCGTCACGCTTGCCACCTGAGGAGGAGACGAGGCGGATGACCCGCGCAGGACAGACCGGGACCCGGGTCGAGGAACTGCTCGCCGCCCTGGGCTCGGCGGGCGGCCCAGCCACGGCCGCTGCCGCCGAGGAACTTGTGCGGCTCCTGCTCGGCCTCTATGGCGATGCACTCGGCAACATCATGGAGGTCCTGGACAGCGAGGGGCCGGCCGGGGCCAGGGTCCGTGACCGCATGCTGGCCGATCCGCTGGTGGAGAGCCTGCTGCTGCTGCACGATCTGCATCCGCTTGATGCCGATACGCGGATCCAGCGCGCACTCGACCGCGTCCGGCCCTACCTTGGATCACATGCGGGCGGGGTGAAATACCTCGGCGTCAGCCCGGACGGGGTGGCTCGCCTCCGCCTGGAGGGCAGTTGCCACGGCTGTCCGTCCTCAACGGTGACGGTGCGGCTGGCCATCGAGGGAGCGGTGCAGGAAGCCGCGCCCGAGGTGACCGAGGTCGTTGTGGAAGGCATGACCGATCCACCCGGCCCGGCGCTGCTCCAGATCGGCCGCAGGCCCGATGCCGCGGCCAGCGGGCCACCCGGCTCCCCGCTGGCCGGGGCAACCGGGTCCTCCGGCCCACCCGGCCCACCCGGTGCCGCGGGCGGAGCCCCGGGCGCCACCAGGCCTGGCATCCCCGTTGACGGGGCCGGTGAGCCCGGCTGGGTGAGCCTGCCCGGTATCGGCCCCCCGGACGGACGGCCGGTAGCCACCCTGGCCGGTGGCGTCCCAATCGTGGTCTGTCCCGTCCGCGGTACCCTCTACGCCTACTGTGATGCCTGCGCGGCCTGCGGTTCCTCGCTCGCTGACGGGCTGCTCGCCGGGGACACCCTTGCCTGCCCGGCCTGCTCCGCCCGCTACGACGTGGTCCGCGCGGGCAGGGGCGCCGACGACCCGGACAGCCACCTGGACCCCCTGCCACTGATCACCGACAGCCGGGGCGTGCGGGTCGCGCTCCCCGCGGACGCGGTCGCGGCCGCCCGGGCAGCGGAGGCGATGCCGGCGTGACCCGGCAGGCGGGCCTGCGCCGCTTCCTCCAGCCACCCGCAGGCACCGGCGCACAAGCTGCTCAGCCGGAGAGCGGCAGGACGGACCGGCCACCGGAGAGCTGTGAAATGTGCGCCACCCCGGTCGATCCCGCCCACGGCCATGTGGCGGACCTGGAGCGGTCCACTCTCATCTGTGCCTGCCGCGCGTGCTACCTGCTGTTCACCGACTCCGGAGCCGGGCAGGGCCGGTACCGGGCCGTCCCCGACCGCTATCTGCGTGATCCAGCCCATCCGCTGACCGCGGCGCAGTGGGGCGAGCTGGACGTCCCGGTCGGGCTCGCCTTCTTCCTGCGCAGTTCGCAGCGTGGGCAGGTATGCGGCTTCTACCCCAGCCCGGCCGGAGCCACCGAGTGCACACTCGACCTCCAGGCGTGGGCCCGGCTCGGTGAGTCCCACCCGCTTGTGTCCAGTGCCGAAGAAGATGTCGAGGCGGTGCTGGTGAGCCGGGCCGATGCGGGCGTTGAGCATTTCCTGGTTCCTATCGACGCCTGCTACGAGCTCGCCGGGCGGATACGCCTGCTCTGGCAGGGCTTCGATGGCGGCGCGGAAGCGCGGCAGGCCATCGAGGAGTTTCTCGGCTCCGTCCGCGCCCGCGCCCGCGACCTCGTTCCGGAGACCTGAGGTGGCCGAACTCGTCTTCGACTGGACTGGCGCGCGGGCCGAGCGATTCTCGGTGGTGCCGTCCCTCACCCTGTGCCTGAAGATCAGCGAGACCAGCGGCCAGCGGGTGGACGCGATCGCGCTGCGCTGCCAGATCAGGATCGAGCCGCACCTCCGCCGCTACAGCGACGCCGAGGCGCAGCGGCTGCATGATCTGTTCGGTGACACCAGCCGGTGGGCGGACACGCTCAAGCCGCTCCAGTTCACCACTGTGCCGGTGATGGTGCCCGGCTTCACCGGCAGCACCGCCCTGGAGCTGCCAGTGCCGTTCACCTATGACCTGGAAATCGCCTCGACCCGGTACTTCGGTTCGCTCGACGACGGGCACATCCCGCTGCTGCTGCTGTTCAGCGGGACGGTGTTCGCCACCGTGGACGGGCGGCTCCAGGTGCAGCAGGTGCCGTGGAGCAAGGAAGTGAGTGCCCGGCTGCCGGTCAGCGTCTGGCGGGAGGCGGTGGACGCCCACTTCCCCGGCCGTGCCTGGGTCACGGTGAGCCGGGCGACGCTGGATGAGCTGATGCGCTTCAAGACCCGCCATGCGCTGCCGACCTGGGATGCAACGCTCCAGATGCTGCTCGGCCAGGCCGCCGGGAGCGCAGCGGACGTGGGGGGAACTGAGGCCCTGGGAGGCGGGGCGGCCGCGCGGGAGGACCCGTGACCACGCCGCACGCATTCCTTGACCACGCCCGGCAGGTCGCCGACGCGATCCTGTACGAGGGCTACCTCCTGTATCCCTACCGGGGCTCGGCGCAGAAGAACCAGTCGCGGTTCCAGTTCGGGGTGCTCATGCCCCCCGCCTACCGCACCGTGGACAACTGCGAGCCGTCCGCCAGCCAGACCGAGTGCCTGCTGGAATGCCCCGGGGATGCCGAGGTCACCGTGTTCGCCCGCTTCCTGCACCTGCAGCGGCGGATTGCGCAGGTGGCCGAGGGCAGTTCGGGGGGCTTCCGCACGGTGCCGTCCGTCACGGCGGCCGGGTCCGAAGTGACCACCTGGGATGAAGCAGCCGAACGAGAGCTCCGGGTGAGAGCCCGCATCGCCACCTTGCTCTCCGGCGGGGTGGACACCACCTTCGAGGTGCCGGGCAGTGAAAGCACCGAACTGCTCACCGGCGGCCAACCCGCGATCGCGGGCCGGCTCGTCCGGCGGCAGGCGCCACTGGCCGGGGTGATCCGGTTGGGTGCGCTACGTCTGCCGGGGCCTTACGGCGGGCTGCGACTGCGGGTCCGCATCGAGAACCACACCAGCGCGGACGGGCCGCTGCTGCAGCGCGAGGACGGCCTGCCGCTGGCACTGATCGCCACCCACGCGCTGATCCATGTGCCCGGTGGCAGGTTCCTGTCCCTGACCGACCCGCCCGAATGGGCGGCGCCGCAGGCAGCGGCGTGTGTCAACACGGCGGCCTGGCCAGTGCTGGCCGGCCCGGAAGACTGTGACGAGCTTGTGCTCAGCTCGCCGGTCATCCTGTACGACCACCCGCGGATCGCCCCGGAAAGCGCCGGGGAACTGTATGACGCCACCGAGATCGACGAGATCCTGACGCTGCGCACGCTCACGTTGACCGATGAGGAGAAGCGGGAGGCCCGGGCCACCGATCCGCGTGCGGCGGCCCTGCTCGACCGTCTCGACGATCTCCCCCCGGAAATGCTGGAACGCATGCACGGGGCCATCCGCTACCTGGGGACAGCCGGGCCGGTCCGGGCCGGCGTGGCTGGGGAGGGGCCGGGGGGGCAGGTGCCGCCGTTCCCCGGAGCACCCGGCCCGGCCGGCCCGGCCAGCATGCCCTGGTGGGATCCAGGAGCCGACACCAGCGTCTCGCCGGAAACCGATCACGTCCTCGTCAACGGGGTGCGCGTCGCCCGCGGCAGCCGGGTCCGGATGCGGCCGGGCAGCCGCCGGGCCGACGCGCAGGATCTGTTCCTGGGCGGGCGGACGGCGCTGGTGGAGGCCGTGCTGCACGATGTGGACGGCCATGTCCACCTCGCGGTCATCCCGGACGACGATCCAGCCGGCGACCTTCAGCGCAGCCACGGCAGGTTCCTGTATTTCGCGCCCGACGAAGTCGAGCCACTGGGACCGGAGCCCGCAGCGGATGACCTTCACCCACCCCGGCCGGCCACAGGAGGCAGGAGATGATCAGCAGGCTGATCAAGGCAGGGCTCATGGCGATCGCGCTGGCCGCCATCATTCAGTCGCTCCCTGACATCAAGCGCTACCTCGAACTACGCGACATGTAGCCCGGGTCGGTCCTCCGGCAGGCGTCCCGCCGGGGGCTGTCCGGCACCGTCGGCGAGATCACCAAGCTGCTCGTTCCCGAGCCAGGCCCACCCGGACCTCAACCACCCCGTAGGCCGCCGCCGGTGCCAGTTCAGCCAGGTGTGCCCATAGCCGCGCCTGGGGGAGAGCCATGCCTGAAGACGACTACTCAGTGGGATGCGGCGATTACCAAAAGGAGCAAGAGCTGGCGCTTACCCGCCGGTCGGCGCTGCCGACCGTGGCCGGCGCGGGGGCGGTCGGCCTTGTGCCAACGGGCCGAACTTCTATGAGTTCGGCGACGACGTCCGGTATGAGATCCACGTGGACAACGACGGTGACGGCAGCGCGGAGATCAGCTGCCGGTTCGAGTTCAGCACCGTACTGCGCGACACCGGCACGTTCCTGTACAACGCCGGCCCCATCCGCTCGCTCGACAGCCCGGCCTGGAACCGCAGGCAGTTCTATTCCGTGACCCGGGTGTCCGGCACCACCGAGGACGTGCTCGCGCGGGGCCTGGCCTGCCCGCCCTGCAACATCGGCCCACCGAAGCCCGAGTCGGCCGCACAGCAGCCGCATACCCCCAGCACACGGTGTGCGGCAGTGTGAGGGCGTACACACTGGCTCCGGCGGCGGCGAGTTCGTACTCCAGCGAGGTGCATTCGGTAAAGCGGGTGGCGAGCCAGTCGAAGGTGGGCTCAGCTCGGACCAGCCGATGCGGTTGACCTCGCCGCCGAAGAGGGTGACCGGGTCGTCGTGCGACCAGAGGGCGCTGCGGGGACCGGCATCGCTGCTGTGCAGCGCGATCTCAGCCTCGCGCAGGCGGGGCAGGATGTCTGCCAGGAAGCCGCCCACCTCGGGCCACCTCCCCGCCGGACACCTTGACGGCGCACACAAATCACCAAAGCCAGGTATGGTTGCTGCAACGCACTGCAATGCGATCCCGAAGCGAGATGAGCATGAAGCTTCGGTTCCTTGGCAAAGAGTCCAAGCCCAACGACTCCCCGACCCTGTACGCCACCGACCGGGATTCCTACATCGTGCAAGGCTATATCGTCACCGATCCCCCCATCCTCGCCCTGTTAGATCTGACCGACGGGGAGACCCTAGTCGAGGTGCCGGCGCGCCTGATGGTGCACCTTGGCAAAGACGGGCTCAGTGGGGAAATCCTGCGTCCAGCACCCCCGATCGTCCATGTCAAGGCAGATGGCAACTACATCATGCGTGGTCCGCGCGTGACCGATGCCGAAGCCCTCAGCCAGATGAATATCCCACATCACGAGACCTGCATCGAGATTCCGAAGTCAAGCGTCTTGCCACTGCTTGCCGGAGTGTAAAGCCATTGCAACTGATCACCAGGGAAGAACGTGACGAGTTCTTCACCAGATTCAGGCTCGCGGCTCTGCATCTGGAGATGCGCGACTCCTACGGCACCCAGGTCGAGAAGCCGCATCTGCACAAGTGGGAACGTGGAGAGCCGGACGACATCGAGTGGCTGAAGCCGTGGTTTGAGACGGTGCGGACCAGCACCCAGTCTGGCAAGGTCTTCCGCCGGATACGCATCATCTCTGAGCCGATCACGGACTACATCCGCTGGGAGCACATGGACGCGCACCTGTTCGTCGAGGCAGGGGAAGATATCCGGTGGCTGCCACGCAGGCTCGTATCGGCAATCGCCTTTCCTGGGAACGACTTTTGGCTGTTCGACGCCGAAACGGCCATCTTCAGCGTGTTCTCAGGCAACGGTGATGTCGTCGAGCGGCAGCTCTACACCGACACAGCGGTGGTGCAGTTGTGCCAGTCCGCCTTCGACTCCGCCTGGGAACTCGCGATCCCGCACAGCGAGTACAAGCCTGGCTGAGTGAGACCCCTTGGTCAGTCAGGTAAAGCAGGCCCGGGAAGCCCTGGCAAACCGGCTGAAGGAGATACGAAGGGACGCCGACCTGACAGGGCGGCAACTCGCTGCCCTGTCAGGCTGGCACTTCACCAAGGTTTCCAAGCTGGAACACGCGGTCACCAGCCCATCAGAGGACGACATCCGCACCTGGTGCCGCCACTGCCACGCCGAGGATCAAATCCCCGACCTGATAGCCACCCTCCGCAGCATCGAATCGATGTACATGGAGTGGCGCCGCCAGCTTAGGGCCGGCCTGAAACATGTCCAAGAGTCCTCAGTACCCCTTTATGAGCGAACGCATAACTTTCGGATCTACGAATCCGCGGTTATACCGGGCTTGTTCCAGACCGCCGAGTACGTGGCAGCGACGCTGCACATCGCGACTGACTTCTATGAGTCCGGCGGCGACATCGACCAGGCCGTGGCCGCGCGGATGGACCGGCAGCGGTTTCTGTATCACGGGGGCCGGCAGTTCTCATTCGTGCTGGAAGAAGAAGCACTGCGCACGGTTATGGGCAGCCGGGATGTAATGCTCGGCCAGCTTGACCGCGTACTGGCGGTGATGTCGCTTCCAAGGGTGTCGGTCGGGATCATCCCACCGATGACGGCCCGGAAGATCTGGCCAGGTGAGCCGTTCTGGATATTCGATAGCCATACGGTCCGCATAGAGATCACCTCAGCGCACCTCACCGTAACACGACCACAGGAGATCGCCCTGTACGCCAGAGCGTTCGAATGGCTGCGGCGATCAGCCGTATACAGTGCCGCCGCCCGCGAACTGGTCAGGCATGCCATCGAAGATATTGCTGCAACTTGATGCTACATCGTTGTCGCCGCTCACCCACGATCCGTAACGTCATCTATGTGACGCGTTGGTCGCAGAGGAGAGAGACGATGCAGTACGGACCGGTTACTGGCTCAGGCCCCATGCAGCCCACGCCCGGTGACGGCGAAGCCGTGCCAGCCGCCGCCCGCCAGGAGGGCACTTCCGCCGCCACCGCGTTGCCGGACCTGGCTGTACCCCTGTCCGCGCCCCCCGCCCGCGCGCAATCGTGGATGTCGGCCCTTCAGCCCGCTGACCCCGGTCCCCGGTTCAACCCGTCCGTGGCACACCCGGCCCGGGTCTATGCATGCTGGCTGGGTGGCAAGGACCATTACCCGGCCGACCGGCGGGCCGCTGAGGAAGTGATCCGTTCCCGGCCACAGGTCGTGGCCGGGGCGCGGGCGAACCGGGCGTTCCTGGCCCGGGTCGTGCGCTACCTGGCCGCCGAGTGCGGTATCCGCCAGTTCCTCGATATCGGGACCGGCCTGCCCGCGCCGGGCAGCACCATCGAGGTGGCCCAGGCCATCGCGCCCGATGCCCGCGTCGTCTACTGCGACAATGACCCGCTGGTGCTGGTGCATGCACGGGCGCTGCTGACCAGCACTCCGCAAGGCTGCTGCGGCTACCTGGACGCCGATCTGCGCGACAGTGCCGCCATCGTGGCCGGCGCAGCGCGGACACTGGACTTTACCCAGCCGGTTGCCGTGCTGCTGCTCGCCGTGCTGCATTTCCTGGCTGATGCTGATGACCCGGCCGGGGTCACCGCCACGCTGGCCGCCGCGTTAGCACCAGGTAGTTTCCTGGTCATCTCGCACCTGACCGCCGATCTCGCGCCGGGCCAGGTGAGCGCCGGGGTCACCGCCTACAACACCTTGGTCCCGGCCGGGGTGACCGTCCGCACCCACTCCCAGGTCACCGCGTTGTTCGCCGGCTTGCCGCTGGTAGCGCCAGGCGTGGTGCCGGTCACCGAGTGGCGGCCCTGCCCCACCAGCGTTCCCCCCGGCCCGGCCGACCTGTACGCAGGAGTGGCCCGCATCCCCCGGGAGCGGATGTGAACGGCTCCCCGCCGGGCCACGACCAGATCACCCTGACCGTCCCCCAGGGCCGGTGCCTGTGCAACGACCGGCAGCACCGCAACCTCGGCACGCTCGCCGATGTCATCGTCACTTTCGGGCAACTCGGCGTCCCCGGCACACCCCGCGACGCCTTCTGGCCCGAGTGCTGGCGACGCTCCTACCCGATGTGCTCGCCGTGCTGGGAAACCACCCGCCAGACAGCGGCCAAGGCCCGCCCGCACCTGACCATCACCGACCTGACCCCATGACCACCAGCCGCCGGCCCGGCAAGGCACCAGGCCCCGGCCCGCGCGCCCAGGCCACCGCCTGCTACCCAGGACCACAACCACAGGGACAAGTGCGTGGACGACATCTGCCTGCACGTTGAGGCCGCCGACCAGGCGACCTTGCGCCGCACCCTCCGCGCGGTCCTTGACCAGCTAAACCTGCTGAACCAGATCGCGGCAGCCGGCGCGGCCATCGGGCAATCCACCAAGCATCAGGCACACGACCGGTACACCGCTACGGTCCAGGCTGCCACGGCGCCGGGCAGCACCGGCCCAGCCAGCCAGGCCTGTGCCGCCGACTTCGGCGAGGCGTACTTCGCCCACCTGGGGTTTGTCTGCGGCGCCTCCCACATCGGCTACTGCGTCCACAGTGTCACCACAGCCATCGCGTGCGGGCTTGGGCTGTCCGGCTGGCCCACCAGCGAGGGCGGCTATAGGGAACCCGGGTCAGGAACCTGACCCTGCCAGGAGCCGATTTTCTGGTCGCGCGGGTGGCGTTACCGCCGGGAGCGGGGGACACTTCCGGTACGGGACGACCCGGGCGGGAGCCGATGAGCCAGCAGACCGCGTTACCGGTAGTCCCGGCCTTGCCAGCGCGCCGCGCCGACGCCCTGCGGGGGATTGTGGCCCGCTGGCGGCGTGATGTGCTGGTGACCGGATACCTGATCGCCGCGGACGGCCGGGCGGCTGCGGGCCGCCGACGCGGGTAGGGACCGGCATGGCAGACTCCTCGCGCGGGGCTGTCCGCGACAGCCTGCTGGTGCTGCTCACCCTCACCACCGGTGCGGTGGACGCATCCTGCTTCCTGCACCTGGGCCATGTGTTCAGCAGCGTCATCACCGGGCCTGGTGCTGCTGGCGCTCTCGGCCGGAATCCAGGACCCGTCTCTGGCCGTGCACAGCGGGGTGGCGCTGGCCGGATACTCAGCGGGTGTGCTCCTGGCCGCTCCGATCGGCGCGAATCGCGCTGACGACGAGGGGACCTGGCCACCCAGCGTCACGACCACCCTGGTAGCCGAATTCTGTGTGCTGGCCGTGTTCTCGGCCGGCTGGGAGATCACCGGCGGGCGTCCCGGCGGCACGGCCCAGGTGCTGCTGATCGCGGCCCTCGCGGTAGGCATGGGCATGCAGAGCGCCGCGGTCAGGAAGCTGGGCGGGATGTCCACCACCTACCTGACCGGAACCCTGACCTCGGTGATCGCTGGCCTGGTGACCCGCGACAGGCCACCGGGGTTCGCCCGCAGTATCGGGGTCCTGGTGGCCATCGTGCCCGGCGCCGTGGTCGGCAGTCTGCTCTCGCAGTACGCCCCCGCCTGGCTGCCTGCGGTGATCATGGCGCCGGTCGCCGTGGTCGCGATCGCCTCGGTGGCCGGGTTTGAGCAAGTCAAGGCCCATTTCGGGCAACGGCGCAGCCGCTAGTCAGGTGGCCGCGGCCCCGGCGGCGGGGGTCGTGGCCGCCGGGGCCGTCGCGGTGGGTGTGGTGCTGGGGTGGTGGGTGGTGGTTTGGTGGCGGTGGGTGAGCAGGGCGGTGAGGGCGAGTGCGGCGGTGGGGGGCAAGGTGATGAGGGCGGGCAGCTGGTAGCGCCAGGTGAATTCGAAGGCGTCGGACATGAGCAGGACTGATGTGGCGGCGGTGAAGGTGAGCAGGCAGGCGCGGGCGGCGTCGCGCCCCGCGGGGGTTGCGTGGCGGCGCAGGAGGCTGAGGGTGCCTGCCAGGCCTGCCAGGACGGCGAAGGCGAGCAGGGGGCCGGGGGTGTAGCCGCCGTCGAGCTGGTAGGTGTGCAGGAACGAGGCGAGTGGCCTGACCACCCGCGGGCTGCCACCGCCAAAACCTTCGGCACTCCACACCCACCTCACCGCCCCGGTCGGCGTGAAGCTGTGGAACATCACCTGCCCCCCGGCGATCGTCATGTAGGGCGGGTACTGCGGGTAGACCGGCTGGAACTGCCAGCGGCTGATGGGGGTGTCGCCGGGGGCGGTGACCCGGTGCACCGCGAAGAGCTTGAGCGCGTCCTTGCCGACCGCCGTCAGGACGCCGGCCGGCTGCTGGAGAATCACCTGGTGGGAGAAGTCGCTGACGACAGCGCCGGTGCTCATGCCAGGCGGGGCCTGGAAGTACTTGATGGGCGAGCCGAAGTGGTGGTCCAGCCAGTCCGGCCCGTTGAGCTGCTGCCGCACCGTAGGGCACAGCGCGCGCTCATAGGCCGGGATCTTGAGGGCCGGGCAGTCCGCCGCTGCGGCAACCCGGCCGTAGATCGAGCCGGAGGCGTACGGGGCAAGCCCGAACCGGTGGATGACGGCGTAGTCCCGGTAGCTGACGACCAGGATGGGCAGGGCGAAGGCGGCGCAGGCGATGGCGGTTCCGCGTAGTAGCTGGCGCCAGCGGGGGAGGGTGATGAGCAGGTAGAGCAGGGTGGGGAGGATGAAGATCTCGCCGACTTGGCGGGCGGTGGCGCAGGCGCCGAGGGCGAGCCCGGCGGTGATGATGGCTGGTGTGGTGAGGCGGGGCCGCCACAGCAGGGCGGCTATGGCGGTGACGATGAGTGCCTCGAACAAGACGTCGGGCATGATGCTCTGCTCGATCTGGATCTGGTAGGCGTCGAGCAGGATCGGGGCGGTGGCCAGGGCCGACAGCCAGCGGGGGACTCCCCGGCGGATCAGCACGGCATACAGGGCCACGGCCATCGCCAGGCCCGCCACATGCTGGACCGCGGCCAGGAACGAGGGGTCGGCCACGGCCAGCAGCGGCTTGATGAGTATCTGGTACCCGGGCGGGTCGTTCCCCGGGTATGCCCCGAACAGGTACTTCATGGAGTCGATGTAGTACAGCGCCGGCTGGTAGGCGATCTGGGCCACCACCCGCAGTACCAGGCCGGCGGCCAGCAGAAGGGTCAGCAGCCAATGCTGCCGCGCCAGCAGCGCACAGCGCCTCGCCTGCCTGGCGAGCCGCGCCCGCCAGCCCGCCGGGGTCGGCGGGGGCGGTCCAGCGGCTGTCGAAGGCATAAGCATGAAGATTATCCCGCCCCACGGATGGCCCTGTCCGGGCGGTTACACCTGCCCCGCCGCGGAACCGAACATTGGGTAGCGCTGGATTACCCGGGCTGGTCCGCGGGACGCGCTCCCCGATCAACCCTCGGTAAGCATACCGAAGCGCTCAGTAGTAACGGCCCCTGGGATAGGCCGGTTGCAGAACACCAGACCTGCCGAGGCACTGAGCCGGGGTGGCAGGCAGGGCCCATCTTCTCATGGCGGCCTGCGTTTGCCCTGCCAGGCCGCAGGGTTTCCGCTGACTGGCACCGAAATGGACCCGTCAGTAACGGCGGTCTGTCGGTGCCTGCGCTTACTCTGCCGTCCATGCGGGCATTTGCGCTGGCTGGGCGGCCTCCGGTGCTGGCCTGGGAGGGTTTCCGCGCCGATGTCCGGCGGCTGGCCGCGGGAATGCAGGTCCCCCCACCCGGCGGTGCCGGGGACTGCCGGACCTGCAAGGGGCCCGCGCGCCCGGGCTATGCCCGGTGCTTTCAGTGTGAGCTTCATGCGCAGAGTGCACCGGGGATGCTCGCTGACACAGTTGTCCCGGTGGCGTATGCGGCCAAGGGCGGTCAGCTCGCCAGCGACCTGTGGCGGTACAAGAGCAGCTGCCCGGACAGCAAGGCGGCGGCCCGGCTGCTATCGCTGCTGCTGGTCTTCCTGCACGATCACGGGCGCTGCGTATGGCGGGACGCGGGAATGACCTCGCCCTCGCACGTCTGCGTGGTGCCCAGTGGCCGTGGCCGGGCCGGCCTGCACCCGCTCCAGGCGCTGGTCTCCCCCTTCCTCACGCTGGCGTGGGTGAGCCTTCGCCCGCGGCCCGGCGGGGACCCGTTCGCCCGAGCCCTGGACCCCGGGCGGTTCACGGCCCGGCAGCCGCTGGCGCAGGCCACTGTCCTGCTGCTGGACGACACATGGGCGTCCGGCGGGAGTGCGCAATCGGCCGCCGTGGCTCTGAAACGGGCGGGAGCGCGGGCAGTGGCGGTCGTGGTGCTTGGCCGCCATGTGGCCGCAGCGGACGGCTCATCCACCCCGCCCCGGTGGGTGGATTCCTGTGCGGTGCACCGGGCCGATGTGCCCGCTCTCCGCCCGCCGGTCAATAGGCTGGATACGTGACCCTGGATTCCCCTTCCCGGACTGCCCTGGTCCGCCGGGCGCGGCGCATCAACCGGGAACTGGCCGCGCTCTACCCGGATGCGCACTGCGAACTCGACTTCACCACCCCGCTGGAACTGCTCGTCGCCACGATCCTGTCGGCGCAATGCACCGACCGCCGGGTCAACATGGTGACGCCGGTGCTGTTCGCGCGCTACCGCAGTGCGGCGGACTATGCCTCGGCGGACCGCGAGGATGTCGAGAAGATCATTCAGTCGACCGGGTTCTTCCGGGCCAAGACCACCAGCCTCATCGGCCTCGGCCAGGCCCTGTGCGATCGTTTTGGCGGAGAGGTGCCGGCCACGCTGCGCGACCTGGTCACCTTGCCGGGAGTGGGCCGCAAGACCGCGAACGTGGTGCTGGGCAATGCCTTCGGGGTGCCGGGGATCACCGTGGACACCCATTTCTCGCGGCTCTCCCGACGTTTCGGCTGGACGACCCAGACCGATCCCGACAAGATCGAATCCGAGGTCGGGTCGCTGATCCCGCGTGCGGAATGGACGATGCTGTCGCACCGCCTCATCTGGCATGGCCGGCGGGTCTGCCATGCGCGCCGGCCGGCTTGCGGCGCCTGCTCCCTCGCCCGGCTATGCCCGTCCTTCGGGGAGGGCCCGGTCGACGAGAAGGTGGCACGGGCACTGGTCAAGGAGGGTCCTTTCTCGTGACCTCGGCCACCCCGTCCGGGACCGCCCCGCAGTGGCTCACCACGCTGGCGGACCGGGCGGCGAGGATGACGGTGCCGCCCATCCTGCGCCCGCCGGCCAGCGGCGGGCGCCCGTCGGCGGTCCTGATGCTCTTCGGCGAGAACGCGGGCGAGCCGGATTTGCTGATCGTCCAGCGGAGCCCGTACCTGCGGCGTCATGCCGGCCAGCCGGCTTTTCCCGGTGGTGCCATTGAGACGCGCGACGACGGCCCGGTCGCAGCGGCGTTGCGCGAAGCCTCCGAGGAGGCTGGCGTCGACCCGGCGGGCGTGGACATCCTCGCGGTACTGCCCGAATTGTTCATCCCCCGCAGCGGTTTCACGGTCACCCCCGTGCTGGCCTGGTGGCGCGAGCCGGCACCACTGACCGCCGCGCCGGACGGGGAGGTCATCGCCGCGGTGCGGGTCAGGGTGGCTGACCTGTCCGATCCGGCGAACCGTCTCCGGGTACGGCACCCGTCGGGTTCGGCCGGCCCGGCCTTCCGGCTGCACGGCATGCTCGTGTGGGGCTTCACGGCCGCCCTCGTTGACCAGTTGCTGGCGCTTGGGGGCTGGGAGCGGTCGTGGGACACCGGGTACGAGGAGGACCTCCCGCCCGACGTGCTGGACGCCGCGGCCCGCAGCTAACCGGCCCGCAGCCCGCATTGCCCTGTCCGGCGCCCTGGCTCGGGAAGCGTGGTGCGGGCAGGTGAAACAGCCTTATACGGTGGGGCCGTGCCGGGTGATCTGCTGGACCTTATCCTGATCGCGCTAGCAGCCGCGTTCGCTGTGGCCGGGTACCGGCAGGGCTTCATCGTCGGTGTGCTGAGCTTCGTGGGTTTCCTCGGCGGCGCGGCGGTTGGCGCGCTGTTCTCACCGGCCATTGCCCGGGCACTGGTGAGCGGCTCGTCCAGGCAGGCCCTGGTCGCCATCATCGTGGTCTTCCTGGCCGCCATGATCGGGCAGCTCATCGCCTCCCTGCTGGGGGCTGCGATGCGTTCCCGGGTGACGTGGCGGCCGGTGGCACTGCTGGACGCCATCGGCGGCGCGGCCGTCAGCGTGATATCAGTCCTGCTGATCGCGTGGCTGATCGGCTCGGCGATCGCCAACGCGCCGTTTCCCGCTGTGGCCGGGCAGGTGGGCAAGTCGACGGTGCTGCGCGGGGTGGACAGGTTCATGCCCCCGGGTGCCCACACCATGTTCTCGGACTTCCGCCGGCTGCTGGCCAGCGGTCCCTACACCCAGGTATTCGGGGCACTGGGGGCGGAGGGCGCGCTCACGGTGGCACCGCCCAGTCCTCGCGTCCTCGATTCGGCCGGGCTGGCCCGGGCACGGCCCAGCGTGGTCAAGATCTACGGCATGGCCCCCAGTTGCTCGCGGACGCTGGAGGGTTCGGGATTCGTGATCGCCCCCCAGCACGTGCTGACCAACGCACACGTGGTGGCCGGTGTGAGCCCCGCACTCACCGTCATCGCCGGGCGCCGCGGCTCGTTCCCGGCCCGGGTGGTGCTCTTCGACCCGGAAAAGGACGTCGCGGTGCTCTATGTCCCCGGCCTTTCCGCGCGTGCCCTGACCTTTGCGGCCGGGGCACGCAGGGGGAGCAACGCCATTGTCGCGGGGTATCCGCTGAACAGCCATTTCACTGCCGTTCCCGCGCGTATCGGCTCGGAAATGTCCGCGAACAGCCCAGATATCTATCAGTCCCAGACGGTGACCCGCCAGATCTACTCGGTGCGCGCAATCGTCCGGCCCGGGAACTCAGGGGGGCCGCTGCTCGCGCCCAACGGTTCCGTGTACGGGGTGGTCTTTGCCGCCGCCGTCAACGCGCGCGACACCGGATATGCGCTGACTGCCGGGGAAGTTGCCAGCGCCGTCCGCAAGGGCGCCACCGCCACCGCGGCGGTCTCCACGCAGCAGTGCGACTAGGAATCGCCCGGATCGCGTGTGCCGGTGACGGCTGACTCGCCAGCGCCGCTGGGCACTCCGGGATCCCCGGCACTGGTGAGGCGGAAGCGCAGGTCCGCAGCGGGCACACCGGCCAGGCTCTCCCGGTCAATCCGCCGGGCAAGACGAGCTGCCTGCCCGGCGATCGACCCGGCGTCGATCCCGTGCGGGTTCGTGCCGGCGTAACCACCGACCCGTTCCCCGCCGCGGCGCAGCAGGGCAGCGGCGCCAGCGGCGTTGCCGCGCCGGGCATGGGTGATACCCACCGCGATCTGCGCCAGCCCCTGCCACAGATCGCGCTCAGCTGACGGTGCCGTCTTCCACGAGGCCTCCAGTACCTCGTGGGCGTGAAAGGGCCGGGCATCATCGAGCATGCGCTGGGCGAGGACGAGCACCTCCCTGGGCGCCATCGCCAGGTCGTCGGGGACACGCTGCTCTCCGGTCGCGCCACGGGGGAGCGGCCGCCCGAGCGCGTCACGGGGCCGGGCGTTGCGTGGGCGGCCTGCGGAGTCGCGTTCGCGCCGGCCCGGAGCCCGCCGTCCCGGCGTCCCGGGCAGTTCCGCTGGCCCGCCTGCGTCCCAGGCGTGCCCCGGCCCGGGCCGTCCGGTCATCGTTCCGGCTCGGGGTCGGCGAGCCAGTGGCGCAGTTCGTCCCCGAAGCGATCCGGCTGTTCCTCCTGGGGGAAATGGCCGGCGCCATCGATGAGCCGCCAGCGGTACGGCGCGTCCACGTACCGGCCCGAACCGCGCGCCGTGGCCGGCCGCACGCAGGTGTCGAGTGCTCCGTGCAGCTGCAGGGTGGGTGCCTGGACGGCCGCCCGCATGCGGCGGGCATAGCGCATGCCATCGGGCCGCAGCCTGGAGCGCATGAACCAGCGGTGATACTCCAGCGCCGAGTGCGCGACCGACGGGATCCGGATGGCGGTGCGGTAGCGGCTTTCCGTCTCCTGGTCCGGCCATCCCGGCCCGGACCAGGCACGGAGCATCCGCCCAACCCACTGGGCGTCGCGGCGGACCAGCCGCCGCTCGGGCAGCATCGGCAACTGGAAGCCCAGGACGTAGCCCCCGCCCGCGCCCGTGCGCACCGGGTCGGTAAGCATGGCCGCCCGCATCCGCAGCGGGTGTGCCACCGACACGATCCCGAGGCGCCTGACCACCTTGGGGAAGTAGGCAGCCATGGTCCAGGCCACCAGCCCGCCCCAGTCATGGCCGACGATGACGGCGTTGGCCTCGCCGAGCGCGCGGACCATCCCGGCAGCGTCCGAGGCGGCGGTGATCAGGTCGTAGCCGCGGGGTGGCTTGTCGCTGCCGCCGTAACCACGCAGGTCAGCGGCGACCGCGCGGAAGCCGGCGTCAGCGAGCATGGACAGCTGGGTCCGCCACGTCCACCAGAACTGCGGGAAGCCGTGCAGCATCAGGACTAGTGGCCCCTCGCCGGCCTCCACAATGTGGAATCGGGTCCCGTTGGCGGTGACCGGGCGGTGTGACCACGGGCCGGCGGCGTAGACCGCTGACTCACCGTTGACCGTCATGTCACCTAGCTCTCGGCCACCGCCGGAACGGCCGGCCCTTCCTCGCGGCGCAGCAGCGCCAGGTCATCCTGGACGGTCGCGCGGGTCCTGCGCAGCCCGCTCATCCGCCGCATCTTCCTGGCAACGACCAGCATCGCCACCACGGCCAGCAGCACCCACGCGCCGGCCACGATCAGGAATGCCGCCCAGGGCCAGATACCGAGTGTGATCAGGCCATAGGCAAGGGCGAAGGACAGCATGACCATGACCAGGCACCCGGCGAACCCACTGATCCCCATCAGCGCCCCGGCCAGGCCCATGCGGCGGGCATCGGCGCGCAGTTCCAGCTTGGCCAGATCAAGCTCGCAGCGGATCAGCCGGGTGAGGTCCCGGAGCGCCAGCGAAACAAGATCGCCGACCGACTGGTCGCCGCCATCCTCCGGGGGCCCCGAGGTTGCGGACTCGGCCATCACGCTCTCCCCTCGTGTACTGGTGTTTCCCAGTGTCGCGCACACCGCGATCGCTGCTGGTGCCCGGCATCGCCGTTGGCACTGCCAGCCGGGGCCAGGTCCGGAATCGGCGGGGTGCTACGGATGAGCGGCCTACGGAACAAGATCCTACGGGAGGAGGGCGGCAGTGGTCAGGCACCGGGCCTGACAGTCCCCGGGGCAGCGAACGGCGCCCCCTCGGGGGCGCCGTCGCCTGACACACCAGGCCGGGTTACCAAGCGTGCACCTTACTTGCCGGGACAGTCCACCCAGCAGAGCGCCTTATCCGGCACCGTCTGCCTGGGCAGTCCTTGTCTCGGTTCGCCTCCCGCGGCTGGTCGCGCGTGGGTGCCCGGCTGCCATGCCCGGACGTATGAGTCCGTGACTCCATTTCTACGACGGATCGGCCGGGTTGCATAGCGGGCGGCGGCATCGATTGGTGATCTCGATTGATCGCCCGGTTTACATGCCGCCAGCGGCTGACTTCGCGTCCGGCTGTGTTCTCCCGGCGCCGAACGTGAGCACGGGCCAGCCCCGCTGCTGTGCGATCCTGCGCAGTGCCCGGTCCGGGTTGACCACCCGCGGGTTGCCCACAGCCTCCAGCATCGGCAGGTCCGTCACCGAGTCGCTGTAGGCGTAGCAGTGGGGCAGCGAGTACCCGCGCTCGGCTGCGAGCGTGCGCACCTGGGCGGCTTTGGCCTCACCGTAGGCGTAGAACTCCATTTCGCCGGTGTAGAAGCCATCGGCCACCCGCATCCGGGTGGCAATGACCGTGACCGCCCCGAGCAGGTCCCCGATCGGGGCGACCATTTCCTGGCCGGACGTGCTGACGATGATGACGTCCTGCCCAGCCGTGCGGTGCTCGGTCAGCAGCGCCCGGGCCTCCGCGTACACGTGCGGGAGGATCAGGTCGTGCAGGTGCCGGCTAACGATCTCGGCGACCCGGTCGGCGGGCCACCCCCGGCACACCTGGCTGACCTGGTCGCGGATCTTCTCCATCCGCTGGTGACTGGCGCCGCCGGCCCTGAAGAGCAGCTGGGCGACGGCGCTCCGGACGACATCGCCGCGGCTGATCAGGCCATGCCGGTAGAACGAGGGCCCGAATGCCAGCGTGCTGGACCGGGAGATGATGGTCTTGTCGAGGTCGAAAAATGCTGCTACGACCGGGACTGTGCTCTCGACGGAACTGCCCACGATCCGGCAGCATAAGGCTAAACGTTGCATTCCATGGCATCTCCGCGTGACCGGTTGGTAACTTGGTATGGCACACTAAGCTTTTCTGGATGACGGTCCCGGTCCGCACCCGGATCCGGAACCGCACGGCGACCCCCGCTCTCCCCCCCGGCGGGGGTCGCCTCATGTCCGGGCACAGCCGGTCAGGCGGGCAGGACGGGAGCGCCCTGGCGGGACTTGCCCTGGCCGGCCTGCCGCCGGGCGGCCTGCGGCCCTGCCGGCGCCTGCCGCACGTCGTGCCGGAGCAGGCTGTCCAGCAGCAGGAGTGCCCCGTCCTTGCTGAGCGGGTCGTTGCCGGTACCGCACTTGGGTGACTGGATGCAGGAGGGACATCCCATCTCGCACTCGCATCCCGCGATCGCCTCCCGGGTGGCGGCCAGCCATTCCCGTGCCACGGCGAATCCGCGCTCCGCGAAACCCGCCCCGCCATCGTGGCCGTCGTACACGAAGACGGTCAGCCGGCCAGTGGCAGGGTGCAGATCCGCGGAGACACCGCCAATGTCCCAGCGGTCGCAGGCGGCGAACAGCGGCAGCAGGCCGATGGACGTGTGCTCGGCGGCGTGGGCGGCCCCGGGAAGATCAACACCCCGGCGGACCAGCGCAGCTCGCTGGCCGGCCGAGATCGTCCACCAGATGGCGCGGGTGCGCAGCGAACGCGGTGGCAGATCGAGTGGCACCTCCCCGAGCGGCTGGCCGGTCTCGGGACTCCGCCGGGTAAATGAGGTGACCTGCCGCACCACCTCCACCTCGCCAAAGTGGACCGCACCAGGGCCCCACGACACCCGGCGCAACTCGGCGGTGACGTCGATGCCGGTGAGGTTCCTGGCCGAGGTGGCGTATCCGGGGTCGGTGTGCTCCACGAGCGCCACCCCCTGCGCCAGGTCCAGCCGGGTGACCAGGTACAGCTCGCCCTGATGCGGGTACACGGCCCCGGTGTGCACCATGATGTGGGCGGACGGCTCGTCGACGGTGCCTACCAGCCTGCCCGTCCCCGCCTCCACGATCTTGACGGGGCGCCCACCGGAACTGCGCAGGCCAGCGGCGGCCCCCGGGCCCCGCCGTGTCCAGGACAGACGCCGGCCCCGCCGGCGGAGCATGCCGCCATCCACCAGCGTGCCGGCGACCCGCTCCGCGGCCGGGCCGAAGAGGGCGAGATCACCGTCAGCCAGGGGCAGTTCGGCTGCGGCGGCACACAGGTGCGGCGCCAGCACGTACGGATTGCCGGGGTCCAGCACGGTCGCTTCCACTGGCCGGCCCATTAGTGCCTCGGGGTGATGGATCAGGTAGGTGTCGAGGGGGTCATCGCGGGCGATCAGCACGGCGACCGCCGCCTGGCCGTCCCGCCCGGCCCGGCCCGCCTGCTGCCAGACAGCCGCCCGGGTCCCCGGCCAGCCAGCGATGAGAACTGCATCCAGGCCGGTGATGTTGACACCCAGCTCGAGCGCGGTGGTGGTGGCGAGCCCGAGGATGGGGCCCGTCCGCAGCGCCTCCTCCAGGTCCCGCCGGTCTTCCGGCAGGTAACCCGAACGGTAAGCGGCCACCCGCTGCCCCCCGGTCACAGTGCCGGCATCGCCGAGCGCCCGCCTCGCGGTCAGGGCCACTGCCTCAGCGCCCCGCCGGGAGCGGCTGAATGCGAGCGTGCGGACGTTGTGTGCCACCAGGTCCGCCAGCAGCCCTGCCGCTTCCGCGGTGGCGCTACGGCGAACGGGGGCGCCCCCTTCCCCGCGCGCCGCACTCAGCGGTGGCTCCCAGAGCCCGAACATGAGCGGTCCGCGCGGCGCGGTGCTCTGCGTGACCACCTCGGCATCGGCTCCGGTGAGCAGTTTCGCGCAGGAACCGGGCTCGCTGATCGTGGCGGATGCGAGCAGGAACACCGGGCCACGTCCCCGTTCCCCGCGCTCCCCGCCGCCAGGATGGCGGCGGGCATGGTGCAGGGCGATCCTGCGCACCCTGCGCAGCACGTGCCCGACGTGGGAGCCGAACACCCCGCGGTAGCCGTGGCATTCATCGACGATCACGTACGCCAGCCGGGCGAACAGCCCCTTCCATCGGTCATGGCGCGGCAGGAGCAGGTGATGCAGCATGTCCGGGGTGGTGATCAGGTATGTCGCGTGAGTGCGTGCCCATTCCCGCTCCGCCGCTGGCGTATCGCCGTCAACCACGGCTGCCCGCACGCCGGGCAGGCCGAGCGCCCGTACGGCCCGCAGCTGATCGGCACCGAGCGCCCTGGTCGGTGCCAGGTAGAGCACGGTGCTGCCGGCCATGACCGCGGTGAGGGCCGGCAGCAGGTACGCCAGCGACTTGCCGGAGGCGGCGGGGGTCGAGATGATCACGTTCTTGCCCTGCCGGGCGTGCTCGGCCACGGTCACCTGGTGGGCCCAGGGCAGGCTCACCCCGGCGCGCGCGAAACCTTCGCGTATCTGCGCTGGGGCCCAGTCGGGCCACGGCAGGCACTGCCCGGGCCTGCCCGGCATCTGCTCGACGTGGATAAGCCTGCCCGTGCGCAGGCCGCGGCGCAGGATCCGGGCGGCGGCCGGCTCGGGTTGACCTGCGGCGTGGCCGGCTGTCCGGCCGCCCGGAACACCGGCAGGGGCAGCCGCCCCAGGGCCTGGCAGCTGGGGATTCGCTGGCGGCTCACCCGGGGTGGGCGGCGTGGTTGTGGGCATCGATTCTCAGTGTGACATCGGCGCGCGAGATGCCTGTAAGCGTGAACTCGTGTAGACATGACGTCAGAGCGTGGTTGAATGCGCGAGGATGAGGTGCCACCCGGAGGTGGGTGTGAGCCGGCCTGGCACGCACGCACGCAGGCGACAGTGCATGGCGCAGGAGGATATGTGGATCTGAAGCTGGACCACCACACCAAGGATGGGATCGAAGTCGTCGATGTGGAGGGTGAGATCGACGTCTACACCGCCCCCCGACTGCGTGAGCTCCTCATCGAACTGGTGAACATCGGTCATTACCAGCTGGTCGTGAACATGGAGAAAGTGGAGTTCCTCGACTCCACCGGCCTGGGAGTCCTGGTGGGCGGCCTGAAGCGCGTCCGCGCCCACGACGGGTCGCTCGACCTCGTCTGCACCCAGGAGCGCATCCTCAAGATTTTCCGGATCACCGGGCTGACCAAGGTCTTCGGCATCCACGACAGTGTGGACGAGGCCATCGCGGCCAGGAAGTCGGAGAAATAGCAGCCTGCCTGGGCTGACGATCCAGATGGCGACGGTTGAGATGAGCTTCACGCCGCTGCCTGCGCACGTGCGCACGGCGCGGCTGGTGGCCACGGCCGTGGCCAGGCGCAGCGGCGTGGACGAAGCACTGCTGGATGAGGTCCGTCTGGCTGTCGGCGAGGCGTGCTCACGAGCGGTGGAAGCGCACCAGGAGCATTGCCCGGGCGAGCCCGTCCGGGTCGCCCTGACCGGCACCGATGGCCGGTTCGAGGTGGTCGTGACCGACGCCGCCGCGCAGGATGAGGGCGCGGTGCCCGCGATGGCACCCGCCGCTGCTGGTCCAGCCGGCAGCCGGGTCAGCGACGGCAGCGAGTCCGGGGCGGATCAGGGAGCGGTGGCCGGCGGCCCACCGGCCGGCCTTCCGCCGGTGCCCCAGGAACTCGGCCTCGCCGTCATCGCCGGCCTGGCGGACGACGTCGAGATCGCAAGGACCAAGGACGGGCTCAGCATCCGGATGAGCTGGCCATCCACTCCGGCATCCGGATGAGCGGGCTAGGAGTCCCGGCGGCGTGACGGCCGGCCGGGAGTGCCAGCGCACCGGTGGTGGCCCGTATGTGCAGCCTGCCCACCCTTGGCCGTCGGCCGGTCACGCGCCCCAATGTGTGGTTATCTTTGGGTGACGAACGCATTGCGAAACCATGCGGAAACTGACCCCGCCTTACCATCCCTTGGCGAGCGTGCGTAGAATCCCGGCTCTGTCCACAGTGGCATCCGCGTATGTCCAGTGTGTTCATGCCGGGAGGGTCCGTGGCAGTGCCCCGGATCGCTGACGTGCGCGCGGATTGCCGTGTGCCCCCTGTCTAGGAGGACGGATGTCTAGGCTCAACCTCGCCGCGGGCGGCGGGGCGGTCGGTGTAACCGGCGGCAACTTCGTCCTGGTTGTCATCGTCGCCGTGATCGCGCTGCTAGCGCTCGCCGTGGCGGGCGGGCTGGTGAGGGAAGTCCTCGCCGCCAGCCAGGGCACGGAGAAGATGCAGGAGATCGCCCGTGCGGTCCAGGAGGGAGCTGCCGCCTACCTCCGGCGCCAGTTCAGGACCCTCGGCGTCTTCGTGGTCGTGATCTTCTTCGTGCTCCTGCTGCTGCCCGCCGATACGGCTGGCGTCCAGTGGGGCCGTTCGGCCTTCTTCCTGTTGGGCGCGCTCTTCTCCGCCCTCACCGGCTTCACCGGCATGTCGCTGACGGTCCGCGGCAACGTGCGGGTGGCCGCCGCCGCCCGCGAGGCCGGGACAGGGGAGCGGCATGCGATGCGGATCGCGTTCCGCACCGGCGGCGTGGCCGGCATGTTCACGGTCGGCCTCGGCCTGTTCGGCGCGGCGGTCGTGGTGCTGATCTTCCGGGCGGACTCCCCGAGCGTGCTGGAGGGCTTCGGGTTCGGCGCCGCGCTGCTCGCGATGTTCATGAGGGTCGGCGGCGGCATCTACACCAAGGCGGCGGACGTGGGCGCCGACCTGGTGGGCAAGGTCGAGAAGGGCATCCCGGAGGACGACCCGCGGAACGCGGCCACCATCGCCGACAACGTGGGCGACAACGTCGGCGACTGCGCGGGCATGGCCGCCGACCTGTTCGAGTCGTACGCGGTCACCCTGGTCGCGGCGCTCATCCTGGGCAAGGTCGCGTTCGGCAACTACGGGCTGGTCTTCCCGCTGATCGTCCCGGCGATCGGTGTGGTCACCGCGGTGATCGGCATCTTCGTGGTGGCGCCGCGCAAGGGCGACCGCAGCGGCATGACCGCCATCAACCGCGGCTTCTTCGTCTCCGCGGTCATCTCCCTGCTGCTCGTCATCGGTGCCACGTTCCTCTACCTGCCGTCCAGGTTCAGCGAGCTCACGGGAGTCACCGACCCCAGCATCCTCTCGCACAGCGGCAACCCGCGCTGGCTGGCGATCGGCGCGGTGCTCATCGGCCTGCTGCTGGCCAGCGCCATCCAGCTGCTGACCGGGTACTTCACCGAAACGAACCGGCGGCCGGTCAAGGAGATCGGCGAGAGCTCGACCACCGGTGCGGCCACGGTCATCCTGTCGGGTGTCTCGACCGGCCTCGAGTCGGGTGTGTACTCGGCGCTGCTGATCGGCGCGGCGGTCTACGGCGGGTTCCTGCTCGGCACCGGGAACGCCACGCTCGCGCTGTTCGCGGTCGCGCTGACCGGCACCGGCCTGCTCACCACGGTCGGTGTCATCGTGTCCATGGACTCGTTCGGCCCGGTGACCGACAACGCGCAGGGCATCGCCGAGATGTCCGGCGACATCCACGGTGAGGGCGCTCAGGCGCTCACCCACCTCGACGCGGTCGGCAATACCACCAAGGCGATTACCAAGGGCATCGCGATCGCGACGGCCGTGCTGGCTGCGACCGCGCTGTTCGGCGCATTCCGCACCACGGTCGAGGCCGCGCTTGGCGGCACAGCGAAAACGTTCAGCCTGTCGGTCGACCGTCCCAACGTGCTGGTTGGCGTCATCGTCGGCGCGTCGGTCGTGTTCCTGTTCTCCAGCCTGCTGATCAGGGCAGTGGGCCGGGCGGCCCAGCGTGTCGTGGTGGAGGTGCGGGACCAGTTCCGCACCCATCCCGGGATCATGGACTACACCGAGAAGCCCGAGTACGGGCGGGTGGTGGACATCTGCACCCGCGATTCGCTGCGCGAACTCGTCACCCCGGGCCTGCTGGCGGTGCTGACCCCCATCGCGGTCGGGTTCGCGTTCGGGTACGCGCCGCTCGGCTCGTACCTGGTCGGGGCCATCTCCGCCGGCGTGCTGATGGCGGTCTTCCTGGCCAACTCCGGCGGTGCCTGGGACAACGCCAAGAAGCTGGTCGAGGACGGGCACTACGGCGGCAAGGGCTCCGAGGCTCACGCGGCGACCGTGATCGGTGACACCGTCGGCGACCCGTTCAAGGACACGGCCGGCCCGGCGATCAACCCGCTGATCAAGGTAATGAACCTGGTGTCGCTGCTGGTGGCGGCCAGCGTCGTGAAGTACAGCAACAACCTCGGGCTGCGAACCGGTGTCGCGGTGGGTGCGGTGATCATCGTGGTTGCTGCCATCGTGTACTCCAAGCGGCAGACCACCAGCCTGTCGGCGAGCGGGTCTGGCGACGGGGCGGCCATCGCCGGCGCGCGGGGTCCGGACGGGACGCAGGCGGCTGTCGAGGCGCCCGCAGCGTCGGCTGAGGCGCCGGAGGCGAAGACCGGCTCCCCGTCGGGGCAGGCGTCGCAGACCAAGGGCTGACCAGGGTCCGGGGTTGCGGCGGCAGCTGATCAGTGCATACCGCCGCCCCTGGGCCTCCGGCCGGGGCTTCCCCGGCCGGAGGCCAGAGTGGCCGGCGGTCCCACGACGCCAGACAGCAATCCGCTGCCGCTGTGGCAGCAGCGGCGGGCAGTGCCTCGCTGTCACGGCCGGCCAGGGAAGGGGGCGCCGTGAGTGAGACGGCAGGGCACACGCTGGCGGTGCTCCGGCATGCCAAGGCGGTGCACGATCCCGGTCTCGATGATGAGGACCGGGCGCTGACCAAACGCGGCGTGCGCGACGCGGCGGCGGCCGGCGGCTGGCTGCGCGAGGCAGATCTGATTCCCGATCTTGTGCTGTGCTCGACGGCCCTGCGTACCCGCCAGACCTGGGAGCAGGTCAGTGCCGCACTGGGGCCGGCCGGGGCACAGGCCGCGGTGAACTTCGAGTCACGCCTCTATTACACCGGTGGTACCGGGCTGCTGGATCTCATCAGGGAGATCCCGGAAGAGGCGGGGACGGTCCTGATGGTGGGCCACAATCCGGCCTTCCATCAGCTTGTCGTTGACCTCACCGGGCAGCACGAGCCCGCCTTCCCGACCGCGGCCCTGGCCGAAATCCAGATCCGGGGGCCGTGGCGCGACACCTGCCCCGGCAGCGGCGACCTCATCCGCTTCTGGATGCCACGTCCTCCGGTCTGAAGGCGCTGGCACCTCCGGCAAGGTTCGGAACGCGGGGCCAGGACGGCCAGTATGGGCATCGGGCCAATGAATGGGAGGGCTTCCGGCCAGGCCCTGTTGGACCAGAGCCGTCACCCTGGTACGGCAGTCTCCATTCGTACGGCAGTCTCCATTCGCTGGCTGACCTGGGCGTTTGTGGCGACCGGGGCGAAGTGGGTGCGCTGGTGGTACCAGGCTGAGAGGGCCTGGAGGCGGGTAAACGAGCAGGCGCCCGGTCTCCGGGATGGTGCGAGGGGTCTTTGTCGGTCCGGCGGGGCGGGG
>OFHK01000054.1_pt1 | contig 35885 bp, 32 predicted proteins | sample 1521951 | NCBI WGS metagenome assembly OFHK01 (sample SAMEA2468436, study PRJEB22500) | soil metagenome | biome: Glassland; feature: Farmland; material: Clay | place: Australia | collected 2013-01-31 | depth 0.55 m
CATCCCGGCAGGTCCCCGCCCCCAGCGCCCGTGGGACATAGCCAGTAAGGCCTGTCATAGCGGCCGTTACTGGCTATGGACTCCAGGGATCATTGGCGGGCTGACCCGGAGCCGGGAGCCGGGCACCGGGGCACCCCCAGTTGGCCGACTGGGACCCGGCGGCGTCCGGACGGGGCCGCCTCTCGACCGCGCCGGTCACCCGCACGGCCGCGAAGCTGTGGCCGGGCCGGGTGTTCCGCCCGCTCAGGAACTCGCTGATGGAGGTGAAACCCGCCGGGCTCCCTCCGGCGAGGCAGGCAGTAGTCGATCTTGCCCAGTTGACGGCGTCGAAGACTGGTCCCCTGGCGCCCCCGAATCCGGGCCGACGCCCGTTGCGGCCCGGCGCGGGGGACATCTGCTGCTGTCATCGGCCGCTCCCTTGAACATCCCGGCTGCTCGGTAACACAGCTCGGCAGCCCGCCGGGAGTCACCCGATGACGGCTCCAGGAGATCCTGGGACGATGAGCGTAGCACGGCGCTGGTCAGCGTTCTTTGTAATCTCTATACGTAATCTCTATACCTAGACACGAGTCCGCGATTACTTTGGCGATCGCGGCCGGATGGCCGGGTGCCGCGCCAGCGGGGGCGGCCGCCACTGCGCAAGCGGGGCGGCCGTCGCCGCGCCGGTGGGGGACGGCGGGCACGATGCTGGCGGGGGACGGCGGGCACGATGCTGGCGGGGGACGGCGGGCACGAGGGCGGCCGGGGCACAGCCGCTACGCGCGGATGGTGGGGCCCGCCGCGCTGGTGGGGCCCGCCGCGCTGAGTCGCAGGCCGTTATCGTCGCAGCGGTGGTCCCGCGGGATCGCCTCAGCCCTGGGATGCCAGGGGATCCGGGCCGTGCGGTTACCGCAAAGTGAACGGTGACCGGGGTGTTTGGCATGGCATGGGATGTGGGACATTCGGGGTGTGGCACAGATTGACCCCCTGGCCGACGCTCTCGTCGGTGATTGGCTCACCCTCCCTGAAGTGGCTGACCGCCTCGGCCTTCCGCTGAGCCGGGTCCGGCAGCTGCTCCGCGACCGCAAGTTGCTCGCCGTGCAGCGCCCCGACGGCGCGTTCGGCGTGCCCGGCGCGTTCTTCGACGGTAACCAGATAGTCAAGGGCCTGCACGGGACGCTCACCGTGCTCTTCGACTGCGGGTTCGATGAGCCGGACGCGTTGCGGTGGCTGTTCACCTCCGATGACACGCTGCCGGGTACGCCCATCCAGGCGATGACCCAGCACCGCGGCACCGAGGTGAACCGCCGGGCGCAGGCGCTCGCGTTCTGAGGGCAGCTAAGCCTGGTCCTGGCCGGGTAGTGGGCGCACAGTGCCGGGCGGGACGGTGACCCGCCCGGAAGGAGATGGCGGGCCCAGTCCAGTCAGCGCGGCGGCCACCTGATCCAGCGCGGCGAGCTCGTTGCCGTACAGATGGTCGCCCCAGTCCGCGACGATCCGCGGCAGCGCCAGCGTGGGATCGCCCTCGAGCATCGCCCGGACGGCGTGCAGTTCGGTGAGCATGCGCTCCAGGTGAGCGCGGTGCTCGGCCACCAGCGCACGCAGCCGGTCCGGGGTTGTCGCATGGCCGAAGAACAGCCGGAGCGCGGTGTCGTACCGGATGGCCGGGGGAGCGACTGGCGCTTGCTCGAGCCACCTGGTCAGCTCGGTCCGGCCGGACTCGGTGATCGAGTACGCGACCTTGTCGGGGCGGCCGTCCTGGCGGACCTCACGGCCGGTCACATAACCGAGCCCGGAGAGCCGGCGCAGTTCGCGGTAGATCTGGCTCTGCGCCGGGGTCCAGTAGAAGAAGCGCAGGCTGTTGAGCGCGAGCTGACGGAGTTCATAGCCGGACAACTCGGCCCCGAATGAGAGCAGGCCGAGCACGGCGTAGGCGCTGCCCGGCAGAAAATGGGAACCGGTTGACTCTCTATGACTGTTGGTTATATGACTAGTGGTCATAGCCCAAGACTGTACCGCGACCGTCTGGCCCGCGACGATGCGGTGCCGTAAGGCCACGCGGCGGGCAGGGAGGCCACCATGACAGAAGCCGTGCTGCTGATCGGCACCCGCAAGGGCCTGTTCGTAGCCCGCAGCCGGAACGGCCGGTCCGACTGGGAACTGGACGAGGCCCAGTTCGCGATGAACTTCAACAACGCGGTGTACGCGGTCGCGGCCGATACCCGGCCGCAGCGCCCACGGATGTTCGCCGCGGTCGCCAGCGAGCACTGGGGGCCCGGCCTGGCCTACTCCGATGACCTGGGAGTGACCTGGCACGAGCCTGCCCGGTCGCCGGTCGTCTTCCCCGAGTTCACCGGGACCTCGCTGGAGCGGGTCTGGCAGATCCAGCCAGCGAATTCCGCCGAGCCAGGGGTCATCTACGCGGGCACGCAGCCATCCGCACTGTTCCGCTCGGAGGACGGTGGCGAGAGGTTCGAGATCGTGCGCTCGCTCTGGGACCATCCGCACCGGGAGCACTGGGGGGCTGGCTACGGCGGCCAGGCGATCCACACGATCATCCCGCACCCTTCCGACCCCGACCGGGTGCTGGTCGCCATGTCCACCGGCGGCGTCTACCGGACCACGGACCGGGGAGCCACCTGGGCGCCGGCCAACCATGGCATCCGCGTGATCTTCTCGCCGGAGGAGTACCCGGAGTACGGCCAGTGCGTGCACAAGGTCGCCGCGGATCCGGCCGATCCTGACCGGCTCTACCTGCAGAACCACGGCGGTGTGTACCGCAGTGATGACTGGGGCGGGAAGTGGGTCTCGATCGCTGACGGGCTGCCAGCCGACTTCGGGTTCCCGGTGCTGGCCCATCCCAGGCGCCCTGGGACGCTGTATCTGTTCCCGCTGCAGGCGGACGGGCGCCGGGCGCCGCCGGAGGGCCGCTGCCAGCTGTACCGCAGCGACGACGGCGGCGAAAGCTGGTACCCGCTTGGCAAGGGCCTCCCCGAGGGCTTCTGGGTGGGTGTCATGCGGGATGCGCTGTGCACGGACGGGGCGGACCCGGCCGGGATCTACTTCGGCAGCCGCGGCGGCGAGGTGTTCGCCAGCCAGGACGAGGGCGAGAGCTGGGCGCAGATCGCCTGGCACCTGCCCGACGTTCTGTCAGTCCGGGCCGCTGTGGTCCCCTGACCGCAGGTCATCCGCTGTCCCGGCGGCCGATGGGGCCACCGGGGCACCCGTGGCAGCCGGCACCCAGGTGAGCCCGGGGCGGCGCCTCGCCGGCTCAGCCGTGGCGGGCGGTGGCGGCCACGGCGAGGCCGGCGAGCGCCGTCCTGGCCTCGTCGGTCATGGGCGCTCCTGCCAGTGCCGCGACCGCCCTGGCTACGTGCTGGTCGATCATCGCCTCGCACTCGGCGAGTGCTCCCGTGTCGGTGACCACTGCGCGGACCTCAGCCGCGCCTGCCTCGTCCAGCTGCGGATCGCCGAGGTGACGCTCGATGATCCGGGCCTGCGCCACGCTGGCCCGTGCCCTGGTCATGGCGAGCAGCACCGTCCGCTTGCCCTCACGTACATCGTCGCTGGCGGGCTTACCGGTCTGCGCGGGGTCACCGAACATGCCGAGGATGTCGTCGCGGAGCTGGAAGGCGACGCCGAGCGGCAGGCCGTAGGCCGAGTACGCGGCCGGGAGTGGCCCGCCGGGGCAGCCCGCCAGCGCTGCCCCCAGGTGCAGCGGCCGCTCGATGGTGTACTTGGCGGTCTTGTACTCGACCACCCGCAGGGCGCTGGCCACGGTTCCGTTCCCGGCGGCCTGGCCCAGCAGGTCCAGGTACTGCCCGGCCATCACCTCGGTGCGCATCAGGTCCAGCACGAACTGGCCGCGCTGCAGTGAGGCGGCGGGCAGGCCGCTGGCGTGGAACATCGCGTCGGTCCAGGAAAGCAGGAGGTCACCCATCAGGATGGCCGCCCCGACGCCGAACGATTCCGGCGACCCACGCCAGCCCTGCGCGGCATGGCGGGCCGCGAACCGGCGGTGCAGCGAAGGCTGCCCCCGGCGGGTATCACTGCCGTCCATGACATCGTCATGCACCAGCGCGCTGGCGTGCAGCAGTTCCAGCGCGGCCGCGGCGGCCAGGATCTGCGGGCAGTCATCCCCGCCCGCGCCGCGCCCGCCCCAGTAGCAGAAAGCTGGCCGCAGCCGTTTCCCGCCCGCCAGCAGTTCCGCCAGCGCCTCCAGCCCGGGCAGCAGTTCCTCTCCGGTCCCCAGCAGCACCTCCCGCTGGGACTCCAGGAACCCCCGCAGGGCATGGCCGACCTGGTCACGGACGTGACCGAGGGCAGCGGGATCGCTGGACATGATCGCGAGAGTAGCCGCTCCGGAAGGGAAGTGGGGCCGTGCGGCCCCCCGGCGCAGGTGGCCCCCGTTAGCCTGGGGGCATGACCTACGCCCCGGCGCGCCGTGCCCCAGCCATCCGCGATCTGCTCGCGGAGGGGCGTCAGTCCTTCTCGTTCGAGTTCATGCCCCCCAAGACCGAGGTGGACGAACGGCAGCTATGGCGGGCGATCCGTGCCCTGGAGCCGTTGCGCCCGACGTTCGTCTCGGTCACCTACGGCGCGGGTGGCTCGACCCGCGACCGCACCGTCCGGGTGACCGGCCGGATCGCGGCCGAGACGACGCTGACCCCGGTCGGTCACTTCACCGCGGTCAATCACTCGGTAGCGGAATTGCGGCACGTCATCGGGTCATATGCGGCGGTGGGGGTGCGGAACGTGCTGGCGTTGCGGGGAGATCCGCCCGGCGACCCGAACGGGGAGTGGGTGCCCCACCCGGAGGGGCTGCGTTACGCGTCGGAACTCGTCGCCCTGATCAAGGCGGCGGGCGACTTCTGCGTCGGAGTGGGAGCGTTCCCGGAAGGCCACCCCCGTTCGCCCGACCTGGAGTCGGATGTGGCGCACTTCGTGAGCAAGTGCCGGGCCGGCGCCGACTTCGCGATTACCCAGATGTTCTTCTTCGTGGAGGATTACCTGCGGCTGCGGGACCGGGTGGCGGCGGCCGGCTGCGAGGTACCCATCATCGCCGGGATCATGCCGGTCACCAGCGTGCGCACGCTGGAGAAGGTGGTGCTGCTGTCCGGGGCCAGGCTGCCAGCCGGCCTGGTGGAGCGCCTCAGCGCGGCGGCGGAGGACAAGGCGGCGGTACGGGAGATCGGGGTGGAGTTCGCCGCTGGGATGTGCGAGCGGCTGCTCGCGGAGCAGGTTCCGGGCCTGCACTTCTACACGCTGAACGGCTCGCGCGCCACCCTGGACATCTACCAGCGGCTGGGGCTGGCCGGGCGGGCGGCCGGCGAGGGTGCCTCGTCCCGCAACGGCAGCGCTGCACCCATGATCGCGTAGGCGGGACCGGAGCCCGGGAAGCTGAACCCGGGCACCAGGTCGGTGAAGCCCAGGCTGCGGTAGAGCCTGCGGGCCCGGGTGTGGCCTTCTGGCGTGGACAGCAATGCGGCGCGCTCGAGGCGCCCGGCGACCAGTGCGTGCACCATCGCCCGCCCGATCCCCTTGCCCTGATGGGCCGGGTGCACGTGCACCTCGGCGATCTCGAACGAATCGCCGAGCCAGTACTGGGCATCCTCGTCGCCGCGCTCGGTCGTGATGGTGTCGAGGACCACGTCGTGCCACCACTGGCCGACGGCGCCGTGGAAGCCGTAAGCGAATCCGATGGGCGGTGCCGCGACGTCGGGGACCGCTATCAGGGCACGGAACGCGGGGTAGCCGGCGTGGCGCTCCATGGTGGCGCGGCGGCTGTGAAGCTGCGCTGGTGGCGCGTCCATCGCGAGCGCGTAGATGGCTGTCAGGGCGCCCAGTTCGGCGACGAACTGACGCGCGTTCAGCTCCCGCAGCTCAGGTCCGGAGCGCACCTGGGTAGCGTACGCGAGGCTCGGCAGGGCACGCGGGAACTCGTTTTGTCGGACCTGCCGGGTACCTTCGAACGCAAGTACCAAACGGGTAGACGTCGAGCCGAATTTATGTTCGAATAGATCCAGCGGAGCCCGCCCGGCGGTAGACCCCCCACTGCCGGGCACGGGCCGGGCGGTGCGTGGGGAAGCGCCCCGCCCGGCCCGCCCCCGCGGCGGAAGGAGCGCCATGAACACGCTTGTTCAGGTACGGCCAGACCGGGCACGGTGCAGGCTGGCGCCGACGGCCCTGGCCCTTCTTGAGTCCGCACGGCATGGCCTGGCGAACGCGGCCGACGAGACCAGCGCTGGCGGGCGCTATGTGGCCGCGCATCTCGCGGCGCTCCGCGCCGCGGCGGCCATCGTTGCGGCACGGCCGGCGCCGGGAACCAGCGCACGCCGGAAGGCTCCCCGGAGCGTGTGGGAACTGCTGCCCCGAGTTGAGCCGGCCCTCGCGGAGTGGGCCGCGTTCTTCGCCGCCGGCGCGGGCAAGCGGGCGGCGGCAGAGGCAGGCCTGCCGCGGGCGGTTTCCTCACGGGAGGCCGACGATCTGCTCCGGGACGCCGGGACGTTCCTGTCGCTGGCCGAGGACGCCCTCGGGCTGCCTGCCCAGTCTCCGCTCCCACTGAGTAGCACAGGCTGAGGCTGGGGGGCCTGCTGGCTGCGGATGGGCGCTGGGAGGGCTTGGACTGGCAGTTCCTGGTGGCAGGGTGGAAGCCGGCCGGGCCACCGCGGGCTGGGCCTGGGGCCGGGGGAGCGGTAGGCCGCTGCCCCCGGCTTGCTCAGAACGATTCGACGGCGCCGCGGGCTTCGGAGTCGAGCACGCCCCACCCGATCAGTTCTTCGGTGAGGTCAACCGGCGACTTGTCATAGATGACCGCCAGAGAGCGCAGGTCCTCCTGCCGGATGGACAACACCCGGCCGTTGTAGTCGCCGCGCTGGCTCTGGATCGTCGCCACATAGCGGGCGAGCGGCCCTGCCTTGTCTTTCGGCAGTTGAGCCATGCGCTCAAGGTCGATGACGAGCTTCGGGGACGGCGCCAGCGCAGTCGGCGCAGCGTCGCCTGGCAGCAGTTCTGACACGGGGACACCGTAGAACTCAGCCAGTTCCGCGAGCTTTTGCACAGTCACGGACCGGTCGCCACGCTCGTAGGAGCCGACCACGACCGCTTTCCAGCGGCCGCGGGACTTCTCCTCGACTCCGTGCAGTGAGAGTCCTTGCTGTGTCCGGATGGCGCGCAACCGCGCGCCCAGGGTTTTGGCGTACTCAGATGGCATGATCGTCGGCCCCCCGGCCAGTCGTCGCTATGAGTGATGGTTACGGACAGTGACGGTAGGCCGCAAGCGCGACGAGGTCAAGCCGAATGGCAAAAAGTGGGTGAACTTACGCGCCGAGCACGATCCACTGGTGACTGGTTCTGTCCGGTGAGCCGTCCCCGGGAACCCTTGCGCGCACGGGCGTCCGCGCCTGCGGCGGTCCCGCCCGCGGCCCGCCTGCCTGCTTCCGGCTCTATCCTCCTGTACTGCTGTGATATGGATCACGCACCGTCACCACCGGGCCGCACGGACGCGGCCCGGCTGTCCGGTTTCCGGATGGGACGGCTGGTACGGTGTTACAGACAGACATCCTTTAAGGCCCGTCCCGTGAGGCGGGAAAGGAGGTTCTGGTGGCGCATGCGCATCCAGGCAGGAGCGAGTCCGGGCCCGGGGGGCCAGCCATCGGCCGGCCGGCTGCCGTGGACGGCAAGACTGTCCTGGAGCAGGCCGAGATCAGCCGGGCGCTGACCCGGATCGCCCACGAAATCATCGAGCGGACCAGAGGCGCGGAGCAGGTTGTCCTGCTTGGAATCCCGACCAGGGGAGTGCCGCTGGCGCAGCGCCTCGCCGCCCAGATCAGGCAGGTAGAGGGCCAGCCGGTCCCGCACGGATCCCTTGACATCACCATGTACCGCGATGACCTGCGGCTGCGGCCTGCCAGGACACTTGGCCGCACACAGGTGCCGACCCAGGGAATCGACGGCAAGATTGTGGTCCTCGTTGACGACGTGCTGTACTCGGGGCGGACCGTGCGCGCAGCGCTCGACGCGCTCAACGACCTCGGCCGGCCGCGGGCTGTACAGCTCGCGGTGCTGGTCGACCGTGGTCACCGGGAACTGCCCATCCGCCCGGACTACGTGGGGAAGAACCTTCCCACCTCGCAGTCCGAGCTCGTCCGGGTCCTGCTTGCCGAGGTGGACGGCGAAGACGCCGTGCTGCTCGGTGTACCCGCGGCTGGCGGTCCCGCCGGTGAAGCGCGGAGGGTGGCCAGGGGCACTGGCGACGGCGAGAGGGGGACCGCGTGAACCGCCATCTCATCTCCGCCGCCGATCTCAGCCGCCAGGATGCCCTGCTGGTCCTGGATACCGCTGATGAGCTGGCCCGGATGTCCGACCGCCCGATCAAGAAGCTGCCCACCCTGCGCGGCCGGACGGTGGTGAACCTCTTCTTCGAGGACTCCACTCGGACCCGGATCTCGTTCGAGGCCGCCGCGAAGCGGCTGTCCGCGGATGTGATCAATTTCTCCGCCAAGGGCTCCAGCGTGGCCAAGGGTGAAAGCCTCAAAGACACCGCGCTGACCCTGGAGGCGATGGGTGCTGACGCGGTGGTCATCAGGCACAACGCATCCGGCGCGCCGCACCGGCTGGCTGGCTGGGTGCGGGGCAGCGTGATCAACGCCGGTGACGGCGCCCATGAGCACCCGACCCAGGCCCTGCTGGATGCCTTCACCATCCGCCGCAGGTTCGGCCGCAGCAGCGGTTCCGCGCCGGGCGGGGGACCGGGTGGTGCGCTGGACGGCCTGCGGGTCACGATCGTCGGAGATATCCTGCACAGCCGGGTGGCGCGCTCCAACGTGCTGCTGCTGCACACGCTCGGCGCGGAGGTGACGCTGGTCGCGCCGCCGACCCTGCTCCCGGTGGCGGTCGACGCCTGGCCCTGCTCGGTGGGGTACGACCTGGACGCCGCGCTGCCCAAGAGCGACGTGGTGATGATGCTGCGCATCCAGCAGGAACGGATGAACGCCGCCTACTTCCCCAGCGTGCGCGAGTACAGCCGCCGCTACGGCCTGGACTCCGAGCGGATGGCGCAACTGCCGGAGCGGGCCATCGTGATGCATCCGGGCCCGATGAACCGGGGGGTGGAGATCGCGGCCGGGGTCGCGGACTCTCCCCGGTCCACCGTGGTGGAGCAGGTCGCCAACGGGGTCAGCGTGCGGATGGCCGTGCTGTACCTGCTGCTGGGCGGCGCGGAGGCCGGGCAGTGAGCGCCGGCCATCAGTACTCCGAAGGCGGGGGGATGGACACGGGCGCAGGAAACTGGCTGATCAGGGGGGCACGCCCGGTGGGCGGCGATCCCGCCGACATCCTCATCCGCGACGGGCTGGTCGCTGACCTCGGGCCTGGCCTGGCCGCCCCCGCGGGCGCGCAGGTCCTGGACGCCACCGGCCTGATCGCCCTGCCGGGCCTGGTCGACCTGCACACCCACCTGCGGGAGCCGGGCCGCGAGGATGCCGAAACCGTCGAGACCGGGACCATGGCCGCGGCCCTCGGCGGGTTCACCGCCGTGCACGCGATGGCGAACACCGACCCGGTCGCCGACACCGCCGGGGTCGTCGAGCAGATCTGGCGGCTTGGCCGGCAGGCCGGGTACTGCGACGTCCTGCCGGTCGGGGCGGTCACCTCCGGGCTCGGCGGCCGGCAGCTCGCCGAACTCGGCGCCATGGCGGATTCCGCCGCGCGCGTGCGGGTCTTCTCCGACGATGGCTGCTGCGTATCCGACGCGGTCCTCATGCGCCGGGCGCTGGAGTATGTCAAGGCATTCGACGGGGTGATCGCCCAGCACGCGCAGGAGCCGCGGCTCACCGACGGCGCGCAGATGAACGAGGGGGAGGTGTCGGGCCGGCTCGGGCTGGCCGGCTGGCCCGCTGTGGCCGAGGAGGCGGTCATCGCCCGTGACTGCCTGCTGGCCGCGCATGTCGGATCAGCCCTGCACCTCTGCCACGTGTCCACCGCCGGGTCGGTCGAGATCATCCGCTGGGCGAAATCCAAGGGCTGGCAGGTCACCGCCGAAGTCACCCCGCACCATCTGCTGCTCACCGACGAACTGGTGGCCAGCTACGACCCGGTGTACAAGGTGAACCCGCCGCTGCGCACGGCCGCGGACGTGGCCGCGCTGCGGCTGGGCCTGGCCGACGGCACGATCGACTGTGTGGCGACCGACCACGCCCCCCACCCGCTGGAGGACAAGGAAACCGAGTGGGCGGCGGCCGCGTTCGGCATGACCGGGCTGGAAACCGCGCTGCGTGTGGTGCAGGAGGCGATGGTCGAGACCGGCCTGCTCGACTGGGCGGGTGTTGCCGACCGGATGTCGGCCCGGCCCGCCGCCATCGGCCGCCTGTCCGGCCACGGCCATCCGCTCGCCGCCGGCAGCGCCGCGAACCTGACCCTGTACGACCCGGAGCCACGCGAGGCTGTCGATCCGGTCAGCCATGCCTCCCGCAGCCGAAACACCCCGTTCCGGGGCAGGGTGCTGCCGGGCCGGGTGGTCGCCACCTTCCTGCGCGGCCGCCCGACCGTTCTCGACGGGAAGCTGGCCTGATGGCGGCCGGCCAGCCCGCCAGTGGCGAGGCGCAGACCAGCGGCCCGCCGGCGATCCTGGTACTCGAGGACGGGACGACGTTTCACGGGACAGGCTTCGGGGCCACCACGGAAACGTTCGGCGAGATGGTTTTCAACACCGGCATGACCGGCTACCAGGAGACGCTGACGGACCCGTCCTATGCGCGGCAGATCGTCGCCATGACAGCGCCGCACATCGGGAACACCGGCGTCAACGACGAGGATCCGGAGTCGCGCCGGATCTGGGTGAGCGGCTATGTGGTCCGGGAGCCCGCCCGGATCGCCTCCAGCTGGCGGGCGCGCCGGAGCCTGGAGGAGGAACTGGCCGCGCAGGGCATCCCCGGCATCGCGATCACCGGCACCCGGGCGCTCACCCGTCACCTGCGCGAGCGCGGGGCGATGCGGGCAGCGATCAGCACCGCGGAACCTGACCCGCAGGACCTGCTCGGGCGAGTCCTGGCCAGCCCGTCCATGCTCGGCGCCGATCTGGCCCGGGAGGTGTCCACGCCCGAGCCTTACACGGTGGAGCCCCCGCCCGGGGTCCCGGTCACCTACCGGGTGGCCGCGGTGGACCTGGGCATCAAGTCGGCGACCCCCCGGGCGATGGCCCGGCGGGGCTGCCAGGTGCGCGTGCTGCCCGCCACCAGCACGGCGAAGGAAATCCTGGCCCTCGACCCCGACGGGGTGTTCTTCTCCAACGGCCCGGGCGACCCGGCTGCGGCCGGGTACGCGGTGGAAGCCATCCGCGGGGTGCTCGCCGAGGCGGTCCCGCTGTTCGGCATCTGCCTGGGCAGCCAGGTCCTCGGCCGGGCGCTCGGCCTGGGCACCTACAAGCTGCGTTTCGGGCATCGTGGCGTCAACCAGCCAGTCAAGGACCTCGCCAGCGGGCGGGTCCAGATCACCAGCCACAACCACGGGTTCGCGGTCGCCCTGCCGGACGCGGGACCCGGCGAGGAGATTCCGCTGTCTCCGGGGCTCGCGCTGGCAGCCGCGCGGCTGGCGCCGTTCGAGACCCCGTTCGGCAAGGCCCAGGTCAGCCACATCAACCTCAACGACGGCGTCGTGGAGGGACTGCGGCTGCTGGACGTGCCCGCGTTCAGCGTGCAATACCACCCGGAGGCGGCACCGGGCCCGCATGACGCGGCCGGCGAATTCGACACGTTCTGCGCCCTGATGGAGCGCGCGAGATGACGGTTTCCAGGTGGGGCCGAAGGGGGGCCGGGTGTGCCGAAGCGGGATGACTTGAAGTCGGTGCTGGTGATCGGGTCGGGGCCGATCGTGATCGGGCAGGCCTGCGAGTTCGACTACTCGGGTACGCAGGCGTGCCGGGTGCTGCGGGCCGAGGGCATCCGGGTCAGCCTGGTCAACTCCAACCCGGCGACGATCATGACCGACCCCGAGTTCGCCGACGCCACCTATGTGGAGCCGATCACTGCCGACGTGCTGGAGAAGGTGATCGCCGCCGAGCGCCCCGATGCGGTGCTGCCCACGCTCGGCGGCCAGACCGCGCTCAACGCGGCCGTCGCCCTGCATGAGGCCGGCACCCTCGCCAGATACGGGGTGGAGCTGATCGGGGCCAACATCGAGGCGATCATGGCGGGGGAGGACCGGCAGCGGTTCAAGGACATCGTCACCGGCCTCGGGGCGGAGGTGCCCGGCAGCCGGACCTGCCACACCATGGACGAGTGCGAGCGGGCCGCGGCCGAACTCGGCTACCCGCTCGTCGTCCGGCCCTCGTTCACTCTCGGCGGGGCCGGCTCGGGCATCGCCTACCACGAAGACGACCTGCGGCGGATCGCCGGTGCCGGGCTCGACGCCAGCCCGGTCACCGAGGTGCTGCTGGAAGAGTCCATCCTGGGCTGGAAGGAGTTCGAGCTCGAGCTGATGCGCGACCGCAACGACAACGTCGTGGTGGTCTGCTCGATCGAGAACATCGACCCGATGGGTGTGCACACCGGCGACTCGGTGACCGTGGCCCCGGCCATGACCCTCACCGACCGCGAGTACCAGCACATGCGGGACGTGGCGATCGCGGTGATCCGGGCGGTCGGGGTGGACACCGGCGGCTGCAACATCCAGTTCGCGGTGCACCCGCACACCGGCCGGATGGTCGTGATCGAGATGAACCCGCGGGTGTCGCGGTCCTCGGCGCTGGCATCCAAGGCGACCGGGTTCCCGATCGCCAAGATCGCCGCCCGGCTGGCCATCGGCTACACCCTCGACGAGATCCGCAACGACATCACCGGGCAGACCCCGGCCAGCTTCGAGCCGGCTCTGGACTACGTGGTGGTCAAGGTGCCCCGGTTCGCGTTCGAGAAGTTCCCCGGCGCCGACCCGGTGCTCACGACCCACATGAAGTCGGTCGGGGAGGCGATGGCGATCGGCCGCAGTTTCCCCGAAGCGCTGCAGAAGGCTCTGCGTTCGCTGGAGAGCAAGGGAGCACCGCTGCACTGGCGTGGTTCGGCCGGCGACCAGGCGGAACTGCTCGCCCACTGCGCCGTGCCGCACGACGGCCGGCTGGCCGCCGTTCACCAGGCGATCCGGGCCGGGGTGAGCGTGGCCGACCTGGCCGCCGCGACCAGCATCGACCCCTGGTTCATCGATCAGATCAAAGGCATCGAAGAACATGCAGAACGCCTGGCGGCGGGCGGGCCACCCACCGCCGCGACGCTGCGGGCGGCGAAGCAGGCGGGCTTCTCCGATCTGCAGATCGCGGACATCCTGGGCATCTCCGAGGAGCGGGTCCGCCGGTGGCGCCACGACCTCGGTGTCCGGCCCGTCTTCCACACGGTGGACACCTGCGCGGCGGAGTTCGAGGCGCGTACGCCCTACCTGTACTCGACCTACGACGAGGTGAGCGAGGTCCCGCCCGGGGAGCGGCCCAAGGTGATCATCCTGGGCAGCGGGCCGAACCGGATCGGCCAGGGGATCGAGTTCGACTACGCATGCGTGCATGCCTCGTTCGCGCTGTCACAGGCCGGCTACGAGACGGTGATGGTCAACTGCAACCCGGAGACGGTCTCCACCGACTATGACACCTCTGACCGGCTGTACTTCGAGCCGCTGACCTTCGAGGACGTGCTCGAGGTGGTGCTTGCCGAGCAGGCGAGCGGCCCGGTCGCCGGGGTGATCGTGCAGTTGGGCGGGCAGACCCCGCTCGGGCTGGCCCGTTCCCTGGCCGAGGCCGGGGTGCCGGTGGTGGGCACCAGCCCGGAGGCGATCCACCTCGCTGAGCACCGGGGTGAGTTCGGCGCACTGCTGGAGGCCGCGGGACTGCCCGCACCCAAGTACGGGACGGCGGCCTCCTTCGCCGCGGCCAAGGCGGTGGCGGCCGAAGTCGGCTACCCGGTGCTGGTGCGCCCCTCCTACGTGCTCGGCGGGCGGGGTATGGAGATCGTCTACGACGATGCCACCCTGGAGTCCTATGTCAGCAAGGCCACGCAGGCCAGCCCGGAGCACCCGGTCCTGATCGACCGGTTCCTCGATGACGCGATCGAGATCGATGTCGACGCCCTGTTCGACGGCGAGGAACTGTACCTGGCCGGAGTGATGGAGCACATCGAGGAGGCCGGCATCCACTCCGGCGACTCGGCCTGCGCCCTGCCGCCGATCACCCTGGGCCGCGGCGACATCGACCGTATCCGTGCCTCTACCGGGGCCATCGCCCGCGGGGTCGGGGTCCGCGGCCTGCTCAACGTGCAGTTCGCACTGGCCGCAGGTGTGCTGTACGTGCTGGAGGCCAACCCCCGCGCATCGCGGACCGTGCCGTTCGTGTCCAAGGCGACCGCGGTGCCGGTGGCCAAGGCGGCGGCACGGATCATGCTCGGCACGACCGTGCCGGAGTTGCGGGCGGAGGGCCTGCTGCCGCCGTCCGGCGATGGCGGCACGCTGCCGCTGGACGCGCCGATCGCGGTGAAGGAGGTGGTGCTCCCGTTCGGCCGGTTCCGGGACGCGCAGGGGCGCGGGGTGGACACGATCCTCGGCCCGGAGATGCGCTCCACCGGCGAGGTGATGGGAATCGACGAGGTGTTCGGCACCGCCTATGCCAAGTCCCAGGCCGCGGCCTACGGGCCGCTGCCGGTCAAGGGCCGTGCGTTCGTATCGGTGGCGGACCGGGACAAGCGGTCCATGGTCTTCCCGGTCAAGCGCCTAGCCGACCTAGGTTTCGAGATCTGGGCCACCCAGGGAACAGGAGACGTCCTGCGGCGGAACGGGGTTCGTGCCACGATCGTGCGCAAGCACAGCGACGGCACCGGGCCGGGCGGAGAACCGGACATCGTCGCCAGGATTCTGGACGGCCAAGTGGACCTGATCGTGAACACGCCCTTTGGCAGCCCCGGGCAGTCGGGACCGCGGCTGGACGGGTACGAGATCCGCACCGCGGCCGTGCGGCGCCAGATCCCGTGTGTGACGACGATTCAGGGGCTGGCCGCCGCCGTGCAGGGCATTGAGGCGATCACGCGCGGCGAGGTGGACGTACGGTCGCTGCAGGAGCATGCGAGGGCGCTGCGCGGCCGGGCGGTGGGCGGCGGCGACCGGGCCGTGGGCCACGGGGGCCTGGCGGATGGCGGCGGGCCATGACGGCGGGCACAGACTCCGGGCCGGCGCAGGTCCAGGTCAGAGGTACGGTCCTGACGGTGCGGCGGGTGGATGCCTACCACGCCATGACCGTGGTCGCACCGGGGATCGCGGCCCGGTTCCGGCCGGGACAGTTCGTCGCGGTCGCAGTGGGTGGCCCGGACACCTCCATGCTGCTGCGCCGTGCGTTCTCGATCCACGATGTCCGGCCCGACCACGGCGGCACGGTTGAGTTCGTGTTCGCGACCGTGGGGCCGGGAACGCGCTGGCTGGCCGAGCGCCGCACCCGCGACGTGATCGACATCGCCGGGCCGCTCGGGCGGCCGTTCCCTGTTCCCCGGGACCCGGTGAACTGCCTGCTGGTCGGGGGCGGTTATGGCAGCTCCCCGCTGTTCCCGCTGGCCGAGCGGCTGCGCGGGCGTGGCTGCACGGTGGACTTCCTGCTCGGGGCGGCCGGCATTGACAAGGTGTTCGGGGCGCTCACCGCCCGCCGGGGCGGGCGGACCGCGACGATCACCACCGAGGACGGCTCGATGGGCGTCCGCGGCCTGGTCACCGATGTCCTCAGCCAGGTCATCCACGAGACCCGCAGTGATGTGATCTATGCCTGCGGCCCGATGGGGATGCTCCGCAAGGTGACGGCGCTGGCCAGCCGCTACGACATCCCGGCGCAGGTCCTGGTGGAGGAGTCCATGGCCTGCGGGATCGGCGTCTGCATGACCTGCGTGCTGCCGGTGGTCGGGGAGGACGGGGTGACCAGGATGGTGCGGTCCTGTGTGGACGGGCCGGTGTTCCGCGGGGACCTCGTGCGCTGGGACGATGTGGGCACCATCCCGTTCGACGCGCTCGGCGCACCGGGCTGGAAGCCGCCCCGGCAGCAGCCCAAGCCCCAGCCATCGGCGGGCGGGAAGGCGGCCAGGGGCGCGGCCGCACCGGCGTCTGGGCGGGAAAGCCATGGGCGCTGATCGCCCGGCCGTGCGGGACCTGGCCCTGGCACCTGCCCTGGACCGGCCGCCGGCCCTGACCGGGAGGGCGGGACATGGCGGTTGACCTCAGGACCAGGCTGGGTCACATCGAGCTGCCCAACCCGATCCTCACCGCGTCTGGCTGCGCGGGAGCGGGCCGCGAACTCGCCCAGTTCTTCGATGTGGCCAAGATCGGCGCCATCGTCACCAAGTCGGTGATGCTCGCGCCGCGGGCCGGCCGTCCCACCCCGCGGATGGCCGAAACGCCGAGCGGGATGCTCAACTCGATCGGGCTGCAGGGCCCGGGCATCGATGCGTTCCTCCAGCGCGACCTGCCGTGGCTGCTGTCCCGCGGGGCACGGGCGGTGGTCTCGATCGCGGGCGGGACCGTCGACGAGTTCGCGGATCTGGCCGGCCGGCTTTCGGATGCCTCCGGGGTGACGGCGGTGGAGGTCAACATCTCCTGCCCCAACGTGGAGGACCGGGGTCAGGTCTTCGCCTGTGACCCGACGGCGTCGGCGGCGGTGATCGAGGCAGTCCGCGCAGGGCTGCGTTATGACGTCCCGGTTTTCGCGAAGCTGTCGCCCGACGTCACCGACATCGTCGCCATCGCCCGGGCCTGCGTGAGCGCAGGCGCCGACGGGCTGTCGATGATCAACACGCTGCTCGGCATGACAATCGACACCCAGACGCTGCGCCCGGCGCTGGCCGGGATTACCGGCGGGCTGTCCGGCCCGGCGATCCGGCCGATCGCCGTGCGGTGCATCTGGCAGGTCCGCCAGGCGCTGCCGGATGTGCCGATCATCGGTATGGGCGGGGTGCGCACCGGCCGGGACGCCCTCGAGCTGATCCTGGCCGGCGCGTCCATGATCAGTGTCGGGACGGCCATCTTCCATGATCCTTCAGCCTGCATCCGGATCCTGCGGGAACTCGATGAGGAACTGGCCAGCCGGGGCATCGAGCGCCTGGCCGACATCATCGGGCTGGCGCACGAGCCGCGCCCCGCGCCAGGGCGGAGGCTCTCCGGAAGTGCGCTGTAACGTGATGTCACCTGTCCCCAAGGAGGAGCCTTGACCCAGCCGGCGCCGATCGCTGTCGCACTCGACGCACCAGATCTGGAGACCGCCGCCCGGTGGGCTGGGCTGGTCACGCCGCATGTCAGCACCGTCAAGGTGGGGCTCGAGCTGTACCTCAGGTACGGGCCGGAGGTCGTGGCGTCGATCCGGGGGGCCAGTGGCGTCAAGATCTTCCTCGACCTGAAATTGCACGACATTCCGGCCACGGTGACGGGCGCGGCACGGGCGGTGGCGCGGTTGCGCCCGGATCTGCTCACGGTGCACGCCGCAGGCGGCAGCGACGTGGTCCGCGCCGCGGTCGAAGGCGCCCCCGACACCATAGTGGCCGCGGTGACCGTGCTGACCTCGCTCAACAGCGCGGACCTGGAGCAGATCGGCGTGATGGGCCCGATGTCGGATGCGGTACGCCGGCTCGCCGTGCTCGGGGTCAGGGCCGGGGCGCGGGGGCTGGTGTGCTCGCCGCAGGAGGTCGCCGCGGTCCGGGCCGAGGTCGGCCCGGACATCACCTTGATCACCCCGGGGGTGCGCCCGGCCGGGGCGTCAGCCGACGACCAGGCGCGGACGGCAACGCCCGAGGAGGCGATACGGGCCGGGGCCAACCTGCTCGTGATCGGGCGGCCGATCACCGCGGCGTCCGACCCCGGTGCCGCTGCCGCCGCTATCGCCGCGCCACTGCGCCGGCTCACCCTCGCCTCGGGGTGACGGGGGTTGCTGGGCGGGCCGCTGTCGCGCCGGCTTACTCCCGCCTCGGGTAAGCGAGGGGTCGAAGGGTGTGGGCACGGGAATGCGGCCATGGGCGGTGGTGAATTGGTTCATGCGGCCCGCGGATGGCCCCGCTGTGGCCGGGCGTTTGCACGGGAATGCCGCCCGGCCCGGGCGGCCGGGTACCGGCCGGCATGGTGCCGTGTACCGACCGGTAGTAAGGCCTGCGTGCGCCCGGCGGCCTGACTCGGCGCGATCTGCCCGTCCGGCTGGGCCGCCCCCGCTGTGGCCTGGAGGGTAGCCTGTTTGACTACGTTGAGTATTCGGACGGTTTCGTAAAGTAGTATCAGCCAATTTATGACGCATTAAACGGGGGTTCGCGTTGCCTCGGAGAGCCGGAGTCGCTACTTTCCCTTGCCGAACCAACTTTTTCCTATTCGAAACCCGAGGTGAACTGGAGTGGCTCTTCCTCCCCTCACTCCCGAACAGCGTGCGGCCGCTCTTGAGAAGGCGGCGAAGGCACGCAAGGCCCGTGCCGAAGTCAAGGAGAACCTCAAGCACGCTAACATCAAGCTGCCTGCGGTCCTCAAGCAAGGCCAGACAGATGACATCGTTGGCAAGATGAAGGTGTCGGCGTTGCTGGAGGCCATGCCCGGTGTCGGCAAGGTGCGGGCACGGCAGATCATGGAGCGGCTCGGGATCGCAGAATCGCGGCGTGTCCGCGGTCTCGGTGCCAATCAGCGGACCGCTCTGGAGAACGAGTTTCCGGAGGCCTGACCGAGGCTGACTCTCCCAGGGACGGGCGCGGGGGACAATGTTCCATGACCGATTCGTCGGGCCATCGCACTCGCGGTGCCGCGCTTGTCCAAGGGGTCGCTGGCGACGCCCGGCTGACAGTGCTTTCCGGCCCTTCCGGTGTAGGCAAGAGCACCGTCGTGGCCGGCCTGCGGAAGACACGCCCGGACATCTGGCTGTCGGTCTCGGTCACCACCAGGCCGCCCAGGCCCGGCGAGGTGGATGGGCGCGAGTACCACTTTGTCAGTGAGGGGAGCTTCGACCAGCTGGTGGAGCGGGGCGAACTGCTCGAATGGGCGAGTTTCGCCGGGTACCGGTACGGAACTCCGCGGGCACCTGTCGTGGAGCGGGTCAGCGCAGGTGTTCCGGCGTTGCTCGAAATTGACATCGAGGGGGCCAGGCAGGTGCGGCGGGCAGTCCCGGACGCGCTGCTTGTCTTCCTCGCCCCGCCTTCCTGGGACGAGCTGGTGCGCCGGCTCACCGGCCGGGGCACCGAGCCACCCGAGGTCATCGCACGCCGGCTGGAGCTGGCCGCCAATGAGATCGAGGCGGGCCGGGAATTCGACATCACCCTGGTCAACACGTCCGTCAAAGACGTGTGCAGGCAACTGGTAGCCTTGATGATGGCCTGATCTGGCCGTAAACCAGGGTTAACGGAAGGTAGACAGTGGCAGGCAATACCGCTGCGGATGGCATCACCAATCCGCCGATCGACGACCTGCTCGAAGTCGTTGACAGCAAGTACCGCCTTGTCATCATGGCGGCCAAGCGGGCGCGGCAGATCAACGCCTACTACGCCCAGCTTGGCGAGGGGCTGCTGGAGTACGTGGGCCCGCTCGTGGAGACCCGTGTGCAGGAGAAGCCGCTGTCGATCGCGCTGCGTGAAATCCGCCAGCACCTGCTGTCCGCCGTGGAGACGGCGGAGCCCTGACCTGCTGAGGCCTGGCGGGGCACGTGCCAGCGCGCATCGTCCTCGGGGTTGGGGCCGGGATCGCTGCCTACAAGGCATGCGAGCTGCTGCGGCGGCTCACCGAGGCCGGGCATCAGGTGCGGGTGGTGCCTACCCAGGAGTCCTTGCGGTTCGTCGGCGCCGCCACCTGGGCAGCCCTCTCGGGGCAGCCGGTTACCGCGAGCGCATGGGACGACGTGCACGAGGTGCCCCACGTCCGGCTGGGGCAGGAAGCCGGCCTCGTCCTCGTCGCGCCCGCCACCGCTGACCTGCTCGCCCGGGCGGCCGGCGGGCGGGCGGACGACCTGCTCACCGCTGTCCTGCTGACGGCACGCTGCCCGGTGGTGTTCGCACCGGCCATGCATACCGAGATGTGGGAGCATCCCGCGACCCAGGCCAACGTCGCCATCCTGCGGGAGCGCGGCTGCCTGGTCCTTGATCCCGCCTCCGGCCGGCTGACCGGAGCCGACACCGGTCCGGGCCGCCTGCCGGAGCCCGGCGAGCTCTACCAGGTCGCCGTCCGCGTGCTCGCGCGGGGCGCGGGCGGGCTGGGGCAGGACCTGGCCGGCCGCCGCGTCGTGGTGAGTTCGGGCGGCACCAGGGAGGAACTCGACCCGGTCCGCTTCCTCGGCAACTGGTCGTCCGGCCGTCAGGGTTATGCACTGGCCAGGGCCGCAATCGCCCGCGGGGCGGAAGTGACCGTCGTGTCGGCAAACGTGGACCTGGCCGACCCGGCAGGGGCCAAGGTGGAACGGGTGACCTCCGCCCTCCAGCTCCGGGCGGCTATGCTCGGCGCCGCCCGCGGGGCCGATGCCGTGATCATGGCCGCCGCCGTCGCGGACTACCGGCCGCGGACCCGGCGCGATATGAAGATCAAGAAGACCGCGGCGGGGCCGGAGCCGCTGGCACTGGTGGAGAACCCAGACGTCCCGCGGGAACTGGTGGCCCGGCGCAGGCCGGGGCAGGTCATCGCTGGGTTCGCGGCTGAGACGCAGAACCTGCTGGACCACGGGCGCGCGAAACTCGCCGCCAAGGGATGCGATCTGCTCGTGGTCAACCAGGTCGGGAAGGGCCTCGCGTTCGGCACCGACGACAACGAGGCCGTGGTGCTCGCCACCGACGGGACGGTTACCCAGGTCCCGCGTGGGCCGAAGGAAGTGCTCGCCGATGTCGTCTGGGACCTGGTAGCGGCCAGGCTGGGCGGGCAGGCGGGGCGGGCCGGGCAGGGCTGACCGGCACCAGGGTGGCTGCCCTGGCCGGAGGCGGCGGCGCAACGGTTCGGCTCGTCTGCGTCACCTGGCGCGGGCTACACTTCGGCGAAGCGATCGCCCCCGCAGAGAAGGAAGTCAGGTGGCCCGTCGACTCTTCACCTCCGAGTCAGTCACGGAGGGCCATCCGGACAAGATGGCTGACCAGATCAGTGATGCCATCCTGGACGGAATGCTCAAGGACGACCCGGCCAGCCACGTCGCTGTGGAGACGCTCATCACCACCGGCCAGGTGCATGTCGCCGGCGAGGTGACCACCGAGACATATGTCGACATCCCGGGCATCATCCGGGACAAGATCCTGGAGATCGGGTACGACTCCTCGACCAAGGGATACGACGGCGCGTCCTGCGGCGTGTCGGTGTCGATCGGCGCCCAGTCGCCGGACATCGCACAGGGCGTCCTGGACGCCTACGAGCACCGGGAGGGCGAGGGCTCCAGCGAACTGGACCGGCAGGGCGCTGGTGACCAGGGATTGATGTTCGGGTACGCCTGCCGCGACACCCCCGAGTTCATGCCCTTGCCGATCATGCTGGCGCACCGGCTCGCCCGGCGGCTGTCGGCGGTGCGGCGCAACGGTGACGTGCCCTACCTGCGCCCGGACGGCAAGACCCAGGTGACGATCGAGTACTCCGGCGACCAGCCGGTCCGGCTGGACACGGTCGTGGTCTCGGCCCAGCATGCCCCCGACATCGACCTCAGGGAACTGCTGAGCCCCGACATCCGCGATCACGTCGTGGCACCGGTACTGGCCGGCCTGGACCTGGACACCTCCGGCTACCGGCTGCTGGTCAACCCGACGGGGCGGTTCGAGATCGGTGGGCCCATGGGCGACGCCGGGCTGACCGGCCGCAAGATCATCATCGACACCTACGGCGGGATGGCCAGGCACGGCGGCGGCGCCTTCTCCGGCAAGGACCCCTCCAAGGTGGACCGCAGCGCCGCCTACGCGATGCGGTGGGTGGCCAAGAACGTCGTGGCGGCGGGCCTGGCCGACCGGTGCGAGACGCAGGTCGCCTATGCCATCGGCAAGGCCAAGCCGGTCGGGCTGTTCGTCGAGTGCTTCGGCACCGAACAGGTTCCCGTCGAGCGGATCCAGGACGCGGTGCTGGAGGTCTTCGACCTGCGGCCGGCCGCGATCATCAAGGACCTGGACCTGCTCCGGCCGATCTACGCACAGACCGCCGCCTTCGGTCATTTCGGCCGTGAGGAGCCAGATTTCTCCTGGGAGCGGGTCGACCGGACGGACACGCTCCGGTCAGCCGCCGGCCTGTAAGCCGCCGTCGGCGGGACCGGCCCTAGCTCGCCCTGGACACTGCTGATCAGCCCGTTTAACCTCAAATTGGCTGCTGAAGTGTGATATCGATCATGGGCCGGTGACGCATGTCGGCTTCCACCGAGCACAGGGCAGGCGAGCCGGCCACCCACGGTGAGACCCCAGGGGCCGCGGGGCAGGACGGCGGGCCGGGCACTGGACGGCCGGCAGGCAATGGGCTTGCCACGGCATCCCTGGTGACCGGGATCGCCGGGATCACCCTGGTGACTGTCATCCCGGCGCTGGTGTGTGGCCTGCTCGGGCTGCGCCGGGCCAGCCGTCACGGCCCGGCGGGCCGGGGCCCGGGTGCGGCCCGGTGCTGGGCCGGGATCGGGCTCTCGGTGGTCTGGGCCACCGCGGGCCTGTACCTGCTGCCGCATCTGGTCAGGGCGGCCGATCCGGGCTGCACCGCCTACAAGGGCGCGGCGCTCACCGCCTACAACCGGGTGATCGGGGACCTGAGTTCCACCAGCCAGACCACGCTGGCCAGCGTTGCCGCGGGGAGCGGGGGCAGCAAGATCACCCGCGACATGGCGCATGCGGTCGCCGCGCTCAACCGGGCCGCGGCACGCAGCCACAGCGCGGCCACGTCGCGGGATATCTCCCGGCTGAGCAGGCAGCTCCAGACGGTGCTCGCCGACATCCGGGCCGGCAGTGTCGTCCCTGACAGCGCCCTGGCCGCGCTCAACCGCGACTCAGCCGCAGCCGACACCTCGTGCGGGACGCTGAACGTGTAGCCAGCGGGCGGCCACGGCTGCCCCGGTAGCGCGCGGCCTGTCCGGGAGCCGCGGCCTGTCCGGGAGCGCCGGGCAGCGCGGCACACAGCCGGCTGACTCTGGTAGGACAGGACCGTGGGACGGCGATCAGCGGACGTGGCCTCGCCGCCTGCTGTGCCGGCTCGTTCGGCCTTGGAGGGCAGTGGCCCGCCGGGCAGCGCCGGCCGGGCGCGGGCCCGCGGAGCACGCCGCGGCGCCGGACCACGCAGGGCGGCACGGGCCGGCCCGCCCGCCGAGCGGCTGCCGGTCGCCCGGGTCGCCGTTGACGTCCCACTCGCTCATCTGGACCGGCCGTTCGACTACCTGGTGCCGCAGCGGCTGGACGGCCCGGCGGTACCCGGCTGCCGGGTCAGGGTGCGGTTCGCGGGCAAGCTGACCAGCGGCTACCTGCTGGAGCGGGCAGCCGCCAGCGAGCACCCGGGGCGGCTGGCGTATCTGGAACGTGTCGTCTCACCCGAGCCGGTGCTGACCCCGGAGATCGCCGCGCTCGCCCGGGAAGTCGCCGACCGGTACGCGGGCACCCTGGCCGACGTGCTGCGGCTGGCCATCCCGCCGCGCCATGCGGGCGCGGAAACCGCCCCCGGCCCGGCCGGCCAGGTGCCCGCTGGCGCGGCCGGCCCGATGGGGGGAGCGGCGCATGCGCCGGGGGAGCGGGGCGGCCAGCGACCGCCCCGGCCGGACCCCGGTCCGTGGGAGCGTTATCCCGCCGGGCCCGCTTTCCTGTCCGCGCTCGCGCGGGGGCGGGCGCCGCGGGCGGTCTGGTCGGCGCTGCCCGGGCCCTCCTGGCCGGAGGAGATCGCCCGCGCCGCGGCGGCCGCGGCTTCGGCGGGGCGGGGCACCGTCATCGTGGTGCCAGACGCACGCGACCTCAGCCTGGTGGACCGGGCACTTGGCGGCCAGTTCGGCCCGGGACGGCATGTGTGCCTCACGGCGGGCCTGGGACCGGCTGAACGCTACCGGCGCTGGCTGCTGGTGGCGCGCGGTGCGGTGGGCGTGGCGGCAGGTACCCGGGCCGCCATGTTCGCACCGGTCCGCGACCTGGGCCTGGTGGTCATCTGGGACGACGGGGACGATGTGCACGCCGAGCCGCGGGCACCCTACCCGCACGCGCGGGAAGTCCTGGCCCTGCGGGCGCACCGCGCCGGTGCCGGGGCACTGATCGGCGGGTTCGGGCGGACCGCGGAGGCGACCAGCCTGGTGGCCAGTGGCTGGGCGGTGGCCCTCACAGCCGCCCGCCCGATGGTCCGGCACTGCGCGCCCCAGATCCGGGCGGCGGGCACCGACGCCGATCTGGCCAGGGATGAGGCGGCACGGACGGCCAGGATGCCGAGCCTGGCGCTGCGCTCGGCACGGGACGCGCTCACCCACGGCCCGGTCCTGGTACAGGTGCCCCGGCGCGGCTATGTGACCGCCGTGGCCTGCGAGAACTGCCGTGCCCGCGCCCGGTGTGCGAATTGCGGGGGCCCGCTCGCGGTGGAGGCACAGGGCGCCGCGGCCCGCTGCCGGTGGTGCGGGCGCGGCGACCCGGGGTGGCGGTGCCCGGCGTGCGGGCATCCCCGGGTGCGTGCGGTGGTGACCGGGGCCGGGCGCACCGCCGAGGAACTGGCGCGGGCCTTCCCGGGGACGGCAGTGGTGGTGTCGGGGGGCGCCGCCACGCTCAGCGCGGTGCCGGCAGCGCCGGCGCTGGTGGTGGCCACCCCCGGGGCTGAACCGCGGGCGGATGGCGGGTACGCCGCGGCGTTGCTGCTCGACGGCTGGGTGCTGCTCGGCCGTCCCAGCCTCCGTGCGGCGGAGGAGGCGCTGCGCCGCTGGCTGAACGCTGCCGCGCTGGTCAGGCCCGCAGGTTCGGGCGGCACGGTGATCGTGGTCGCCGAGGCCTCGCTGCCGGCGGTGCAAGCGCTGATCCGCTGGGATCCGGTGACGCACGCGGAAAGAGAACTGGCCGAACGCTACGACCTGCGGTTCCCGCCCGCTGTCCGGATGGCTGCCGTTACCGGTGGCGACCGGGCGGTGGCGGAATTGCTGGCAGCGGCTGAATTGCCGGCGGAGGCTGAGGTGCTCGGGCCGATCGGGGTTGATGGCGATGCCGGGAATGGGGCGCGGGGCCAGGCGGTGGCATCTGATGAGAACGGACTGAGCGGGGTTGGCGGTCCAGGTGGGGGCAGCGGGGCCGATGGTGCGGATCAGGAACCGGTGCGCGTGCTCGTCCGCGTGCCCCGGTCCCGGGCAATCGCGCTGGCAGCAGCATTGCGCGCGGGCCAGGGCGTGCGCAGCGCACGCAAGGACGCCGGCCCGGTCCGGGTGCAACTGGACCCGGCCGACGTGATCTGAGTGCCCCGCCGGAGGCCGTAGGGTGCTGGAGTGGCCACCTCACGACGGAACCCGCGATCGCAGGGCGGTGCGCCAGGCGCGGGCGGCAGGGCAAAAGCCGCGGCGGGCGCAGCGGTGACTTCCGGCGCTGGCGGCCAGGGAGCTGACGGCCCGGTGGGCACATCGACGCAACCGGGGAACGGCGGCGGTGCCGGTACCCCTCATCGCGAGCCATCCCGGCTGCCGCCGGTGCGCCTGGCACCCAGGGAGGAACTGGCTGGGTCGGCACGGGTCGCACCGCTGCTGCGTGCCGCCCGGGAGACAGCACGCTGGGTCGGGGACGGGGTGGACCTGGGCAAGCAGGGGCGCCTGCCATCAGCCAAGGCAGCAGCGGCCATGGCCGCTCTGGAAGTGGCGCCCGGCGAGCTCGACGCGGCCTGGCGGGTGGCGGTCAGCACCGGAATGATCGAGGTTGCCGGCCGGCGGGCGACGGCAGGCCGCCGGGTGAACGTACTGACCCTGGGCGACGCCGAAGAGGTGCTTGCGGTCTGGGACGACGCCCTCACGCTGATGCTCGGCGCCGAGGACCTGGACGGCATGGCGACTGCCCTGTACACGGTGGGTGGGCCGGTGAAGATGGACGCCCTTTTCGAAGCCTATGTGGCGGCGGCGGGCACCGGCACCGGCACCCAGCATCTGGACCCCGCCTACGCGGACCGTGACCCCGAGCAGGACCAGGCGGCGGGACTGTCCTCGGCGCTGGAAGCGCTGGCCGACCTCGGGGTGGTGGAACTTGGGACCGACGAGGCGGCCGGCGGCCTGACGGTGACCTTGTCCCGGCTGGGGATCTGGGGGGTGCACCGGCGCCTGCGGGCACAGGGCTGGCACGTCCCGGTGCTCGGCAGCGGCGCCCGCGGCGACGCCGCCGCCCTGCTCGCCACCCTGGCCAGCTGCGATGTGGAGGACGGGGAGGCGGAGATCGCCGCCTGGCTGGCCGCCCGGCCCGGGGAGGAGGCAGCGCGCGAGCTGATCGACGCCGCCGGCCGGGGTTCGCCGGGCATGCGGGGGGCCGGTTTCGCGGTGCTGGACCGGATCGGCGGGGACGCGGTGCCGGTGGTGCGGGCGGCGCTGGACGACCCGGTGCTGCATGCCCACGCGGCGGTCTGGCTGCACGAGCATGGCGAAGAGGCCGATCTGGGGCCCGGCGACCGGGCGTGGCTGCTGGTGGACCTGGGCGCGGGACTGCTGGAAGAGGCAGACCCCCGGGACGTCGTGGCCGAACTGCTTCCTGACGTGCCCGCCGAAGCTCAGGCGGAACTGGTGGCCGGGCTGTGGGAGGTGAGTCACCCTGGCGTGACAGACCTGCTGACCGCGCTGAGCGACCATCATCCCGACCCGGCCGTGGCCAGGGCAGCCCGGAAAGCTGCGTTCAAGGCCCGCTCACCCTCAGCCGGCAGCCCGCAGACTCCATAGACTGGGAGGGCCTGGCCGACGCCGCCAGCCCAGTGCGTCAGAACGTAAAAGGACGGTGCCACCATCAGCGTCAAGCCGATCCGGATCTTCGGCGATCCGGTGCTGCGCACACCGGCCGACCCGGTCATCGATTTCGACGCCGAACTGCGCAAGCTCGTCAAGGATCTGACCGACACCATGCTGGACGCACCCGGGGTGGGCCTGGCCGCGCCGCAGATCGGGGTTGGACTGCGCGTGTTCACCTACTACGTGGACGACCAGCTCGGTCATCTGATCAACCCGTCGCTGGATCTGTCGGAAGAGCAGGAGACCGACGACGAGGGGTGCCTGTCGTTCCCGGGCCTGGTCTATCCCACCCCCCGCGCCTACGGCGTGGTGGCCAAGGGATTCGATATGCACGGGGAGCCGGTCACGCTGGAAGGAAGCGGGCACCTGGCCCGCTGCGTCCAGCATGAGACCGATCATCTGGACGGCATCCTGTTCATCGACCGGCTCGACCCGGCTCAGCGCAAACTGGCGATGAGAGAGATCCGCGAGGCGGAGTGGTGGGGTGAGCCTGTCCCGGAGGTGAAGATCTCACCGCACCGGACCTGGGGTAAGGCGTTCTGAGGTGGCCATCACGGGCGCACGGGAGACGCTGCCCGCGATGGGCCGCGGGAAGGCATCGTAGCGATGCGGGTGGTCTTCGCCGGCACCCCGCAGACCGCGGTGCCATCGCTGGAGGCACTGCTGAAGTCCCGGCACGAGGTGGCGGCCGTCATCACCCGGCCGGACGCCCCGGCCGGGCGGGGCCGCCGGGTGGAACCCAGCCCGGTGGCACAGCGCGGTGCCGAGGCCGGGCTGGAGGTGCTCAAGCCGCCAACCCCCCGCGACCATGACTTCCAGGCCCGGCTCCGGGCGCTCGCACCCGAGTGCTGCCTTGTGACCGCATACGGGGCGCTGATCCCGCAGGCGGTGCTGGAGATCCCCCGGCACGGCTGGGTGAACCTGCATTTCTCGCTGCTGCCCGCCTGGCGCGGTGCCGCGCCGGTGCCGCACGCCATCCTGCACGGGGATGACATCACCGGGGCCACCACCTTCCGGCTGGTCGCCGAACTCGACGCCGGCCCGGTCTACGGCGTGGTGACCGAGCCCATCGGCGACCAGGACACCGCCGGAGATCTGCTGGCCCGGCTCGCCGAGTCCGGGGCCGACCTGCTGGTTGCCACCCTGGATGGCATCGAGTCGGGGCAGTTGCTGCCGCAGCCCCAGCCGGCCGGCGGGGTGAGTTACGCGCCGAAGATGACCACGGACGACGCGCGAGTCCGCTGGAACGTGCCCGCCTACATGGTGGGGCGCCAGATCCGCGCCTGCACGCCTGCCCCTGGCGCGTGGACCACACTCGGGGAGACCCGGCTGAAGATGTGGCCGGTCCAGGTCGGCGGGCCAGCCGAGGATCCGGGGGTTCCGCACTCCCTTCGCCCCGGGGAGGTGTGGGCGGGCCGGGCGGGAGTGTTCGCCGGCACCACCACCCGGCCAGTCCGGCTCGGCGACGTGCAGCCCCCTGGCAAGCGGCGGATGGCCGCCACGGAGTGGGCTCGCGGCCTGCGCCTGGACCAGGGCGGGCAACGCGCACCGCTGGTGTTCGGCTGACATGGCATCCCGCCCCGCGGCCGGCCAGGGCCGTTCCCGGAGATCACGCCCAGGGGTGAGCCCTGCCGCCGGCGACGGCCGCCACCAGGCAGCACGAACCAGCGGGAAGACCGCTTCCCGCGCTGGCCGCTCCCCGGGCAGCCGGGCGGACCCGGTGCGGCGGCTCGCCTTCGATGTGCTGCGCGCGGTCGCCGAACGTGGCGCCTACGCGAACCTGCTGCTGCCAGCCTTGCTCCGGGAGCGGGAGCTGACCGGGCGTGATGCCGCGCTCGCCACCGAACTCAGTTACGGCACCCTGCGGGGGCAGGGCACCTACGACACGATCATCGCCGCCTGCAGTGACCGCGGGCTCGACAAGATCGACCCACCGGTCCGGGACGTGCTGCGCCTTGGCGCACATCAGCTGCTCGGCACCAGGATCCGCCCGCACGCGGCCGTCGCCACCTCGGTGGATCTGGCCAGGGAGGTGGCAGGACCGGGGGCGGCCGGTTTTGCCAACGCGGTGCTGCGCCGTGTCGCCAGCCGTGACCTGGCGGCGTGGGTGGCTGCCACGGCGCCTGACCGCGCCGCCGATCCGCTCGGGCACCTGGCTGTCAGTTACAGCCACCCGCGCTGGATCGTCGCGGCCTTCAGCGAGTCGCTCGGGGAGAACACGGCGACCGGCTTCGCCGGGACCGAGGCAGCACTCGCCGCGGACGGCGCCAGGCCACGGGTCACCCTGTGCACGGTGCCCGGGATCGCCGAGCCCGCCGAACTCGTAGCCGAAGGAGCGGAGATCGCCCGCTGGTCTCCGTTCGGCGCCTATCTGGAGAGCGGGGACCCGGCCGGGATCGCCGCGGTCAGGCAGGGGCGCGCGGCGGTGCAGGATGAGGCCAGCCAGCTTGCGGCTCTCGCGCTCACCCGGGTGGACGTGGGCGCCGCTGACCGGCGCTGGCTCGACCTGTGCGCGGGGCCGGGAGGCAAGGCGCGGCTGCTGGCCGGGCTGGCGGCGCGGGCTGGCGCGAGACTTCTCGCCGCAGACGTCCGCCCGCACCGGGCCCGTCTGGTGAGCGCGGCGACGGCGGTGACCGGCTCGGCCGGCGTGGGGGTGGCCGACGGTACCGCCCCCGCCTGGCGGGCAGGGACGTTCGACCGGGTGATCGCCGACGTGCCCTGCTCCGGCCTGGGCGCTTTGCGCAGGCGGCCGGAGGCACGCTGGCGCAAGTCACCGGCGGACGTGGCGGCCCTCGGCGGCCTGCAGCGGCGGCTGCTGGCAAGCGCCCTGGACGCGGCCCGCCCGGGCGGTGCCGTCGCCTACATCACCTGCTCCCCGCACGTGGACGAAACGCGCACGGTGGTGGCCGATGTCCTGAGCCGGCGCGACGACGTGGCCGTGCTCGACGCACCCGCCGTGCTCGCGGAGGTCCCGGATCTGCGCTGCCCCGGACCCGAGGGCAGGTACGCCCAGTTCTGGCCCCACCGGCACGGCACCGACGCCATCTTCCTGGCCCTGCTCCAGCGCCGCCCGCGGTTAACGGGTGGCGAGGAACCCTGAAGCCGGTATGTCCTGCCTGCTCACCGGGTGAGCGCGCGGGCCTGGCCGCGGCGCAGGCGGGTCGTGCCAATGTCAGCCCGCTGCCCCTCGGTGTAGCCATCCCCGTAGCCGTTCCCGCTGTAGGTCACCCGGGACTTGCGGGTGACCGGGTAGGCCTGCTCGATGTTGCGCCTGATGACCAGCCCACGGTCGGCGAGCACCAGCGCCGTCCGCGAGCCGGCCGCGGCAGTGGAGGCCGTCGCCCGCGAGGTGGCCTGGTGCTCGGCGGCCCGGACGCGGGACACCACCGCGGTCGCGAAGCCGAGCAGCCAGCTGCGGCGCCAGGCACGCGGGTTGCGGCTCCACGCGGGCACCTGCGCGGCCATGAGTCCCTGCCACATCTGGATCAGCAGCGAGGTGTAGAGGACATCGGTGCGCTCGATGTCTGAGGAGAAACCGAACACATGGATCCGGGAGCCAGGGTCAGTCCTGGGCAGGATCACGCACTGGCAGCGCATCGCGGAAGCCAGCCCGCACAGCAGGTGCGCCTGGACCCGTGCCCACGGATTGTCGACGTCGATGACCCGGTCGGCCGGGTGATCGGTCTCAGGCCGCTCAGCGGCGAGCAGTGCGCGGTCGATGCCGTACTTCGCCATCAGTTCCGCCGCCTTGGCGGTGAGAGCCTGGGCCTCCTCCGGCGTGACGCCCGGGTCCTCCGCCTTGACGAGCAGCTTCCGGACCCGGATGAGCAGGGTGTCCGCGACCTCGGGGTTCACCAGATGACCTCCTTGTCAACAGCGGCTGATCGAATATGTGATCGAACGCTATCGGGAGGTAGTGACAGTTTCGTGCCAGCAGCCACGCCGTGAACCCTACCGGGCCGGGCCCGGCCGGCGCCCCCGGCGTGAGCGAGATTTCACCCGCCGCGCCACCCACGGGGGTGCGGGCCGCAATCTACACTCACGCATATGGCAGTCCAGATGGCGCCGAGCATCCTCTCCGCCGATTTCGCCCGGCTCGCCGACGAGGCCGGGGCGGTCTCCGGGGTGGCTGACTGGCTGCACGTGGATGTCATGGACAACCATTTCGTGCCGAACCTCACCATCGGCCTGCCGGTCGTGGAGTCATTGCTCAAGCACACCAGCCTGCCGCTGGACTGCCATCTGATGATCTCCGACCCCGACCGCTGGGCTCCCGCCTACGCCGAAGCCGGGGCGCGGAACGTCACCGTTCATGCCGAGGCGGCCAGGCAGCCGGTCCGGCTGCTGCGGATGATCCGGTCGGCCGGTGCCCGCGCCGGGCTCGCGATCAATCCCGCCACCCCGGTCGAGCCGTATGCGGACCTGCTGCCCGAGATCGACATGCTGCTGCTCATGACGGTGGAGCCCGGCTTCGGAGGCCAGCCGTTCCTGGACATGGTGCTCCCGAAGTTGCACCGCGCCCGCGAGCTTGTCACCCGGCATGGCGGCTCGGTGTGGCTTCAGGTGGACGGCGGGGTGAGCGCGGAGACCATCGAGCGATGCGCCGAGGCGGGCGCAGACGTGTTCGTGGCAGGCTCCGCCGTCTATAACGCCGACGACCCTGCCAGCGCCGTGCAGTCACTGCGCGCGCAAGCCGGACGGGCCACCGCCCGCGCCTCCTGGGCACACTGACACCGCCACGCCGCCGATCGGCCGCCCCGGCACCGGCAGCGCGGTGCGCAGGACCCGCGGCCACCCGGTCGCGTAACCTCCTGACCAAAGGGGCAGGGACGGCCTGGAACGCATGCGCGCCGCCGGGGGATGTGACACCACGTTTCCCGCCGGGACCTGTCGATCCCGGCAGGGGCTGATCGTCGGGTAGGTGAAGGCTCCCATCGAGACACTGGAAGGACATCCGTCATGGCTGAGTACCTGATCCTCATCTACGAGGACGAGAACGCCTACGCGACCGCCTCGCCTGAGGTCTTCCAGCAGGTGATGGAGGCGCACACGCGCTTCGCGCAGCAGATAGAGGAAAAGGGCGGCAAGCTGCTGGGCGGCAATGCCCTGCAGCCGACCTCGACCGCGACGACGATCCGGGGCGACATCGTGACCGATGGCCCGTTCGCCGAGACCAAGGAGGCGCTCGGCGGCTACTACCTGATCGAGGCACATGACCTGGACCAGGCTCTCGACATCGCGAAGCTCTGCCCCGCGCGGTTCGGCGGGGTCGAGGTCCGGCCGATCATGGACCTCTCGGGCGGGTGACCAGCCCCGGGCCGGACGCCGGGTCACCCCCCGACCCGGCAGCGGCCGTCGCCGACGCGCACCGCCGCGAGTGGGCCTTCGTGCTCGCCGCGACGGCGCGTGTCGCTGGCGACATTGATCTCGCCGAAGAATGCGTTCAGGATGCCTATGTTGCCGCCCTGGACGCCTGGTCCCGGCAGGGCGTGCCGCGCAATCCCGGTGCCTGGCTGACCACCACGGCCCGGCGGCGCGCCATCGACGCCCTGCGCCGCGAGGCAACCCTGCGGGGCAAGCTGCGCTTGCTGGCCGAGCCGGAACTCCCGGCCACTGGCTCAGCACCGCCGCCCGCGGCAGAGCCGGGGGAGGACGACATGATCCCGGACGACCGGCTCCGCCTCGTGTTCACCTGCTGCCATCCGGCGCTGGGCCGGGAAGCCCAGGTCGCGCTCACCCTGCGGCTGGTATGCGGGCTCACCACCACCGAGATCGCGCAGGCCTTCCTGGTCCCGGAGCCGACCATGGCCGCCAGGGTGACCCGGGCCAAGAAGAAGATCTCGGCGGCCCGCATCGCCTACCGGGTGCCGGAAACCGCTGAGCTTCCCGATCGCCTCGATGCGGTGCTCACCGTGGTCCACCTGCTCTACACCACCGGCCACCTGGCGCCGGCGGGTGAGAACGTGGTCCGTGATGACCTCGTTGAGCGTGCCCTTGATCTGGCACGCATGCTGCACTCGCTCATGCCTGACGAGCGGGAGGTGCGCGGTCTGCTGGCCCTGCTGCTGCTGACCGACGAGCGCCGCGCCACCCGTGCCGACGCTGACGGGCGCCTGTTGCTGCTGGCGGACCAGGACCGGTCCCGCTGGGACCAGGCCGCGATCGCCGATGGGATGGCGCTGGTGCCCGGGGCGCTTCGGGGCGGCCGGCCGGGACGGTTCGCGCTCCAGGCGGCGATCGCCGCTCTGCACGCGGAGGCAGCCGGCTACGAGGCGACCGACTGGCGGCAGATCGTCCAGTTGTACGAAGCGCTCCTGAAGGTCTGGCGGTCCCCGGTCGTCGCCCTGAACCGGGCTGTCGCGCTGGCGATGACCGAGGGCCCGGCGGCCGGGCTGGCCGAGATAGCGGCACTGGAACAGGACGGGCGGCTCGCGGGCTACCGTTACCTGCCCGCTGCCAAGGCAGACCTGCTGCGTCAGCTCGGACGGCGGGAGGAGGCCGCACACGCTTACCGGGCGGCGCTGGAATTGACCGAGAACGCCGCCGAACGGGAGTTCCTGGCCCGCCGGATCACCGAGGTGTCCGGGAGCGCGGGGCGTAGCGCCGGACGGTGACCTGGCGCCGCGTCCGGGCGGGTTACGTCCGGGCGGTTGCGTCCCGGGTGTGGCGTGATCGCGGCGGAATAACGTGGCGTGGCAGACTGGTTGACAGAATCGAAGCGTGCTCCGGGGTCGGTGAAACTCCGAGCCGGCGGTGACAGTCCGCGACCCGGCCAAGGCGCCCAGCGCCAGCGGCCGGCTGACCCGGGGGAATCCCGGGACCGCCGGGGAAAGTCCGGCTGGGAGGCAGCACGCCCGCGGGGGGGCCGGGGCGGCCGCTTGCGCGCCCGGGCCGCCGCTACCGCGCGGCCCCCGGGGCCGCGCGGGGTGGGCGCGGGGAGAGGAACCGCGGATGTTCACCGGAATCGTGGAGGAGCGCGGCGAGGTCATCGCGCTCGAGGAGCGTGCCGGAGCGGCCAGGGTCACCGTGCGCGGGCCACAGGTGACGGCCGATGCCGCCCACGGCGAGTCGATCGCGGTCAACGGGGTCTGCCTGACCGTCACCGGGCTCGCTGACGGGACGTTCACCGCCGATGTCATGGCCGAGACCCTGCACCGCACCGGCATCGGGACACTGGCCCCTGGCTCACCAGTCAATCTGGAACGCCCGCTGAGGCTCGGTGGCCGCCTGGGCGGGCACCTGGTCCAGGGACATGTGGATGGCATCGCCACCGTCGTGTCCCGCAGCCTGGCCGGGCACTGGGATGTGCTGCGGATCGCCTTCCCACCCCATCTCGCCAGGTACATCGTGGAAAAGGGGTCGGTAGCCGTGGACGGGGTGAGCCTGACGGTGTCCGCGGTCGGCGGGGGCAGCGACGGCGAGCCACCCTGGTTCGAGGTGAGCCTCATCCCCGCCACCCTGGAACTGACAACGCTCGGCCGCGTCCAGCCGGGCGGCAGCGTCAACCTGGAAGTTGACGTCATCGGGAAGTACGTCGAGAGGCTGATGGGCGGGCACCTCGCCGGACATCGGCCAGTGCACCGGGAGATACCCGGGTCAGCCACTTTCTCCGGCCAGGAAGCGACGGTGCGGCCATGATCAGCGCCAGGTCAGTAACGGCCAACGGGACCTCGCCGGCCGGTGAGGCCGCCCCGGCCAACGGGTCAGCGCCGGCCAACGGGTCAGCGCCGGCCCGCCAGGCGGATGCCTCCCCAGGCATGCGCGAGTCAGGGGCCGGGTCCGCGCCGCTGGACTCTGCGCCGCTGGACTCTGCGCCGCTGGACAGCGTGGAGCGGGCTGTCGCTGATATCGCGGCAGGCCGTCCGGTGCTGGTGGTCGACGACGCCGACCGGGAGAACGAGGGCGACATCATCGTGGCCGCCAGCAAGATGACGCCCGGACTGATGGCGTTCATGATCCGGTACACAAGCGGGGTGATCTGTGTCCCGCTCCTGGGGGAGGACCTGGACCGGCTCCAGTTGCCGCTGATGACCGCCCAGAACAACGAGCGCATGCGAACGGCCTTCACCGTCAGCGTGGACGCCCGGGATGGCGTCACCACAGGTATCTCAGCCGCCGATCGGGCGAGGACGGTGCGGGTGCTGGTTGACTCGGCCACCGAGCCCTACGAACTGGTCCGGCCCGGGCATATCTTCCCGCTGCGCTACACCGAAGGCGGCGTGCTGCGCCGTCCCGGGCACACGGAGGCGGCGGTGGACCTTGCCCGGCTGGCTGGGCTGAGCCCGGCCGGCGTGCTGGCCGAGGTGGTCAACGACGACGGCACCATGGCCCGGCTGCCCGCGTTGCGGCAGTTCGCGAACGAGCACGGGCTCGCCCTCATCTCGATCGCCCAGCTCATCGAATACCGGCGGCACTGCGAGCAGATGGTGCGGCGGGTGGTCGAGACCAGGCTGCCGAACGCTCACGGCGACTGGCGGGCGCTGGGCTACCTGAACTCTGTGGACGGCACCGAGCATGTCGCGCTGGTCCTCGGCGACCTCGGCGACGGTGAACGGGTCCTGGTCCGGGTGCACTCGGAGTGCCTGACCGGGGACGTGCTCGGCTCCCGGCGCTGCGATTGCGGTGCCCAGCTCGAAGCCGCGATGGCGGCCGTCGCCGCCGAGGGCCGCGGGATCGTGCTGTATCTGCGTGGGCACGAGGGCCGCGGGATCGGCCTGCTCAGCAAGCTGCGCGCCTACCAGTTGCAGGACGGCGGGGTGGACACCGTGGACGCCAACCTGGAACTGGGGCTGCCCGCCGATGCCCGTGAGTACTCCACCGGCGCGCAGATCCTGGCCGACCTCGGTGTGCGTTCGGTCCGGCTGCTCACCAGCAATCCCGCCAAGGTCCGTGGTCTTTCCGGGTTCGGGGTCGAGGTGGCCGGCACGGAGGCGCTTCCCGTCACACCCACCCGCGAGAATCTGCGCTACCTGATCGCCAAACGGGACCGGCTCGGCCACGAGATCGACGGGCTTCCCAGCCCGGACGCCCCGGCGGCACCGGG
>OFHK01000055.1_pt1 | contig 35099 bp, 25 predicted proteins | sample 1521951 | NCBI WGS metagenome assembly OFHK01 (sample SAMEA2468436, study PRJEB22500) | soil metagenome | biome: Glassland; feature: Farmland; material: Clay | place: Australia | collected 2013-01-31 | depth 0.55 m
TCGTGTTCCACCAGGCCGCCATCAGGAGCACCCAGTGCGCCACTGAACCGCGGCTCGCGCTTGAGGTGCTCGTCAACGGCACGTACGAGGTCATAGAGGCCGCGGTCGACGCGGGCATCCGTAAGGTCGTGGCCGCGTCCTCGGCATCGGTCTACGGGCTGGCAGAGGAGTTCCCCACGCCCGAACGCCAGCATCCCTACGCCAACGACACCCTGTACGGTGCGGCGAAGACGTTCAACGAGGGATTGCTGCGGAGCTTCCATGCGATGCGGGGCCTGGATTATGTCATGCTCCGCTACTTCAACGTGTACGGGCCGCGTATGGACATCTATGGCCTGTATACCGAGGTGCTGATCCGGTGGATGGAGCGCATCGAGGCCGGGCAGCCGCCGCTCATCCTCGGTGACGGCCAGCAAACCATGGACTTCGTATTCACCGAGGACATTGCGCGCGCCAACCTGCTCGCTGCGGCGAGTGACGTGACCGACGATGTCTTCAACATCGGCAGCGGCACCGAGACCAGCCTGGTGGAACTCGCCGAGGCGCTCCAGCGCGCCATGGGCTCGGTCCAGCCGCTTGAGTTCGGCCCGCCCCGCGGCGTCAACGCGGTGAGCCGCCGCCTGGCGGACATCTCCCGTGTGCGCCAGCACCTGGGCTGGAAACCTGAGGTTGACCTGGACGAAGGCCTGCGGCGGCTGGTCGCCTGGTGGCGCGGCGAGCGAGCCCGTGGGAGTGAGGCGGGCGCCGGATGATCCCCGTCATGAGGCCGTGGCTCGGCAAGGAGGAGGCCGATGCGGCCGCCGAGGCCGTAGCATCCGGCTGGATCGCACAGGGGCCACGGGTCCGGAAGTTCGAGGAGGCGTTCGCCGCAGCCATCGGCACTCCGCATGCCGTCGCCGTGTCCTCGTGCACGGCCGCGCTTCACCTCGCACTCATCGCCGCCGGGATTGGGCAAGGAGACGAGGTCGTTGTCCCCTCGCTGTCCTTCATCGCCACCGCCAATGCTGTGCGCTACGTTGGCGCGCAGCCTGTTTTCGCCGACGTCGACCTGGCCACGCAAAATCTCACCCCCCAGACAGTGGAGCCGCACCTGACCGCCCGGACCCGCGCGGTCATTCTGGTCGACCAGGCAGGAGTACCCGCTGACCTGGATGCGATGCGCGCCCTGTGCGATCCACTCCACATCACCGTGGTCGAGGACGCCGCCTGCGCTGCCGGGTCTACGTACCGGGGGCGCCCGGTTGGCGCTGGCGCCGAACTGGCGGCGTTTTCGTTTCACCCGCGCAAGCTCCTCACCACGGGCGAAGGGGGCATGCTTACCACCCCGAATGGGTCAATCGCTGCCAGGCTCCGCCGGCTTCGCGAGCATGGCATGGACATCAGCGCGGCCGACCGGCACCACAGCCAGCAGCCGGTCATCGAGCATTACACCGAGGTGGGCTTCAACTTCCGGATGACTGACATCCAGGCGGCCATCGGCTTGGTGCAGCTCCGCAAGCTCGCCGAGATGGTGGCCCGGCGCCGGGTTCTCGCCCAGCGGTATCAAAAGCTGCTCTCCGATATTTCCGGCCTGGTGACGGCCGGTGACCCGCCGTATGGCGAGACCAACTACCAGTCCTTCTGGGTCTTGCTCCCGGAGGAACCCGCGGCCGGGCGCGACGACCTCCTGCAACTGCTCGCCGATGCCGGCATATCGGCACGGCGCGGCATAATGGCAGCTCACCTGGAGCCTGCCTATGCGGACGCCAAGCCGTCCCTGCCCGTGACCGAGCAGCTGACCATGCACTCGCTGATCCTTCCGCTCTTCCATCAGATGACGCAGGCGCAGCAGGACCATGTGGTATCTGTCGTGACGTCCGCGCTGACGAACTCGATGCCAGCAATATCCGTCCCATGACGGTCGCAGCGGAGTGCGGACTCGTTCTCGTAGGGGCAGGCGGTTTCGGGAGGGAAACCGCCGAGGCGGTCCGGGCGCTGAATGGCGCTGGTGCGCGCTGGCGGCTTGCCGGGTACCTGGACGATGACCCCGCACGTCATGGAACGGTGATCGATGGGGTGCCGGTGCTCGGAGGCATCGCAGAGCTCGGCGACATGCCTGATGTCTCCGTCGTGGTCTGCACCGGTCGGCCCGACAACTACGTCAGCCGTCCCCGGATTGTCGAGAAGCTCGGTCTTCCGCCGGAGCGCTATGCGACGATCATCCATCCCTCGGCATCGGTGTCGTCTACCTCGCGGGTCGGGCCAGGGACCGTTCTCCTTGCTCAGGCAGTCCTGACCGCCGCGGTCACTGTGGGATCGCACGTCGCGATCATGCCGCATGTAACCCTGACGCACGACGACGTCATCGGTGACTTCGCCACCATGGCGTCGGGAGTATGCCTGGGCGGTAACGTCCACGTCGGGCGATGCGCCTATGTCGGCGCGGGCGCACTGGTGCGCGAGCATCGCAGTATCGGCTCCTGCGCGCTGGTGGGCATGGGGGCCATAGTGACGCGAGATATCCCGCCTCACGAAGTCTGGGCAGGCGTTCCAGCGCGATACATCCGGGAAGCGGCCGATGCGTCATCCGGCGCCGACGGCTGAACTAGCTGGAAGGGTGGGGGAAGCAGTGACCTCAATTCCGCTTGTCGATCTGGCGGCGCAGCACGCTGCTGTGGCCGAGGAGATCGCGGAGGGCTGGCGGCAAGTGCTGGCCCGGACCTCATTCATCGCCGGGCCGCAGGTCGCGGCGTTCGAATCCGAATACGCCGCATTCGCCGGGACGCGGCATTGCGTCGGGGTGGGGAACGGAACCGACGCGATCGAGATCGCGCTGCGTGCGCTCGGTGTCGGCGCGGGCGACGAGTGCATCGTTCCAGCAAACACGTTCATCGCGACTGCCGAGGCTGTCTGCCGGGCAGGCGCCACGCCGGTGCTGGCCGACTGCGCTGATGACGGGACGTACCTGATCGACACCGATGCCGTCGAAGCCGCGTTGACGCCCCGGACACGGGCGATAATTCCAGTGCATCTCTATGGCCAGGCGGCTCCGGTAGAGCGGCTGCTTCCACTGGCCGCTAAGACCGGCGCCTGGATAGTGGAGGATGCGGCACAGGCGCAGGGTGCCCGGCGTGGGGATAAGAGCGCGGGAGCGCTTGGGCATGTGGCTGCCACCAGCTTCTACCCAGGAAAGAACCTGGGCGCATACGGCGACGCCGGGGCAGCACTCACCGAGTCCGATGATCTTGCGGCACGAATGCGGACGATCGGGGATCACGGTTCGCGGCAGAAGTACGAACACGAGGTACTCGGGCTCAATAGCAGGCTCGATACTTTGCAGGCTGTCGTGCTATCGGCGAAGCTACGCCGGCTGGCTGAATGGAATGAGGCCCGGCGGGCTGCGGCCAGGCGCTATGACGTGCTGCTTTCCAGCGCTGAGGAAGTCATCCGGCCGCGTGTCCTGGACGGCAACGAACATGTGTGGCATTTGTACGTGGTACGCGTGCCAGACCGGGACCAGGTGATCAAGGAGTTGCATGCGGCAGGTATCGGCGCTGGGATCCACTATCCCGTGCCTATTCACCTCACCTCTGCGTTCGCCAGGCTGGGGTACGCGGAAGGCGCCTTCCCAGTGACCGAGCAGGCTGCCCAGGAAATACTGAGCCTGCCGCTGTTCCCCGAGATCTCGCCCGCGCAACAGGAACGCGTGGTGTCGGTCCTCATGGCGGCGGTGTAGCACCCGGGACCCGGTGGACGGGCACGGAACAGGCAAGTGCCGCCCGGGGCGGGCTGTTGCCGCTCGCGCAGCCGCCACCAGCGCGGGACGGCCGAAGTATCACGGCCACCCCCCCGTGCTCATATAGTCACGAAGCTGAAGGTCGGGGGACGAAACCGGTAAGGTGACGCGAAGGCAGCGCGCTCCGATGCTTGCGGCATGAAGAAGAGTAGGAAGGCATGCGAGTCGCGATCAATCTCCTGACGGAGAACCCTGACGCCCCCTCCGGCGCCCACTGGTGCTGGACCCGGGTAGTCCCTGAGATGGCCAAACGGCTTGAATACGACGAGGAACTGCGCCTGCTGGTGAGCCCGAAGTCGCGGCATCTGTACCAGGGCTGCGGGCCGAACGTCGGCTACATCACATATCCGTGGTCAAACGAGCGGCGCATTCCCCGCACACTCTCTGAACATATCTACACGCCGCTGCGCTTGCCCGTCAGCCACATCGACATCTTCGCCACCTCGATGGCGCCGCTCGTGCGAGTCCCGCGATCGGTGGTCATCCATATGAAGACGATGCATGCCTTCACCACTCCTGCCTCGATCAGCCCGATGGTTCGTGCCTACCGCCGGATGAGCTATCCGCGGTCGGTGCGCATCGCGGAAGCGGTCATCGTCAATTCCAAGAGCCTGCGCTCGGAGGTCGAGAAGTACCTGGACGTTGATGCCCGTAAGCTCAGGCTGGTCTATGAGGCGGTCGACCATGATCTCTTCAAGCCGGGCGACGCTGGCGCGGCCCGGGCCCGGATCGCGCGGCATGGCGCCAGGAGTCCATTTGTGCTGTTCGTGTCCACCCTGTGGCCCTATAAGAACTGTGAGGGGCTGCTGCGGGCGTGGGTCCTGGCCCGGGGCGAACTGGGGAACCGGCAGCTGGTGATCGTTGGCCGTGGGGATGACGATTACGTCGCTCGCCTGCGCTCGCTCGCCGCCGGTCTCGGTATCGCCTCAGATGTGCTTTTTGTCGGCGGGATTCCGCTCGAAGACACCGTTCCTTTCTACCAGGCGGCTGACGTGCTGGTATATCCGTCGTTCAACGAAACGTTCGGGCTCCCCATCCTGGAGGCGATGGCCTGTGGCTGCCCGGTGGTGACGTCCGACACCAGCAGCATGCCGGAAATCGCAGGGGGAGCTGCGATCTTGTCCGATCCCAAGGACCCGGCGTCGATAGCCCGCGCCATCATCGACGCAGTAGGGCCAGGGAAGGATCGCCTGCGCGATGCGGGAATCCGGCGGGCTGGCCAGTTCACATGGGGGGCCATGGCCGCTTCTACCCTGGACGTGTACCGTGAGGTCGCCGAGCGCCGGGACCATCGAAGAAGATGAAGGTTCTAGCCTGTGGGGGTCCGGGAGTTTGCCGGATCGTGTACGTGCGACCGAGTCCTTGCGCTCAGTCAGTATGTCGGGGTGCTCGACGCGCCAACCTGCTGGTAAATCCAAGCTGGCGGGGCGTCTATCCCGTCTACTCTGCTAGGCATCCTGGGCTACTGACTCTCGATACACATGGATCAGCCTCACGGGGTCTGACCACCAGCAGTTGGCTGCCGGGCGTGCACACACAAGACCAGACTCTGATCGTGGCCGCGGTGCGCGACCGGCCGCCGCCCAGCCCAGTCGAAGAGGTGCGATGACTTCAGTCAGCGTCGTTATCCCTTGCTACAACTACGGCCATTTTCTTGACGATGCCATCGCCAGCGTGCTGGATGATCAGGAAGGCGTCGATGTACGGGTGCTCATCATCGACGACGCCTCACCTGATGGCAGCGCCGAGGTGGCCAGGAAGATCGCAGCTTGCGATTCTCGTGTGGAGGTAGCCGTTCATGCAACCAATAGGGGGCACATCGCAACGTACAACGAGGGCTTGCTTGACTGGGCCGATGGTGACTATTCCGTTCTGATGTCGGCGGACGACCGGCTCACCCCAGGAGCTCTGCGGCGCGCCACAGATTTTCTTGATGCTCACTCCGGCGTCGGATTCGTTTACGGAAATCCGCTGTGGTTTAGGGATGACGCGCCACTGCCAACGGCTCGCACCAGAGTGCGGGGTTGTTCGGTATGGTCTGGCCAGTTGTGGCTCGAGCGCCGATTCCGTCAGCTACAATCCGGCATTTCGTCGCCGGAAGTCGTCGTGCGTACGTCGCTCCAGAAGCGTGTGGGCGGATATGACGCGCGACTGCCCCATCTGGGGGACACGGAGATGTGGATACGCCTGGCGGCGAACGCAGATGTTGGCTACCTGCGCGGGGTTGACCAAGCCTATTACCGCAGGCACGAGCAGAACATGTCAACGGCCTATGGCCCACTGATGACTCTGCGCCAGTATCGATTGGCCTTTGAGGCGGTGCTTGACCGTTGTAGCGAGAGGTTGTCAGACGCAGCGCGCCTGTCCGACCTCGTACACCGTAAGCTGGCCCGGGAGGCGCTGGTGGCAGCCGCACGTGCGTACGACCAGGGACGCACCCAGCAGACTCCCGTCAACGAGTTGGTGACATTCGCCTTCGACTGCTGGCCGGAGGCCAACGGTCTACCTATCTACCGTACCCTGCAGTTGCGTGAGTCCATCGGGCCACGTGTGATGCCTTACCTACAGCCGTTCGTCCTTCCCGCAGCCGCCTGCCGCAAGGCTCAGACATGGTCGCAGCGCCTTGCCGAAGTCGGCGCCTTGTCTGCCTACCGCGGTTGGCGCCATCGTCACAGAACTCAGAGAAGCCTCCGTATTTCCGGCCACGATGGGAGGAAAGCCAGCGGCCATCGCCTCGATGTTGATTCGGGGTAGGAAGCTTGGACGTAGGCCCGGTAGATGCCAGAACCTCCAACAGAAGCGGTGGTTCTTGACAAGATCAAGATTACCGATGGTGACCAGCTCGCCTGATGCGCACCCGGACGCACCGCACAGCCAGGTAAGGGCTTCTCGCGCTCGTTGGTGCCTTGTCTGCCTATCGCGTTTAGCGATTATGCCGGGCAAAGTCAGGGCAAGGGGTGCTTTGGGTACCCCTGAGAGGTGTCTCCGGGGGGCGGGGGTGTCATGCCCAGCAGAAAGGATCGTAGTCGGGGGCCAACGACGTCTGCGTCGAAGTCGCGGCGGAATCGCTCTCTCGCGGCACCGGCTGCCGCCAATCGGGTCGGCTCGCAGGCGAGCAGGTCGATCAGCGTGGCCGCGGCCTTAGCAGGATCGTCGAGGGACCAGAACCGGGATTCGATCCCGTCGTTGCAGAGTTCTGAAATAGGCCCGATGTCACCTGCCACGATGGGCAGCCCAGCAGCCATCGCCTCAATGATCGCCAGCGAGGATGATTCAGAGTATGAGGCGTGGACGTAGGCCCGATACCCTGGCAGGAGGTTGCGGACGTCGGGCCGGAAGCCGCGGAAACGGACCTGCTCTTCCAGGCCCAGGGACCGAGTCTGTCGCAGGAGATCTTTCCGGCACGGCCCGTCGCCGAACACATCCAGGGTGAAGGATCGTCCGGCCCGCTTGGCCTCCGCCAGGACCTCGAGCAGGAAGCGGTGATTCTTGACAATGTCAAGATTACCGGTTGTGACGAGATCCCCGAACGGCTCACGGTAGGGCTCGGTATGCAATGGCGCCACGAAGTTACCGATTACCGCTGAGGGCACTTTCGCGGCCGCTGGGAGCCAGTGCAACAACACATTCTGCGCCCAGCGTGACACGTACACGATACCGTCAACCTGAGGGATCACTTCTCGCTCAGCTTGCCGGATCGCTTGGAATGTTGTTCCGTTCCGGCTGATTTGCGCCTTGTCAGCCCATTCGTCGGCCTGGGAGATCCGGAAGTGAACCGCCATGACGACGCGCTGATGTGGTCCTCGCCGCACGCACAACGCAGCCCGGGCGGCCAATGGTTCCTGGGCGTAGACAATGCAGTCGCCGACATCGGCGAGGTATCGACGCAGCGCATTGCGAAGGAACACCTCATGCCAGTGTCGATACCAGGCGACACTGGCGGGCCCACTGAAACGCTCCAGTATCAGGCGGGAGCCGAAAACTGGCACAGTGAGGGGTCGGCCCCACGAAAACGGTGTGACGATCGTGACAGCCGTACCGCACTCCGCAAGATATCGGCGCAGCTGCCGGACATGCGTGTGAACGCCTGTGACGCCTTCCTCCCGGAGGATGGTCGCAATTACCAGCGGTATGGAAGTCTTATCCGGCAATTCGTCGCTGTCCACGTTAGACGACCGCCTCCGTTGTCTCATCTCCATATAGAGGGTCCGGACTAACTGCCTGATACGCTATAGAACAGGTTTGCGATGGTGTAGCGTGCCGGTGCCAACGGAGATCATTCACGTGGGACCAGGTGGATCCATAAATGCCACCCCATGATCGTCGCGCCAGGTAGCCGGTGCACTGGAAGTGGCGGTGCATGCATGAAGCGCTTGTAGGTCCGCGTGACCCGGAATGACGGGAAGTCCCGTTCCACGCGCTTGCGGTCGTACACCAAAGCGTACGGGTTGGCCGGCCCGTCGGTGTTGTGGTGAACGAATTCCTCCAGGCGCAGGTAGCGCAGTAGCCCCATCTTCCTGGCGTTGCCGAGGTGCGCGGCCAGCATCCCTTGCGTGGGTATGGGCTTCAGGATCCCTGCCTTGGCGAGAGGAAAGGCCGCCAGCAGGGCAGCGCGGCGGATCAAGCCGATGGACACCAGGTAGTTCATCGACCAGCGGGCGTACAGCATGACGACCAGTTCCCCGCCTGGGCGGAGCACTCTGTGGATCTCGCTCTGGGCCTGCTTGATGTCGGGCACGTGATGCAGGACGCCATGGCTGAACACCATGTCAAAGGTGCCATCAGCGAAAGGCAAGCTGAGAACGCTGCCCTGCCGCAGCTCCTGGTAGGGAAGTTCCCTCAGCATCAACCGGGCCCGGACTCTCTCAACGGATTCGGCGGTCAAGTCGACGCCGGACCAGGAGGCCCCCTGGCGTATCAAGCGCTCCGCATCAGACCCCTCACCCAATCCGATCTCGAGCACCCGCTTGCCGGCCACGTTCAGGGCATCGAGGCAAGCCGGCAGGTGGGATTCGTTCTGGTAACGGAAGCGGTCGTAGTCGGTGAAGAACTTTTCATAATCGTCGCGGAAGCGCTCGTGAAGCCCGCCGACCTGGGCGTCGCCGCACGCGTGATCCTGCCAGAATCTCTGGACGGTTTGCTCATCCATTAATCCGCACCGTATTCAATGTCGCTGTCCCCTCCGTGCCAGTCATGCGCCCCGTCTTTTCATGGTGCTTCCGGCGTCCTGGCCGTATGGCCTTCTCTGCCACGTCGCCCAGTTCACCGCGTTGCCTTGCTGGTGCACCACGAAACGCCACGGGCCGCTGTAGGTGTTCGACTTGAAATAGTTGTTCTGGTCGAATGTAATGTGATTTTCGACCACGGTGCCGTGGTACGGCGACCAGGATGGCCAGGATCCCCACTGGCTGAAGATGCCGTTGAACCCGCAGTATTTCGCGGGTATGCAGTCCGGTCCGATCCTCGTGGGGTCGAAGCTGAAGTCATTTTCGCTGACCAGCACGTTCTGGGTTTTCCACCGGCAACTGTTGTAGTACGGCTCTTTAGTGATATTGGTGGCGTTGCATGAGTGGGTCGTTACCACCTTCGGGTCGACCAGGGTGCACTCGCCCGTTGAGGTGTTGGCCGGCGAACCGCAGAACCGGTCGGCGTTCTCCCACAGGACCACTCCGCTCCAGTTGTCAATGAACGTGTTGCCCATGATCACGAGAGTGTCCCCATATGGCCCCGGAACCTGGCTGTCAGCGCCGGATTCGGAAATATAGACCGCTGGATCAGGGAATCCACCCAGTTTCGGCCCAGCCACCAACGCGTTGCGGACGAACGTGTTGTGGGCCAGCCGCAGGTTGTAACTGGTCTCGAAGATGAATCCCTCGCCCTGGTTGTTGGCTATGTAGTTATGCTCGACGTCGAAGCCCCGGTTGTTGGTGTCCGCCCACAGGCCCGGTCCGAGGTTGTCGTGCACGTAGTTGCTGATGATTGCCGCCCCATTGACGCCCCAGAACTTCGCACCGCCACTGCATCCGCAGCCGGGCTGCCGAGCTTCCCAGTTGTCGGTATTGTTGCCGACGACCTCATTGTGATCAACGGTAATGTGGGAGCCTCCGCCCTGGAAACCGTACTCGCCGTTGTCTTTCAGGCAGGAGTAGGCCAGGACGTTGCCGGACCCGAGCATCACCCCAGCACCAGCGCTGTCCTGCACCGTCACATGGTCGATATGCCAGCCAGACCCCTCGTCATGGTTGACGACGCCCTGACCGATGCTCTCCCCGTGTGCGCCGAAATTCTGGATGGTCAAGTAGCGGATCGTCACATTGCTCGCGTGCTGAGTGAAGGCGTACAGGTTGGAGTGCTGGCCGTCGAGGACCGCACCCGGAGCCCCGAGAAACGTGTCGCCGCTTGCCGGGACGATCTGACTGAACTGGCCAGTACCGAGGGTATGCGTGCCTGGTGCGAACCAGTACGTTGTGTCCGGCCGGATCGTCCAGTTGTGCGAAAGAACAGTGCCACTGTCATCGCCTACCGGGATAACGACCGCTCCTTTAGGAGGGGATGAGGGGCCGCCCCCAAGGATCGCATTATTGCCGCATACCCGCACGGGAGGCGATGCAGGACCCGCAGCAGAGGAGTGAAGCGACGCCAGTGCGAGCCAGGTCAGGCCAGCCACTCCGGCAGCGAAGCAGGCCGCAAGTGTCCAGCCGATGGGCCGTCGGTGCCACCTCATGCCGACATCCTGCTGGGGGCAGAGGGCACGAGGAGTGATGCGGCCAGGAAGAGCTCGAGGAGGTACATCGAGGCGTCGGTAAATCCGACCTCAGTGAACGACGCCACCAGGCAGTATGTCACGAGGAAAAGGGCGAGAGCGCGCTGGACGCCGCGTGGCTGGAAGTAAGCCGTCACGAGCAGGAAGAGCAGGATTGTCGCGCAGACGACCACCCCAAAAATCCCTTGGGTCTGGTAAGAGGCGAGCCAGTTGCTGTCGATGGGGAGACCATTGAACGAATCATTCGACAGGCCGAAACCGAAGATCTCCTGGAACCTGTCGCGTGGAAGAGTGAGAAGAGGACCCCAGACCTTGGTCCGTCCGGTGAGATCGGTCAGTTGCTGCGTACCCTCGCCCCTGGCCAGCCAGGTGGTGATGACGCTGGACAGTGTCATGATCGCGATCGACACCACGACACTAGCGGCCACGAAGAACTTGCGCACCCGGGCCTTGGCTACGATCAGGCTCAGACCGGCGACCAGGATCCCGGCTACCACGCCGACCAGGGCAGTCCTCGTGTGCGTGAGGATCAGGATGATTACCGCCCCGAGGACGATGAGCAGGGTGGGCCGACCCCGCACCTGGCCGCAGAGCCAGAGCACGACCATCAGCCCGAGCGTAACCGCCGCATAGTGCGCGACCTGCGGGGGTGGCATATACCAGAGCACGCCGGAGAGCCTTCCCCCCACCAGGGCAGAGCCTGGCGCCACCAGCAGGCCGAGAAGCACTGAGCCCAGAACCACCGAGAGCGACGCTAGATGGCAGCGGACCAGCAGTAGGTCGCGCCGTCCCCACCACGGCGTCAGCAGCCAGAGCACGGCGACGAACTCAGCGAGCCGGAAGGTCCGGTACACGGTACCGAGGTACTGGGGTTGCAGGCTCGTCAGTATCGCCTCCATGACGAGCAGGCCCACCAGGCAGAGGAACACGTTCGGGCGCACAATGACCCTGCGGTTCACGGTCAGCGCCACCAGTAGCGCCGCTGGCAGGGCTCCTTGCGTAATTGCCTTGCCTGCCACATGCGGGACAGGCACCAGGGATCCGTAGTAAGTCAGGACGTTGAGGACCAGCAGCCCCCACGCGAGGCCAACCCTGCGCCGTACCGAGCGTTCACGCGCCTCGGCGGGTCCCAGCAACGGGACCCCGCGGCGGGGGCGGAATGCAGCGACCGACGAGCTCATCAGCTTAAGATCATGTCCCCTGACGTGGTTCGCCATCTCGCTCTTACTCAGGCGGAAGGCCTATGTACATATGAGGGCCGAGCGGGTGGTCCTGATACGAACGCTTGGCACGGCTGGAACCTCGGCAGTACGAGGGATAATCTTCAACGCGGACGCCGCCACAGCCGGGATGCGGACACGCCAGAACCGATACAGAGGATCACCTGTCGTCAGGTTGCGCTCCACCTATTTTCGTCTCGAATGTGCCAAAGGAACCCTCCGCATCAGCGTGCACATTCTCTTCTGCGATCTCAGCTTCACGGCCGGCTCCCGGCGCGCGTGTCACGCCAAGGCTTTCATCGGTCTTGTCAGCCCCGACGAGAATGGCGGAGACCAGGTGCGTCTGGGCGAGTCGTATCATCTCGCCGACGGCATGAACCTTCGTCCACGACGACCGCCCAGCGGTCACCACGACTACAGCATCGGGCGCCCACGTCGCGAGGTGCTCGCCGCCAAGAGAGGGGTCCAGCGGAGCCAGGGTGAGCAGAATGTCTGACGAGGCCTGCGCAGCCCTGACCGCCTCGCTGAAGGGAGAACGCTGAGCCTGCGGCGAGGTGCGGCCGAGGGGGCCGACGGGTACCACATCATCACGCTCGGGGACCGCGACGACAAGGTGCGCGTCATGAACGCGCACCGAATGGACCCCAGGCTCCATGGTCCCCAGCAAGCCCGCTGCGGGGGTGCCGCTGGCGAGGTCCGCCACCACGACCTGCTTACCCTCCTGCGCGCAGGACACAGCCAATGACACCAGCGACAGGGCCGCGGCCCGCGGGTCATCCACAGGAACGACGGCCAGAGCCGCGCCCCGGGAACGTGCAGGCAGCACCCTGCGCAGGTACGCAACGATCCGCCGGACATTAGTGATCCGGGCGGCCGCCAGCCCGTGCCTGCCCGGCAGCCAGCGGCTGAGGTGCACAGTGCCAACACTGAGCTTGACCGGGGCGCCCAGTGCGCGCGCGACGTCATCACGCCGGTATAGCCGCTCGGATATGAGCGCGCGGACCACAACGATGCTCAGGGCCAGTGCCAGGCCTGCCAGGAGCCCGATGACACCGTAGAGGAGCAGATGCTTCAGCCGGGAGTGCGGCGGGAGCGGGGCGGCTGGGTCGAGCACGTCGCTGCCCCCCACCTGCTGCGCGGTGACCGCCTGGGTACCCGCCTTGTTACTGCTGACGGATTGCTCAAGCACGGTCAGGTCGCTGGTCGCCCTGCTGAGCTCGGTCCGCAGGCTACTGAGCTTGGCCCGCTTCGCGGGTGACGTGGGCTGAGTGGTCGCCTGGCTGATCTGCCTGCTGATAAACGAGACATGTTGCTTGGCCTGGCTGACTTGCTGGTCAAGCAAGCCGGACACGCGCTTCTGCTGGGCTTCCAGCTGGTTCGCGCGGTAATGGAGGAACGCAGTTGCCAGGGCACTCGCTCGTTTTACTGCGTCGTTACTCGATGGTGCATTGACAGTGATGAGGAGCACTTGGTCGGAGACGACTGTGGCAGTGTACGAGCCGACGAAGCTGCTGACGCTTTGCCGCAGCCCAAGCCTGTGCAGGGCCAGGTCGGCCACCACACGGGTTTGCGCAATGGCCTGCTCATTGAGTATCGCTGTGCCGGGAGCCGATTCGGGACCGACCCTGAGGAAGAGCTCCGTCGACGCCTGGTAGGCAGGGGGCAACGCCACGTACAAACCCGAGCCAAGCAGCAATCCGATGACGGCCATGGCTCCCCAGAACCACATGCTGCGCCGGATGGCTGCTCTGATGAATCCCAGGCTCGTCAGGCCCGCGTTGATATCGGCGGGCTGACCGTCGATGTCCGTATAGTCGTGGGCCCAGAGCCACGAATTACCACCGTTCAGGGACAATATTACCGCCTGGTCATTGTTGTTCACCGCCTGGTCCCCGCGGATATACCGGTTATGCGGGTCGGCATTCGCCGCTGCGTCAGCCGGGCCAGCTCCGGAAGACGGCCGGTCGTATGGTCAGCCGGGTCCGGATCCGCGACGAGGACTCCGACGATGTCGCGTCCGTCAGCGGTGGCGCTGGCGGAGACGCGGGCCAGCTGCTCGGCGGTCGCCGCGCCCGCCGACACGCCCAGCGCCGTCGCGGCGGCGCGCATCGTGTCACCGACCCGGGGAGTCTCGCTGTCGACGACGGCGACGGCGACGACCAGCCTCCCGCCTGGCAGCTCGTCGGCGTTGTGGTGATTGCTCACGGTGACCTGCAGGTTCCCCGTCCGCCCAGAAAGTTCCGGCTGCGCGGCGCAGGCGGCGCGAAGCGTGGCCGTGACGTTCACATCCTGCTGGGGTCCGACGACGAGAGTCGTGGGGATCCCCAGGGAAGCGGCGAAGACAGCCAGCTGAGGGCCGAGGGCGAGGGCCTTGGGGTCGGACGAGAGCGAGAGTACCGCGAGCGAGGAGCCGCTGCCCGTACCGAAGTCTGTGTGGTTCACGCCAGGGAGCCCCAGTTGACGCAGGGCCCTGCGCAGGCTCCACGCATCGGCGGTTCCGGGCTGGTATTTCCTGAGCAGCTTCATCCAGCCTGCCACGCCGGAAGGATCACCGACAGAGATCGACGCGAGGACGGGAACCCCGATGGAATCTGCCATCTCGTCGCGCCGCCCAAGGCGCCGGTCGCGGCGGCCGACCGCAAGTGCGACGATGGCTCCAAGCAGCACGCCCAGCAAGAAGCCGATCGCTCCGGTGATGATCAGTCGAATGAGCAGCGATGTCTGTGTGGCATCCGTTGCGGGCTCCAGCATCCCCGCCTTCACAGGCCCACCCGCGGGCTTCCCGGAACCTACGAAAGCGATGTAGCTGCTGGCGACAGCGTTCGCGGTCTTCTCTGCCTGACCGATGGTAATGCCCCGGGCGCCAATCGAGATGATGGTAGGAGTCAGGCTCTTGACCTGGATCCGGCTGCGCAGCACCTGCAGTGAGACAGGCGGATCGATCAGGCGGATTGCCCCTCCCAGCACCGGATCACTACCCGCGATTAGTACCTCCGACCGAATTTGCCAGGCCGCCGACGGGGGCAGTCCCACCAGCGCCTCGCTCGCGGGCATCGGCGGGCGGAGCACGGTGAATGCAACGCCCGCAGCCAGGCCAAGCCCAGTGGCGATGGCGACGATTACCTTGTGCCGCCACAGGATCCGCAGGGAGCTGCGCAGATCCAGCGCCTGCTCGCTCATCGGGCCTCCGAGTGGCTTCCCGGCGCCATTCCCACCAGGGGGTCGGCTGCGCACCATGATACGGCCGACCGGGCAAAGGCAGGTTGTGCCGTCTTCCCGGCGTCGAAAAACTCCAGCCGGGTGATGAGAGGTTCGTCGGGCGCCGAGCCGCCCTGGCCGAGAAGCGTGACGGTGGGAATGCGCCTTCCCAGGCCACTGGAGTACCAGCCAAGGACAGGGTCGGTCTCCCCCCGGTGCAGGCTCCACCGAAGTCTGCGTGGCAGTTCCAGCCGTGCCGCACCGGGCGTGACCGCCCCGGGCCAGCGCAGGACAGCGCAGGCCCCGTCGAGTTCCGCCTGGACGTCTGGGCCGAGGTGAAAGGCCACGCGGATCTCATGGCTGCCGCCATCCACTTCGTCGATGATATCTATGGCTCGCGACGCCCGGTCCAGCCGGACGCACCGGCGGTGCCGCGCCGGCGGGTCGAGCGACGAGTATCCGTCGTGCTCGGCGGCCCACTCTGCAACCTCGCCGGTGTCACGAACGCCTGTCTCCCGGGCATTCGCGTGACGTAGCCAGAGGAAAGGGCCGCCATCGCCGGACTGGCTCGTGCCAGCGAGTTCGAGGGTGTTGTGGGCGATCGTCGAGCGGAAGTAGGAGCGCCATGCGGGCTCACCGTGATAGCAGTAGGTGCCCGGGTCGGCCAGGACATCCACCCCGCCGTAGCGGACTTCTACGGACAGGGCGTCGGCATGGGCGTGCGCGGCGATACTGAGATATCCGTGTGGGCCGCCGTCGCAACGGCACCAGATCTCCGGGGCCTGCTTTCCGCTCGTGCGCAGCAGGGTGATCCCGGCATCGGCGAACCGCCACGGCCGCTGCGGCGGCCTGCCCGCGATATCGCGCGTCTCACCGGCCAGGGCACCAATGATCGAACTGCCAGCGTCCGGCGCCGTGCCCGGCCACCAGTCGAGCCGGCCGAACAGCACACCGCCGAGCGCAAGCAGGGACGGCCAGCGGTTCGCCACCGGGGCGTCGAGCAGCAGCGCGCGGCCTTCGTCGTCGTCCCCCTGGCGCGGCGGGCGCAACCGTTCGTCGAGCAGGGCCGCGCCGCTGTCAACCATCGCGCATAGCCGCCCCCAGGCGGCTGAGCTCAGTGGGCAGCCCTTTGCCTCAGCCTCAACCGCCGCGAGCAGCCCGAGTTCCGCGACGAAGTACTGGTAGCCGGAGGCGAGCTCGCGGCCGATGCCCGAGGGGAAGGTGTTGTTGAGCAGTTCACGCTCGAGAAGATGCCCGGACTTGCGCCGCCAGTGCTCGCTCTCGCCGAACCAGGGGAAGGCGCAGCTGCCCACCAGCTGCCCGGCTGCCTCGGCGATGACGTGGTTGTTCGCCGATGAGCCCCGGCTCCTGAATGCCGCCAGATACTGCTGATGCCAGCGGATCTGCTGCACCGCGAGTCTGTCATGCTCGAACAGGTCCGCGACGGGCGGCCACTCGTCCAGTAGCCGCCGGATCCAGGCCAGGCTGATGAGCCTGATCCCGATCTCGATGCCGCTTGTCCAGTGAACGCCTGACAGGAAAGGGTTTTCCCGCCACCAGGAGCGGAGCTGGCCGGCCACCCGTTGCGCGTACCTCTGGTCGCGGGAGAGAAACCAGGCGGTGGCGAGCAGTGTGAGGTGCTGCAGGCGGGAAATTTCCCAGATCTGCTTGATGTTGCCGGTCTGCTCCTGGCGGCGGTGATCGATCCGGAAGGCGTAGCGATCCGCCGGGGATCGGTGGCCGGTCACGGGATCGTGGAACCAGTCGGGCCGCACCAGGTCGGTCCGCAGGACCCCCAGCACCTCCCACTCGCCACGCAGAAGCTGGTCTGCCGACGACAGAACAGCCGCCTTGGCCTCTGCGGGCACCCGCGCTGCGGTATGCGGCGGGAGGACGGCTGTAAACCGGCGCTCACCCGCGGGCAGCGGCGCGCCTGCCGCAGAGATCTGCTCGCGCCTCACCTGCCTGCGCGACCAGGCCAGCTGCAGTGCCTGGTCGCGGGCACGCCAAGCCACCTCGGCGGGCGACATCCGGGCAAGCCTGCGTGCATCCCAGCCGAGCCGCTCGGTCCTGAGCGCACTCATACCCGCTCCGGACGCCCGCTCGACAGGCTCTCACCCACCGCGATCGTCGCGCCAGTGGTGGCTATCAGGGACGCCAGCGAGATAGGCATCGGAGCACCCGTCCGGCTGGCTTCGACGAAGTGCGCGAGCTCAGCTCGCTGGCCTTTATCCTGGCCGCCGCGCGATCGCATGGTGCTCCGGCGCCGGCCGGCCCAGACCGCGGCCCGCTGGAAGTTGTCGAGCCGTGCGCTCCGGCCACCGGCGGCGGCGTCGAACGTTTCCTTCGGGTAGCGAGGGTTGCCGGTCGTGACGTAGGTGACAGTGCCGCTTGACCCGTTCTGGAACCGCACGGTGGCCTGCAGGTCGCCGGCCTCCGGGCCGGGTACGGCATAGACGTTCTCTGGAAGGCTGCCTGTCCACCAGCTGAGCGTGTCGATGAAGTGGCCACCTTCCCCGGTGAACCGCGATCCTTCCAGCTCCTCGTTCCGGTACCAGCTGCTGGCCTCCAGCCGCCCGGCGTTGACCAGGTAGCGGGTGACTGAGCCGCCGCCCGGCTGTCCGAACCGGGACCTCATCTGCACGAGGAGCGGCGCGAAGCGCCGGTTGAACCCCACCATGAGCCGGTCGTTGCCCGTGCTGGCAACGACATCGATGATCTGCTGGAGTTCGTCGCGGGTCAGCGCGAGCGGCTTCTCGACGAAGACGGCCTTCCCGGTTTCCAGCGCGCGGCAGACGAGGTCGGCATGGGTGTGATGCCGCGTGACGATGAAGATCGCAGCCAGCGAATCGTCGCCGAGCACGGCGTCCACACTCGTTGAGGCGGTGGTGAAGCCGAAACGCCGCTGGGCGTTGACCGCCGAAAGGGACCTGGTGGTGGCGACGTGGGCCAGGCGGGCGGTGTCGAGCCGGGCGAGGTGGGGCAGCAGCATCGATGACGCGTAGTTGCCAGCACCGATGAACCCGATCGCCAGCTGCTTTTCGCCCGTGCCTGGTGGCTTGGACGGCGTGCCGGCCGAGACTGTACGGCTTGCCGCAGGCGGCTGGCTGTCCGCGGGAAGCGCGGGATATTCGAGCAGGACGCCTACGGCGGCGAGTGAGCCAGAGGCCAGATCGGCGTAGACGGTGGTCGCCTTCTCTATCGGGAAGACGCCGGACACGAGCGATTGGACCTCGATCTCCCCGCGGGCGATGAGATCCAGAAAGCATTCAAGATTGCGCCGCTCCGTCCAGCGGACGTAGCCCGCCGGGTAGTCGATGCCCTCAAGCTCATAGCGGTCGTCATACCGCCCCGGACCGTAGGACCTCGAGAAGCGGACGTCGAGCTCTTTGTCGTAGTACGCGTTCCACGGCAGGTCCAGGCGGGTCTTGCCGATATCGACGACGCGGGCGCGGTCGCGGGCGAGTTTCACGGCGGCCTCGACCGGCCCATTGGACGACCCGCCCGCGGCCAGGAACACGTGGTCGGCCCCGCGCCCGCCGGAGATCTCGGCGAGCGCCTGCTGGGCGGCTGCCATACCCGCCTCGGTGGGTGCGGCGCACAGGACGGCTCCGGCCTTCTCGGCCAGCCGGCAGCGATCCTCGATCACGTCAAGCCCGATAACGCGGACCCCTGAGGCGATCAGCAAGCGGACCACCAGCTGGCCGACAAGACCGAGCCCGATCACGCACGCGGTGTCGCCCAGCTGGACCTCGGCGCGCCGCACCCCATGCATAGCGATCGCGCCAACGGTGGAGAATGCGGCGTGTTCCGGTGAGACACCACCGGGGACCGGGACGCACAGGTTGATGGGGATCCAGTTGTACTCGGCGTGCAGGGCGTACTCATTGCCGGCTGCCGCGACGAGCTGGCCGACGTGGAACTCCTCGGCGCCGCGCCCGACCTCCACCACCACGCCGCACAGCGAGTAGCCCAGCGGCGTGTAGGAGTCGAGCCGGTTCATGACCTTCTTATAGGTGGCGGCCGCACCCTGCTGAGCGACCGAGTCCAGGACCTTGCGCACCTGGTCCGGCCGCGCGCGCGCCTTGCCGACCATGGACATCTTGGCCTCGGTCAGCTTCATCATTTCGGTACCGGTGGAAATGAGCGAGAACAGCGACCGCACCAGGACACCACCCGGACGGCACACCGGAGCCGGCACATCGAGGACGCTGAGCTCACCGGACTTGTAGTTCTGGGCTATCTGCTTCATTGGATCCTCTGGTCGGCCGGCCGCGATGAATCGGATGTCCTGGTTGTTACGCCGCCACGCCCATCGACTGGGCGTGGCGGTACCACAGTTCCAGGGTCAGCAGCTGCCAGATCTGCTTGGAACGGTCCTCGCGGCCAGCGTGTTCGTCCTGGATGAGGCGCAGTAGCGCCTCCCGGCGAATCATCCCTGACCCCACGAGCTCGCCGCCGACGAGCACGTCGCGGATGACTTCTTGCAGGTCATTACGCACCCACGCGCGGAGGGGGGCGCTGAAGGAGGCCTTGGGCCGGTGCACGATCTCTTGCGGGAGCCAGCTCCCGGCCGCCCGCTTGAGCGCGACCTTGCCCTGGCGCCGCCTGATCTTCGCGCTGCCCTGAATCGAGAACGCCGCCTGCGCCACGACGGGATCGACGAATGGGACACGCACCTCGACGGAGGCAGCCATGCTCGCGCGGTCCGTGTAGGCGAGATTGAGCCCGGGCAGGAACATGCGCGTATCGGCCAGGCACATCCGGTTGACCTCGTCCTGCAGCGAGTTGTCGTGGTAGAGGTCGCTATGCTCCGCCACTACCTGGTCCACGTATGAGGCGAGGTCCGGGTTCACGAGCGCGGCCAGTTCGGCGGGGTCGTACAGCGTGTAACTGCGGCGGAAGCGTGGCTCCTCCGGCAGGTCGGCGAAGGTCAGGAAGCGTTTCGCCCAGCGGGCGTAACGCAGGCCGCGTCCCGCCGCGGTGACCGGGAGCCGGTCCACGGCGGACCGGATGAGCGCCCGGGAACCCGCGGGCAGCCTGTGGTACCTGCCGGCCATGACACACGCGAGATGCTTGCGGTAGCCGCCGAACAGCTCGTCGGCGCCCATGCCGGACAGGATCACCTTGACGCCACGCTCGCGCGCTGCCTCGCACATGAGGAGCGTGTTGATCGCGGCCGGGTCACCAATCGGCTCATCGAGCACGTCGACGATGCGGGGCAGCAGGCGCACGATGTCGGGTGAGATCTCGATCTCGTGCAGGTCGACGCCGTAGCGGGCAGCCACCTTCCGGGCGTAGACGGCGTCGTCCGGCATGGCCTCCAGCCGCTGGTCCTCGGGCCGGAAGGTGATCGTGTAGGCGTCGATCCCGGCGTCGGCCTGGTGGGCCAGGACGGTGACGATGCTTGAGTCCAGGCCGCCAGAAAGGAAGCTGGACACCGGTACGTCCGACACCAGATGGGCGGCGACTGACTCCTCGATCACGGTACCGAGGTCGGCCGGCGGCCCCGCTGCGGCTTCGGCCGCCACGTCCGCGGGGCGCCAGTAGTGCTGCACCCCGACGCTGCCGTCGGGGCGGACCCGCGCCCATGAGCCACCGGGAAGCTTCCGCACCCGGCCGATGGCGCACCGCTGCTCGGGCAGCCAGTAATAGAGCATCGACGCCACCAGAGCGCCTGGCTCGATCCGCAACTCGGAGCCGAGCGCAGCCACCAGCGCCTTCAGCTCCGAAGCGAAAACCACCCCGCCGCCGCGCGGCAGGTAATACAGCGGCTTGATGCCCAGCGGGTCACGCGCCAGGATGAGGTCGCCGGTTTCGGCGTCGAACAGCGCGAACGCGAACATGCCGCGGAACCGGCGCAGGGCGCCGGGACCCCAGGCGCGCCAGGCCTCGAGCACCACCTCGGTGTCGGAACTGGTGGCGAAGCGGACGCCGCGGGCGGCCAGTTCCGCCCGCAGTGCCCGGTAGTTGTACAGCTCACCGTTGTAGACGAGCGTCATGCCGTGCTTGCTCAGCGGCTGGTCAGCCGCCGCACTGAGGTCGATGATCGAGAGCCGCCGGTGCCCCAGCTGCACCGCCACCCGGCCGTCCTCCTGGTGCCAGGTCCCGGCTGCGTCCGGCCCGCGATGCGCGATCCGGTCGCTCATGACGTCAACCAGCTTCTGGCCGTCAGCCTGCTGGTAGCAGCCGGCGATCCCGCACACCTCAGCCCCCGGCCTGTGCGGGAGGCGCGCCGCCGGAGGTCAGGCGCTGGTAGACGCCGAGATAGGCGCGCTGCTGGTGGCTCCAGGCCAGTTCCTGCTCAACCCGGGCGCGCCCCAGCTTCCCCAGGCGGGACCGCCTGGGCTCGTCGTCCATCAGCTCCACGATGGCCGCGGCATACTTCTCCACGTCGTTGGGCTCGACGTACACCCCGGCGTCGCCGGCCGAGACCCGTGTCTCGCGCAGGTCGAAAGCAACTACCGGAAGCTCGAAGGCCATGTACTCCATCGTCTTGTTCATCGTGGACACGTCGTTGAGCGGATTCTTGGGGTCTGGTGACAGGCCGACGTCCGCGGTGGAGAGGATGCGCGCCACGAGTTCGTCCGGCGCCCGCCCGGTGAACTCAACGTGGCCGGCCAGGCATAGCTCGTCGCGCAGCGCTACCAGATCGGCGAAGCAGTCTCCCGAGCCGATCAGTGTGAAGGCGATGTCGTCGCGGCGCAGCTGATGCACGACGATGCCGGCGGCCTGGACGACGATGTCGACCCCGTCCTGCGGCCCCATGACGCCGATGTAGGCGGCGAGGAACCGCCTGTCCCGGCGCAGCTCAGGGTGGGCCGGGCCGCGCCGCAGCCGCTGCGGGTCCGGGCCGGTGCGCACGACCGTGACGTCACTGGCCGGCTTGCCGTTTCGCGTCACGGCGACGTCCCGGTAGGAGTCGTTGGTGGCGATCACGTGGTCCGCGGTCCGGTGGGTCCTGCGCTCAAGGGCCCGCAGCATCGTGTAGGGCAGCCTCGGGCCGTCCGGGAACCTGGATTCATAGAGTTCCGGGGACAGGTCGTGATGGTCGAAAACGAACCGGGTGCGGTCGAGGGCGCCAAGGAGCAGGGCGATCGGCCAGAAGATGTCCGGTGGGTTGCATGCCTGGATCACCCCGAACCGCCCGGACCGTCTCGCCCGCAGCGTCAGCCATGCGGTCGCGAAAAAGGAGTAGGCGTACTCGGTGACGAACCCGAGCTTGCTCCCGCCGGGGGCATAGGGCCGGTATTTGTACAGCGCCACTGTGTCGACGACCTCATACGCCGGGTCACCGTCGCCCTTGGGGCACACCACGGCGACCTGATAGCCGGCTGAGACGAGCGCCTGGCATTCAAGCCACACCCGCCGGTCGAAGGGCACTGGCAGGTTCTGGACGATGATGAGGACCCGGGTCACCAGCCGAGCCCCTGGTAACCCGGAAGCGACTCCACCTCGCCGCCCAGCCGTCCGCTGATATCGACCAGGCAGGGCGGCGGGTTCATGAGCAACGCGTCCAGGACTGCGGGGTCACTCGATGAAACGATCGCGACGTCGGCTCCCTCCAGCGTCTCGCCTGGCTCGTGCGCGAGCAGCCGCTTCAGGTGAGGCAGCTTCGACTCGACGTGGCGGCGGTTGGCGCCTATGAGGCGGGCCGGGTTGACTATCGGGTCATAGATGCGGAGGTCGAACCCCTTGCCGATGAGCCGCTCGGCCAGTTCCACGTTCGGGCTCTCACGCAGGTCATCGGTGTTCATCTTGAAGCTCAGGCCGAGCAGGGCGACGGTGCGGGCGTCACACGCGAGGACCCGCTCCACTGCCTCGTTGATCACCAATTCGTTCGTCGCCAGCGTGCCGGCGAGCAGGGGCAGGTCCGCGCTGTTCATGCGGGCCAGGTGCAGCAGGGACCTGAGGTCCTTGGGCAGGCAGGATCCGCCGAACGCGAAGCCGGGACGCAGGTAGGCCGGTGAGATGTTGAGGACCGGGTCTTCGCAGAACAGGGACATGACCTCGCGGGAGTCCACGCCCAGCAGCCGGAATACCCGCGACAGCTCGTTGGCGAAGGACACCTTGGTGGCGTGGAACGCATTGCAGGCGTACTTGAGCGCCTCAGCGACCCGGATGTCGACCACACGCACCGGCTGGTCGATAAAATCGAACATGCTGGTGACCGTCTCGGCGACGCGAGGGTCGGCGGTCCCGACGACAACAAAGGGTGAAGTGTAGAAGTCGGCGATCCCGGAGCCCTCCCGGAGGAATTCCGGGCACATCGCGGCGCCGACGGTGATCTGTGTGCCGACAAGGCCACTGGCCAGCGCCGGGCTCACCACATCCTCGACCGTTCCCGGGGGCACCGTGCTGCGGATGACGACGCTGTGCTGGCGCGACGGCGGCGGCCTCACAGAGCGCAGCGCCGCCACGATGTCATCAACGGCCCGCCGGACGTAGAACAAATCAGTGCCGCCGCGCGCCGCTGACGGTGTCCCGACACAGACGAGCGACACGTCGGCCCGGTCCAGCGCGTCGGTGCATGACGTCGTCGCATGCAAGGTACCGTCGGCCACCACCTGGGCGACGAGCGCGTCGAGGCCCGGCTCCGCCACCGGGCTGCGGCCGCCGCGGATCTCATCGACCTTGGCGGGGTCGACGTCAACTCCCCAGACGTCATGGCCACGGGAGGCCAGGCAGGCTGCCGTCACTGCCCCGACATAGCCAAGACCGACCACCGCGACCTTCATCGCCTCACCTCACAGGGGGCCGGATATCGCACGGAACCGATGTGCATCCGAGAGTTGATGTACATATGAGCCCCGAGCAGGTGGTGGTGATACGGCAATTCAGGAGGCCTGGAGCAGGACGCGGAGTCTTTCCAGGCAGCGCCCGCGGGTGGGGCCGATGCTGCCGACGGGGAGCCCGAGCTGGTCGGATATCTCGGCGTAGGAAGCTGGCGGGTCGGCCATGAGCAGTTCCAGCAGCCGCTGCCACTGGTGGGGCAGGCGGGACAGGGCCTTTCGGACGGCCTGGGCGCGCTCGTCGGCCAGCAGCCGCTCGTCGACCTCGGGCTGGTGCGCGGCGGTGTCGGTGAGTGCGGTGTCGTCGTGGACCAGCACGATCTTCTTGCGTGCCGCGACGGCGCGCAGGCACTCGTGGCGTGCGGTGGCCGCCAGCCAGGAGGCGAGGCGGGCGGGGTGCTCCAGGCGGTCGATGTGCTCCAGCAGGCGCAGCCAGGTCACCTGGGCGACGTCAGCGGCGTCGCTTTCTCCCAGCTTGAAGTCGCGGGTCATCGCCCAGATCAGCCGGGCGTACTGGTCTACCAGGCGTTCCCATGCCCACCGGTCCCCCCCGGCAGCACGCCGCACCAGCCACGCGACGTCCAGCGCGCCGCCGTTCTGTCCTGGCATCGCAGCGACGGTACCGTCGGCGCCGGCCTCCGCTGTCCGGCGCGGGTGTCTGCTTGTCCTGCTGGCTGGACGCGCAGCATGCCGCAGCGCGATGCAGCTGTCAGCGAGATAGCGAACAGCAACGGCCTGGCCAGCCACGTGAACCCCCAACATAGCTCTCCTGTAGCGCCGCGCTGGGCCGTACGGCGCTCACGGCAGTCCGCCGCAGAGCCCGGACGAGTGCCTGGGCGCCATAGGGGAGACGCCCGGCTGGGTCAACTGGTTGACGCATTCGCGAAGGATTTGCCGGAAGTTAGCTGTGGGCCGGTATGCCCGGCTGGTGCCTCAGCGACAGATGCGGTCAGCAACTGGGCTGGAGGGAGCGCGGCGCTTGTGGCATGGACCTGGCCACGGTTACGGCTACGCCGTCTACCGGCTGTCGGCCGTCTCCGCGTCGTACTGATGACGCGTCTTTTCCCTTTGCCCGCCAGGATCTGGGTGACGACCCTGGCTAGCTGTCAGCTCCTGGGTCACGCTGAGGTTGCGGCGCACCCTGCGGGTCAATGTGTGATCTTTGCCCAGCACCTCGCCACAGCGTGCGAGGGTTTGTTCGTAGAGGGGGATCGCTTCTGCCGGGCGTCCCGCTTCGCGGTAGGCCCTGGCGAGGTGGTGGCTGGAGCGCAGGGTGCTGGGGTGGTCGGGGCCAAGCAGCTGGTGCCAGCCGGCGCGGGTTCGCTCGTAGAGGGGGATCGCTTCTGCCAGGCGTCCCGCTTCGCGGTAGGCCCTGGCGAGGTAGTGGCTGGAGCGCAGGGTGCTGGGGTGGTCGGGGCCGAGCAGGCGCTGCCGGTCGGCGAGGGTCTGTTCGTAGAGGGGGATCGCTTCTGCCGGGCGTCCCGCTTCGCAGTAGGCGGCGGCGAGATAGTTGCTGCAGCGCAGGGCCCTCGGGTGGTCGGGGCCGAGCAGCCGCTTCCAGTCGGCCAGGGCTCGTTCGTAGAGAGTAATCGCTTTCGCCAGAAAGCCTGCCTGGCGGTAGGTATAGGCGAGGTTGGTGCGGGCCGCCAGTGTGTGGGGGTGGTCCGGACCGAGCAGCCGTTCCTGGTCGGCGAGGGTGCGTTCATGCAACGCAACCGCTTGGGCCAGCCAGCCAGCCTGGCGGTAGGCATAGGGAAAGCTGGCGTGGGATGCCAGGTCTTCGAGGCCATCGGCACCCAGTCGCCTTCCCTGGTTCGCCAGGATGCTCCCGCGAATGGGGCCGGTGTCGTTGAGCGCTTCTGCGGCACGTATCCTGCCGTACCTGGCAGAGTGCTTCGCCCGGCCGGCGGCCGGCAGGCCCACCAGCCGGGCCGCAGTGCTGTAGAAGTGCAGAACACGCTCAGCGGCCCGCCCCCGCCCGAACATGGCTATCGCTTGCTGTCCGGCGCAAATGCCGTAGGTCACCCCGCCGGCCGCGAGCCCGGCTATGAGCTGGGCTAGCGGGCTGTTGAACTGGGAGGCTGCGCCACGAGCCGCGAGCGCCGCTGCCGACGAAGCAAGGAGCGCAGGCAGGGCGGCCTTCCCCAGCGCTGTGAAGCGGACGCCTGTAACACGCTTCAGGACTAGCAGGTAACTCGGCAGGACGATAGGAACAATGACTGCTACATGAGCGTATGCCGCACCTACGACGCCGTCCTTGTGCACGCCCAGCGCCATGGCAGGAACTAGGGTGCCAATCCAGATCAGCTGAAGGACGAAAAGAAATTTAGTCCGGCCGAGGCTGGTGAGCATGTTTGCGAATAGCAGACATGCCATGAAAACCGCACCGTAGAGCGAGAGAACTCCGAGCACATTAGCCGATGCTGCCCATTTTGGACCGTACAACGTCAGTACGAGCGGGCGGGCGAGTGCTATCATCATGCCACACATCGGCATCACTATCAGCGAGATTCCGCGCAGCGCGATAGTCATGGCATTCTTCAAGAGGGCTGGGTCGTGCTTGACCCGGGAGAACGCGGGCATGGATACGTTGTTGATCACTGCGCCCAGGAGGCTGTACGGTGCGGATGCCAAAGTGAAGGCCAGCATATACACGCCAAGTTCAGCGGCGCCAAGGAGGTGACCGACGAATGCGTAATCGACGTTGAGGAGAATATAGTTCACGAAGTTAGCGCCAGCCAGCGGTATTCCGAACCTGAAGGTCACGGATAGGGCACTGCGCGTGAGTCCGGGCCGGTAGTGCCGTGGCGCTGCGGCGATCAGCACGCTGCCCAAAACAAACTGGCCGACCACCCTGGACCACGCAAAGGCCATGGCGCCACTCCCGGATTTTGCCAGGACGATGAGCAGCACGGTGGATGGAACGAAACTGATGGCATTGGCCAGGAAAATCTTGTCCTGCTTGAAGTCTCTGACCATCTGGGAGTTCGGTACCGCGAATACACCCACGAGCAGCACGGCAAGTGACATGACCTTGATCGGGCCGGCAGCCGCCGCCGACCCGAGCGCGGTCGCGATAGGGCTGGCGAAGGCGGCCATTACGGCAGCGAGTATTGCGCCCGACAAGACCGAGATGGTAGCGACGGTTGGCGCGAGACTATCAATATCCAGGTCGGCCCGTATCAAGCACGATGAGACCCCCAGGTCGCTGATGCTGGACACGATAACGTAGGCGGTCAGCGCCACCGCGAAAACACCGAAGTCGTGCGGAGAAAGGATACGCGCCACAACGGCTGTAAGCAAGAGATTGGCCATGCGCAGCAGCACGTTGCTTGCGACGACCCAGAGAGCTCCCCGCCGTACACTTGCAGAAAGCGACCGTGAATCGCTTCCGGCAGGTTGGGAATCGGATACTTCGCTACGTGGCGGATTGGAAGCGGTCATACGCAGCCAGGTGTCTCAGGCAGATGCCAAGAGCGTGCAGCAACCCGGCCTGCGCAGATGTGCGTACACCGACCGCGACATCTAGAAACCATGATCCCCCGCTCGGAACTGCCGTGGTAGCCAGTTACCAGGCCTCCCCTTGCCCAGAGCCGGGCCGCGGCAGCCTGGGAACGCTTGCCTGCCCGGCTCTTCGGGAAGATGCCTCCTCGGTCTGCGGACCTCACCCCCGGCTTGCGAGCACGTTGGACTCTCAAAGTATCGGTGACCGCACCGTTATACGCAACGGAGCCGATGCGGTGGGCGTCCTGGCGGAGCAGGTTCATGTTGCTCGCGGTGCTGGCTATGTGCGGCAAGGCTCAGGCGGGTCAGCAACTGCGCCGGAGAAACAGTGCCTTGAGCGTAGCCCCCCACTCGTAAGCGATTTCATAGGGCCACTGCATCGCCGGCAGCGGTGCCGTCACTACGTAGATCTTCCCGGCGAAACAGCGGCTCATCCGCAGGCGTGCCCGGGTGCCCTGCGGGCCTATGGTCACCAGGGCCACCGACTTCCAGCGGTGCTGCCTGGCGAGGCGCCCGGCGAACTCAGCTTCGCCCTGTGTGGTGGCGGGCGCGGGATTGAAACAGATCACTTTGACGTCCCGCACCGGCGGAGGGCAGCCGCCGGTTTCCGATTGCTTCGTTCCCCTCGATATGAGGAGCGTCGGCGCGCGGCGCTGCTCCGCCAGCCGCCAAGCGGTGGCGAGGCGGCCGGAGTTGCCGGGGCCGTCGAGCACGACGACCGCGTCCACATGAGCGGGCATGCCCTGCGCCGGAACCACGAAGAACCTGGCGGTGGCCGCCGCGAACATGACCACCACAACCGCGGCAGTCACCGCCGCACGCCGCCAGCACCTCCGCACAGCCGACGAGGCGACCCCCTCGGAGCGCTCGATCGCCGAACGCATGTCTAGGGTGCGCCCCGCGTTTCAGGAGGCCTGGAGCAGGACGCGGAGTCTTTCCAGGCAGCGCCCGCGGGTGGGGCCGATGCTGCCGACGGGGAGCCCGAGCTGGTCGGATATCTCGGCGTAGGAAGCTGGCGGGTCGGCCATGAGCAGTTCCAGCAGCCGCTGCCACTGGTGGGGCAGGCGGGACAGGGCCTTTCGGACGGCCTGGGCGCGCTCGTCGGCCAGCAGCCGCTCGTCGACCTCGGGCTGGTGCGCGGCGGTGTCGGTGAGTGCGGTGTCGTCGTGGACCAGCACGATCTTCTTGCGTGCCGCGACGGCGCGCAGGCACTCGTGGCGTGCGGTGGCCGCCAGCCAGGAGGCGAGGCGGGCGGGGTGCTCCAGGCGGTCGATGTGCTCCAGCAGGCGCAGCCAGGTCACCTGGGCGACGTCAGCGGCGTCGCTTTCTCCCAGCTTGAAGTCGCGGGTCATCGCCCAGATCAGCCGGGCGTACTGGTCTACCAGGCGTTCCCATGCCCACCGGTCCCCCCCGGCAGCACGCCGCACCAGCCACGCGACGTCCAAAGACACCGACATCCTGCCCCCAACTGACATCCGGCCCCCTAGCGGCACGAGTATAACCAAGGTCGTACAAGCTGCCTGTGTCCGGAAGTCAACCATTGGAACCGCTAAAGCGTCAGCTATATGGCCATGCGTGACAAAGGCGGACTTGGGGGTGGCTATGTCGAGCAGCGTGACCACGACCGATCGTCGCCGGAGCGGGCAGGCGGGACCAGCGACGGCTATCCGTGCCACATGGACCAGCACCTACCTTCGTACAGCCGCTGCCCTGGACTGCTTCTGTTCCCTTCTGGCAGGGCTGATAGCGCTTGAGTTCCGCTTCGCCGTCCAGGGTGACGTCCCGGCCGGGTACGTGGCTCTCACTGCTGCCCTGCCTGCCTTGTGGCTGGCCTCTGTCACGCTGGCGGGGGGCTACGACCCACGGTTCATCGGGGTCGGCTCCGACGAGTTCCGCCGCGTCCTCAACGTGGCTGTGAGCCTGACGGCTGGCGCAGCCGTCGTCGCCTACGCGGCCAAATTTGATCTCGCGCGTGGGTATGTGCTGGTGGCGCTGCCATCTGCTGTTGCCTTGGACCTCACAGCCCGGTACCGGCTCCGGAAGTGGCTCCACAGGCGGCGGCGCAGCGGTCACTACATGCGGCGCACGGTGGCGGTCGGCCACGCGGGCGCAGTCAGCGACCTGGTGGCCATGCTCCGCCGGGACAGCCACCACGGCCTGTCCGTGGTGGCTGTCTGTGTGGCTGATGCTTTGCACCAGGACGAAGTGGGGGCCGTACCGATCTGCGGCAACCTGGACAGCGTGGCGTCGGTGGTGAGCCGGTTCCAGGCGGACACCGTGGCCATCCTGGCGTGTCCGGAAATGAACGGCACCCGGTTGCGTGAGCTTGCCTGGGATCTGGAGAAGACAGGTACCGAGATGTGCGTGGCGTCGGCCCTGCTCGATGTGGCCGGGCCACGCACGACTATCCGGCCGGTCGCGGGGCTTCCGCTGCTGCACGTTGACCACGCTGAGCTGGCCGGGGCCAAGCAGGTGATCAAGGCAATGTTCGACAGGGTATCGGCGGGTCTTGCGCTGGCGGTGCTGGCGCCGGTGTTCGCGATGATCGCCGTCGCTATCTGGATGACCGATCACGGGCCGGTCTTCTTCCGCCAGATCAGGGTCGGTAAGGACGGCGAGCCCTTCACCGTCTGGAAGTTCAGGACCATGGTGGTGGACGCGGAAGCGCGTAAGACGGAGCTTCTGATGCGTAACGATGCGGACGGGACGCTCTTCAAGATGCGTCGGGATCCGCGGGTCACGCGGACTGGCGCCTGGTTGCGACGGCGGTCGCTGGACGAGCTTCCGCAGCTGTTCAACGTACTGGTCGGAAACATGTCCCTGGTCGGGCCCCGCCCGGCGCTGCCGATGGAGGTAGCGGCGTACCGGCACCACATGCGGCGCAGGCTTGTGGTCAAGCCGGGCATCACCGGCTTGTGGCAAATCAACGGGCGGTCGGATCTGCCCTGGGACGAGGCGGAGAGGCTGGACCTGCGCTACGTCGAGAACTGGTCTCTCGCTCTGGACCTGCAGATCCTCTGGAAGACGGTCTCCGCGGTCGTCCACTGCTCCGGCGCCTATTAGCCTGAGGTCTCCAGCATCCCGCGGCAGGAGTGGAGTCCACAGGTTGGCAGCCGATGACGAGCTTTCCCGTGATCTGGCCGCCGAGGCAGGCCGTCGCCTCCTGGAGTTGCGTGGGCGTGGCGATGCGGGAGACCTCGGTAAGGTTGGCGACCGCCTGTCGCACGAGTTCCTTCCCGGTGAACTAACCCGCCTGCGCCCCGAAGACGCCGTGCTGTCCGAGGAGGGGCACGACGATCACGCCCGCCTGGCAGCGGACCGGGTATGGATCGTCGACCCACTCGACGGGACCAGGGAGTACGGCGAACCAGGCCGCACCGACTGGGCAGTGCACGTGGCCCTCTGGGAGCGCGGGGACCTGACCGCCGGGGCGGTGGCCCTCCCCGCCCAGGGCAAGGTCCTCAGCACCGCCGACCCGCCCCGCTTCTACGCGCCGCCCCCGGGCACGCTGCGGATCCTGGTCAGCCGGTCCCGCGCCCCCGCCTTCACCACATGGCTCGCCGAGAACATCGGCGCGACGCTGATCCCGCTCGGCTCGGCCGGCGCGAAGGCGGCAGCGGTGATCCTCGGGGAGGCCGACGCCTACATCCACGACGGCGGCCAGTACGAGTGGGACTCGGCCGCCCCGGTGGCGGTGGCGCTCGCCGCAGGTCTGCACGCCTCCAGGCTTAACGGTGAAAACCTGCGGTACAACCAACCTGACCCGTACCTGCCCGATATCCTGATCTGCCCGGTCGGAAAAGCCGGGATGCTGGTGGAGGCGATCAGCGAGGCCCGCATCGCCCCGCGCCACCAGCAGTTACGGCGGCGGGAGCCGCCCGGAAAACCCGATAACCCAACCCCGGAGTCTGCTTCATGGCCGTGACGCGTTCCGATTACTCGCTCTCCCAGCTTGACGTGCTGGAGGCTGAGTCCATCCACGTGATGCGGGAGGTGGCGGCCGAGTTCGAGCGGCCGGTGCTGCTGTTCTCGGGGGGCAAGGACTCGATTGTCATGCTGGCGCTGGCGCAGCGGGCGTTCTGGCCGGCGAAGATCCCGTTCCCGGTCATGCACGTGGACACCGGGCACAACTTCCCCGAGGTGATCGAGTTCCGTGACCGCCGGGTCGGGGAAACGGGGGTGCGGCTGGTGGTGGCCTCCGTGCAGGACTCGATCGACCAGGGCCGGGTGGCGGAGGAGACCGGCCGCTGGGCCAGCCGCAACCGGCTGCAGACGGTCACCTTGCTGGACGCGATCGCCGACCACCGGTTCGACGCGGTGTTCGGCGGCGCCCGCCGCGACGAGGAAAAGGCCAGGGCCAAGGAGCGGGTGTTCTCCTTCCGTGACGAGTTCGGTCAGTGGGATCCCAAGAACCAGCGGCCAGAACTGTGGAGTATCTACAACACCAGGATCAGGATGGGCGAGCACATCCGGGTGTTCCCGCTGTCCAACTGGACCGAGCTGGACATCTGGCAGTACATCGCCCGGGAGAACCTGGAGATCCCCTCCATCTACTACGCGCACTCCCGCAGCGTCTTCGAGCGGGACGGGATGCTGCTCGCCGACAACCCCTACATCCCCCGGGGTGAGGACGAGCAGGTGTTCGAGACTATGGTGCGCTACCGCACGGTCGGCGACATGACCTGCACCGGGGCGGTGGAGTCGGCGGCGACCACGATCGAGAAGGTCATCGCCGAGATCGCCGCCACCCGGATCACCGAGCGCGGCCAGACCCGCGCCGACGACCGGACCAGCGAGGCCGCCATGGAGGACCGCAAGCGGGAGGGTTACTTCTGATGGGCAGCGCACCCGAGGACCTGACGCCCGGCGCACCCGAGGACCTGACGCCGAGTCCCTGGCCGAAGGACCGGCACACCGACATTCTGCGGCTGGCCACGGCCGGCTCGGTGGACGACGGCAAGAGCACGCTGATCGGGCGGCTGCTGTACGACTCGAAGGCGATCTTCGAGGACCAGCTCGCCGCGGTGGAGCGCACCAGCCGGGCCCGCGGCGAGGAGTACACCAACCTCGCGCTGCTCACCGACGGGCTGCGGGCCGAACGCGAGCAGGGCATCACCATCGACGTCGCCTACCGCTACTTCGCCACCCCGCGGCGCAAGTTCATCATCGCCGACACCCCCGGGCACATCCAGTACACCCGGAACATGGTGACCGGGGCCTCCACCGCCGACCTGGCCATCATCCTGGTGGACGCCCGCAACGGGCTGACCGAGCAGAGCCGGCGGCACGCGTTCCTGGCGACCCTGCTGCGGGTGCCGCACCTGGTGCTGGCGGTGAACAAGATGGACCTGGTCGGCTACGACCAGGCCGTGTTCGAGGAGATCGTGGCCGAGTTCAGCGCGTTCGCCGCCAAACTCGACATCGGCGACCTCGCCTTCGTGCCGATCTCCGCGCTGCACGGCGACAACGTGGTCCAGCGCAGCGAGAACATGGCCTGGCACGACGGGCCGCCGCTGCTGCGCCACCTGGAGCACGTGCACATCGCCTCCGACCGGAACCTGATCGACGTGCGGTTCCCGGTGCAGTACGTCATCCGCCCGCACCAGGCCACCCACCCCGAACTGCACGACTACCGCGGCTATGCCGGGCAGGTCGCCGGTGGCGTGCTCAAGCCCGGCGACGAGGTGATGCACCTGCCGTCCGGGCTGACCACGCGGATCGCCCGGATCGACACGGCCAGGGGCCAGGTCGAGGAGGCGTTCCCGCCGATGTCGGTCACCCTGGTGCTGGAGGACGACCTGGACATCTCGCGCGGGGACATGATCTGCCGCCCGCACAACCAGCCGATGGTCTCCCAGGACGTCGAGGCGATGGTGTGCTGGATGTCCGACTCGGTCCCCCTGACGCCGCGCAGCCGGCTGGTCGTCAAGCACACCACCCGCACGGTCAAGGCGCTGGTGCGGGAGCTGCACTACCGGCTGGACGTGAACACGCTGCACCGGGATGAGAACATCGACCGGCTCGGCCTGAACGAGATCGGCCGGGTCACCTTGCGCCTGACGCAGCCGCTGTTCTGCGACCCCTACGGCCGGAACCGGCAGACCGGTGGCCTGATCCTCATCGACGAGGCCACCAGCGCCACGGTCGGCGCCGCCATGATCACCGAAGGGCGCTGAGCAAGATCGCAGGGCTGGACTGGTCGTGGCCCCAAGCAGCCCTGTCCGGACGGCAAGAGGTAGATCCCAGGTACCTGGCGTACGCCGGTCGCCAACGGCCGCGACGGAACCCGGCTTCGGTCACCGGGCGGGCACCTCGGGCCGGTCGGCCAGCAGGCTGACCGCGTCGGCGCACGGCGAAGACAGCCCGGTGTCCCTGCCCGACGGTCCGCTGCTGTCCGCCTCCTGGCGGCCCGACCCGGCGGTCTTGCCGCGAAATCCGCGCGGCACCTTCGTTCGCGTTCGTCCGGCTGTCACACTGGCGGTCAGCAAGCTGTGCAGACGTCTGCAATCTCCGCCCGGTACCGGTTCGGTGCCGGACCCCGGCGCTATGCTGCTCCCAGGTATGGGGCAGTGGAGTTGGCGCCAGCTTCTTTATTAGGGGCGCAGCCGCGGATCAGCTCAGCGCAGGAGAGAATCCGGAGATCAAGTGCGCAAACAGGTGATAAGGCTACTGAGCGGAGGGCCATTTGAGAGTGCGGCAAGGCAGACCTATAATACAGCGTACAGCCGTATTCCAGCTGCCATGCTCCCCGCCGAAGCGGTGAAAAGCAGAAATTATGACAAGCTCACAACTGAAATTGCCAGGGCGGCGCTATCCGGTGGCGGTAACAGCATCGATGTTGGTGCCCATTGCGGGGGCATCCTAAAAACACTCACGAAGCTTTCCCCGGCAGGATCTCATTGGGCATTCGAACCTATCCCAAATCTTGCAAAGCAACTGCGCAAGCGATTTCCTGGGGTTTCAGTGGGACAGCTGGCACTCTCAGACTTCACCGGTAGGACGCAATTTCACTTTCTTCCCGGGGCGGCCGCCTACAGTAGCTTGCTCACTAGGCCGGAGGTGGAAGCTGGCCAGGTAGTCCGCATCATAGAGGTCGACGTCCGCAGGCTCGATGACTGCATACCACGTGATGTGCCCATCGCGTTCATCAAGATTGACGTCGAGGGTGCGGAGGCTGCAGTTCTTCGCGGTGCTGGAGAACTGCTCGAGCGGGACAAGCCGGTCGTTGTCTTCGAGTGCGCACCCGAGATGCTCGCGAATTGTCTCCCCATTCTAAATCGCGCGGGACTTCACGTTTCCTTTCTGGTAGATTATCTCGCCGGCGAGAGGGTATCGGCGAATGATCTGCTGAGAATCGGCGGGGAACGCAATGAGTACTACTATGTCGCAGCTCCGGGCTGATCCCAGGAAGGGCCGGGGCCTCCTGCCTGCTTTCCCCGGAGCCGCGCTGATAGTGCTTTGTCGGATTGCGGCGAGTCGGTCAAGGGTTAACGGCTGGGAGCATGGGGGGCAGGCGCCGAGGATGACCGCGAGCGTGATCTGCAGCTCGTGCAGGATCTGGTAGACAGTCATCCCGGCGCAAGGACTCCTGGGTCCGTCCTTATCATGGTGCAGAGCGCCTGCGCGAGGGCGGCCTGGGTGACGTGGCGGTATCAGCCACGGTTAGGAGCGGCCCTCGAAGTGGTCCACCCCTGGGCCCCCCCCCTAGTAATCCTGGAGCCCACTCGCCTGGCTCCGTCCCACCGGCGCGGCGCCCGGTCCCCGCGCTATCGGGGCTGACCCGCTCAACCCAGCGCCCACCGCCACGGACCACTTGGCTCCCGGCGGCAGGGACTGTCGTGCAGGCT
>OFHK01000056.1_pt1 | contig 34700 bp, 37 predicted proteins | sample 1521951 | NCBI WGS metagenome assembly OFHK01 (sample SAMEA2468436, study PRJEB22500) | soil metagenome | biome: Glassland; feature: Farmland; material: Clay | place: Australia | collected 2013-01-31 | depth 0.55 m
CGCCGTGGGGACGACGACGCTCGTCCACTTCAAGGATCCCTCGCCGCTGCCGTGGGCGGGGCAGACCGCGGAGACGGCGCTCTGGGTGCGCCGCCTCGCCGACTCCGGCGCGGACGCGTTCCAGGTGTTCGACGTGAACTGCACGCATCTCGGGTGTCCGGTGAACTGGCGACCGCACGCCAAGATCTTCCTCTGCCCCTGCCACGGCGGCGCCTACTACGCCGACCGCCGCGTCCCCGCCGGCGCGCCAGCGCCCCCCCCGCCGATGAGATCTCAGCCACCGCCGCCCCGACGAAAACGATTCGGCGCAGCACCACGTAGACACTTAGGGGCGCGAGTCCCATCGCGACCAGCACGCCGGCCAGCAAGATGTTGCGCACCAGCCGCCTGATCCAGCCGGTGCGCGACTGCCATGCACAGGCCACGGCCCCGCGGACCGGCCAGCAGATCGTCAGCAGAAACGCGATGATCAAAGCCGGCACAGCGCGCCGCAGAGCCGGCTCGGCGGTGAGCAGCCGCCGATATGCGGGCTTGGCGATCGACTGGGGTAAGGCGACCAGCGTGGCACCGAAGGCGATGACCCATAGGAGCTCCGGATAGGCGAGCATGCGCTCCATGCCGCCCTTTCCGAGCGGCGTCCACGTGGGGGGTGCGAGCTCGCCGCCGACGGTGAGCAAGATAGCCAAGGCAATCAAGGAGATCGAGGCCAGAACCACGCTGACATAGCCCAGAGGTCGCGGCAGGAAGCGGAACGAGTCGAGGGCGGCTAGGGCGCCAAAGAGGAAGACGAGCATGGAGAAGATGCTGTGGTACGGGGCGAACTCCTCGGAGACGAGACCCGCGCCCGCGCACCCGATGCCTGCGAGGGCCAGGAAGACGAAGAGACGCCTCGATGGGACGTTGGAGTACATGAGGTACGCGGAGACGAGCAGGAGCGCGCCGAGCCCCACCATTGACGCGGAGAAGATCGCGGAGGCGGGCTGGTGGTACACGCAATTCCCCGGCCAGTACGTGACCGGATCGTTCACGCACGTGGCCCCGAGATCGCTGATCCAGTTCGACCCGCCGTTGTAACCCGGGTAGACCATCTCGGCGATGTTCAGCCCCATCACGAATCCCATGCCTCCCACAAGGAGAAGCACGCCCGCAACCTGCACCCGGTTCAACTTCGTCGAATTCCCTCCGACTCTTGAAAACGGACCTGTGTTACTTAAACACACGGTACGTTCGCTCATGGACCGACGAGGCAATTCCTCGAGGCTTCCTGACCTCAGCCCGGCGGCCTTGCGGACCGGTAGGGCACGGAGGAATCCGCCGCCTGGTCCTCCCGTAGGCCTGCCTTGGCCGGAAGGGCTGAAGGCCCGCCGGGTGCGCGCGGAGGATTCCGCCCGTTCTCCACGGAACCGCGGCCGGTCGTCAACCCGGACGGCTTCGCTCCCCAGCCGGTCCACTGCCCTCAGACCGTTTGAGAGAGAAGGGCACTCGCGGAGTCTTGCGACCAGAAGTGAGCCGTCCACGGAGACCCGCAAGCCGGAACCCTGGCCGCATGGCTAGGCCGCGGGTGTCGTCCTCATCAGCGCACGATACGACTCGCGGCCAACCAGCAAGAGCACGGTCTCAGCGCCGTAGGCCGCGGCGACGACCGCGACAAACCACAGGTAGCCAAGCCCCATGTACACCGTCATGATGAGGTTGAGCGCCACGCACGCGACGGCGACGCCGAGGGTCATGGGCCAGCAGGCCCAGACATCCGCGCGTCGAAGGCCCCGACCCGTCATGACACCGATGACCGAGACGGCCGCACCGACCGCCGCGATCACGGTCATGACTTCGGCGAACTCTTCCCAAGGCTCCCCCTGCCGGTACGGGATGAACGTTCCCGCCGCGGCGAGGCCGGCCAGGATGCCGGAGACCCCAAACAGAATCGCCAATAGGCCTGCGACTCGGATGCTCCGAACCGGACTGCTCTTCTTCGGTAGACTCATGGTCTCGCTCCACTCGCGAGAGCCCCATCGACGCCTCGCACCTTAGGGGTTCCGCTCGTCCGCTCACGGAGGTCGATCCGGCACCCCGACCTCCGCCTCGGTCTCTGCATTTCAAACCGGAATCCCACCGAAACGGCCCCAATCACAGGCGACTCCCAGCCGGTCCACTCTCGGTTTGCACCCCGCAGGATTCAACCTTCACCCCAATCTGAATCCGCATCCGCGAACTGAAGTCGAGAAGGCCGTGCCCCCGTGCGGAATCGGATGGCGGCTCTGGCAGCTCCGGACCCGCTAGCGCACGATGCCTGACGAGCCCCGGATTGCTGAAGGGGACGGTGGGCTTCTGCGTGTGTCCTGACCCCGCCGCAGCAGGTGGATCCATACCCGCGGCGCGTGATGGTGGAGTTTCTCTGCAAAGCAAGGGCGTTGTGCAGCTAGTCGAGCGCCTCATCGCGCAAGGGACTTAGGCACGGTCCTCCTAGTCCCCAGGCCGACCATGCTCAAGGTGAAACGGATCTACGAGCCGTCCACGAAGGAGGACGGACACCGCGTCCTCGTGGATCGCGTGTGGCCCCGCGGTTTCACGAAGGAGAAGGCGCGGGTGGACGAGTGGCGAAAGGACCTGGCTCCCAGCGACGCCCTGCGGAAGTGGTTCGGCCACGACCCGGACAAGTGGGACGAGTTCCGGAGGCGGTACCGCGGGGAATTGCAGGAGAACGACCGCTGGAAGGACCTGGTGGCCCTCGCGCAGCGCGCGAAGACGGAGGACGTAACCCTCGTGTTCAGCGCGCGGGACGAAGAACGCAATCAGGCGGTCGCGCTGCGAGAAATGGCCCTGGGGCGCGGAGGCCCCAGGTCGAGAAAAGGGAAAGAAGGGTGAGACGGGCAGCGCTCAGCCGACGGTCGTTCCGACCACCGGGGTGAAGATCCAGGTGTCGCCCACCAGGTGGAGGGACGCGTCCAGGCGGATGTCCACCGTGATCTTCGTCGTCTGCCCTGACGCCACCGTGAACTGGCCCACGATCTTGATCGTCGCGTTGTCCGGCGGCAGGCTGATGTCGATGGATGTCGTGGTCCCGTTCAGGACCCCCGTCACCTTGACCACGCTCAGCCGGATCTGCTGGTAGTGGCCCGGGTTCAGCCGGATGCTGCCCAGCAACTGGGACACGTTCGTGAGGGCGGCGAGGTCCACCGTCTGCTGCGTCGAGGTCAGGTTCCAAGACGCGTTGCCCTGCCCGGACTCGTGGATGTCCACGCCCGAGAAGGTCACGTACACGTGGTCCCATGCGCCAGGCGCGTCCTTCACATAGACCGCCACCTCTCCCTGGTAGAGCAGGAAGTACGCGGCGATTCCACCCACGATCACGACGGCCGCGATCGCGATGGCCCACAGTCGCGCATGCTGCATAGAGATCCCCTCTCCCGTGGCCGCCCGGCCGGATAAAGGCTCTTGGACAGACTTCGAAGCCCCGGGCCGCGGAAGTGTGCATCAATGACGGTCCGCGGCGCGGCCCCTCAGTCGCCGCCCGTGGCGACCCCGAGGCCGATGCAGCAGCGGCACCCGACGCCCTCCCCGCAGAACGGGCAGACGCACACGCAGTCGTCGAGCCGCTGCCCGCAGAGATGGCAGGCAGGCGTCCAGCTCGGGTAGTCGTAGCTGCGCAGGGCACGGTCTCGGGCGCGCGTCGGAACCATGGGTATCCGCCTCGGTTCGCGGGTGGGGGTTCCTATCCGCGGGTGTCTATAAGTACATTCCGAGCCATACCGGGTCTGAAATCGTACGAATGAATCATAACTGATAGTCTATGTGGTCAATCGACCGCTTTATTCCGAATGGAATGCTCTAACGTCGCTACGCGACGGGCCACGGGCGGCCTAGAACGCGACCAGGAGGATGCCGGGGAGGAACAGGAGGATGGCCAGGATCCGGAGAGGCGTCGCGTTCTCCCGGAGGAAGGCGAAGGCCACGAGGGACGTGACCACGGGGGCGCAGCCGCCGACCGCGGTCACCAGGGAGGCGTCGCCGAGGGACCGGGCGACCGTGGAGGCGACGATCCCGCCCATCATGAGGAGGAACCCGCCCGCGCCCAGGGCGTACGCCCGGCGCGAGAGGTTCGGCGGCGGGAAGCGCTTCCGCCTCCAGACGTAGTAGGGCACCCCGGCGACGAAGTTGGAGAGGCTGTAGAACAGGAGGAGCTGCCACGGGCCGAAGCCCGGCGCCGTGACGGCCACCTTGGTCAGGATGCCCCAGATCCCCCAGAGGACGAGGATGGCGACGGACAGGGTCACGGCCACGGGCACCTTCCACTCCTCGCCCAGGGGCTCGTAGGAGAGGATGAGGATCACGGCGACCAGGAGGGCCATGCCGGCCGCCTGGGCCAGGGTCGGCGGCTCGTTCAGGAAGGCGATGGCCCCGAGGATCGTGATGATGGGCGAGCCCGCCGTGATCGTCGCGACGACGGAGATGTTGCCGCGGAGGAGGGCCTCGAAATAGAGGATGTAGCCCGTGATGCCGACGGCGGACGTGAGCGCCGCGACCGCATACGTCGACGCGGAGGCCGCCAGGGATTGGCCCGCGGCGAGGAAGACGGCCAGGTAGAGGGCACCGTCCACCAGGGTGACGAAGAGGACCATGGTCACCGCGCCCAGGCGGTCCGTCGCCCGCTTGACGAGGACCTGCCCCACGCCCCAGGACATCATGTCCACGACGGCGAGGACGAGCCACAGCTCGAGCACGCGCCCCGGAACGGGGAGGGCGTAGTGACGCTTCCCTCAGACGCCCCAGCGGAGGCGCTCCCCGAGCTCCGCAGGGAGGCCGGCCTTGTGGATCGCCGCGACGACGGCGCCGATGTCGTAGGAAACGCGGCGCTGGCCCACGCCGCCCGTGGCCGTGTCCAGGAGGGCCCAGGCCGCGCGCGGGTCGCGGTCCCTCGGCTGCCCCACGCTCCCGGGGTTCACAACGATGCCGTAGCGGGAGGAGAAAGCCATGGGCACGTGGGTGTGGCCCAGGACGACGAACTGGGCGCTCGCCATCCGCATGAGGAGCTCGTCCGCGGCCCACGGCATGACGTACTCGTCGTCGTTCCGCGGGCTCCCGTGGTACATGGCCACGGTCCCATGGGGCAGGTGAGCCCGCGAGCGGTCCTCGAGGAACTTGAGGTACCCCACGCTCCCCGGGGTCAGCACGATCCGCGACCAGCGGATCGCCTGGGCCGCCACCTCGTTGAACCAGGACGTGTCGCCCGTGAGCGCCGCCCGATCGTGGTTGCCCCGGATCGCCCTCACCTTCCGCTCCTTGAGGACCTGGATGACCTCGTTGGGCCAGGGATTGTAGCCGACGAGGTCCCCCGCGACCCAGATCTGGTCCGCACCCGCCACGTCCACGTCGTGGAGGACGGCCTCCAGGGCGGGGAGGTTCCCGTGGATGTCGGCCAGCAGGGCGAGGCGCATGACGCCCTGCGAATGCGCGGGGGGCTATTTCAGGGAGACCGTGGGGCGCGGATCCGCGCATCCGGGAGTTACCCTTAAGTGAGGGTAACTTCTCCGGGATGTCATGGAGATCGGCTGTGGCTTCCGCATCCGGGAGATCAAGGGCCACGCGTACGTCTACTTCTGGCACTACGAGGACCGCGGCGGCCGGAGCCGCCAGATCCACAGGTACGTCGGACCTGCGCGCGCCGCGGCGACGTCCCATCGCCTCGCCGATCTCCTCGAGACGTACTACGCGCGGGCGGGGCAGCAGCTCGCGCGGGAGCTCGCGGAGGCCCGTCAAGCCGCGGCGAGCCTGCGGTGAACCGGCCCCGATGGAACCTCGCGCGCCGGGTCCGTCCCAACCAGGAAACGGGTACTCCGGGCCCGATACGCAGCTTTATCACCTAGGAGGCGTGTGGCTCGGCCATCCGGGTTCAAGCCCGGATAGGTAGTAAGTAAATGGACGAAGAGAGAGGCGGAAGACGAGGCGGCTTTGACCGCGGTCCGCGCCAGATGTATGACGCCGTATGCGCAGACTGTGGCCAGGCCACGCAGGTCCCGTTCAAACCGGACCCTGCCCGGCCCGTCTACTGCCGAGACTGTTTCGCGAAGCGCCGGCCGCGCCGATTCTAAACGCAACGGCACAACAGCGACGAACCATCTTAATCCGAGCTCCCCTGGCTGCGGCCGGCGCGGAGCTCACATTTTTCTTTCTCCCGTTCGGAGAGCGTGAGCTCTCGGAGCGAGCGGGCGCCACTTCTAAGGCATCCGTGGCCCATCGGCGCTCGTGCGAGGGAGAACGCCGGACCTCCTGGTCGTCCTTGTGGCGGCGAGCATCCTGGCGCTGGGCCTCTACGTGTCCACCCTCCCCCAGTTCGTCATCGTGGCGCCCGGCGGGACGGAGATCGCCGCGAGCAGCAGTGAGGCGCCCGCGAAGCTCACCTTCGCCGTGCGCGGGGAGGGCGGCCGGCTCGTGGGATCCTTCACGTCCACGTATGAGACGTCACCGTGGATCCATCCGTCCTCGTACACGGGCATCCCCCGCGGGCCCCTGGGGGGGATCTGCGCGGGTTCCTTCGACAACGTCTTCCCTCCGGGCGAATACACGATCACGTTCTTTGGTGGTCCAGGGACCGTTCGAATCGCGCAGGCCATCGAGGTGCTCCCGGCGAGGGCGCCCGAAGGAGCGAGTCAGTACGGGACCTTTGCGAACGGCATGGCGTGCCCCAGGGCCCTGAACCGCTGAGACCCTCAACCCTTATCCTGTCCGCCGGACTTTCCCAAGGGATGGACCGCCTCGAGGTCGGGAAGGGCGTCGAGGTCACGCGGGACTTCGCGCTGTTCCTCCGGGACGAACGGGCCCTCGTGATCTCGGACCTGCACCTCGGGTTCGAGGGCGCCCTCGCGGAGCAAGGCGTCTCCATCCCGCGGTTCCAACGCCGCGTGATCCTGGAACGCCTCGGGCGGATGCTGGACCGCGTGAAGGCCGAACGGGTCATCGTGGCGGGCGACTTCAAGCACGAGTTCTCCCGCAACCTGACGGACGAATGGATCGAGGTGAAGCAGGTCCTCCGGTTCCTCCGGGACCGCGTGACGCCCGTCCTCGTCCGCGGCAACCACGACAACTACCTCGCGACGATCCTGGGCGACCTGAACCTCCCGCTCCAGCAGCGGGCCGACGTCGCCGGGCACACGATCGTCCACGGCCACGAGGAGGTCTCCACGCTCCATCCCATCATCATGGGCCACGAGCACCCCGCGGTGAAGCTCAAGGACGAGCTGGGGGCCGTCGTCAGCGTGCCCGCGTTCCTCGTCACCGATCGCCTCATCGTCCTGCCCGCGTTCAGCCCGCTGGCCCTCGGCGTCGACGTGTCCTCCTATCCCTACCTTTCGCCCATCCTCAACCGCACGGGGATCGACGACGCGCGCGTGATCGGCGTGGACGAGAAGGAAGGGCTGCTCGACTTCGGCCGCGTCCGCGGCCTGAAGGATCTGCGGGCCGCGCTGCTCATGAAGTAATGTCGAGCGAACCTCCCCACCCTGCGGGCTCGGGTCCTCGCCGGGCTCTTCCTCCTGTATGGGCCTACCCTGCAGAAATTACCCGGTATGTTCGGAACAGATTTATGGACAACACTCCTACCGGCGCGGAAAGGAGGACCGCGTATGCCCACGGATATTGAAATCGCACAGACCGCGAAGATGCGACCCATTGTGGACGTGGCCGCGGACCTCGGGATCGGCCCGGAGGACCTCGTCCTCCATGGACCGCACATCGCGAAGGTCCGGCTCGGCGTCGTCGAGCGGGTCAAGAAACATCCGCGGGCGAAGCTGGTCCTCGTCACGGCGACGACCCCGACGAAGCACGGGGAAGGGAAGACCCTGACCACGGTGACCCTGGGGCAAGCGGCCAACCGCCTCGGCACGAAGGCCGTGATCACGCTCCGCGAGCCCTCCCTCGGCCCCGTGTTCGGCGTGAAGGGCGGCGCGGCGGGCGGAGGCCATGCCCAGGTCCTCCCCATGGAGGACATCAACCTCCACTTCACGGGGGACATCCACGCGGTGACCGCGGCGAACAACCTGATCGCGGCCATGATGGACGCCCACATCTTCCACGGGAACGAGCTGGACATCGACCCGGGCCACGTGAACTTCGCGCGCTGCATGGACATGAACGACCGCCAGCTGCGGGCCCTCGTGGACGGCCTCGGCGGACCCAAGAACGGGGTGCCCCGCCAGGACGAGTTCGTGATCTCCGCGGCGAGCGAGGTCATGGCCATCCTCGCCATGACGGAGGGCGTCAAGGACCTCAAGGAACGCCTGCGCCGCATCCTCATCGCCTTCAACCGGAAGGGCGGCCCCGTGTGGGCCAAGCAGCTCCGGGCGGACGGCGCGTGCGCCATCCTCCTGAAGGACGCGCTCATGCCCAACCTCGTGCAGACCCTGGAGGGCACGCCCGCGTTCGTCCACGGCGGACCGTTCGGCAACATCGCCCACGGGCACAACTCGATCCTCTCGGACCGCCTCGCCCTGGGCTCGACGGACGTCGTCTTCACGGAGGCGGGCTTCGCCTCGGACCTCGGCGCGGAGAAGTTCGTCCACCTCGTGTGCCGCCAGAGCGGGTACGCGCCCAACGCGGCCGTGCTCGTGACCACCGTGCGGGCCATGAAGCACCACGGCGGCGTCAAGGAGAAGGCGATCAAGGAGGAGAACCTGAAGGCGCTCGAGGCGGGCTTCCCGAACCTGGACGCGCACGTGGGGATCCTGAAGACCCTGGGGATCACGCCGATCGTCGCCGTGAACCGCTTCGTGGCGGACACGCAACGCGAGATCGACACGCTCGTCGAGCATGCCCAGGACCTCGGGGTGCGGGCCGCGCCCCACAGGGGCTACGCGGACGGGGGCAAGGGCGGAGCGGAGCTCGCCCAGCTCGTCCTCGAGGCCGCGAACCGGGCCCCGGCCTCCCTCCGGTTCGTGTACAAGGCCGACGATCCGTTCGAGGAGAAGGTCGCGAAGCTGGCCACGTCGATCTACGGCGCGGACGGCGTGGACTTCGTGAACTCCGCGAAGGAGGACATGAAGCTCATGGAGAAGGCGGGGGTCGCGGACCTCCCCGTCTGCGTGGCCAAGACCCAGATGTCCCTCTCGGACGACGACCGCGCCCTCGGGGCTCCCAAGGGCTGGACGCTGAAGATCCGAGGCGTCCGTGCGAGCTCGGGCGCGGGCTACCTCGTGGCCCTCGCGGGCGAGATGATGCGGATGCCCGGCCTGGGCGCGGAGCCTGCGGCGGTCCACATGGACATCGACGAGAAAGGTGTCATCAAAGGGCTCTTCTGAGCCGAGCCCCATCCCCCGGGGGATGGGGTCCTTTCCCCCACGAGAACGGTTCGAGGCGGCCGTGGCCGAGGGCAATGCCCTGCTCACACGCTACGGATACCCGCAGCGCGGGACCGCGGAGGAGCTCAGCGCCTGGCTCCACACGGACACACCCTATCCGAATCCTGATCCCGCGGACCTCCTGGGCGTGCCGTTCCTTGTGGTCCACGAGATCGTCGAAATCGACGAGACGAAGCGCCGGGGGCTTCGAATCACCCAGGATGTAATCGTCCGGAACATGGAGATCATCAACGACGCGCATCTCACCGCCGCCGAGATCGAACTGCGAATTGCCGCGGCCGAGCGAAAGCTCCCCTACGTCGCATCGCGATTCGCGGATCTGGAGAGTTGGTGCGAAGACCCTCTCCTGACAGAGGACCAGAAAGCAAGGTACGCAAGCTTTCGCGAGCGCGTCTCAGGGTGGCTGCGCAAGTCTGCGGAAGAGGTCACCGAAGAGCTATAGCCCCAAGGCGCCCGTCCGGAAGGCATGACCCTCGAGATCCGCCCCTTCACCCGGGCCGACATCCCCTTCGGGATGATGCTCACGGACGCGGAGGAGTGGTACCGCGTCCCGGCGGACTGGGCGCGGCTCCTGCGGATTGAGCCCGACGGCGCGTTCAAGGCCGTCGCGGATGGCATCCCCGCGGGGACCGCCGCGGTGCTGACGCACGACCGGCTCGCCTGGGTCCATTCCGTCATCGTCCTGAAGGAACTCCGCCACCGCGGCATCGGCGAGGCGCTCCTGCGCGCATGCCTGGAGTTCGTGGACCGCCGCGGCATGCCGACCACGAAGCTGGACGGCGTGGAAGGCACCGAGCCGTTCTACGCGCGGCTCGGGTTCCGGGAGGAGTATCCCTCCTGGCGGCTCCTGGCGGACGGCATCCCGGGACAACCGAAGGCCACGCGACTGCGGCCCAAGGACCACGCCGCCGTCTTGGCCTACGACCGCCAGCGCACCGGCTTGGACCGTCACCGGGCCCTGGAGGCCATCCTGGACGATTACCCGGACCGTGCGTTCCTGGTCCGCGCCCGCGGCAAGATTCGCGGATACATCATCCTCCGACGCGGAGAGCACCGCGATCCCGTCGGCCCCTGGGTGGCGGAGCCCGACGATCCGGGCACGGCCGCGGTCCTCCTCGCGTCCGTGCTGGCCGTGGCCGGGAAGCAGAAGCTGCGCATGTGCGTCGGCGGATATCAGGAGACCGGCCTGCGGATCGCGGAGGAGCTCGGCTTCACCCGGGCGGACCATTCCACCCGGATGGCCCGGGGCGAACCCTTCGAGGAATCCCGCGCGTGCTACGCGATGATCTCCGCGGAGAAGGGTTGAGGTCGACCGCAAAGGCACATATCGGGCCGAGGCGTGGGAGATACCGTGCCCGCTCCGACCTCGTGGTGGGAGGACCTGTACCGCACGCGGGACGTTTCCGACCTCCCGTGGTACACGCCCGCCCTCGATGTGGACCTCGGTGCCGCGCTCGCGACCCACGCGAAGCCGGGGAGCCGCATCTTGGACCTCGGCACGGGCCCCGGCACCCAGGCCATCGCGCTGGCCAAGCGCGGCTACGACGTCGTCGCGACGGACATCGCGCCCTCCGCGGTGCGGAATGCGGCCCACGCCGCACGGCGGGAGGGCGTGCGGATCGACTTCCGCGTGGACAACATCCTGGACTCCCACCTGGAGGATGCCCTCGTGGACGCCATCGTGGACCGCGGCGTGTTCCACGTGATGCCGCCTGAGTCGAGACCCCGGTACGTCGCCCGGGTCGCGCGGATCCTCCGGCCCCGGGGGTACCTCTTCCTGAAGGCGTTCTCGGACCAGGAGCCGCGGCAGGACGGGCCCTACCACTTCTCGCCCGAAGAACTCCGCTCGTGCTTCCAGGAATCCTTCGAGGTCCTCTCCATCCAGGACGCGATCTTCCACGGCACGCTCGAGGAGTCCCCGAAGGCCCTGATCGCGGTCTTCCGCCGACGATGAGGCGCCATCCTCCCGGCCCATGCGAAACAAGCTTAATATGCCGGGTGGGCATCCGATTCACCGGGAGAGGAACATGCCCAAGGCCACCGGCTCGAAGACGACCCTGTCGCTGATCAAGGCGGACGTCGGCAGCATCGCGGGACACCAGGTCGTGCACCCGCAGGTCATGGACGCCGCCCGGGCGAACCTGAAGGAGGCGAAGTCCCTCGGCGTGATCGAGGACTTCTACGTGACCAGCGCGGGGGACGACATGGAACTCATCATGACCCACCGCAAGGGGGAGGACAACCGCCAGGTCCACGAGCTCGCGTGGCTCACGTTCGAGAAGGCGACCAAGGTGGCCAAGGACCTCCACCTGTACGGGGCCGGCCAGGACCTCCTGGCGGATGCGTTCTCGGGCAACGTCCGCGGCATGGGCCCCGGGAGCGCGGAGATCGAGATGGTCGAACGGCCCTCGGAGCCCGTGGCCATCTTCATGATGGACAAGACGGAGCCGGGCGCCTTCAACCTGCCCATCTTCCGCATGTTCGGGGACCCGTTCAACTCCGCGGGTCTCGTGATCGACACGGCCATGCACATGGGCTTCCGCTTCGAGGTCTGGGACATCGAGGAGCACCGGCGGATCTTCCTCAACTGCCCCGAGGAGATGTACGACCTCCTCATGTTCCTCGGCGCCAAGGGCCGGTACGTGATCAAGCGCGTGTACGCCCGGAGCGACAAGGTGCCCCAGGACGAGCCCGTGGCCTGCGTGTCCACGGACAAGCTCTCCCAGATCGCGGGGAAGTACGTGGGCAAGGACGACCCCGTGGCCCTCGTCCGCGCCCAGAGCGGCCTTCCCGGCATGGGCGAGATCCTCGAGGCCTGGTCCTGGCCCTTCCTCGTCTCGGGCTGGAACCGCGGCTCCCACAACGGGCCCGTCATGGTCGTCGGGGAGAAGAACAACCGCACGTCCCGGTTCGACGGGCCGCCGCGCTGCTTCGGCCTCGGGTTCCAGGTGACGAACGCCCACCTCATCCTGCCGCCGGTCGACCTGTTCGACGACCCCGCGTTCGAGCCCGCGAGGAAGCAGGCCGCGGAGATCGCGGACTACATGCGCCGCCACGGGCCGTTCGAACCGCACCGCCTGCCCATGGACGAGATGGAGTACACCACGATGCCCGAGCTCATGGAGAAGCACAAGGGCAAGTGGGAGTCCGTCAAGTGAGTCCGGGGCGAGGAGACCGAGAGAGTTCGGCCTGCGGGCCCTCCGAGTTACCCTCACTCAAGGGTAACTGGCCAGCGTCCGGCGCGAAGGGCGGATGGCGTCCCGATCGCGGCCGGCACAGGCTATTTGTGCGACGAGGACCTTGTCGCCTCCGATGCGACTTCCCGCGGTCGTCGTGAACTTCAAGGTCTATCCCGAGGTCCTGGGCAAGCGGGGCTGGGAGCTCGCGAAGACCTGCGACAAGGTCGCGGAGGACACGGGCGCCTCCATCGTCATCGCTCCTCCCCTCTCCGACCTCGCGCACATCGCGCGGATGGTCCACATTCCCGTCTTCGGCCAGCACGCGGACACGGCGGACGCGGGGGCCCACACGGGCTGGCTTCCTCCCGAGGCGCTTCTGGAGGGGGGTGCCGCAGGCACGCTCCTGAACCACAGCGAGCGAAAGATCCCGCACAAGAACGTGGCCGCGCTGGTCCCGCGATGCGAGACGCTCGGCCTCGAGGTCATCGCGTGCGCGGACGATCTCAAGGAGGCGGAGGCCCTCGCCCGGCTGGCCCCGGACTACATCGCCATCGAGCCGCCGGAACTCATCGGCGGGGAGGTCAGCGTGACCACGGCCCGGCCCGAGATCGTCTCGGGCGCGGTCCAGGCCATCCACCGCATCGAGCCGGACGTCGGCGTGCTCTGCGGCGCGGGCGTCAAGGACCGCAAGGACGTGCGGAAGGCGCTGGACCTCGGTACGGTCGGGGTCCTCCTGGCGTCGGGCGTCGTCAAGGCCAGGAGCCCCGAGAAGGCGCTCCGCGACCTGGTGAAAGGACTCCGCTGAGGTCACGCCTGTCGTCGGATGAAGACGGCCGCGGCCAGCAAGGACACGGCCGCGTACGCCCCGAGGACGACCAGGTCGAGGGCCACGTCCCCGACGCCCCAGCCGCGCAGCATGACGCTGTGCAGCGCGTCGTTCGCATAGGTCATCGGAACGAACCAGGACAGAGGACGCAGCCCTCCCGGGATCGCCTCGAGAGGGTAGAACACGCCCGTCAGGAGGAGGGACGGGAACAGGACCAGCGGGATGAACTGGACGGCCTGGAGCTCGTTCTTCGCCGCCGCGCTCGCCACCATCCCGAGCCCCTGGTTGCCGACCGCGAAGAGGAGCAGGATCGCGAAGGCGAGGGCCACGCTCCCGACAATCTGGATCTGGAACAGGAGGATGGCGGCGCCCAGGACCACGGCGCTCTGGGCGACTGCGATCAGGGAAAGGGCGGCCGCATGGCCGAGGACCAGCTCCATGGGGCGTAGGGGCGTCGCGAAGAGCCGCTCCAGCATCCCGCCCGACTTCTCGCGCACGATGATGACCACGGAGAAGATCGTCGTCACCATGAGGACCGCGAGGGCGATGATCCCGGGGGCGAAGGAGTCGATGAAGCGGGTCGCGGAGGACCCGTAGACGTAGTCCGGGGTCAGGGAGAAGGCGGCCGCCCCGCCCGCGCCGGCGAACGCCTTCTCCGCGGCGGCCCGCAGCGCGCCGAGTACCGCGCTCACGATCGGGGGCGAGGACCCGTCCAGCGAGACGCGCAGGGTGGCGTGGCCCGCGAGGAACTCCGAACTGAAGTTCGCGGGGAACCACAGGACGGCCCACGCGTGTCCCAGGGCGACCTCGGACCGGGCCGAGGCGGGATCGGAGGCCGCCACGAGGGCCAGGGTGTTGGAATCGAGGTCGCCCAGGAATAGGCCCGCCACGGGTCCCGCATCCTGGTTGACGACGAGGGTGCGGACATCGTGGACCTCCCCGCCGAACGTGTAGCCGAACGCGATGACCATGAGGAGCGGCATCCCCACGACGAAGCCCAGCGTGCGCTTGTCGTGCCGGAACTGGGACAGGGACTTCCGCGCCACGGCGAGGATCCGGTGGACCCTCATGGCGCGGGCTCCCGGGTCGCTCGCACGAGGGCGAGGAACGCGTCGTCCAGGTTCGCCGTGCGGGTGCGCTCTTTGATCGCCGCGGGTGAGCCGTGGGCGAGCAAGCGTCCCCGGTGGATCAGGGCGACCCGATCGCACTGGGCCGCTTCCTCCATGTAGTGGGTCGTGATCAGGACGGTCTTCCCGCGGGCCGTGAGCACGCGGAAGTACGTCCAGAACGCGGCGCGGAGTTCCGGATCGACGCCCACGGTCGGCTCGTCCAGGAGCAGCAAGTCGGGATCGTGGAGGAGGGCTGCGGCCAGCGAGGTCCGGCGCCGCAGGCCGCCGGAGAGGGTGGAGACGAGGTCGTGCCTCCGGGACGCGATGTCCACGAGCTCGAGGACCTCCTCCGTCCGGTCCTCGATGGCCTCCGCCCCCATGCCGATGAGGCGGCCGAAGAGGGCGAGGTTCTCGTCCACGGTGAGATCCGGATAGACGGCGACGTCCTGCGGCATGTAGCCGATCCGCGGCAGGACGTCGCGCGGCGGAATCCTCCGCCCGAGCACGAACGCGGTCCCCCCGCTCGGCGCCGTGAGCCCGAGCCACAGCCGGATGGCGGTCGTCTTCCCCGCGCCGTTCGGACCCAGGAGGCCGAACGTGACGCCCCGCGGGACGAGGAGGGTCAGGCCGCGGAGGGCCTCGACGTCGGCGAACCGCTTGGACAGGTCCTTGCTCAGAATCGCGGGGATCTCGCGCCCGGTGAAGCCGGACACGGGGACCGGAGAGGCGCACGACCACCCATAAGGCTCGTCCACATACCGTACGTTCTATGCCCCGCGTACGGGGGGACCTATGGAGCCTTGGGCCGGACCAGGGACCACGGGCGGTCCGTCTCCAGGAACCCTTCCCGGAGGAGGTCCCGCGTCGCCTCGACCTGCCCCATGTCGCCGTCCCAGGTGTCGAACACGGACCCGTACGCGGCCTCGACGCGCTCGCGGACCGTGCGGACCTTCTTCCGGATCAGGCCCGAGTCGCGGCCCTGGTAGACCACGGCGAGGTAGACGTGCTTCCCCCGTTCGATCAGGATGTGGTAGTCCCCGAACTCGAGCTGGTGCAGCTCGCGGTCCCGCCCGTACGTGAACGCGTCCTGGACGAAGTCCTGGACCGCGGTGAGCATGCCGCTCAGCTGGTCCTCGTCCTTCTCCTGGACGTCCGCCTGGGTCAGGTGGGAGATCAGGATGCCGTCGCGGTAGATCAGGAACACGTCCTCGATGTGCACGCGGTACCGGCGGTACACCACGAAGACGACGAGGCCGCCCGCCCCGGCGCCGCCGACCAGGATGGCCAGGAGGCCCGTGAGGTCCGCCTGGATCGTCGTGGTCGCGGGGGCCGAGTACAGGCTCCCCAGGGGAACCCCCCAGCTGTTCGTGTACTCCGCCTCGAGCACGTTGGCGATGCGGACGCTCGCGGGCGTCCCGGGGAGCACCTTCACGAGGAGCACGACGGTGACCGCCTGGCCGGGCTGGAGGTCCCGGAACTGCCACGTCAGCGCGCCCGTCCCCGAGACGCCCGCAGGCACGCTGTACGTGACCACCTGGAGGTGGGGGTCGAGCGGGTCCGTGAGGTTGAGGAAGCTCGCGGCCGTGGCTCCCTCGTTGGACACGCGGAGCGTGTACGTCAGGTTCGTGTTGGGGAGGGCCTGGCCGCGGTCCACGGAGGCGGTCAGGAGGAGGGTCGGGGCGGTGAACGTCGCGTTGCCGCGGAACGTGGTCAGGGGGCGCATGTTGAACCCGGCGTCCTGCGCTTCCACGAAGAAGGTCAGGTTGGCCGAGGATCCGTTCGCCGCCTGCAGGCTCGCCCGGAGGGAGAGCGTGTACGTGTGGGCGCCCGGCGCGTAGCTCGGCCAACTCCACGAGTAGGCGGATCCCAGGCTCGAGCGCGTGGCGCCGAACGTGTCTCCGACGTAGACGAGGTTCGCGGGCAGGGTGACGTTGAGCCAGACCGCGGCGGCCGTCCCGCTGCCCGCGTTCCCGCCGTCCACCGCGTAGACGATGAGGGAGCCCACCTCCGCCCTCGCGTCCCCGGGCGTCAGACGGAAGGACACGGCGGGAAGGGCCACGGGCACGGCCGCCTCCGCGAAGACGACCCGCGGGAGGTGATTCCCATACCCGTCCACCGCGTCCAGCGTGCCGTCGACCGTGAGGGTCTGGCGGTCCGTCACGGAGAACGAGGCGGTCACGTTCACCCGGATGCTGGCCGGGCCCACGGGCTCGTTGGACACGGTCAGGAGGACGACCGATCCCGCGACCGTCGCGGGCGCCGTGGCGTCCCGGAACGTCAGGCTGGGGTCCAGGGTCAGGTTGATCCACACGGTCCCCGCGGCCTCGTTCCCCGAGTTCGTGAAGTTCACGTAGACGGGCAGGGGGACACGGGGGACCGCGGTGGCCACCCCGAAGCCTGCGCCCGAGGACGTGAAGGCCGGCGCGCCCACGGTCAGGGAGAGGGAGGTGACCAGCTCGGGCATCAGCAGGCCGTTCGTGCTCGAGTCGTTCACGACCACCCGGCTGGTCAGGACCGTCCCTCCGATCAGCCCGGGGTCGGCGCGCGCGGTCACGTTGAAACGCCACGTCACCGGGGTCGGCGCGCCCGAGGGCATATTGGAGAACACGACGTTCACCCGGTTGCCCAGGACCGTGGACGAGCCGCCCAGGGTCGCAGAGGTGTCGCCCACGTAGGTCATTCCCGTGGGCAGCGTGTCGTTCAGCCAGATGGACTGGGCCGCATCGCCCGCGTTCGTCAGGTTGAACAGGAACACGACGGACTCATTCGAGTGCAGGTGGGGCGACGGCACGCTGGAGACGGCGAGGGCGAGGACGGGGCCGTTCAAGACGACGTCCGCGTGGCTCACGCTGGCGGGCCACCGGAATCCCTGCGGGTCCGTGAAGTTCAGGAAGGCCCAGTTGCGGATGTAGCCCACGCCGGAGGAGCCTCCCTTGACCTGGACGGTCACCGTCACGTTGTGGCTCCCGACGCCCACGGCCGAGAAGACCCAGCCGTACGTGTTCCCCACGTTCGAGCCGAAGGGGACCGAGCTCGACACGTAGTTCACCACGCTGGGCAGCGTGTCGTTCACCCAGACCTGCCCCGCGGGCCCGGTTCCCGTGTTGTTGAAGAAGATCGTGTACGTGAACCGCGTCCCCGACTTCGCCTGGTTCACGCTCGAGACCTTCACGAACGTGAAGGCGGGCGCGCGGACGGTCGCGGAGCTCGCCGCGACGTCCACGACCCCGTTCCGCTCGACCGCGGTGGCCTCGAACGTGTACGTGCCCAGGGGGAGCGGGGGATTGACGACGTACCGGAAGAGAGCCCAGGCGGACGGGCTCGACGCGTCCGTGAGGACCGCGGGCTTGAGCGACGTCCAGTTCGCGAGGCGCCCGAGCGGCCCCGTGACGTTCAGCCGCACGTCGGAGATCTCGCGGCTCCCGAAGGGGTCGGAGACGTTGGCGAGGACCGTGAGGGCGGACTTCGGGGAGAGGTAGGTCGGAGGGCTGCTCGCGGGGGTCAGGGAGTCAACGGACACGACCGTGGTCGTCTGCAGGTCGAGCCGGGAGGGCTCCGCGGTCGCGTTCGTCGCGAGGAGCGTGCTCTGGCCGCTGGCCAGGGTGTTCAGGATCTGGAGGCGGATCGCGTGGCCGGCGGGGAACGTGTAGTCCAGGGACGGGAACGTGTAGATCAGGGTCCAGTACCCCGAGCCCGTGATCGAGTTCACCTGCTCCTTCCAGGCCACGGCCGCGGTCGCCCCGCCGTTCACGTCGACCAGGGTGAGGTTGACGTCCAGGCCGGTCGGCGTGGCGAGGGGTTGCATGTACAGGGTGACGGTCAGGTTGAGGACGCGGAAGGGACGCGCGAGCCCCGGGGAGAGGTCGAAGTTCAACGCGGGCCCGCCCCGGGTCAAGGTGAACGTGCCCTGGGCGAGCAGGCCGCCCGTGGGCGGGATCGGAGTCAGGACCGTGGGCGGCAGGCCGCTCCAGCCCAGGTACAGTTGCTTGGTCGCGATCCCGATCCAGACCGAGACCGCGGAAGGACCGACAAACTGCTGCCCCCCGGTTCCGTCCGAGTAGACCAGGGTCGCGGAGACGGAGAGACGCGTGCCCGGGGCGACCCCCACGTTCACGAGATACGCAATCTGGAAGGAATGGGTCCCGAGGCCCACGGCCTGGAAGCTGTACCGCGGATAGCCGCTCAGGTTGCCCGCGGCCGTGTCCCAGGCGAACGTGAACCCGGATGCGGCGGTCACGTTGATCCAGGCCCCGGGGGCCGCCTGGTTCCCCGTGTTGTTGAAGTAGACCGTCACGACGACGAGGTCCTTCGGGTTGGCGCGGGACGACGCCGTCGCGAGGGCCAGCGTCAGTCCCGCGGCGGAGGCCCGGAGGGGATTCGCGGGAGATGGCCGGGGGGCCGGAGTCGCGGCAGGTCCGCCGCCGGGATCCGGCCATGCCGCGGGAGGCACCGCGAGGGCGAGGAGCGGCAGGCACAGGAGCACCGTCAGGACGAGTGCAACAGCTGATGCTCGCGGACTCAATCCCACGCGCCTCGATGCGGCCGTTGTCCGCCCAGGATAGATGACCCCATGGACCCGGTTATCCCCCCTGATTTTTTTTGCTGGTAGCGGGAGGGGCCACGGGCCGAGGATGTAACGTGCGTGTAGCGGGGCGGCTTATCTCGCGGCCGCGAGGTGCCGGGGCCGTGACGGACCGGGGACGACTGCTCGCGACCGTTCTCCTGGCGGCGGCCCTCCTGGGGTCCGTCCTCCTCCCCGGCCCGGCCGCGGGCGGCGGCCTCCCTCCCGCCCCGCCCGCGGCCCCCACTTTTTCGCCGGATCCCGGGGTGCTCCTGGTGCGCGTGTGTCCGCATCCGGCGCGGGACGACGAGTTCATCGAGCTGGGGAACGCCGGGGACGTCGCGATCGACCTGAGCGGCTGGTCCCTCACGGACCGCGAGGCGATTGCGGTCTTCCCAGCGGCGACTGGGCTGCCGCCCGGCGGGCGGCTGGTCGCCACGAGGAACGCGACCTCCTACGCCGAGGACGTCCGCAGCCCCGCGGACCTGACGTACGACCGCGGCGACGCGCGGCGGATGGAAGGCGACGCGCTGCGGCTCGCGGACACGGGGGACGAGGTCCTCCTGCTGGACGCCCGGGGTGCGGTGGTCGATGCCTACGTGTACGGGACCTCGTCCTATGCCGGATCGGGATGGACCGGGTCACCCGCCGACGCTCCTGTGAGGGGTGAGATCGCGACCCGGCTCGCCTCGGGCGCCATGTGGCTGGACACGGACGGGGCCGAGGATTGGTCGGGTCCGCGAACGTACCGGCTCGGCCAGTCCTCCTTCGCCCCGCGGCCCGTGGAGATCGCCGCGACGCCGGAGGTGCTCGTCTCCCCGGACGACGGCCGCGAGGGGTTGCTCTCCTTCCTCGGTTCCGCGGAGCACACCCTGGAGGTCGCGGTCTACACCTTCACGAGCGAGACGATCGCTTCCGTGCTCGCGGACCGTGCCCGCGCCGGGGTCCGGGTGCGCGTCCTCCTGGAAGGCGCGCCCGTGGGCGGCATCGAGGACTCGGAGCGGACGGCGGTCGGCCGACTCCTCTCCGCGGGCGCCGAGGTCCGTTTCCTGACCTCGGGCGGCGACGCGGTGAAGCGGTATCGCTACCTCCACGCGAAGTACGCGATCGCGGACGGCGACGCGGTCCTCGTGGCCTCGGAGAACTTCGGTGACTCGGGCTTCCCGGGCCGCGGGGAGGGCGGGAACCGCGGTTGGTCCGTCGTCGTGGAGAGCCTGGCCTTGGCCGGACAGCTCTGGGAGGTGTTCGAGGAGGACTTCGACCCATCCCGGGGCGACTCCGTCCCGGCCGAGGGGGCAATCGGGACGGACTCGGGCGCGATCGCCCCGCCGGCGCCCAGGCGTCCGGCCGTACGGTGCGATCCGTGGCGCGCCCAGCTCGTGGTCGGGCCCGACACGACGCTCGCGGACGACGGCATCCTGGCGGCCTTCGGTTCGGCACAAGACCGCATCTGGATGGAGGCGTTCTACGCGGACGAGGCATGGGACGGGCGGCCCAACCCGTACCTGGAGGCGGCGTTCGCGGCGGCCCATCGCGGCGTGGCCGTTCGGATCCTCCTGGACGGGAGCCGGTGGTCCGCGGAAGAAGACACGAGCGGGAACGAGGCGCTCGTGGCGGCTCTCAACGGCCGGGCGCACGGCGAGGCCGTGGACCTGGAGGCCCGCGTGCTCGCCCCCGCGGGGATCGTGGAGCGGCTGCACAACAAGGGCGCCCTCTTCGACGGGCGGACCGCGCTCGTCTCCAGCATGAACTGGGCGTTCGGTTCGGCGACGGACAACCGGGAGATCGGACTCCTCCTCGACGAGCCCACGGCCGTGGACCGCCTCGAGGCCGCGTTCCTCCGGGACTGGACCGGCGACCTCGAAGGCTCTGCGGACGACCCCGTGATCCAGGATCCGACGATCGTCCTCGCCCTCTACGCGTTCGTCGCGGCGGCCTCGGCTCTCTCGCTGCGGAAACTGAGACGGAGGGACAAAGGTCTAAAGCCCCGCGCCGGGATGGTTCGACGTGGCGCCCTCGGGCTTGCTCTCCGCCGCGGACATCGAGAAGTTCGGGTACTGCCCCCTGAGCTGGTGGCTGAGCCGGGGGATGGCGCCCGAGGAGGGCCCGGAGATCGTGGAGGGGGAGAAGCAGCACTCCCGCGTCTCGGAGGACCTCCGGGGGATCGAGGCCCATGAGACGACGGCCCGCGAGGCGGAGACGGGGGTCATGTACTTCGCCATCGCGGCCACGATCATCGCCACGGTCGGCGTCGCCTTCGTCGTGAACCTCGCCGTGGAGATCGCCCGCCTCCTCTCCGCGATCTCCCTGATCTGGCTCCTCTCCTCCGTGTACTTCCTCTACCGCGCGGAGCACCTCGCCTCGGGCCAGGAGCGGTTCCTCTCCGAGCGCGTCATCCTGGTCTCCGCGATGGCCGCGGCGGTCCTCGCCGTCGCCGCGGTCTCCGTCCCCGGCGTGGTGAACTCCCTGCTCGCGGAGGCGTTCATGGCCCTCGCCCTGGCCTGGCTCATCGGCGCGAGCAGCTTCCTGTACCGGTCCATGCGATCCCAGGAACTCGCGCGCTCGACCCGCGCGAAGTACGACATGGCCGAGGGGCGCGTCGTGTACGTGGACTCGACCCGCGAGAAGCCCAAGCTGTTCGTGGCCAAGCGCTACGGGCTGTCGGGTCGTCCCGACGCGGTCCTCTTGGAGGGGGACGTCCACATCCCCGTCGAGGTGAAGACGGGGCGCACCCCCCGGGGCCCCCTGTTCTCCCACATCCTCCAGATCGCGTCGTACTGCCTCCTCATGGAGGAGGAGTACGGGAAGGCCCCGCCCTACGGCGTCATCCGGTACGGGGACGGGAGCCACGACATCGAGTACAACGAGGACCTCCGGCGGCTCGTCCTCCAGAAGATGGGGGAGATGCGCGCGTGCGCGGAGAAGGGCGAGGCCCACCGCAACCACAACCGCCCGGGGAAGTGCGTGCACTGCTCCCGGCGGTCCGTCTGCCCCGAGCGGCTCGCCTAGCGGGAGCGGTCCTTGGGCTCCGAGGGCGCACCGAGTTTGGCCGCGATGTCGTCCAGGCGGTCCCGCAGCTCGCGGACCTCCTGCCGCATCTTGAGCATCTCCTCCTCGAAGGGGGTGAAGCCCTGGCCCGACATGATCCGGTGGCTGATGACCATCCCGAGGAACACGGCGCCGATGATCGCGAGGATGGCGATCACGACGAGGCCGAAGACGAACCCCAGGAACGAGGTCACCAGGTTGCCCGGGGTGATCCACTGGAAGAGCACGCCCACCCAGATGGCCACGAGCACGCCCACGATGAGGAGCCACAGGAGCGTCCAGCGGGAGACCCTCATGGCATCATCCCTCGGCGCGGGACGGGCCAGCGGAAGTCCGAGGGCGGGACCGTGTACCGCGCCGCCGTGGTCGGCTCATCGGGGAAGTTGAACACCATGGTGAGCTTGTAGAAGTTGTTCGGGTCGTTGAAGGTCCGCATGGTCACGTTGTACTCGAAGTAGTTCCCCTGGAGGTCGATGAGCCTCGCGTGGATGTAGAACGGGGTCTCATTGGCGGGGACCTCAAGCTGGACGTTGTACGTGTCGTTCCGGGAGTAGGCCTCCAGGGTTCGGTTGGAGAAGTCCGGGTTCGTGTGCTTCACCTCGAGGGTGATGTTGTCGTAGAGGTACGCTTGGACCGCGGCGGTCACATCCACGATGACCATGGTCCGATTGTGGTTCATGGCCACGATGAGCACGGGGAGCGAGTCCAGGGGCGAGGTGCGGCCCAGGAGACTGGGGGTGATCAGGATGAGGGCCACGAGGACGATGATCGCGCCGAACATCCCGGCTCGGAGCCAGACCTCCCGCTCCACATGCGCGGCGATGGGGGGGTGCGTAGATAAACGTTCGGCGCGGGGCGGGAGGCGCGCGCGTCACGCCACGTCGGGACCGAACTTCAGGAGCGTCGCGACCCCGAAGAGGGCGGCCGCGACCACCGCGGCGACGAAGTGCGTCGCGGCCTGTTCCTGGGGGCCGAGGGTCCAGTAGTCCAGGAACGCGAAGAAGAGGGCCGACATGCTGAACATGCCCGAGGAGAGCCAGAGGAAGTGACGGAACTGAGAGGCCAGGGAGACCGAGGTCCCGAAGGCTTCCGCGTCCGGGGCCACGTTCTCTGCCGCGGTCGTCGTCGCCACGGACGCGGCCACGGGAGGGCATGGGGTATAGGCGTGGCGAGACGGATATCAAGTCCGGTTTTCGAGAGCGATTCTCAGAGGCGAGAAGACCGGTCAGGTTCCAGCTTCAAAAGAAAAGTGGGTGGCGCGATGGCCACCCAGTTGGGGGGGAGGTAATCGTGACATCCTGGCGTGCGGCGGCGTCACCCTCCGGCGGCATCCATCCCTTCTGACCCTTCTCACTTCTGCAGGAATTCCTTCTTGAACGACTCCATGTCGGCCAGCGATTTCTCGGCTTCCTGGATCCTCTTCAGCTTGTCCGTGACGAGCTCCACACGGGAGTACACGAGGTCTCGGATCGCCGCGCGCACGGCCTCGGAACGGCTCGGGAAGTCGTCCACCTCGACGAGGAAGTCGAGGGCCTTCAGGTACCGCTTCGGAAGTCGGAGCGTGATCTTCTCGGTATCATCCTTCATGGGGATCGTCTGCTTGCGGGGGTCAAAACGACCTCGTTTGACCGACGCTTGTCCGGCGAAACGGGCTGTTGATATATAATGCTTCCTGGATGTTTCTCACGGAAAGAAACTTCGTTTCCTGTGGCGCGCGGCGGACTCGCGTAGGATCCACCTCGGTTCCACGGGCCCGCCGCGCGACGGCGAACCCGGCTCGAATCCTTGTGAGAAGAATCGACGAATCGTTTAAGTCGCCGGGTCCCTTGGCTCGCCCGCCATGTACGATGCCGAGGACACCGTCTTCATGCTTCCCGGCCCGGTGAAGATGCACCCCCGTGTGCTCCGGGCCATGGCCGCGCCCGCGTTGAACCACCGCGGTCCCGAGTTCAAGGAGATCCTGACCGAGCTCCGCGAGCGGGTCCAGTACCTGTTCGGAACCAAGGGCGACGTCGCCATCCTCTCGGGGTCCGGAACCGCGGGGCTCGAGTCCGCCGTCTCCGGTCTGCTCCGGAAGAACGACCAGGTCCTCAACCTGGTCAACGGCAAGTTCAGCGAGCGGTTCAACGACCTCTGCGGCGTCTTCGCGACGCCCACCGCGCTCACGTTCGAATGGGGGAAGGCCGTGGACCCGGAGCGGGTCGCCGCGGCCCTCGAGGCGGACGAGGCGTACAAAGCGGTCACCGTCTGCTGGAACGAGACCTCCACGGGCCTCACGAACCCCATCGCGGAGATCGCGAAGGTCGTGAAGAAGCACGACAAGCTCCTCCTCGTGGACGGAATCACGGCCGTGGGCGGCCTGGAGAACCACTTCGACGACTGGGGGATCGACGCCCTGGTCATGGGCTCCCAGAAGTGCCTCGCGGCCCCCGCGGGACTCGCCGCGGTCGCCCTGTCCCGGCGCGCCGTCGAGTCGTTGCACTCGGAGACGTCCTTCTACACGAACCTCAAGGCGCACGTGGAGGGACTCGCGAAGCAGGACACGCCGTACACGCCCGCCGTGCCGCTCTTCCTCGCGTTCCGGGAGGCGCTCCGCCTCCTCGAGGAGGAAGGCCTCGAGAACCGCATCGCGCGGACGAAGAAGCTCGGGGAGGCGGCCCGCGCCGCGTACGCGGCGATCGACGTGGACCTGTACCCGGATGCGCGCTTCGCCTCCAGCACGGTCACCGCGACGAGGTACCCGCCGGCCGTCGACGACGCGAAGTTCCGGAAGGTCCTCCGGGAGCAGTACCACGTCATCCTGGCGGGTGGTCAGAGCGCGCTCAAGGGCAAGATCTTCCGCATCGGGCACATGGGAATCTGCTCGTTCCCGGACCTAGCCGCCTGCTTCACCGGAATCGAGGGCACGCTCGCCGCCCTGGGCCACAAATTCGAGCGCGGCGCCGGGGTAGCCGAGATCGCGCGGCGTGCGTGAACGCTTCCTCCGGGCCGGGCCGTGGTCGAACGTCTCCTCGAGCCGCGTCTTGGGCTCGCCGTCCGACCCGGGCGGTGCCAGCTCGATCCGCGCGACCAAGCGACCCTCCTCGAACTCGATCCGTGCCGAGCGGAGATGGGAGCGAAAAAGTCGGATGGGGTGGCCTGCGGAGGACATGATCATCCGGGAGGGGGCGATGACCCCGAGCTCCTCGAGGCGGCGCAGCCTGCGGTAGGTGGCCACGATGGGGATGCCGAGGCGACGGCTCAGGTCGAACGCCGCGGCCTCCTGGGCGTGAAGCGTCACGAGGATCTGGAATGCGTACGCGTCGAGGACCGTGCGGATGACCGCGAACGCGCCTCCGGCGGCCTCGGGCGGGGCCGGTTCCGCGGGTCCGCTCCGGGCCCTGGCTAGCGCATCGTCTTCCTCGGGGGTTGTGGGCATGATGACCGCCTGGGTGGTGTCCGTGCTATCAGTTTCGAGAGCAACATTTAGGCTGACTTAAAGACCGCCTGGGACTCCCCACCCCCTTCGCGTCGATGTGGGGGGCAGCGTCCGGGTTTGTACGTGCCGGATCTACCGGAAACCGAGGTCGAGCCGCAAGACGAGCCGGTCGTACCGGTCCTCCCCGGATCCCCAATACATGGGGTCCACGCGGATGTCCACGAATCCGCGCGCGCGGTAGAACCGGCGGGTCCGAGCGTAGGGCTCGTAGTCCACGTTGTCGGCGACCGTGGAGACCTCGAGGAAACGGAACCCCGAGGACCGCAGGTCCGTGACCAAGGCGGCCAGGAGGGCCGTCCCGAGCCCGCGGTGCTGGGCGTCCTCCGCGACGCCCATCCAGGACAGCTCGGCGACCTCGGCGTCCACGAGGGTCCACAGCACGAAGCCCACGAGCCGTCCGGCCCGGAACGCGACGAACCCCGGATGGGTCGCCAGGTCGCGAGCGATCCGCCCCCACCCCTCCGGGTCGAACCACGCGTCCAGGCTCCGTGCCAGGTCCCGGACCGCCGCGGCGTCCGCGGCGGTCAGGGGGCGGATCGTGAAGGGCGATGTCACCGCCATGTGACCGCGACCTCGTCCGTGCGGAACCGTTGGTCCACCAAGCTATCCTCCAGTGGCGTCCGGACGCCCGCGCGGTGCATGAGGAGCCCGGTCCACGCGATCATCGCGCCGTTGTCGATGCACAGGTCGCCCGGCGGCACGAACATGGTGGCCCCGCGGTCTTCCGCCATCCGGCCCACCATGGCCTGGAGCCGCCGGTTCCGCGCCACGCCTCCGCCCAGGAGGACCTCGTCCTTGCCCACATGGGCCATCGCGCGTTCCGTGACCTCCGTGAGCATGGCGAACGCGACTTCCTGGATGGAGAAGGCGATGTCCTCGAGGCGCGCGCCCCCCTTGTGCAGGGCGAGGGCCGCGGTGAGCATGCCGCTGAACGCCACGTCCATCCCCTTCACGCTGTAGGGGAGCGGGAGGAGCTGGCCGCCCGCCAGGGCGAGCTTCTCGAGACGCGGTCCGCCGGGAAACGGGAGACCGACCTCGCGGCCGAACTTGTCGAGCATGTTCCCGATGCCGATGTCCAGGGTCTCGCCGAACACGCGGTAGCGACCGCGCGCGTACGCGATGACCTGCGTGTTGCCCCCGCTCACATAGAGGAGGGCAGGGTCCCGGCACTCCGGGAAGAGGCCGCGACCGATCTCGATGTGGGCGACGCAGTGGTTCACGCCGACGAGGGGGATGCCCAGGGAAAGGGACAGGGCCCGGGCCGCGGTGGCCACGGTCCGGAGGCACGGCCCGAGGCCGGGACCCTGGGAGAACGTGACCACGTCCAGGTCGTCGAAGCCGATCCCGGCGGCCTCCACGGCCTGGCGGATCATGGGTGCCGCGAGCTCCGCGTGGTGGTTCGCCGCCTCCCGCGGATGGATGCCGCCCTTCTCGGGCTTGACCATGTCGTACACGTTGGCCAGGACGCGGCACCCCTCGTCCACGATGCCGACGCCGATCGTGTGCGCCGTGCCTTCGATGCCGAGGGCGAGCATCGCCGTCGGTAAGGGACGTCGAAGGAAAGGGTTTGCGGCGTCGATCCCTGCGTCGGGAGCCCTAATAAGCAACCCCGGCTTGCGGAGACCGCCATGGAGAGGCAGGACCCGGGACCGCTCCTCTACGCGTACAAGCCCATCCCCGCGAACCCCATGTCCGTCGCGCTCCTCCTAGTCCTGCTCGTGGTCACGTTCGTGCTCGGTCCCATCGCGGCCGCACCGGAAGGGTGGTGGCCGCTCAACGGGATCTGCTTCCTCCCGCTGGGGATCCTCCTCGTGGCCATGGTCGCGTTCAAGCCCAACCCGACGTACATCTACGAGAACGGGATCGAGATCTCTCTGCCCCTGGCGCGGCGCCTCGTGGGCGCGCGGCGGGACTTCCGCTGGGACGAGATCCGGGACATCTATCCCGCGAGCTACGAGGTCGCCGGATCCTTCATGTCTCCGTTCGCGTCGTCCGCGGGCACCCTGGTCCACGCGGGCCTGGGCCTCGAGACGAACGACGGGCGCCGCCTGCTCGTGCGCTTCACGCCCGGGGCCATCCGCGCGTTCCGCGCGGAGTCCCAGGGGTTCGTCGAGGCCATGGCGGTCGTCCGGGACCGGTTCGCCCGCCACGGCGAGCCCATGGTCCGCACCGCGAAGACGTTCTCCGACGCGGAGGTCCTCGCGATGCAGAAGGAGGCGCGCGAGCCCCTCGTGTCCATCGCGGGGGTGTTCCTCGCGTTCTTCCTGCCCCCGACCCTCGTGGGCGTCATCCTCCTGGGGGCCAGCGCGGTCAACGCGGCAATCACCGCGCCACTCGCCCTCGCCGCGGTCCTCGTCGCCCTGATCCCGCCCGCGCTCTCCATGGCCGTGACCCTCCGGCGCAGCGAGCGCCGCAACGCGATCCTCAGCGAGCTGTCGAAGTTCCAGGAGAGCCTGCGGGAACGGACGCAGTCTCCATAAGCCGCACGTGCCGCGGATCCCGGACGTCGTACATGCGCCCGCGCCACCGGATCACGGTCTGCCGGCGCGTCTTCGCGAGCCCCCACACCATCAGCCACGGCACCGCGAGGGAGGCGAGGGCGGCCCGGGCGGACGAGATGGCCCAGAGGCGGGCGACCGAAGGGGATGCGGAGAGGAACGCGCGCCGCCGCAAGGACGCCTTGGCCACGGTCGCCGGCAGCGTGACCAGGAACAGGATCGCCGGGACGAGGTACGCCCACCCGAGAAACGGCGCGAGGACGAGGGAGACGAGTCCCAGGAGGACGGCGCCGTCGAACACGGCGAACGCCGCGGCCGCATACCGGCGGACGATGGGCAGGTACAGGGTGGCCATCATCATCTGCCGCAGACACCACTCGACGGACGTCGCACGGTCCGCGTCCTCCACCGTGGCCACCAGGGACGCGGGTGCGTAGGCGATTCGCATGCCCGCGGCGCGCACGGCCTCCGTGACGACGAGGTCGTCGCTCAGGACCTCCCGCCATCGTTCCTCCAGGCGGAGCCGCGGAAGGTGCTCCACGCGGATGGCAGAGGATCCGCCCCAGGTGTAGTTGCGCCCACCGTCGAACAGGACGTTGGCGCTCACCGCGTTCCACTCGGAGCGCACGAGGGACCAGAAGGTGGGCCGCGGGGGGACGTACCACCGGAACCCGGTCGATGCCCCCACGGTCACGTCGGCGAGGGGTTGCACGAGCTGCCGCAGCCAGTCCGGTCCGGGACGGATGTCCGCGTCCGCGAACGCGACGACCTCGTCCTCGGACGCGAGATGCGCCAGCGCGGTGCGGAGCGCGTTCACCTTGCCGCCCATGCCCGACGCGTCGGCCACCAGGAGTTCCACGGGGACTTGCGGCCGCTCGCGCGCGAGGGCGAGGACGCGCCCCGCGGCGAGATCGTCCGCCCGATCCGGGATCACGATCAACCGGTAGCGCGGATATTCCTGGGCCAGGAGGGCTCGCACGTTCTCGTCGAAGCCATCGTCCAGGCCTCGCACGGGAAGGAGGACGGTGGCCCGCGGCAGGTACGCGCCGAAGGCCATCCGCAGGCCGACGCGCACGCCGCGCCGGAGCAGGACACCCTGGCGGAGGCTCGCGAGGTTCGCGAGGAGGGCGAGGAACCCGAGGACGGTCAGGGCCGCCCAGAGCCAGTCCACGGGAGGCGCGTACCGCCGCGACGCGGTTAAAGGTGCGCTTCACGGCACGACGAGGACGTCGTCCCCCTCGACCCGCACGGCGTACGTGCGAAGGCGGGCCACGGGGTTCGCGACGTTCCTCCCGGTCCGCACGTCGTACTCCCAGCCGTGGAGGGGGCACGTGACCACGGCGCCCTCCAGCATGCCTTCGCCGACGGGCCCGCCGCGATGGAGGCACACGTTGGAGACGGCGTAGAAGGCGTCCTCGAGGTGGAACAGGGCGACAGGGTGGCCGAGGACGACGACGACCTTGGAGCCGCCGACCCGAATCTCGGAGGCCTTCGCGACGCGCACCGCGTCCGCCATCGCACGCGGCGAGCCGGCGGTCCCCCATGAACCTTGGGGACGGAACGTTTATCGCGTCGCCGCGGCATCGTGCGTCCGAGGTCGGTCCGATGACGCGCGAGGAGAAGGCGAAGTTCCTGGCCCAGGCGAAGGAGTTCGTGCTCTCCATGAACCGCCTGGAGACCGCCGTGGCCACCCTGGGGCAGCGCCTCACGAGGGACGAGGAGAAGGAGGCCTTCAAGGAGGTCTTCGAGTGGCTCGAGACAACCCGGGACGTCCCGCCGAACTCGTACACGCGGGAGTGGGCGCGGGAGCTCCTGGCCCACATCGGCGTCCTCGTCCAGTACGACACGTACGAGGGGACGACGGACTCCTACATCGCCTGACGTGTACATTCCGAAAACTTATTTTCCGGCATCGGGCTTCCGCGGCCCACGAGGGTGAGGATCCATGGTCTTCCGGAACGAGCGGACGTGGCAGAACGCGGTCGATGCGGGGAAGACGGACGAGTTCCACGCGGCGTACGAGGCCGCGGTGGTCCAGGTCCAGAAGGACTTCGGGCAGAAGCATCCCCTGGTCATCGGCGGCAAGGAGGTCTGGACCCGGGAGACATTCGGGGACACGTCCCCGTCCAACCGGAAGCTCGTCCTCGGGACCTTCTCCAAGGGCAACCAGATCCACGCGAAGCAGGCCGTCGCGGCGGCCAGGAAGGCGTTCCCCGCGTGGTCCGCCACACCCTGGGAGGAGCGCGCCCGGATCATCCGGCGCGCCGCGGACCTCGTGGCCGCGCAGAAATTCTACTACGCCGCCCTCATGTCCTTCGAGAACGGCAAGAACCGCTACGAGGCCATGGCCGACGTGGACGAGACGGCGGACCTCATGCGGTGGTACGCGGAGGAGATGGAGCGGAACCACGGGTACGACTTCGCCATGGGGCAGTACGTGCCCGGGGAGAAGACCCGCGCCGTCCTCAAGCCCTACGGCGTGTGGGCCGTCGTGGCGCCGTTCAACTTCCCCTTCGCCATCGCGGGCGGCATGTCCGCGGGCGCCCTAATCACGGGGAACACGACCGTGTTCAAGCCGGCGAGCGACACGCCCTACATGGGCTGGGAGCTGTCCAAGATCTACCGCGAGGCGGGCATCCCCGCGGGCGTGTTCAACTACGTGACGGGACCCGGCTCCACGGTCGGTCAGGAACTCGTGGACAACCCGGACGTCGCGGGCTTCGTCTTCACGGGATCCCGGGACGTCGGCATCGGCGCGTACCGCACCTTCAGCGAGACGTTCCCGAAGCCCATCATCACGGAGCTGGGCGGCAAGAACCCGACCCTCGTGACGGAGACCGCGGACCTGGACAAGGCGGCCGCGGGGACCATGCGCGCCGCGTTCGGGTACGGAGGCCAGAAGTGTTCCGCCTGCTCCCGCGTCCTCGTGGACAAGCGGGTGAAGAAGGCCTTCCTGGAGAAGCTCGTCGCGGAGACTCGGAAGATCAAGATCGGGGATCCCACGGTCCGCGACACGTACCTGGGTCCCGTGATCAACGAGGCCGCGGTGAAGACGTATGCGAAGGCCATCGCGGACGTCAAGAGGGGGCGCGGGAAGATTCTTCACGGCGGGAAGGTCCTCAAGGGCGACGGCCTCTTCGTCGAGCCCACGATCGTGGACGGGCTGCCCCGGAAGCACCGCGTGAACAACGAGGAGCTCTTCGTGCCCATCCTGTCCATCCTGGAAGTGGACGGCATGGACGATGCCCTGGAGCTCGCCAACTCCGTGGACTACGGGCTCACGGCGGGCATCTTCAGCGGGAAGCCCGAGGACGTGGACCGGTTCTTCCGGGAGTGCCAGACCGGGGTCATGTACGCGAACCGCGCGGCGGGCTCCACGACGGGCGCCGTCGTCGGCGTGCAGCCCTTCGGCGGCTGGAAGATGTCCGGAATCTCGGGCAAGGCGGCGGGCGGGTACTTCTACCTCCCCCAGTTCATGCACGAGCAGAGCCAGTCCGTGTACACGAGCTGACGCGGCCCGCGGTCGCCATCGGGGCCGCGCGCGGAAACCGACCGACGCCCGTCCGCTTGGCTCACAAATGGACGTTGAGCCTTCGGTCTCAGCTTTGAGACCGAGCTAAAGATACAAGAGGCGTTCTCCGGTACTTCGAGAAGCATTATATACGATGCGGGAAATGCTCGCGATATCGAGCGGCTCGCAACGAGCACCTCCATATGGATACTCGGCAGCGGGGCGGCGCGTTGGGGGCAGGGGTTGAACGGAGTGACGGGAGGTTCGGAGGACCGAGCTCGGTTGGGGTTGGGAAGGGCGATTCTGATCGCGACGTTGGTCGCGGTCTTGGTGTTGAGCGGCCTGACGGGGGTGATCACGCTCGGCTCGCGTACCGCGGCGGCGGCCTACACGCCGCCGTTCCGGTCCCTCCGGATCGGCACGCAGGGATGGACCGTGACGACCTTCAATCCGATGAAGATCACCCTCGTGGACGAGTACATCGTCATCTACGGGGTGTACAGCACGCTCCTGACCAACGACAAGTCGTACGACGTCAAGGGAGATCTGGCCTACGCGTGGGAGGTGGCCCCGGACGATGTCACCTGGACCTTCCATCTGGTCCAAGGCGCCTACTTCACGGACCCCGCGAATCCGTCGAGCCGCGCGCACCCGGTGACCGCGGCCGACGTGGTCTACTCCTATAATCTACAGATCAACGAGACCGCGAGCATCTTCAACGCCTACGTGCAGGACATCGCGTCCGTCACGGCCCTCGACACGTACACGGTCCAGATCGTCACCAAGCGTCCCATCGCCACGATGTACTCCACGGCGGTCAACCTCCCCATCCTGCCCGAGTACGTCTGGAGCGCCCAGCGGGACCCGATCAAGTACTCGCCCTCCTACCCGATCGGCTCGGGCGGGTTCTATTACGACTACGTGAACTCCACGAGCACCCTCGCCGTGCTCCGGAAGAACCCGAACTACTACGGGGAGCAGTACTATTGCGCGGTCATCCGCCCGGACGAGGTCCGGTACATCTCGTACACGGCCTCCGGGACCATGGTGAACGACTTCACGACCGGGGCCAACAGCCTGAACGCGATCATCGGAGTGGACCCCACGAGCTACACGCAGGCGCTCAGCACGTGGTCGCCCAAGTTCGCGGTGGACCAGGGCTTCGTCGGCGAGTACTCCATCAACGCGATGACAGACGCCATGCGCGCGGCCCTCGTGGCGAACGGTACGACCCAGTTCCGAACGGGGACCAACAACCAGATCCTGGCGACGAACCAGGTGGTCCGCCGTGCGGTCGCCATGAGCATCAACAAGCAGCAGCTGATCAGCGACGCGCTTCTGGGGCTGGGCAACGTCGGCGACAGCTTGGTGCCGGACAGCAACCCCTGGCATTACTCGCCGCCGTCCCAATACGCCTACCCATTCAACACGGCCCAAGCACGCGCCATGCTCAACGCGGCAGGTTGGAAGTACGACTCGGCGGGCAACCAGAACGCCAATGCCACCCCGCTGTACCAGGCGGGCGGCACGAACCCCCTCATCTTCCGGTTCTACACGCTGAACACGGAGAGCTGGTGGGAGAAGGCGGCCCAGGACATCGTGGCGTGGCTGGCCCAGGCGGGCATCGTGACCACGGACCGCCTCGGACGCACGACGCCCGGCTACGGACTGTACGGCATCAACCAGATGAGTGGGTACTGGCTGTCCGGCGACTACGACATGTGGCTCTGGGACTGGGTCTTCACCCCGGCCTCGGACCCCTCCACGGACATCCTGTCCGTCGAGACGACCGCGTCCATCGGACCCACGAGCGACAACTTCTACTCGAACCAGACGTTCGACGCGCTGTACAACCAGTCCGTGACGACGGTCGACTCGGCCGCGCGCCGGGCCATCCTGAACGAGATGCAGATGATGGTCTACAACTACAGCTCGTACATCATCCCGTTCTACAAGGATGACCTGTACGCCGCGACCACGGCGAACCCCGGCGGCAACGGGGTCGCCTGGCTGAACTGGGGCGACTGGGGCACCTACAATGGCCTGACCCCGGACAGCGACCTCCTCAACCTGTGGCAGCAGGTCGACCCGGCCGACGATCCCGCCCCGGTGATCGTGAACTTCCCCCAGGTGCAATGGATTAATGGCACCCCCGCGAACGTCGCGATTACCGTGAACAACGCGCAGTCGCCGACCGTGAACTACACGTTCAACTTCGGCGACGGGACCCCCTGGGTCAACACGACCACGGTGCCCGTGAAGCACACGTACGCCCAGCCGGGCAACTACACGATCCGTGTGCGCGTGAAGAACGCGGAGTGGCCCGCCTGCTCGAGCACGACCGCGACCATCGTGGAAGCGGGTTCTGTCGACCTGCCTCCGCAGATTGCGAGCTTCGCCCCGAACGTCCTCTCGGCCAAGGTGAACACCACGCTGTGGTTCAACCTGAGCGTGTCGGACCCGGAGGGAGACCCCCTGTTTGCGACCTGGCACTTCGGCGACGGCACCGCGGCGGTCACGAGCTACGCGGCGACGGGCACGCAGTCCGGCGTCATCATGTCGAAGACCCACGTGTACACCGCGCCGGGCACGTACACGGCCAACGTGACAATCACGGACAACCACACCGCGCCCGGGCTCAACCATAGCCCCTACGTCACAGCCACGGTCACCGTCACGGCGGCCGGCGGCGGAGGCGGGGGCGGCGGAGGCCCGCCGATCAATCCGCTGATCGACTACGGCATCCCGATCCTGATCGTCGTGGTGATCGTCGTCGCGGTCGTGGCCGTGCTCATGCGGCGTCGCAGCGCGGCGAAGAAGGAGGAGGAACAGGTCTCGGAGCAGCCTCCGCAGAATCCTCCGAGCCCGCCACCGCCCACCTGAGGAAGCCCCGAAAGCCCTTCACGGGATGGGAGTGAGGTATGGCGGGGCAAGTGCCGTGGGACCGGGGCCGGGCGGGGGGAAGAGAGGGGGGGACGAAAAGAGGGAGGCGTGTTTTTAACTAACTCACCGTCCGGCTGTGGCCCGCCCAACCGGTCATCTAGCTGCCCCCCCCACACCCCGAGTAAGCGCGGCTTCCGACCCCCCATCCCCACCTCCTTCGCCCTCACACCCCACCCCCGACGGCGGTGGACAACTAA
>OFHK01000057.1_pt1 | contig 34656 bp, 37 predicted proteins | sample 1521951 | NCBI WGS metagenome assembly OFHK01 (sample SAMEA2468436, study PRJEB22500) | soil metagenome | biome: Glassland; feature: Farmland; material: Clay | place: Australia | collected 2013-01-31 | depth 0.55 m
CGCCGGCGTTCCGCGGAACACCGGGGCGGAACGGTGCAGCCTGGCGCCCGCCGCGGGCTCGGGGGTCAGCCGCGTGGGGTGATTGTCAGCCCGCCGCGGCCGGTACCCCAGGGCACGGCTCGGTGTGGGGCGGGCCACGATGCGCGCTGCCTGTGAGGTGCTCGGCCTGAGCCCCTGGGACGATCCGCACAACGTTGACCCCGCTTTTACCCGGGTCAGGGTCCGCCACCAGGTGCTGCCGGCGCTGGAGGCGGCCCTCGGCCCCGGAGTGGCGGAGGCCCTGGCCCGCACCGCCGGCCAGTTGCGCTCCGACGCCGAGGCACTCGACGAGATCGCCGCCCGCTGCGCACCGGGGATCCGCGGCACCGATGGCTCCTGGCGGGCTGACCTGCTCGCCGCGGAGCCTGCGGCGATCAGGTCCCGCCTGCTGCGGTCGGCGGCAATCGGGGCCGGCTGCCCGCCCGGCGCGCTCACCGCGCGTCATATCGAAGCGCTGGACGCGCTGGTGACACACTGGCACGGGCAGCGCTGGGCTGACCTTCCCGGAGGGATCCGGGGAACGCGCCGGTATGGCAAGCTGATCTTCACCGCGACCAGCGAGAATGCAGGGCCCGATGAGGCGGAGGTCATGGTTGGACGCGAGTGACGTAGGGGCCGACCTCAAACAGGTTCTTATCCCGGCTGACCGTGTGCAGGCGCGGGTCGCGGAACTCGCGGCCCAGATCGACGCGGATTACGCTGGGCGCGAACTCCTGCTTGTCGGCGTGCTCAAGGGAGCGGTCATGGTGATGGCCGATCTCGCCCGCGCCATGCGCCTGCCGGTGCAGATGGACTGGATGGCCATCTCCTCCTACGGTTCGGGAACCCGTTCGTCCGGCGTGGTGCGCATCCTCAAGGACCTCGACACCGATATCTGCGGCCGTCACGTGCTGGTGGTTGAGGACATCGTCGACTCCGGCCTGACGCTGTCCTGGCTGATGGGGAATCTGCGGTCGCGGGAGCCCGCGTCGCTGGCGGTCTGCGTGATGCTCCGCAAGCCGGGGGCGGCCCAGATGGACGTCCACGTGGCGTACACGGGCTTTGAGATCGCCGACGAGTTCGTCATCGGGTACGGGCTCGACTACGCCGAGCGCTACCGGAATCTCCCCTTCATCGGGACGCTCTCGCCTCACGTCTACGGTGGTGACTGGGCCGCGGAGCCAGGAGGGGAACACGATCAGTGATAGAGAGCGTTGATGTGGGAGAGGTCAGCAGGCCGTCCTGTGGTACTTCTCGCGCCCAAGGGGTCCCGGGCGCGGTGTAACGTCAAATATCCCCGCGCCACGGCCGGGACTGACAGGGAAGCCGGGCATGGTAACTGGGACGCATGACGACAGTCCCGCCGGGGGTCGGCGGGCCACGATGCTGGTCAGGAGGGACCCCGCCCCGAGCAGGCGGGGTCGTTGATCGATGGATCTGAAGCGCTATTTCCGCGGGCCGTTCATCGCGGTCCTTGTGATGCTGCTGCTCTTCTTCATCGTGTTCACGTATGCCAACCACGGCAGCACGTACGCGGCGAGGGACACCTCATATGTTGTCTCGCTGATTGAACAGGGCAAAGTCAGCAACGCCACCATCACCGACAAGAACCAGACGATCCAGATCACCACTGTTGGCGGTCAGCACTACCAGGCGTCGTGGGTGTCGGGCCAGGGTCATACCCTCCAGCAGGAACTTCAGCAGCAGTACAAGCTGGGCCACCTGAAGGGTGGATACAACATCGTGGTGCCCAGCGGTAACTCCGTGCTGGGCCTGATCATCGGCTTCCTCCCCTATGTCCTGATCATCCTGTTCTTCCTCTTCCTGATGAACCAGATGCAGGGCGGCGGTTCGCGGGTGATGAACTTCGGCAAGTCGAAGGCCAAGCTCATCACCAAGGACACGCCCAAGACGACCTTCGCGGACGTGGCCGGGGCTGACGAGGCGATCGAGGAACTCCAGGAGATCAAGGAGTTCCTGCAGAGCCCGGGCAAGTTCCAGGCGATCGGCGCCAAGATCCCCAAGGGGGTCCTGCTCTACGGGCCGCCGGGTACCGGCAAGACCCTGCTTGCGCGCGCCGTTGCGGGCGAGGCGGGGGTGCCGTTCTACTCCATCTCCGGCTCCGACTTCGTGGAGATGTTCGTCGGTGTCGGCGCCTCCCGGGTGCGGGACCTGTTCGAGCAGGCGAAGGCCAACGCGCCCGCGATCGTGTTCGTGGATGAGATCGACGCGGTCGGCAGGCACCGTGGCGCCGGGTTCGGTGGCGGCCACGACGAGCGGGAGCAGACCCTCAACCAGCTGCTGGTCGAACTTGACGGGTTCGACGTCAAGGGCGGGGTCATCGTGATCGCGGCCACCAACCGCCCGGACATCCTCGACCCGGCACTGCTGCGTCCCGGCCGGTTCGACCGCCAGATCGTGGTCGCCCAGCCGGACCTGGCCGGCCGCAAGGGCATCCTGCGGGTGCACGCCCGCGGCAAGCCGTTCGCGCCCGATGTGGATCTTGACATCATCGCCCGCCGGACGGCCGGTTTCACCGGCGCTGACCTCGCCAACGTGATCAATGAGGGTGCGCTGCTCACGGCGCGCGCCAACGGCACGCAGATCTCGATGTCCTCGCTGGAGGAGTCCATCGACCGGGTGATGGCAGGGCCCGAGCGCAAGAGCGTGCTGCTCTCGGAGAAGGAGCGCAAGCTCATCGCCTATCACGAGGGCGGCCACGCGCTGGTCGGCCACGCGCTGCCCAACGCCGACCCGGTCCACAAGATCACGATCATCCCGCGCGGCCGGGCGCTCGGCTACACCGCCTCGGCGCCCCAGGAGGACAAGTTCCTGGTCACCAGGTCGGAGATGATGGATCAGCTGGCCATGCTGCTCGGCGGCCGCACCGCCGAGGAACTGGTGTTCCACGAGCCCACCACCGGCGCCGCCAACGACATCGAGAAGGCGAGCTCGATCGCCCGCGGCATGGTGACCGAGTACGGGATGAGCGAGCGGCTGGGTGCGCGCAAGTTCGGCACTGGCGACGGCGAGCCCTTCCTGGGCAGGGAGATGTCGCACACCAGGGACTACTCCGAGGAGATCGCCTCCACGATCGACGAGGAGGTGCGCCGTCTCATCGAGTCCGCGCACGATGAGGCCTGGGAGATCCTCGTCCAGTACCGGGAGGTCCTTGACGACCTGGTCCTGCACCTGATGGACAAGGAGACCCTCAGCCGCAAAGAGGTCCTGCGGATCTTCGCCCCGGTCAAGACGCGTCCCTCCCGCGGCTCCTACACCGGGTACGGCAAGCGCCTGCCGTCTGACCGCCCGCCGGTGCTCACGCCGAAGGAACTGGCGCTGACGGCGGCTGCCGACGTCAAGGACCTCGCGTCGCCGAGCAACGGGCAGTCAGGTGGCTTTATTGGCGGTTCCACCGCGGGATTGCCGTCGCTGGACGGGGATGAAGGTGGCGGCGAACCCCGTTGAGCGAGGGGATTGATGTCGCGCGCATAGAGCGTGCGGTACGCGAGATCCTGCTGGCCATTGGTGAGGACCCCGACCGTGACGGGCTGATCGCTACCCCGGGGCGGGTGGGGCGTGCCTATGCCGAGCAGTTCTCCGGGCTCTCCCAGCGCCCCGAGGACGTGCTCGGGACGGTGTTCGAGGCCGGCCACGATGAACTGATCCTCGTCCGCGACATCGAGGTCTACAGCACCTGTGAGCACCACCTGGTTCCATTCTTCGGATTCGCCCATGTTGGCTACATTCCGAATGAGAAGGGCCAGATCACAGGCCTGTCCAAGCTGGCCAGACTGGTGGATATCTATGCCCGCCGTCCCCAGGTCCAGGAACGGATGACCAGCCAGATCGCGGACGCCCTGATGTCTGTACTCGAGCCACGCGGGGCCCTGGTCGTGATCGAGGCCGAGCATCTGTGCATGTCGATGCGGGGTGTCCGCAAGCCAGGGGCGAAAACGGTGACCTCAGCGGTCAGGGGAAGTATGAGGGACAGCGACCGCACCCGGGCTGAAGCGATGACCCTGCTCCTGCGCCATAGCTGACCAAGATGCGGCTAATGGGAGTACCCGCCGGAACCGGCGGGAGAAAATGACACAACGATGGGTACCCCTATTGCGGGAGATGGCCCACACTATGCGCCGGCGGGACTACGCTGATCCCCCGTGATGCAGGGCGTAACGCACATGGCAGATACAGACGAGCCCAGCGCCCCAGCTCCCGCCGGTCCCAGCGAGGCTGACGAGGCAGGGACTACCAGGGCGCGTGCTAAGCGCGCGCCCGACCGGCGGCATCAGCGCAGATGGGTACCGATCACCACCGGCTGGCTCTGCCTGCTGATCGGGCTGGCCGACATCATCGCGGTCGCGATCCCGAGCCTGCACCTGCACCACCGGCTGCACCGGATCACAGTTTTCGTGCCTGGCACGATGACGAACGTCACGAACACCGCGACGGTGATCATCGGGCTGCTGCTGCTGCTGCTTTCCCATGGGCTGCGACGGCGCAAGCGCCGCGCGTGGCAGGCGGTCACCCTGCTGCTTGCGTTCAGCGTCATTATTCACGCGGTGCACGCGCCCTACCGGGTGCAGGGTGCCGCTGCCGCAGCGGTCCTGGCGGTCCTGCTGTTCTTCCGGAACGAGTTCTACGCGGTCGGCGACCCCCGCACCCGGTGGCGGGCGGCCGGGGTCTTCGTAGGACTGGTCATCGCGGATGTCGCGATCGGGCTGACCTACATCCTGCTGGCCCGGCACCTCGCGCGCGACTATTCGCTCTGGCAGCGGACCGTGCATGTGGTCTACGGCCTGGTAGGCGTCTCCGGGCCGGTCCAGTTCGTGCCCGAAGGCCGGGCAGACCTGTTCAACCTGCTGACCAGCACCCTCGGCGTGTTCACCTTGCTGGTGACCGCGTACCTGTTCCTGCGCCCGGCCCGGCGGGCCGCCGCGCCGGGCGAGCGGGATTCCGGCCGGATCAGGGAGCTGCTCGACAGGCACGGCGACCGTGATTCGCTCGGCTACTTCGCGCTCCGCGACGACAAGAACGTGATCTGGTCGCCCACCGGTAAGGCCTGCATCGGGTACCGGGTGGTATCCGGGGTGATGCTGGCCAGCGGTGACCCGATCGGCGATCCGGAGGCATGGCCAGGAGCGATGGACGCATTCCTCGACGAGGCAGCGCGCCATGCCTGGGTGCCGGCCGTGATGGGATGCGGGGAACTGGGCGCGGAGATCTGGTGCCGCGAGGGTGATCTGACCGCGCTCGAACTGGGCGATGAAGCCATCGTGGAGATCGCCGACTTCTCCCTCCAGGGCCGGGCGATGCGCAACGTCCGCCAGATGGTGGCGCGGGTTGGCCGGCAGGGCTACACCGCGCAGGTGCGGCGGGTGGAGGACATCAGCCGGGACGAGATCGACCGCATCATCAGGCGGGCCGACTCCTGGCGGGGCAGCCCGACGGAGCGCGGCTTCTCGATGGCGCTCGGCCGTGTCGGCGGTCCCGGGGACGGGCAGTGTGTGCTCGCGACGGCCACCGAGAACGGGGTGCTGCGCGGGCTGCTGCACTTTGTGCCCTGGGGCTCGGACGGGCTCTCACTTGACCTGATGCGCAGGGACCGGACCGCGCAACCGGGCGTGAACGACTTCCTGATCGTCGAGGCCATCAAGGCGGCCCACACCCTGGGCGTCAAGCGAATCTCGCTCAACTTCGCCGTCTTCCGGGCAGCGCTTGAGCGTGGTGAGCGGATCGGCGCCGGCCCGGTGCTGCGACTGTGGCGGCGCATACTGGTGTTCGCCTCGCGCTGGTTCCAGATCGAGTCCCTGTACAAATTCAACGCCAAGTTCTGCCCGGTCTGGGTGCCGCGCTTCTTCGTGTTCCCTGGCACCAAGGACGCGCTGCGGGTGGGTATCGCGGCGCTGGAGGCGGAGGCGTTCCTGGTGTGGCCCCGCCTGGAACTGCGCCGACTCGGCCGCAAGCTGGGGCTGGCCGGAATAGCCCACCGCCTGCGCGGTGCCACACACCGGTCACCCGCACCGCCGCCAGCCAGCGCCTGACAGGCTGGGGCGGGTGATGCCGCTGAGACGGCACTGGGGGAATGGCCCTCCTGCCGCATAGGGTGACGCTCATGGGGAGTGACGCAGGGACGAGGCCGCCGGGTGCCGGCCCGGCCCCCGGGGCGCGCCGCCGCCCCAGCCCGCCCGGGCTGCCGAGCGAGGCCAGGTGCCTGGTGATGGGCGTGGTCAACGTCACCCCTGACTCTTTCTCGGACGGGGGCGCCTGGTTCGGCGCCGATGCCGCCATCGCCCGGGGCCTGGAGCTGGCCGCTCAGGGGGCCGACATCGTGGACGTGGGTGGCGAGTCCACCCGGCCCGGCGCGCAGCGGATACCGGCGGACGAGGAACTGCGGCGGGTCGGGCCGGTGATCAGCGGGCTCGCGCGGGCGGGAGTGCCGGTCAGCGTGGACACGATGCGCGCCGAGGTGGCGCAGGCCGCGCTGGAGGCCGGCGCCCGGCTGGTGAACGACGTGAGCGGGGGCCTCGCCGACCCGGAGATGCCCCGGCTGGTCGGGCAGGCCGGTGTTCCGTACGTGGTCATGCACTGGCGTGGGCACAGCCATCAGATGCAGGACCGCGCCGTCTACGACGACGTCGTCGCCGAGGTCTGTGAGGAGCTGCGCCGCCGGGTGGATGCGGTCGTGACCGCGGGCGTCGACCCGGCTGTGATCATCCTCGATCCCGGCCTCGGGTTCGCCAAGCTCCCTGAGCACAACTGGGCGCTGCTGACCCACCTGGCTGAGGTTTCCCGGCTGGGCGGCCGCGGGCCCGCCTTCCCGGTGCTGATCGGCGCCTCGCGCAAGAGATTCCTGGGCAGGTTGCTCGCCGCCCCTGACGGCACCCCGCGCCCGTTCGCGGGCTGTGACGACGCCACGGTCTCCGTCACCGCGCTCGCCGCGGCGGCGGGAGCATGGTGCGCCCGGGTGCATGAGGTGCCCGCCAACGCCGACGCGGTACGCGTCGCACAGGCGTGGCTGGAGGCGGCCCGCCAGCAGGAGCCGGCCGTGCGAGCAGGACTGGGCGGTGAGGCCCGGTGAGCCTGGACCGGATCTCGCTCAAGGGCCTGCGTGTTTTCGCTCGTCACGGTGCTGCGGAGCATGAGCGGCGGGACGGCCAGGAATTTGTCATCGACGCGGATCTGTGGCTGGATACCAGGGCGGCAGCGGCCGCGGACGATCTGTCGCTTACTGTCGATTACGGTGCCGTGGCTGGCCGGCTGGTCAGCCTGGCAAGCGGGCCGCCGGTGCGGCTCATCGAGACGCTGGCCGAACGGCTGGCGGCGGTGTGCCTGTCCGAGCCGGGTGTCGAGGAGGCGGAAATCACCGTCCACAAGCCACATGCGCCCCTGCCCCACCGGTTCAGTGACGTGACCGTGGTGGTGCGGCGGAAGCGCTCATGAGCGGGAGCGAGCGGGCCGGCCGGAGCCGTCGCGTGGTCATCGCGCTGGGCAGCAACCTGGGGAACCGGCTTGAAAACCTGCAGGGGGGCCTGGACGCGCTGTTCGACGCCCCGGGGCTGACCCTGGTCGCGGTCTCGCCCGTCTACGAGACCGTGCCAGTGGGTGGCCCCGATCAGCCCGACTACCTGAATGCCGTGCTGATCGCCGAGACCTCGCTGCCCGCCCGCACCATCCTTGACCGCTGCCATGGGGTCGAGGCGGCACTCGGCCGGATCCGGGGTGAGGTATGGGGGCCGCGCACCCTCGATCTGGATCTCATCGTTTACGGTGACGAGGTGAGCGTGGACCCGGAGCTGACACTGCCGCATCCCCGGGCACATGAGCGTGCCTTCGTTCTCGCGCCCTGGCTTGTGATCGATCCTGACGCGACGATCCCGGGCCGGGGAGCGGCCGCAGATCTGCTGGCTGCGGCAGGCCCGGATGGCGTGCGGCGGCTGGGCGCCGCCGTCCTTTACGCACCCGCGTGACCGCCATGGGAATGCACGCACGCCCGGTGATGGGCAGATGAAGCCGACCCGGTGGCCGACGCTGATCCTGCTCGCGGCGGGTGCGGCGGTCCTGGCCTGGCTGCTGCTGCGGCAGACCTACTCGGTGCTGCCGCCACTGCCCTGGACGGGCGTGCCTGCTTTGCTGCTGCTCGCGATCGCCGAGGCGTGGATCGGCCGCAACCTGCGGCTCCGGCTCCGGGGCCGCGGCAGGCCAGTGCCGCCCATTGCCGTGGCCAGGATGGCCGTTCTCGCCAAGGCCACCTCGCTGGCGGCGGCACTCGTCGGCGGGCTGGCCGCCGGGTTCCTGCTGTATGTGGCGGGTTCGCTCGACAAAGCCGCCTACCGGGCGGACGCATACGCTGCTATCGGCACGTTCGTCTCCGCAGCTCTGCTGGTGCTGGCGGCCCTCTACCTGGAGTTTGGCTGCCGGATCCCGACCCAGGACCGTAAGGACGGCCCGCCGCCACGGTGAGGCCTACCGGTCCATGTCACCGACGATGAAGAACATCGAGCCCAGGATGGCGGGCAGGTCGGCGACCCGGCTTCCGGCCAGTACCTCGGACAGGACCTGGACGTTGCCGAATGACGCGGACCGGAGCTTGAGCCGCCAGGGTGTCTTGCCGCCGCGGGACACCAGGTAGTACCCGTTGATCCCGAGCGGGTTCTCCGTCCACGCGTAGGCGTGGCCCTCGGGCACCTTGAAGACCTTGGGTAGCCGGGCGCTGATCGGGCCCGGCGGCAGCACGGCCAGCCGGCTGGCGCACGCGTCCGCGAGGTCCAGCGACACCGCGACCTGCTCCAGCATGCATTCGAATCTGGCCAGGCAGTCGCCGTCCTGCCTGGTCGCCACCCGGAGTACCGGTGCCAGTTCGCCGTAGGCGAGATAGGGCTCATCGCGGCGCAGGTCGAAATCGACCCCGGAGGCGCGGGCAGCAGGCCCGCTCACCCCGTACTGGCGGACCTGCTCACCGGTGAGCACTCCCACGTTCTGCGTGCGCGCGCGGAATCCCGGGTGGTCGCGCACCACCGCGCCGATGGCTGGCAGCGCCGCCCGCCCCCGAGCGGCGACCTGGTGGACCCGGTCGAGCCAGCCCGCCGGGAGTTCCTCCTTCAGGCCCCCTACCCGGTTGAACATGTAGTGCATCCGGCCGCCGGAGATCTCCTCCATCACCACCTGGATGAGCTCACGCGCGCCGAAGGCGACGCTGGCTGCTTCGCCGGCGTCCCGCCTGGGCCCGGCGTCGGCGATCTCCGGCGGGTAGGAGCTCAGGAACGCCAGGTGGGACAGGACGCGATTGAGTTCGGCGAGCAGTGTGCGGGCCCAGACCGCGCGCGGCGGCACCTCGATCCCGGCGAGCCGTTCGGCGGCCAGCACCACGCCCAGTTCGCTGGCGAACGAGCCCAGCCAGTCGTGGCGGTTGGCCAGCACGATGATCTGCCGGAAGTCCCGCGCTTCGAACAGCTTCTCCGCACCCCGGTGCACATACCCGATGACGGGTTCGGCGGCGACGATCCGGTCCGCCTCCAGCGTGAGGTTGAGCCGGAGCATGCCGTGCCCGGATGGATGCGCCGGCCCGAGGCTGATGAGCACTTCCGCCGCTGCCCCACCCTGCGCCCAGGCGCTGGTGACCGCCACGGCGTTGCGCTGCGAGGCGCCTGTGACCGGCCCCAGGTGGCGTTCGCCCATGGCCCCCAATGCTGCCACGCCGTGATCTATCGCAGGCCCGTCAGCGATACCGGGAGGGTCACGTCCACCGTCTGGACAAGCCAGCCGAAGCTCCCGAGCCCGGCGGTGTCGATGAGTTCGGCTTCCTCCGACGCCCGGCACAGGGCCTGCGCATAACCCAGCGGATCGCCGCCCGCCCGCGCCAGCGCCGGCCGGCGGCCGTCCACCCCGAGTGCTCGCAGCGCCTGGCGCTGGGAGGTGAGCAGGGTCTGCTGCGCGCCCGCCGCGGCGCCTGCGTCCGCGCAGGCGTCGAGTGCGACGTGTGCCGTGATGTCACGCGTTCCGTCGGGGATGGCGCGGACCACCCGTCCCTCCCGGTATCCGGTGAGCGTGCCCTGGTACGGCCGGGCCGCCCTGCTGTGGGTGTAATCGGCCGCGACCGCAAGGCCGCGCTCGATCCGGCCGATGACTCCCGCCCACGCCCGGCAGCGCGGCAGGCCGATCTCGGCGCGATCACCTGGCTCACTCAGCGGCCACCACCTGTGCAGCCAGGCCAGGTCCGCCGCACCGGGCGGCGGGCCGGATCGCTGCGCCCCGCTCCCGGTCTCCACCAGTACCAGCCGCGGCCCGCACACCGTCAGTTCCGCCACATCCAGCGGGATATTGTCCAGCCACTCGCTGGCGATCACCAGTCCGGTGATCCGTGCGGGCGGTGTGGCATCCCAGCCGATACGCGGGTCGAGCCCGGCCGGCCGGGGTGTGACCTCCACCGCCCTGGCCGTGATCCGCCTGGCCAGCGGCGGGTCAGTGCTGGCCTCGGCGAGCATCTGCCGGAGCAGTTCGCCCCGGCCGGCCCCGATGTCGACCAGATCGAGCCGGTCCGGGTGGCCCAGCGCAGCGTCAACGTCGCGCAGCACCGCCGCCATCGCGCCCGCGTACCGCGGCGAGACCTGCGCCGAGGTGCGGAAATGCTCCGCGGGCGATTCGCCGCCGGTGTAGAACCCGGCCGGGCCGTATAGCGAGGATTGCATGGCCTCGCGCCAGGTCATCCACACTCCGCCGACTCTAGCTGCCGGAGCGGTGCGTGGCGGGCGTGGATATGCTGGTCAGTGCCGTCCGGTACGCGATGGCCTGCTGGAACGAGAGGGATACTGACGCGATGCCCAACCCGGCGGGCCCGCCGGCCACACCGCATCCCGCTCGGCTCCGGGTAGGTGTCATCGGGGCAGGCAGGGTGGGTGCGACCCTGGGCGCCGCACTCGCGCGCGCTGGTCACCACATCGTCGGCGTCTCCGCCGTGTCCGAGGCGTCCGTGCAGCGGGCGGAGCGGATGCTGCCCGGCGTCCCCATCAGGCAGCCGCAGTCAGTTCTGGCCGACGCTGAGCTGACCCTGCTCACGGTCCCCGATGATGTACTGCCTGAGCTGGTGACCGGGCTCAGCGCCACCGACACCCCGCTGACGGGCCGGCTGCTCGCCCATGCCAGCGGGCGGCACGGCATCGCGGTGCTCGGCCCTGCGGCCCGCCACGGCGCGCTGCCGCTGGCCCTGCACCCGGTCATGACCTTCACCGGCCGGCCCGATGACCTGGAGCGGCTGACCGGTATCTGTTTCGGCGTGACCGCTCCCGAGTCGCTCCGGCTGGTCGCCGAGGCGCTAGTGATCGAGATGGGCGGCGAGCCGGTCTTCATCGACGAAGCCAGCCGCGGGCTCTACCACGCCGCGCTCGCGAGCGCCGCCAACCACCTCATCACCCTGGTGGTCCAGGCGGCGGAACTGCTGGGCGTTGCCGGGGTGAGCGATCCGGCCCGGATGCTCACGCCGCTGCTGTCGGCCGCGCTCGACAACGCGCTCCGGCTGGGTGACGCCGGGCTCACCGGGCCGGTCGCGCGCGCCGACGCCGACACCGTGGCTGGCCACATCGAGGCGCTGCGGGAGGCGTCACCCGAGGCGCTGCGGGCCTACGTCGCACTCGCGAGGCTGACCGCCGACCGTGCCCTGGCGGCCGGCATCCTGTCCGCGGCAGCCGCGCAACGGCTGCTCGACGTGCTGGCCGGGGTTCCGCGGTGATCCCGGTCCTGGCCCGCACGCGGCTCGGGCTTGCCGCCGCGCGCCGCGGCCTGAGGTCCCCGGTGGTGCTGGTCCCCACGATGGGAGCCCTCCACGAAGGTCACCGTGCGCTGCTGCGCCGCGCACGGGAAATATCGCAGCCGAACGGATCCGTCGTGGTTTCTGTGTTCGTCAACCCGCTCCAGTTCGGCCCGACGGAGGACCTTGCCCGCTACCCGCGCACCCTGGACGCGGATCTGGTGATGTGCGCGGAGGAGGGGGTGGCCGTGGTGTTCGCGCCCGGTCCCGCCCAGATGTACCCGAGAGAACAGATGATCACCATCGATCCAGGGCCGATGGGGCAGGTGCTGGAGGGCGCGTCCCGACCCGGGTTCTTCACCGGGGTGCTCACCGTGGTGCAGAAGCTGTTCCACCTGGTCAAGCCGGACGAGGCGGTGTTCGGCGAGAAGGACGCCCAGCAACTGGCGCTGGTCCGGCGGATGACCGAGGATCTCGACCTCGGCATCGGGATCACCGGGGTGCCGACCGTCCGCGATCCCGGCGGCCTGGCCGTCTCCAGCCGGAACGCCTATTTGTCAGCGGAAGAGCGCACCACCGCGCTCGTCCTGCCAGCGGCTTTGCGGGCGGGCGTGGAGGCGGCGGGGACCGGCCCGGACGCGGTCCTGAAAGCGGCCCGCGCGCTGCTCGATGAGGCGGCACACGCGCAGCCGCCGCTGGTCACCGACTACCTGGCGCTCGTCGACCCAGGCACCTTTGCCCAGGTGGGTACCGGATACGCGGGCCGGGCGGTGCTGCTGGCGGCCGTGAAGACGGGCAGCACCCGGCTGATCGACAACATGCCGCTGGTCCTGGGAGGTGCGATCTGATCGCGTCCCGCCTCCTGGCCCCGCCACCAGGGTGGATCATGCGAGCGGACGTGGTGGTGGTCGGCTCGGGTGTGGCCGGGCTCACCACGGCGCTGACCGCCTGCCGCCGCCTGCCGGAGGCCACGGTGGTGCTGGTCACCAAGTCGCTGATGGAAGCGGGTTCCACCCGGTGGGCGCAGGGCGGTATCGCGGCTGCGCTCGGCCCGGACGATTCCCCGGCCGATCACCTGCGCGACACGCTCACGGCCGGAGCCGGGCTGTGTGACGCCGAAGCCGTGCGAACGCTGGTGACCGAAGGCCCGGCTGCCGTCCGTAGCCTGATAGCGACGGGAGCCCGGTTCGACACCGGGCCGGACGGGGACCTGGCGCTTGGCCGCGAAGGTGGCCATCTGCGGCGGCGGATCGCCCACGCGGGCGGGGACGCCACCGGGGCGGAGATCTCCCGCTCTCTGCTGGCCGCGCTCAAGGCGGCGGGCAACTGTGAGGTCATTGAGCACGCGCTCGTGCTGGATCTGCTGCTGAGCCCCAGTGGGCGGGCCGCCGGGCTCTCCCTGCACGTGATGGGCGAAGGCCAGCAGGACGGGGTCGGTGCGGTCCAGGCGCGGGCGGTGGTGCTCGCCACCGGCGGGCTTGGCCAGGTCTACGCGGCGACCACGAACCCGGAGGTGTCCACCGGCGATGGGCTGGCCCTGGCGCTGCGGGCCGGAGCGGAGGCGGCCGATCTGGAGTTCGTGCAGTTCCATCCCACCGTGCTCTGGCTTGGCGCGGGGGCGGCAGGCCGCCAGCCGCTGATCTCGGAAGCTGTCAGGGGGGAAGGCGCGGTCCTGGTTGACGGGCAGGGGCAGCGGTTCATGGCGGGCCGGCATCCACTGGCCGACCTGGCGCCGCGCGACGTGGTCGCCAAAGAGATCACCCGGGTGATGGCGCGGGAGGGAACCGGCCATGTCTATCTCGACGGCCGTCACCTGGGAGCTGACGTCTGGGAGCACCGGTTCCCCACCATCGCCGCGAGTTGCCGGGAGCATGGGATCGAGCCGCTGACTGACCTCATCCCGGTCGTGCCTGCCGCACACTATGCGAGCGGTGGCGTCAGGACGGACCTGTGGGGCCGGACGAGCGTGCCGGGACTGTACGCGTGCGGGGAAGTGGCCTGCACCGGGGTGCACGGCGCGAACCGGCTGGCATCCAACTCGCTGCTGGAAGGGCTGGTGTTCGCGGCCCGCATCGGCGCGGATCTGGCGGCGCGCCTGCCGCGGGTGGGTCGCCCGGCGTCGGATGGCCCGGCGTCGGATGGCGCGGCGTCGGATGGCGCGGTGGCGGCGGGCCAGGGGCACGGTAACCGCGCCGCGGGGTTGCTGGATCCCGGCATCCGGCCCCGCGTGCAGGAGATCATGTCGCAGCGGGCCGGCGTGCTGCGCAACGGCGAGGGCCTGCGGACAGCCGCCGAAGACCTGGCGGAGCTGTCCAGGGCAGCCACGCGTGAGCCTGGCACCGAAGCCTGGGAAGCCACCAACCTGCACACGGTCGCATTGGCGCTGGTGGCCGCGGCGGTCGCCCGGCAGGAGACCAGGGGCAGTCACTGGCGCGAGGACTACCCGGAAAGCAATGACCGCTGGCTGGGCCATGTGGTCGTGACGGCCGGGCCGGAGGGCCCCGTGGTCCGTTTCGAGCGAGCCGCCGTCCCAGGTGCTGGCCCCGTCCATGGCGTTGCCCCCGCGTCCAGGGCTGCCGCCGGCCCCGTCCCCGGTGCCGGCCCCGTCCCCGGTGCCGGCCCCGTCCCCGGTGCCGGCCCCGTCCCCGGTGCCGGCCCCGTCCCCGGTGCCGCCCCGGCGCCGCACCTCCCGCCACCTACGGAGCACCCCGATGACTGATATCCACGTGCTGGGCCCGGATCTTGCTGGGCGGCTGCGTCGGGCCGGCCTGGAGCCAGGAGCTGTGGTGCGAGTGGTGGACACGGCGCTGGCCGAGGATCTGGCGGGTGGGACCGACCTGACCACTGCCGCCACGATCGCATCCGGCACCCCGGCCAGGGCCGAGGTCGTGGCCAGGGAAGAGGGTGTCGCCGCGGGACTGGCGGTGGCAGAGGCCGTGTTCATGATCACGGCGGTCACGCTGTCCGCTGCCCAGCCCCGGATGGCCGCTCACGTCAGCGATGGCGGCCGGGTGCGGCCGGGTGAGTCGCTCATGACCGTCGAGGGCGAGCTCGCCCAGATCCTCACCGCCGAGCGGACCGCGCTCAACCTGCTGTGCCACCTGTCAGGCGTGGCTAGCCTGACCCGCCGGTGGGTCGACGCGGTGGCGGGCACCGGCGCGCGGATCAGGGACACGCGCAAGACCCTGCCCGGGCTGCGGGCGCTGGAGAAGTACGCGGTCCGCTGCGGTGGCGGAGTGAACCACCGGATGTCCCTGGCCGACGCGGTGCTGATCAAGGACAATCATGTTGCCGCCGCCGGCTCGGTGGCGGCGGCGCTCGCCGCGGCCTTGGCGGCTGCCAGCGGCGGGCTGACCATCGAGGTGGAGTGTGACACTGTCGAGCAGGTGGATGAGGCGATCAGGGCAGGAGCGGAACTCATCCTGCTCGACAATTTCGGCCTGGATGAAACCCGGCAGGCTGTCACGCTCGCGGCGGGCCGGGTGAAGCTTGAGGCGAGCGGGGGGCTCACGCTGGACCGCGCCCGCGAAGTGGCGCTGACCGGGGTGGACTACCTCGCGGTGGGCGCGCTGACCCATTCCGCGCCCGCCCTGGACATCGGCCTTGACCTCGGGTCGGGCACGAGGGTGCGGGAAGGCCATGCTGCTGACGATTGATGTGGGAAACACCAACACCGTGCTGTGTGTGTTCGACGGCGAGGAAGTGGTCGAGCACTGGCGGATCGCCACCGACCCGGTCCGCACCGCCGACGAGATCGCTGTGGTGCTGCAGGGACTGCTTGCGCAGAGCACCGTGCTGAAGGACCCCGACATCAGCGGGATCGCGCTGTGCTCGACGGTGCCTTCGGTCCTGCATGAGATGCGGGAGATGTGCCAGCGCTATTACGGGAGTATTCCCTCCCTGATTGTGGAGCCGGGGGTGCGGACCGGTGTCTCGGTGCGGATGGACAACCCGAAAGAAGTCGGCAGTGACCGCATCATGAACACGGTCGCGGCGGTCCACCTCTACGGCGGGCCCGCAGTGGTGGTCGATTTCGGCACGTCGACCAATTTCGATGCGGTCAGCGCCAGGGGCGAGTTCGTCGGTGGCGCGCTCGCCCCCGGCATCGAGATCTCCGTTGACGCCCTGTCCCGCCGCGCCGCGCAGTTGCTCAAGGTTGAACTCGCCCGCCCGCACCATGTGATCGGCAAGAACACAGTCGAGGCCCTGCAGTCCGGCATCATCTTCGGCTTCGCCGGCCAGGTCGAGGGCATCGCGAGGCGGATGACGGCCGAACTTGCCCCCGACGATCCTGCGTCAGTGACCGTCATCGCCACCGGTGGCCTCGCCCCGCTGGTCCTCAACGAGATCAGCGTGATCGACGCGCATGAGCCATGGCTGACGCTGATCGGGCTGCGCCTGGTCTACGAGCGTAACCTGGCCGTCTGACCGCCGGCTGCCGCCCGGCGGGAATAGGGCAGGATGGGCGGGTGTCTCAGGGTGCCTTGAGCGGCCCGCGTCAGGCGCGCCCGGACGGCTACGACACGATCGCTGCCGTCGTGGACTCCTGGTCACCCAGTACGGACTGGCTGGAAGAGCCCCATGAGGTTGCCCTCGGTGTCCGTGAAGTATGCGGCGAACCCGATCGGGCCGACCGGCAGGCTGCCGCGGGCGACGGTTCCACCGAGTTCCTCCACCCGCTTCAGGGCTGCCTCGATGTCGTCCACCTCAATCGTGATGATGGGGTGCGCCCACACGCCTTCACGGCGCATCATGCCGCCGTTGATGCCGCCGGGCTCGGCGAGTTCTCCCTGCTCGGTAACCGGCACCGTGCCCAGCAGGGCGTAGTCCATGCCGGGGGCGGCATCGATGGACCAGCCGAAAGCCTCGCGATAGAATTTCTGTGCCCGGTCGGTGTCATCAGCCGGGATCTCGAAATGGACGACCCGCCCGCTCATGACGGTCACCTCCACAGATAGTGGTTCACCTCGTTTCCAGCCTAATGTTGGGTCGTGCTGACAGTCGGGGTCGACCTTGCCGCGGAGGCGGACCGCACCGCGGTGGCCTGGCTCGACTGGCGCGACGGCGGAGCCGTCCTCCGCAAGCTGATGCGCGGGGCCACTGACGAGGACATCCTGGAGGCGGTCGGGCAGGCCGGCAAAGCCGGGATCGACTGCCCGCTCGGCTGGCCGGATGCGTTCGTTGCCTTCGTCAGCGCCCACCAGGCCGGCCAGGTGGACATCACCGCGGATGTCGACAGGCGCGACGGGCGCCGGCGGCTGGCCTGGCGGCTGACCGACGAAGTGGTACGGGAGCAGACTGGCCTGATCCCGCTGAGCGTGGCCGCCGACCGGATCGGGCATGCCGCCATGCGCTGCGCCGGACTGCTGGCCGGGCTGGCACACCGGGGGCTGGCGGTCGATCGCTCCGGAGCCGGCCGGGTGGTTGAGGTCTATCCGGCAGCGTCGCTCAAGATCTGGGACCTGCCGTACCGGGGCTACAAGCGGCCAGCCAACGTGGCTGCCCTCACGCAACTGGCTGACGAACTGCTCGCGGCAGCGCCGTGGCTGGATCTGGGTCCATACGGGGATCTGTGCCGGAGTTCGGACGACGCCCTGGACGCTGTCATCGCCGCACTCGCCGCCTGGGCCGCGGTACGGGGTCTGGCCACCAGCCCGGATCCTGATCAGGCCGACGCGGCCAGGACGGAAGGCTGGATAGCTCTGCCGAAGTCATCGTTGAGCGAACTGAGACCGTAGGACGGGTACGGGACGCCGGGGGTGGCCGGGGCGGCAGGTACGGGACGCCGGGGGTGCCCGGTACACGGCACGGGGGTGGCCGGGGCGGCGGTCAGGCGGAGCCAGGTCAGCGACCGCGGGGTCGTGACGGCACCGGGGTAATCGGGCGCGGCATGGCGGGGGGCTAGGCGGCTTTCCGGGCTAGCGTGGACCCCGCTCGCCTGTGGCCCTGGCGTGCAGGCCGTGTATCTCGACGAGGAGATCAGGGACGTGGAGGAGGCCCGCCGTGAGTGAGGCCGAACGGATCCTGGCTGCCGCCCGCACCGTCGTCGGCTGCTGGATGGAGGAGCTCGCATCTCAGGCGGCGCGCACGATCGTGGAATCGGCTAGCTTGACCTATGTGGAATCGCCCTGCATCGCCGATGAGGTAAGGCGCCTGGGCAGCCAACGGTAATGGAGGGCCTGATGCCCGGACGGAATATCGAGGTCATTCTGGGTGGGCTGGCAGATGCCATCCGCTACCGGGATCCGCAGCGCATCGCCGAATTCCTCGCACCCGATCTGGTATGGGAGGGGGCCTCACCCGGTCTTCGCTGTGACGGGCGGGAACAGGCGATGGGACTGATCGGCAATCGCCTGCTGGCCGCGCCGCTGACGGTGCATGCCGTCGAGGCGATCGACGCCGGAGAGCACGTCATTGTGGGACTGCGCGGGCCAGGCTTCAACCTGATACCCGGCGACCGGACCACGGTGGGCCAGACCTACTTCGTGTTCACGTTCAGCGACGGCAAGGTCGTCCGCTGGCGTGATTTCCGCACTCGCGCTGAGGCCCTGGCCGCGGCCGGAACCAGCGTTCCGCACTGGCAGTAGGACAGGCCGGGCTATGGGCGAAGGCGCCCTGCGTAACGGCGCGCCTTCGCCCATGACCGGCCACCGCTGGAGATCATCGGACGCGAGAGAAAAGAGGCGATATGGCAACCCCGCAACCTCAGCAATCTGAATACCCGGTCCAGTTGTCCATTGATTACCCTGACCGCGAGCTCAACCGGATGACCACGGCGTTCCGCATCTTCACGATCATCCCCATCGCGATCGTGCTTGGTGCGGTCGCCGGTGGCACCTGGCGGTGGGGCTATCACAACGGCTCCGAGGGATTCATCGCCGGTACCGGCGGCCTGCTCTGGCTCGGCCCGTTGCTCATGATCCTCTTCCGGCAGAAGTACCCGCGCTGGTGGTTCGACTGGAACCTTGAGCTGCAGCGATTCGGCACCCGGGTGACTGCTTATCTAGCCCTGATGGACGACACCTACCCATCGACCGACGACCACCAGGCGGTGCGTCTGGACTACATCTACCCGGACGCGGCACGTGACCTGAACCGGTGGCTGCCCCTGGTGAAATGGCTGCTGGCCATTCCGCACTACATCGTGCTCTTCTTCCTCGAAATCGCCGCTGTGGTGATCGTGATCGTGACCTGGTTCACGATCCTGTTCACCGGCCGCTATCCCCGGGGCGCGTTCGACTTCGTGGAGGGAGTCATCCGCTGGCATCTCCGCGTCATCGCCTACGCGGGCACGCTCGTGACAGACCAGTACCCGCCTTTCCAGCTGAATCCTTAGGCGTTCACGACCACCTGGATCCTGAGCACCAAGTGGCTTGCCGGCTTGCACAAAACCGGTTCCCGGGTAGCGCGGCGAGACCGGTAGCCTCTTCCGGGTGGAAGAAGATCAGGTCAAGGACCGCGCGGCGCCGGAGCCCGGTGACGGGTCATCCGGCCCGCCGGGCCTGCCAGAACAGATGCAGGTGCGGCTGGCCAAGCGGGAGCGGTTGCTGGCAGCGGGTGTCGACCCCTACCCAGCTGGCTTCCCGCGGACCGCTACCGCCGCCGAGGTAAGGGAGCGCTACCCAGACCTCGCTCCCGATTCCGGCACCGGTGAGACGGTAGGCGTTGCCGGACGGGTGATGCTGTCCAGAATCGGCGGGAAGCTGTGCTTTGCAGCTATCCGCGATGGTTCGGGCGATATCCAGGTGATGATCTCAGCGGACCGGGTGGGTGAGGACGCGCTGGCCGCCTGGAAACGCGACGTGGACCTTGGTGATCACGTCGGGGTGGAAGGCGAGGTGATCTCGTCCCGGCGCGGGGAACTGTCGGTGCTGGCGGACAGGTTCGCCATCACAGCCAAGTGCCTGCGGCCCCTTCCCGAGAAGCACAAGGGGCTGTCGGACGTCGAGTCGCGGGTGCGGCAGCGTTATGTGGATCTGATTGTCAATCCGGGCACCCGGCGGATGGCGGAGATCAAGAGCGCCGTCACCCGGACGGTCCGCGAGGAACTGCACAGCCGCGGATTCCTCGAGGTAGAGACGCCGGTCCTGCAGCCGGTGCACGGCGGGGCGAACGCCCGGCCCTTCACCACCCACATCAACGCCTACGACATGGACATCTACCTGCGGATCGCGCTGGAACTCCACCTCAAGCGGCTGGTCGTCGGCGGCATCGAGAAGGTCTTCGAAATCGGGCGCAATTTCCGCAACGAGGGCGCGGATGCTACGCACAACCCCGAGTTCACCATGCTCGAGGCGTACGAGACGTACGGGGACTACAACACGATAGGCACCCTGACCAGGGAACTGATCCAGCGCGCGGCCATGGCCGCGCTCGGTACCACGGTCCTGCGGCGCGCCGATGGAAGCGAGTACGACATCGGCGGCGAGTGGCCCGCCAAGACAGTGCACGGCGCGCTGTCGGAGGCGCTGGGAGAGGAAGTGTCGCCCGACACCACCGAGGAGCACCTGCGCAAGCTGTGCTCGCAGGCGGGTGTGCCGGTCGAGCCCGGGTGGGACCGGGGCCACATCGTGCTGGAGATGTACGAACGGCTGCTGGAGCGGCAGACAATGATGCCGACCTTCTACCGGGACTTCCCGGTCGAGGTCTCACCGCTGACCCGCGCGCACCGCAAGGACCCCCGGCTGGCCGAACGCTGGGACCTGGTGGCCTTCGGCACCGAGATCGGGACTGGATACTCCGAGCTCACCGATCCCGTTGAGGAGCGGGCGCGGCTCACGGCGCAGTCGCTGCTGGCGGCTGGGGGCGACCCGGAGGCGATGCAGCTGGACGAGGACTTCCTGCGGGCGCTGGAGTACGGGATGCCACCCACCGGCGGGATGGGTGTGGGCATTGACCGGATCATGATCATGCTGACCGGCGAGACGGTCAGGGAGACGATTCTGTTCCCGATGGTCCGGCCGGACTGAAGTCCCCCGTCGACGGTTGAACCCTCCGGCCCTCCGGGGCGGGCCGGAGGGCCGGAGGGCTCGGCGAGCCACTAAGGGCTCAGCCGGGGCACGGACGGTCGTGGGCTCAGCCCACGATCCGCACCGCGCCCACGTAGACGTCCCACATGACTGGCTGCACCTGGACGGTCTCACCGAAGTCGGGCGCGTCCACCATCAGGCCGTTGCCGATGTAGAGGCCCACGTGACCGATGTCGGCGTAGAAGAAGACCAGGTCACCAGGCTGGAGGTCGGCGCGCGAGACGTGCACGCCCATGTTCCACTGGTCGCCGGTGAAGTGCGGCAGGCTGATACCGACCTGGGCGTAGGCCCACAGCACCAGGCCGGAGCAGTCGAACGCGTTGGGCCCGGCTGCCCCCCACACGTACGGGTCGCCGCGGCGGCTGAGCGCGTACTGGAGCGCCTGGGCGCCGATCGTGTTCGCGGTCGGGAGATTGATGGTGGGGTACTTGCCGGTCTGGCTGAAGACGGCCATGGCCTTGGCGAATACGGCGCTGTTGAGCAGATTGATCTTCTTCTGGGCCGCCTGCTGCTTGACAGCCATCTGGGCGGCCAGCCGGGCCGCCAGCATGCCCTGCTGCCGCGCGGTCTCCCTGGCCCGCTGCGCCGCCGCCACCGCGGCCGCCAGCTGGCCGATCTTGTCACCGTTCTCCCGCTGGAGCTGCTGCATGATCGCAGCACGGTCGATCACGGTCTGCGGGCTGCTGCTGGTCAGCATCTCCAGCGTGGTGTCCAGCCCGCCGTTCATGTAACTCTGGGCGGCGAGCTGGCCGACGCTGACCTGGCCGGCGCCGAGCCGGACGAGATCCTCTGCGTACGTGCGCTGGGCGACCTTGGCCTCGGTGCGGGCCTGTGTGAGCTGGATCCGGAGTCCGTTGTACTCCTCGTCGAGCGTGTTGATCTGGTCTGACAGTATGCGCGCACGCGCGAGCAGGCTCTGGAGGCTGGGCATCGGCCGGCTGGTGGCTGCGGCGCTGACGCCGAGCGGGAGAACCAGGCTGACCGCAGTGGCTGTGCCCACGAGCGTGGCTACCCGCCGCCAGGCACGGATAGACGTCGCGTTCGTGCGAACCCTTCGTGGACCACTTGATCTATGCCTGCGGGGAGGCAAGTGCTCCACGGACTCTCCTCTCCTTGGGCGCCTCGCTCGCCCAGGAGCTGGCGGGTCGTGCTTGGCGCAGGGCAGGTATGCCAGGACGGCTGCGCCGCACAATAACGGGGCAACAGGCAGCCGCAGGCCTGAACGACTGAATCTTTGCATACAGGACGGGACTACGCGGCCGTTTCCGAATGCCGGAGTGCGCCGGTCCGCTCCTGACGAAGAGGGTTAGCAGCCCTTGCTTTGCCTACGTCTGTGCAGGTCAGCACCTGCACAATGAAGGATGATCCGTGAGCGTGATCTGCGTGTGATGTGCATGGCTGATTTGCGCAACAACCCTTGAGCCAATCCGTGAGTGTGCGGTGACGGTACGTGGGGAGAATTGTCGCTGCGGCGGCGATGGGCGCAGGAGAGCAGCCCGGCACCGGTTCCTCCCGGGGGCAGCCGCGGGGCTCCGGTCGGCACTGCTGCCGACTGTCCGGGCGGTGCGGCCGCCGTCACGCTAGGGTGCGGGCGATGGAGTATGCGATCAGACATGCAAGAACTCGTGACGTGCGGGCGATCAGCGGCCTGGTGGACGAGAACGTCGAGTCCGGGCGGCTGCTTGCCAAGGCCACAGTCACGTTGTACGAGGACGTGCAGGAGTTCTGGGTGGCTGAACGTGCCGGCGACAGCAAGATCATCGGCTGCGGGGCGCTGCACGTCATGTGGGAGGACCTGGCGGAGATCCGGACGATCGCGGTCCGGGCCGATTGCCAGGGGCATGGCGTTGGTCATCGGCTGGTCGAGGCATTGCTGGGCAGTGCGCGTGAACTCGGCGTAAGCCGGGTGTTCGTGCTCACCTTCGCTGTGGATTTCTTCGCGCGGCACGGTTTCAAGGAGATTGACGGGGCACCGGTCTCGCACAAGGTCTATGAGGAGTTGCTCCGCTCCTATGACGAAGGGGTGGCGGAGTTCCTTGATCTCGACCGGGTGAAGCCGAACACCCTGGGCAACACGCGCATGCTGCTGCGGCTGTGACCGCCATCCGCGGATCACACCGGATATGTGTCCGGGGTGATGGCGTACCGTCGCCCAGAGGGTGTGATCCATACGAAGACGGGGGCTGAGCGTGATCCGCGTCTTGCGGGACAACGATATGCGCGCGAGCAGCCGGAACAAGGACGCCGGGTATGCCGGGGTCCTGCGGATGCTGCGCGAGCGGCAGACCGGCTATGTGGTGATTCCGGTGGTGGACCGGTTCTTCCGTAACCTGCGCGACCTGGAAGACGTGATCGACATCTGCCTGGAGACCGGGGCCGCGCTGGCCGCCGCGTCCGGGGAGGTCGACCTGTCCCGCGATCAGGGCCGGCTGCTGACGTCGGTGGCGAAGGCGGAGACCGAGCGCAAGGGCGCCCGCCACCGCGAAGCTAACGAGCAGGCCACCCGCGCCGACCAGCGCCGCACGGGCACGCCTCGCCCCTTCGGCTACCAGGAGGACCACGTCACCCGCCACCCGGACGAGGCGCAGGCGGTGGCGGATGCGTGCAAGGCCCTGCTGGGCGGCGGCACGCTCAGCGGCGTCATGAGGGAATGGGCGACAGCGGGCCTGGTGCCCCCGCAGTCGAAGGCTGGGCGGTGGACCCGGACCAGTATCCGCACCATCCTGCTTAACCCCGGGATCGCAGGGCTGTCGGTGTACCGGGGGGAGATCGTCGGGGTAGGCGAGTGGGAGCCACTGGTGGCGGAGGAGACCTGGCGGGCGGTCCGCGCGATCCTGGAAGACCCGCCCGCAAGCCCCCGCGCGGAGTGCGCACTCTGCTCGGCGGGCTCGCCTTGCGCCCGTACGGGAACGTGGTCACCGGCACGCCGTCGCATACGGGGCATCACATCTAACGGTGCGCCCCACCCGGCCGCGATACGGCCTACAAGGGGCATGTGGCGCGGCAGGCCGCCCTGGTAGAGGAGTTCATCGAGCGCACCGTGATCGCCCGCTTGTCGCGCCCCGACGCCGCGGACCTGATCACCGCGCCGGACAGCGGGGTGGATGTGACTGGGCTGCGGGAGGAGGCGGCAGCGATCCGCGCGGACCTGGAGGAGATGGCCGCCGGCCGCGCCTTGGGGCGGATCAGTCGCGCCCAGATGCTCGCCGCCACCGACCAGGGCAACGCCCGGCTGGCCGAGATCGCCGACGAACTGGCCGAAGCGGCCCGGGAGAGCGTCCTGGCTCCGCTGATCGCCGGCGATAGCGCCGCCGGGGCGTGGGAGTTGCTGGACCTGGCCCGTAAACGGGCCGTCATCAAGACGCTGACGACAATCACCCTGCACTCACCCGGCAGGGGCGCCCGGCGTGCGTTCGACCCGGCCACAGTCACGGTCACCTGGCCGCAGCAGAGCTAGCTGCCTGACGAAGCAGACGCAAGCATTTCCTTACGGGCATCGGGCCGCCGGGGTGCGCGTGCTGGGAACGTTACGACCCGCTTGTCCACGTATAGGAGGTAGTCGACCCGGCCATGACCCGGCGCCATCACCACCTCGCGCACCGCGACCCCCTGCCCCGCGAACAGGTTCAACGCCCCGCCGTCCTGCACCGCCCACCCGGCAGCCTGCCACTGCGTATCGAGCAGCCTGCAACTGCGCATCGATGAGCACGCGCGCCCGCGCCTCCGCGGGCAAGCGGGACTCATCGGTGGTCATGCCGGAAACCTGACGCAAGAGCACGCAAGCTGCCGACCCCCACAAGATCGCGTTCGCCACGCGCCGTGCCCTGACCAACCGTGAGGCTCCCCGGCGGGTCCGCCCAGTCTTCCACCGACCGCCGTCCGGGGTAGGTCGTTCCCATGCTGTGGCTGCCTGCCCCAGGGCACAGCGGACATGGATGCCTGGATCGTCATGCCACCCGGCCCGTTCCTGACCGCCTACCTGTTCGGCGCGGACCGTTGGGTGAGCACGGGAATCGCGGAGATTTTGCCGGGGTCGAGATGATCCCAGTACAGGCCGGTGGGTCTGCGCGGTGGGCCGCATGGGATTACCTGGCTGGGCGTGACGATGAGGTCGACGCTGAAGTCGTGTTCGGTTTCGGGCAGCGGCTCATCGACCACCTGGAGGTCGTGGATGGTGGTGACGATCACTGTCTCGGGGCGGAGCAGCCCGGCTTCGGCGAGCAACGCGACTTCGATGTCGGAGTAGCCGGCACCTTTGCCGAGTCGCACGCCTTGATGGTTGACGGCCACGCTGCCGGACACGACGAGGTCAACTGGCCGCATCTCGCTGAGAGCTACCTGGGGCGCGACACGTGCGGCGGTCTCCTTGGCCGCAGCCTCGCGGGGCAGGACGGGGAGGATCTCGGGGTCGAGCAGGTAGAAGGGCTTCTCGGCGGCGAGCTTAGGGACGGCCATGTACACGGTCTTGCCGTCGGCCAGTGCGCTTGCCCGGACCGGGAGCTGGGCCTTGTCCGGGTTGACCTTGATGACGCGGGCGGCTTTCCAGGCGGGCAGGGCGGCCAGCCGCTCGGCGGCCTGATCCGCTCCGACGAAGCTGGGGATGTGCCCGTGCGCCCCGGGCGGCCGAACCGCGCCGTGAGCGTCGAGCAGCGCCCAGACACGCTCGCGGATGGCGTGCTTGGCCTGGTCGGTGCCGTTACCGGTGGCGGTCACGACGGCTCCTCATACGGCGGTCATCAAGGTCAGCAGCCGGTCATAGGTATCCCGCACGGCGGGGAAGTCTTGCCAGGGGCGTAGCTCCCGAGCCGCGCCGAAGATGAGGGTGAGCCCGCCGCCGCCGCGGTTGACTTCGACGATATCGATGGCCTGCCCGAGGGCCGCTGCCGCCTCGTCAATCTTGGTTTGGCGGATGAACGCGAGCGCGAGATTACCGTAGACGATGGCCTGTGACTTCGACCGGCCCGCCGCTGCCGTGGCGGTGGTTTCCAGGACTGGCGCGGCCTTCCTGGCCTGGCCGAGGAAGAGGTAGCAGGAGCCGGTCAGGCGGCCGAGCTGGGACGGGGAGTACAGGTCGATCGCCGGGTCGTCGTCGCTGACCTGGCCGAGGTGGGTCTCAGCCTGGGCGATCTCCTGCTCGCAGGCGCGGGTGTCCGTGAGCATCGCGTGCGCCTCAGCGGTGTGCAGGACCGCCAGCCCGGTGAGCATATGGCTCACCGCGCCGGTAGTCTGCGCGGCCTGGCTGGCCAGGGCCAGCCCATCGTGGGGGTTCTTGTGACCGTAGAGGGCGACGAAGCTCTTGCGCAGTAATGCGCGCCCCTCCGCGACCCGGTCACCGGCCTGGCGGGCAGCGATGATCGCACGGCCGAGGCAGGTGATCGCCGTGGCGCAGTCGCGGCGCTGGGACGCGTCCCAGACGAGTTGGCCCATGAGCGTGGCGGCTTCGGCCTCCGCAAGATGCAGCGCCTGGCGGACCTGGCCGCCGCGGGCGTGCCCGGCGAGGAAGCTGACCTGCCCCAGGCACTGCCCGGCCTCGGGCAGTAGCGACGCTGAGGGCACCTGGTCATATCGGGCATCGAGCTGGGCGATCTGCCGACGAAGGCACGCCACGGTGACGAGATCGACGCTCGCTGGGTGAGCAGTGACACGCTCGAACCGTTCCGTCGCTTGCTCATCTAGCGCGTGCTCGTCATCCAGCAAATCGCCCAGATGAGCGACTGAGACCTGAAGCGCACGGGCGATCTTGGGACGCAGCCACGGCTGCGGCAGGGTCTCTCCGCTTTCCCAGCGGACGACTGTCGAGCGGTCCACGCCCAGCCGCTCGGCAAGCTGTTCCTGGCTGAGCCCGACCGCCTTGCGGCGCAGCGCGAGTTGCGTCCGCCTCCCCGCCATCGCTGGCCCTCCCGCATTCCGTTGCGGCATTCCTTATTTGCGCAGGCAGCGCGGCCCCGTGCGGCAACGATGCGTCGTTTCTGCGCCGCTTCTGCTCTGGCCCGGACCCTATCGGGCCGGTTGCATGCAGGTTACGGCCCACCACGGATCGCAAGCAATGGCCACAACACTGACAAGCCAGGAGCAACGGAGGTTGGTGAAATGCGGGAGCGGGAGCCGACCGCTGTCGGCCGCGCCACGGCCGCCCGGCTGGAATCCCCAGAGCAGGTGGTGCCCGCGCTGACGCTGGCCGCCGTGGCGACAGCGGTTCCCTGTGCCCGTCTCTTCACCACGCACTGCCTGCGCCGCCTGGGCATACGCGGGGATCTGGCGGACACCGCCGAGATCGTCGTATCCGAGTTGGTCACCAATGCCGTGAAGGCCACCGGGACCACGCAGCACCTTTCAGCCTTGGCCGTCTTGACCACACGGCTGAGCCTGATCAGCGTGAGCCTGCGGCTGACCAGCACCAGCCTGTTCATCGAGGTCTGGGACCGCGACCTCCGTCCGCCCCGGCTCGGCCAGCCAGCCGCAGACCAGGAAGGCGGGAGAGGGCTGCTGCTGGTCGCAGGGCTGAGCAAGCAGTGGGGCTACTGCCCCACGGACCAGGGCGGCAAGGTCGTGTGGTGCGAACTTGACCGGGCCGGGTCAACCGGCTGCCCACAAGGCAGCACCGGGTGAACACGCAGGAAGGCGAGGACATGCGCCAGCTACTCCAAGAACACCGGCCACTCACCGCCAGTGGGGCCGCTCCGAGTCTGCGGGCCGCGGTCGTGGGGCTGGGCCGGCAGGCGACCGACGACCACATCCCCGGCCTGCTCGCCTCAGACGGCGCCGTCATGGCCGCCGTCTGCGACGAGAACCCCGACCTGCTCCGGGAGAAGCGCGACCAGTACCGCGTCACTGGCTACACCGACTTCCGCGAGATGTTCGCCGCCGAGCAACTCGACCTCGTGGTAGTCACCGTCCCCCACCATGCCGGCCGCGCGGTCATCGAAGCCGCCGCCGAGCACGGCGTCCACGTGCTCAAGGAGAAACCGTTTGGGACCAGCCTGCCCGAGGCCAGGGACCTGGCCGCGCTGTGCACCGCGAGTGGCATCCAGCTCATGGTCACCCTGCAGCGGCGCTTCAACCCGATCTACACCAGCTTTCTGCAGCTTGCTGACCAGATTGGCACACCGTTCGTGGTAGACGCCCAGTACACGCTGCACGTCGAAGACCCGGGCGCAGGCTGGCGGGGCCGGGCTATGAGCGCGGGCGGTGGCTGCATCATCGACATGGGCTACCACCTCATCGACATGATCCTCTGGTACTTCGGGCTGCCCGACCGCGTCCTCGCCGACCTGTCCACCACCGCCCGGCCCGACGTGAGTTACGACGCCGAGGACACCGCACTGATCCACTTCGGCTACGACAGCGGCCTGTACGGCTCACTGCTGCTATCACGGTTCATCGGCCCCAAGACCGAGCACATCCGCCTGGTCGGCAGCAAGGGCATCGTCCACCTCGAACGCGGCAGAATCCGCCGGCTGACCAACGATGGGGAAGTGATCGAGTCGCTGGCCCGTGAACAGTCCTGGCCCTCCGCCGCCACATGCCAGATCGACCACTTCTGCCGTGTCATCGCCGGACTGCGGCCCAACACCAGCGGCCCCGAGCAGAACCTCGCACACATGAGCTTCATCGCCGCCTGCTACGAATCCGCCCGCCAGCGCGCCTACATCAGCCCCCGGGAACTGTCATGACCTCACCACTCGCGCTCCTCGGCGGCACACCCGCCGTTACCGCGCCCGCGCCGCACTTCACCTGGCCGCATCTGACCAGCGACACCGCCGACGCGGTGCTGGCGCAACTGCAAGCGGGCATCTCGATCTATGACAGGTCAGGGGTCATCGCGGAACTTGAAGACGCGCTGTGCGACTACCACGGCGTCAAGCATGCGGTCCTCACCAGCTCCGGTACCGCCGCGCTGCATTCGGTGTACGCCGCCTGCGGCATCGGCCCTGGTGACGAGGTCATCGTCCCCGCCTACACCTTCTACGCCACCGCGACACCCCTGCTGCACCTCGGCGCCATCCCCGTGCTAGCCGACTGCAACGACACCGGCAACCTCGACCCCGCCAACGTCAAGCAGCGCATCACACCCAGGACGGTTGCCGTGATGGTCACCCACATGTGGGGCACCCCGGCCGACATGGACGCCCTCACCGCGATTACGGCCGATCACGACCTCCTCCTACTCGAAGACGCCTCACACGCTGCCGGGGCAAGAATCACCGGGCGCAAAGCCGGGACTTTCGGGGACGCGGCGGCCTTTAGCCTCAACGGCCCCAAGCCCCTGTCCGCCGGCGAAGGAGGGTTCGTGCTCACCGACGATGATGAAATCTTCTACCGGGTGCTGCTGCACGGCCACTACAACAAGCGCTGCCGCACCGAGATCCCGCCCAGCCACGACCTCTACCCCTACGCCGTCACCGGCATGGGCCTGAAGTTCCGCATCCACCCCCTCGCCGCCATCATCGCGCTCAGCCAGATCGCCAACCTCGATGACAACCTCCACGGCAGGCAAGCGATCGCCACCCGGATGCGCGAAACCCTGCGGGGCCTTCCCGGCATCACCGTCCTCGACGTGCCCGACGGAGTCACGCCTTCCTGGTACGGGATGGTCCTCCGCTACCAGCCAGACGACCTCGGCGGGCTGCCCATCGAACGGTTCTACGGCGCGCTCAAAGCCGAAGGATGCCTGGAGGTCGACCGTCCCGGGTCGACCTGCCCGCTCAACCTGCATCCACTGTTCCAGGCTCCCGCGCCTTTGCTCCCGCACCGCGCCGACCTGCCCACTTACGCGCCCGGCCAGTTTCCCAGGGCAGAAGCCTTCCACCGCAACGCCCTGAAGCTGCCCGTCTGGCACCGGGAAGAAGACATCCCGCTGGCCGACGCCTACACCCACGCGTTCACCAAAGTCACCGACCACTACCGTGACCTGACAGGATGACAGCCATGATCGACCCAGGACTGCTCACCCAGCTTGCCGACGAAGCCCGCCGAGAGGGAGTACGGAAGCTCGTCGTCGGCGCCGTGATCGCCATCGGAACCGACGTACTCCTCCTCAAACGCCCCCAGGATGACTTCATGGGAGGCATCTACGAACTCCCCAGCGGCAACGTCGAGCCAGGGGAGACGCTCGACGTTGCGCTTCGCCGTGAAGTCCACGAGGAAACCGGCCTCGAAATGGGCGCGATCACGGGCTACCTCGGCAGGTTCGACTACGCCTCCGCCAGCGGAAAGAAGAGTCGGCAGTTCAACTTCATCATCGAAGTCACCGCCACCGGACCCGTGCGGCTCCAGGAACACGACACCTACCTCTGGGCCGCGCCGGACGCGGACCCACCAGTCACCGATGCGGTCAAGAACCTGCTCGCGAACTACGCCCAGGTCATCGCAGGGTAACGGTCAATACCTGTGTAGTTATCGCTTGCATGTTGGGCCGAGGTTGCAGGAGCAGGTCAGCCCGCCCTTGTCGAAGGCGATCGAGTGATCAAGATCTGTGTGCCAGGCAGGCTGCCTGCATCCGGGGCGCCGGCACGTCTGGTCCCGGGCCTCGATGAGTCCGCGCTGGCCGAGGGGGGTATCCAGCCTCAGACTCCGCGTGCGAGCAGGCACCGGGGGCGGCCAGGGTGGTCGACGGGGGAGCTTGGCAGGCGGGCACAGACCTTCGCGGCGGTGGCCAGCGCTGCCGCCAGTTGCGCAGCCAGCCAGCCATTGGCCAGCCCGCCAAGGACGTGGCTCGGCTGCCCTGCCCCCGGCTCGAGAAGCTCCACGGGCACGATGAGGGTTACCCGGTTGATCAACTCGCGGCTGGCTCGGCGGCTGGAGACGTCAGGACCCTCGAGCCCAGGTCCGGCCGGTTCAGGTCCGGCCCTGGACCTGCGTTGTCTGCGCATACGGGCCACGCGAGTGTTGCCACCGGCGGCACCTCCTGGCCGGGCGATCGGTTATGGGAACACGGTGGCGAGCACCTCTGACATCCTGCTGACTAGGCGAAAGAGATTTTGTTTCGCTTGCTCACCCTCGCTCCCTGGGACCAGCGGCCAGCCCGGCACCATCAGATCCGAGCCACCGAACGCAGCTCGGGGCAGACCCGCCAAGCCCACTCGGGGCACCGCCGATGCGGCTCTCACAAGAGGCGGAGCTGGCGGTCAGCGGGCCGGCGGCGCGCCGGCTGGGCCGGGCGGGACAGCAACGCCGGGGAGATCGCGGCCAGGAAGGGTGATGGCCCCGCTGCCAGCACTGTGCCGTGCCTGCGCCGCTTCGCCGCGCAGGTGAGGTACAGATGGGTGCGCGCCCGGGTCATGCCGACAAACAGCAGGCGGCGCTCCTCGGCCAGGTCTGGCCCGGTGGGCAGGTCCGGGCTGGTGGGCAGGTCCGGGCTGGTGGCCAGGTCTGGCCCGGTGACCGGGTCTGTTCCCGCGGACGAGGGTGTCCTGGTAGCCGCCGCCGGGCGGGCGCCTGGCCACCACAGCGGCAGCAGGCCTCGTTCGCACCCTGCCAGGAACACCACGCTGTACTCCAGCCCCTTGGCGGCATGCAGCGTCAGCAGGGTGATCGCGTCGGCGCGCGGGTCCAGGGCGTCGGTTTCGGCGCCGAGCGCGATCGCGGTAAGAAAGGACCCAAGGTCGTCGCCGCACCTGCGGGCAAGTGGAGCCAGCACTTCACCCGCCGCGAGCAGATCCACCGCGGCCGCACCGTCCAGCGCTCGATCGGCGAGCCTGCGCACCGCAGAGGCCAGCCGGTTGGCGACCTGCCCGGCGCCTGCGGCGCCCGCGAGCCAGCCGCCTGGGGCCCCCGGCAGCCCGGTGCCTGGGACGCCCGCAGAGCCGCTCTGCTGCCCCTGGAAAGCCGTCCCGCGCCCCTGGAAAGCCGTCCCGCGCCCTCCAGCCGGGTCGGCCAGGCCCATCTCCCGTACGATCTGCGGCACGGCAGTCCGGCGCTGCAGCAGGTCGTGTGAGCGCTTCTGGAACGGCAAACCGGCCCGGGTGAGTGCCTGGCCGAGCGGGCCTGCCTGGGCGTCGGTGCGGTACAGAACCGCGATGTCGGCGAGGGCCAGCCCGCTGGTCGCGTGCCCGTCCGCCCGTCCGCTGTCAATGGAATGGAACGACGACCCGCCCAGCAACCGGTCGATAGCCGCGGCGATCCAGCCTGCTTCAGCCTGTTCGTCGGCGGCCTCGTGCAAGGTGATGGCAGGGCCCTCGGGCATCACTGCCCGCAGCATCCGGCCTGGCACCAGCGTGGCTGGGCTAACTGCCTGGAGCGCGCCGGTGACGATCGCCGGGGCCGACCGGTAGTTCCGCGTCAAAGAGCGGGTCGTGGCCCCCGGGTAGTCCTCCGCGAAGCGCAGGAAGAAGCGCACGTCCGCGCCGCGGAAACCGTAGATGGCCTGGTCGGGGTCCCCGATCGCGGTCAGCCCCGCGCCGTCCCCGCTGAGCAGGCGCAGCAGGTTGTACTGGCTGGCGTCGATGTCCTGGTACTCATCGACACTGATCACTGCCCAGCGTTCGCGCAATGCCGCCGCCAGGACGGGGTCGTTCCGCAGCATTGCGGCTGGCTCCGCCACCAGTCCGTCGAAGTCGATGAGGTCGCGGGCGGCAAGGGCGCAGGTGAGTTCCGCCCGGCGCTGCGGGTCGGCGTCCGCGTCGGCGATCAGCCGCGCTGCGCCGCGTTCCGAGCCAGCGATCTCCGCCGCGACCGCGAGCCGGGCCGGTTCGTCGGCCACCGTGAACCCGGCCGTCAGCCCGGCCCGGGCAGCGTGCTCGCGCAGGATCATCAGGCCGAGCCCGTGGAAAGTGGTCACCGTGATCTGGCCTGCCTGCTGCGGGATCAGCGCGGCCAGCCGTTCGCGCATCTCCTGGGCAGCCCGCCGGGTGAAGGTGAGGGCGAGGCAGGTCTGCGCCGTGACGCCTCGTTCGGCGATCTGGGCGGCTATCCGGTGGGTGAGGGTCCTGGTCTTGCCGGTGCCCGGCCCCGCGATAATCATCAACGGGCCCGGCGCTTCAGCCGCCGCGCGCTGATCGGGATCGAGACCGTCGAGCAGCGACCCGGTGATCCCATTTCCTTCTGGCCAAACGCCCGGTGGTGCCGGCTCCCCAGCGCTCTGCTGGTCCCCGTGGGGGCTGATCCGGCCAGGCTCCTGGCCGGCTGGCCGGGTGCCGTCCAGTGCGGTGGCTGCGAGAGCAGCAGGCTCGGCGGCCGCGGCCAGGCCGGGCAGGTCGAACAGTGCTCCGTGGCTGACCAGTTCCTCGGGACGCAGCAAGCGGATGACGCCGTACTCGCCGTCGTAGCCTGCCTCCTTGATCACTTCTCCCCGGCGCAACCGGGTGACCGCTTCGGCGAGCAGGCCGCCCCCGGCCCGGCTGATGTCGGCCAGGTCTGCTTCGCACAGGATTCGCAACTCCGGGCCGAGGGCGGCGACAAGCCGGTCCACCTCAGCTGTGACCTTCTTGGTCTTGGGGCCGCTGCCGGAGATTTCACCGACAATCTCCGGCAGGGATACCAGGCTGGAATATTCTGCGGCTCCCGGCGGGCGGTGGCCTGCCGGGCGGTCAGCGAGTTCGGTCACCCGGTGCAGCACGCCGATGGTGAGTGGTTTTCCGCAGCCAGGACATGTCCCAGCGTGACTATTGGTCTGACCGGGTTCGAACCGGACCCCGCATTTGCGGTGCCCATCCAGGTGGTATCGGCCACCCTCCGGATGGAAGTTGATGGTCCCGGTGAGTCCGTCGCCGGTGCGCAACGCATCAGCCATAGCGAAGTAGTCCACAGGCGTACTGAATGTGGTAGCTTCCCGGCCGATCATCGGTGGCGAATGGGCATCGGAGTTGCTGACCAGGCGGTAGCCGTCGAGTGCCGAGCACATCCAGTTCATCGGCGGATCGGAGGACAGCCCGGTCTCCACCGCGTACACATGCCCGGCGAGATCTTGGTAACAGTCGGCAACCGCGTCGAACCCCGATTTGGATCCCAGAACGGCGAACCATGGTGTCCAGATATGCGCGGGGACGAGGTAGCACCCCGGGCCCGCGTTCAGCGTGATCTCCAGCAGGTGACGCGAGTCGAGGCCGAGGATCGGGCGGCCGTCGGACGCCAGGTTCCCGATCTTGGCTAGAGCGGTGGAGATCTGCCCCGCTGCCTCGAAGGTGGGGGCGTACAGCAGGTGGTGGACCTTCCTGGTGACCCCGTCCCGCTTATAGATGGTGGAGATCTCGGCTGAGAGCAGGAACCGCACCTGGGTGTCGAAGCTGGGCGGCGAGGTCAGCCGGAGCTGGGCGTCGAGGTCGGGGCGAAGGCGCAGCAGTCGAGGTCCGGCGGGGTGCAGGGGGCCGGCGGAATCAACCGGGTTCCCGCCGGGGGGCTCGCCCCGGAGAGCGCGACGGCGACCGCCATCGCGCTAGCCCACGTAATCGCGAACATGCGTCTCCAGCCTCCGTAGCAGATCGTCCACGCGCCCGGCGTCGACCTTCATCTGCGCGAAACCGCCCTTGCCACCGCCGCTCCCGCCGAGCTCCTTTGCGATCGCCACGACACCGCTCGCCAGATCGAGCGCGGCGTCGCGCGAATGGCCGACTTCATCCGCAAGGGGACGAAGTGAGCGAAATCTGGCGGCCGAGCGTCACCGTGGCGGCGGTGATCGAGCGCGAAGGGCGCTTCCTGCTCGTCGAGGAACTGGCGCACGGACAGCTCGTGCTCAACCAGCCGGCGGGGCATCTCGATCCGGGCGAGTCGCTCGTCGCGGCCTGCGCGCGCGAGACGCTCGAGGAGACCGCGCATCGCTTCGCGCCGGGGGCGCTGATCGGAATCTATCGCTGGTACTTGGCGCCCGAGGACGTCACCTTTCTGCGCTTCGCGTTTTGCGGGCGCCTCGAGGGCGTGGAGGAGGGG
>OFHK01000058.1_pt1 | contig 34483 bp, 32 predicted proteins | sample 1521951 | NCBI WGS metagenome assembly OFHK01 (sample SAMEA2468436, study PRJEB22500) | soil metagenome | biome: Glassland; feature: Farmland; material: Clay | place: Australia | collected 2013-01-31 | depth 0.55 m
CCTCCAGCGCCGCGCGCACGCTTTCGCCGGCCAGCTCCAGCCGGTTCAGCGCCGCCACCGCCGCGACCACGTGCGTGGAGTCGGTGCGCTGCTTGCCGCCGGCCTTGATCAGGCCCCCGGCCGCCAGCCGCGCCAGCAGCGCGTCCAGTGCCACCTGCTCCAGCCCGCCCTCGGCGACCCGGGCCCGGAACTCCGGCAGCACCGTGTGGCCGAACCCCGGATCGTCAAGGCCCAGCCCCAGCAGATACTGCCAGTCGATCCGGGTCCGCACCGCCTCGGCCGCCGGCCGGCCGGTCAGGTTCTCCGCCCGCTGCAGCACCGTCACCAGCGCCAGCCGCGACGGGGACCAGCCAGGACGGCCCCGGGTGCCGAACGCGGCCGCGAACTGCGCATCGCCCATCCACTCGCCCAGCCGGTCGCGGATCTGCACCGCCAGCGGCCGCGGCCGCTTACCCGTGTACTTCGCCGCGATCGCGGCCGTGATCAGCGGATCCGGCTCTGGCCAGGAGACAGGCTGCACGCACACGACATACCCGATTCTGCGGCCGGGGCGAGGGGAAGAAACGGCCGCAGGCCCAGATCATGGCCCGCCAGACGGCCGCACACGAGAACATCAGCCGACGTGTCGCGAATAAACCACCAGGATCAGGCGTGGCCGGCACGTCTGGGTACCTAGCCCATCACCTGCCAGTTCACCGGGTCGCAGCGGGAGACCCCCCGACGTCTGAGGCGCGACGGGCACACTGCGCCGGCGTGGTCTATGTCGCGGGCGTGGCCGTCGTCCCCGGTGAACACCCGCCGGATAAATCGGGCGGCGGTGGGTAGCTGGTGGCCGTGGCTAGAGCGAGAACTGTAGCCGGGTATGCCATCCCCGGCATCGTCGTGTTCTTCTTCTGGGTGGTCGTCGCAATCCTGGCCATCATCTTGCTGGCGTTCATCGTGCACTGGGCAGGCGGCGGAGTACTCAACCTCAGGCTCGGGCACTTCGTCCTGAACGTCGGCTTCACCTGATCGGGCCCGGCCGCCGCCGCCCATCACGCTGGTGACGGGCGGCCTCCTCCGCCCAGGAGTGGGCCGCACCGTACTCTCTTGCGGCTGACAAGGGTCTGCCGATGACGGCCGCTTGTGTCCTGCCGCTGTGCTGCCGTCTGGGTTGTGGCGGTACGGAAGAAGCGCTCGATCTCGATGCCTCCCGATCTTGACGCTGAGATCGCGCGGGCTGCTGTGCAGGCGGGGGTGAGCTACAGCGCGTGGCTGGCGGAGACGGCACGCAGGGAATTCACGGTCCGGGCGGGGCTGGCTGGTGTCAGCGGGTTCGGGCAAGAGCATGGGGGGTTCACCGCTGGCGAACTTGCTGAGGCGGAGGAGTGGGTGGCTGCGACGGTGGCGCGGGCCCGGCGGAGTGGGGCAGGCAAGCTCCGGAGCGCGTGATGGGCGTCACGTATGACACGGGTGCGCTGATTGCGGCCGGCCGGGGGGAGCGCCGCATGTGGGCCCGGCATCGCTCGCTGCTGGCACGGCGGGAAGTTCCCACTGTGCCCGCGCCGGTGGTGGCGCGGTCCTGGCGTGGCGGGGGCCAGGCCCAGCTGGCCCGGCTGCTGGCCGGATGTGACGTCGAGGCGCTCGATGATGGCCAGGCCCGCGCGGTGGGCTCGCTCGCCGCCCGCGCCGCGGCCAGCGACATCGTGGACGTGTGCATAGCTGGAGGGGCCATCCGCCGCCACGACCTGGTCGTGAGTTCCGGCGCAGACGGCATCCAGGCGATCGCCGCTGCCGCAGGCCGCCACCTGGAGATCGGCCACCCTGACCTGGCCACGCCCACTCTGCGGTCTGCACCGCATACAGCGCGCCATCTCAGCAGGAAGCAGCGCCTGGCTGCCGGGGTCCGGGGTGGGCGTGCGCCCCGGCCAGCCACCGACGCTGATCGCCCGCTGGCTGCTCACACTGGGCCGGTCCCAAGGCCGGCTCCGGGCTACTTCGATCACCGGCATCGCCCTGAGTGACGGGGACGGACCGTGAGAACGCACCCCGACCCGCCGTTCTGGCGTCGGATACGGTCCGGGTTCGGCTGGGTCCGCTTGATGCCGATCTGGGTGATCTGGGCGGCGTGGTGCGGGCCGCGCGGGGTCGTTACCGTGCGGTCATGGTCTGGACGGTCTCCGAGCTCCGGCAGCACCTCGACGCAAGCGGAGTGGCAGTCCCGCTGCTGCAGGAAGCCGGCGCGACGTTCGCCGGGGTGCCGGTGTACGCATGCGAGGTTGGCGGCACTGACGGTTTCCGGATCTGGTACGGCCTGCGTGAACTGCATGCGCAAAGCGGCTGGTGGCCGGTTCTGACGGGCGCCGGGGCACGGCTGGCCGCGTCCGGCGGTGCCGGGCCGCGGCTCATCGGCGGGCCGCTGGAGCGTGGCCGGCGGCTCGACGCCGAGGGTCTTCTCGCCGCTCGCCTCGCCCCGCAGCGCCACGAGGAAGGAACGCCAGAGGCGCGGGACCACTTCAGCCGCCTTAGTGAACGCTCTTGCTGCCAATCTGGCCGGAACGATGAACCTCGACTCGGTGGGCGGCCTGCACCATGGCTAGCCGGGATGAGCTGAGCGCAGAGAACGCCCACGCCCGTGAAAGCGGCACCGCAGCGAACGACGGCCCGCCAGCCGGGACTTCATCACGATCGGTGATGATCGTCATAGGCAAGCGGCCGCGCGGTATGCGCGGTCTGGCGATCGGCCGGCGAAGTCATCCGTCAGATACTTCGTGGACGTCTATGCACGGCGCGGTGACCAATGCCTGTATGCCGAGGTCAGTGGCGGACGACGGCCATCGGCCTGGATGTCGACGCGCTATACGGCCAGTTGTTCCGTCGCATGGCCGATCCCGGTCCCGGCACTCGCTATGCGGTCGTAGGCGTGCACTGGCTCAGGGCCGGGATTTCCTATGGACTGGTCGCCTGCTGGTGCGCCCGCGTCTCGGCGCCGGCATACCGGTTCTTGCAAAGATTACCAATGAGCCAACAGTGCGGTTCGCTTTTAATCACGGTGCGCTTATCCCCACGGAGGCTGTCTCGTCATTGGGGCCGGATGACCTGGTGGATGACTGGGAACAAATCAAGAAACGGTGCGCCGTGACCTCGCCACCAGGGACTTATGGAGCGGCAGCCAGGTCGGGACGTCACCACCGCCCTGGCTGCCGGGCTGGGCTGTCGGAATGTGAAGGTCGCCGAGGTGTGGCCGGAGTACAGGCTGCAGCCATGGCGGGCGGAGAGCTTTAAGTTCTCCGCCGACCCCCAGTTGCGGCCAAGGTCTGCGGCGAATTACTCGCGCACCGCCGCCCTGGTAAAAGAATCACGTTCACGCGACATTGGGCAGGTGGGCGACCAGCATCTGTATGTTATTGACGGCTTCTGCCAGTGCAGATACACCAGCAACCCCCGCCGCGATCCCCCTTAGCAAGCCCCGGATGATCGGCCATCGTGGAGACGGTTTCGTAAGTTCAGCCCTTGCAGCTGCCACCGAATCACGTATGTCCTCAGCATCTGCAACGCAACTTTCGTGGTTTGCGAGCAATCGGATGAACTCGTCGAGCAGTGCCGCCGCATCACGTCCCACCGCTGACTGGTTAACCGAAGCGGATGATCCGTGGCCAATGACGATACCCGTTCCCTGGACATCGCCGACATGGATAGGCGAGGCTGACGCCGGTTGCCTGTCCTCATGGCGCTTCATTTCTCTCCCTTTGGGGAACCATTGATTTTGGACGAGGAGTTGTTACCGATGGCTACTCCGGTGCCGTTATTTATGTCACCCACCTTGATGCTGTTGTCAAAAATGATCTTCACCTGGTCATTGAACTGACCAAGATCCACATTATGATCACTGAGGAAGATTTCTATCGCCCGGGTAAGCGTCTGCTGAGCCAAGAGCATGTACATGATCTCATCTTGCGCTAGGAAGTAGTGCCGCCGTCGCGTGCCGCATGCGTCCTCGCGGATGCTTCGCCGCGCACCGTAGTCGAAGACATAGCCCCTTTCGATCGCATGAGACTGCCCTCCTTGATAGCGCCGGGCGAGATATGGCTGGCGCCAGGTTTTCCACGCCTTGTGCGGGGACTGGATCAAGGCGGGGAATGTTTCACGCAAGCCGAGCCGCATTGAGGTTCTAAGTTGCCGGTACGTAGACAACTCGTAGAAGTGATCTATCAACAGGAATTCGCCCCGGAGCGGGGGAAGCACCTGGAAGGTCCAGTCGATGTAGAGCGAGTCACCGGTGTGGACGGCACGGATGAACAGTGTTACCACAAGCTGACCTTGCCAGCCCGGCATCTCCACACACACATAAGTGCGGGCTTCGGGAGTCGGATGCAAAGTGGCCGCTGTGAGCAAGTCTTCATCAATTGTGGCAGGCGGCGGTCGCAGGGGATCAGGTAGCAGCTGATCATCATTGTGGACGTGCAGGCCATTGACAAAAAGCCGTTCATGAACTCTGATGTTCGCCAGCCTCCTGGCAAGGCCAGCCTCTTGGTCGAATGCCCGGATGATAGCTCTATGCAGGTCCTGGCTCGTGAATTGGTCTGGATCCATAGGCGTGCCGTCTTCAGCCTCTTTGCCTCGGCTGACGTCAAGCAGGATCCGCTGGTAGCGCAGCCTTTCACCACTGCCGATGAATGCAGAATGCCCGCTGAAGACAACAAGGTTGCCATCTCGGCGTTTTGCCACCTCGCCAAGCCGCGCACGATCGCTTTCCCTGTGCGGGGAGGGAGCTACATCTGGATCGAACCGGTCCCTTAGCATCCTTTGCGTTACTACGTTATGAATACGTTCCCAGCGTTCCCATGAGACTGTCTGCCAAGCGCTGATGTACAACATCGGCAACAGAATTAGTCCTTGCGGCCAAAGGAACAGCAGTGCTGGCGCGGGGAGGATCATGACAAAGATCACGGCCAAGATATAGTCTCGTAATGCACGTGTTCGCAACGCCTTCAGCGCCCACTTGGCAACTACAGGAACATCGACTCCAAAGGTCGGGGCGAGCGCTCGGAAGGGTTCGTTCATTACCTTGGCAACGACCTTTTCCGCATATTCAATGCTAATTTGGGTAGCTGCTGAAAGATAACGGGTTGCTTCGCGGTCAGTGTTTCTCCGCCGAGTCTCAGCCGGTGTGTCTCCAGATAGAAGTTCCGTAGGCACGTCGTAGCCGTTGATAGGATGTTCATGTGGTCCAGAAAATTCTTGGGTATTCTTCATGATGCCCGTCCCCCCCGGGACATGAGCGGCATGCTCAGTCCCCTCCCCATTTAACATGTGACGAACGGCCCGGCAAGGGGTCAGGAGCTACTTTCTTGCCACGATCAGGCTCATATGATGGTCGCGGGTGTGGCCTGGGCGGCCTGATAAGGCCAGATGTGCTTAGTGGTTCTCGTGTGGCTTCTCAGCGGCGGAGAATTCAGGTTCCAGCGTTTGGGCAGTGTCCCAGGAAGCCATCACACGTCGGCGGGTAGGTGACGCCAGCCGACACCTGGGAGTGAATAGCGGTTCCGCGGTTGCTGGGCAGTGACTCGCCGTCGAAGAGTAGGCGCAGCCGCCCGCAGGGTATGTCGTCGCGGATGTGGATGTCGATGACGTAGGTGCCGTCGGGCTGCTGGTAGGTGAAGACGGCGAGGGTGGTGGCGCCGATGTAGACGACGGGCCGTCCGTCGGCGTGCTCCATCAGTTCGGTGGTGATGGTGGTGAACGCGGGTGCCATGACGACCTCCGCGCCTGGGCTTCGAGGTCGTGGGCGGTGCCGGCGTCGTCGAGGGTCTGGGCGACGCTGGTGACTGCTTGCATGACGCCGCCGACGGTGAGCTGGCCGCCGCGGATGAAGTGGGCCAGGATCGCATCCGCCAGCTCGTCGCTGAACTTGGCGGTCCTAGCCACCTGGCGCACCGTCTCCTCCGGGTGGCGGACCGGCGCCCCGGCCTTGCGCTCGATCTCGGCCACCTTCGCGTGCAGGTAGCCGGGTGACAGGAACGTGGCGACGGCGTCGCGGGCGCGGGCGGTGATCAGCGCCAGTTCTTTTTCCTGGGTGTCGGCGGTGTAGCGGACGACACCCTCGTCGTGGCGTGAGCCCAGGTGCACAGCCCTGGCCGCGTCGGCGGTGATCTGCAGCCCGTCGCCGCAGATCTCCGCGACGATCCGCGGGGTGATCGACGAGGCGCCCTCGCCGACCTCGCTGTTGCTGATCACGAACCCGGTGAACAGCACCGGCTCGGCACCCGGCTGATACCCCCGGCCCTCACGCGCCGCTGCCTGCCGCGCCTGCTCCGGGGTCCAGTTCCGGCCTGGGATGTAGATTTCACCGCCAAACGGTGACCGGTACCCAGCCAGCAGTGCCGGGGCATAAGCCCGGATCTGCGGGGCAACGACCCGCGCGTACAGCCGCCGTTCGGTGACGGTGAGGATCACCCCGGGGAATGGAATCCTGTCCGCGATTGATAGGCAAGCTACGCTGAGCTACAGTCGCCGCATTCCTGCTGATGATGAAGTTTCTGGGTTGGGCGGTGGGTGACGTGCTGGCGGCCTTCGTTCATCCGGATGGCTCCGTCGAGGAGCTTAATCCGCCGGGGGCCGCTGCTTTCCTCGCGGTAAACCACGCCCTGGTGGACTACGCCCTGGTTCACGCCGAGTCGCCAACCCCTCTGGCACGCTTCTGCTGGCGGACGCCTGCCGGTCAGTGGCTCCAGGTCTGCCTGGACCGCGCACTGCCGGAACCGCACGCGGCCGCGGTGCTGGTGACGCTCGCGCCAGGGGCGCTGCCCGGCTGCCTGACGCCTCGCGAACTCGATGTGCTCACCCTGCTGGCGTGCGGCTTGAGCAACCAGGAGATCGCGGCGAGGCTGCACGCGAGCAGCCGGACCGTGTCCACGCACGTGGAGCATATCCTCGGCAAGCTCGGCCAGGCGAGCCGGGCGGGGGCTGCCGGGGTGGCGGTGGACCGCGGCTATCTCCGCTTGCCGGTACCCGGGAATGGCACCGTGCCGCGCGGCATCACCGTCGGGTGGCTGCACGCCCGCGCCGAGACCGCAGCCACGGGCACGGGCACGGGCACGGGCACGGGCGCCCCAGGCCCCTGCGGCCCAGCGGCCGCGACCCGGCCGGCTCCGCGCACCTGGACCCGGCGTCCGCTGCTGGTCGGCTCGGCGTTCCCGCTGCATGGCCCGGCCCGGTACGACGGCCGGGAGATGGTCAACGGCTCTGGGCTGGCGATGGCGGAGATCAATGCCAGCGGAGGGATCGGCGGCCGGCGCGTTGAGCAGTTCGTGGTGGACGTTGACATCTTCTCGGCCGAGGGCGCGACTGCAGCGTTTCAGCGCCTCATCAGCGCAGAGGTTGACGCCATCACGTCGAGTTACCTGTTCGCGGGCATGGACACCGCACGGACGCTGGCCGCCGGGTACGGGGCTCCCTATGTCCATGCCATGACCTCCGAACTGCAGGCCCAGATAGTCCGCGACAACCACGCCGAGCACGCCGGGATCTTCCAGGTGTGCCCGACCGAGCTCTACTACGGCCCGGGATTCATCAGGTTCCTGAACGAGCTGGGGGAGGGCGGCTGGCGGCCGCCGAACCGGCGACTGGCTTTCGTGGAGACCCCGCTGCCAGCCGGCCAGATGGTGAACCAGCTGGCGGTCGGACTGGCCGAACGGACCGGGTGGCAGATCGCGACCGTGGAGACGATCCCGGCGCTGGGGGCCGACTGGCCAGCCGTGGTGAGGCGGCTGGAGCAGCTCGATCCCGCAGCCATCATGATCTCGCAGTTCCTGGCCAGCGAACTCGCCAGTTTCCAGCGGCTGGTCGCCCAGCGCCTGCCGGGAACGCTCGTCTATGCGATCTACGCGCCGTCAGTGCCGGAGTTTCTGGAGTTCGCCGGCCCGGCCGGTGAAGGGCTGGTCTGGGCCACGGTCACCGGTACCTACAGCGACGTGCTCGGCCGGCGCTTTGGTGCGGCCTACGCTCAGACGTTCGGCCGGCCACCGGGTAAGTCCCATGCCGGCATCGCCTACGACGAGATCCATCTGCTGGCGCAGGCGTGGATGGCGGTCCCGAACCCGTCAGATTCCGGCGCGGTGGCCAGGCAACTGCGGCAGTTGCGGCACCGCGGGGTCAATGGCTCGTACTACCTGGACAACGCCGCACAGTCGGGTCTGGGTTTCCCCGACGTCACCCGCGATCCGTCCCTCGGCCAGGCTCACCTGGTGTTCCAGGTGCAGGACGGGGTTCACCGGATCATCAGCCCGCAGCCGTACGCGGAAAGCCCGTTCCGCCCGCCGCCGTGGACAGGCGGATATGTCCTGCCCGCCGGCCGGATGACTCCCGCGGCAGCCTGGGCGCGTTCCCGTTCGCGGCGTTAAAGGCCGCTGGTCACGACCTGGCCAGCCTTCATGATGAGCACCATGTTCTCCCTGGCCAGACCGGATATGCCGGCCAGCGGATCCGCCGAGAGCACCAGCAGGTCGGCCGCCTTGCCCGGCTCGATCGCCCCCGTCCGGTCCCCGATCCGGAGGATTTCAGCTCCGGACCGGGTGGCCGCCACAATGGCCTCCATCTCGCTCAGGCCGGCCGCGACCAGGGCATGCACCTCGTTCAGCGTCTGCAGCCCGAACGGCGTGAGATCGGCGCAGTAGGAGTCGCTCCCCACGCCTATCCGCACGCCGGCTGCCTTGGCCGCCATCAGGTTCTCTGAGAGGCGGTCATGAAGCAGCGTGCGGATGGCCTCGGGGTCAGCTGGAAGCTCCGTGACCCCCGGGACGTAGGGCTTGCCGTACGGCCCGCCGAACACGCTCGACTGCTCCAGCCATTGCGTCAGCAGGACCACTGTCGGGTTCAGGGAGATGCCCTTCTCCGCCATGAGGCCGATGGTTTCCTCGTCCAGGTCCTCCCCGTGCTCGATCGACCACACGCCGGCCCGGGCGGCGTCCTTCGCCGCTGCCGCGCACTCGCAGTGGGCCGCGACCGGCACTCTCGCGTAGTTCGCCTCCTCCACGATGACGCGAAGCTCGCGCAGGCTGTAGTGCTGGACGTCCTCCGGCTCGTTCTCGTGCAGGCCGCCGCCGCTGGCCCACACCTTGACGCACTGGCCCCCCTGCTTGACCACTTCCCGCACGGCCGCGCGGACCTCGGCCGGGCCGTCGGCGACCAGCCCCCAGGGATGGGAGGTGCTCACCATCTCCGGAGGCACCCCCCTGGCGTCCCCGTGCCCGCCCCGCCTGGACAGTCCCCGCCAGCAGGGGACGATCTCCGGGCCCGGGATGAGCCCCCGGGCGATCGCCGTCCGGAGCCGCGTGCCGTTCACGGAGATGTCCCGCACGCTGGTGACGCCGTGCTGCAGCAACTGGCGGGCCTGGGCCGCCGACGCGATGGCCTGGTACCGGTCGTCCTCCAGGACCCACCGGTCCTCGTCCGGGAAGGACGCCCCGCCGAGGTGGCAGTGGCCGTCGATGAGCCCGGGCATCAGGGTCGCTCCTGCCGCGTCCAGGACCTGCGCGTCCCGGTCGAACGGCACCTCGGCCCCGGCCCCGGCCGCGGCGATGACGGAGCCCTCGACTAGGACAACGGCATCATCGACAGGGTCTCCGCCCCGGCCGTCGATGAGCCTGGCCCCGGTGATGGCGATCCGCCCGCCCGGGTCGCCGGTTCCGCCAGGCCAGGGCGGCCTCATGCCGGGCTGGCCTGCTGCCATCTGGGTGACCTCCGGGGCTGCCAGGTACACGATCGATCTACAGCCTGACCGGGGCCGATGGCCGTCACTATCCGTCAACTGACGTATTCCAGCCAGCCCCGCCGTCAGGCAGCATCACCATGCCGGGCCAGCCGGCGCGAGCGGAGAATGGGGATCATGTACCTGAGCCCGGCCGAAGAGGACCGGCTGCTGATATTCCTGGCCGCGGAACTGGCACGCCGCTCGCTCCGCCGCGGGCTGAAGCTCAACGCGCCGGAGGCCATCGCGCTCGCGTGTGACGAGATGCATCTGGCCGCGCGGGCTGGCGGCACGTTCGAGGAGGTGCAGGAGGCGGGGCGGCAAGCGGTGTCACCGGATGACCTGCTGCCGGGCGTGGCCGTCCTGGCTGATGAGATCCGGGTCGAGGTCCTGCTCGAGGAGGGCAGCCGCCTGGTGGTGCTGCATCAGCCCTGGGGTGCCCCGCCCGGGCCTGAGGCGCCCGGGCCTGAGGCGCCCGGGGCGATCGAGCATCCGGCCGGGTGGATCGAGTCCGCGACGGGTGAGCAGCGGCGGCGCCTGCGGGTGCGGAACACCTCGCAGCGGCCGGTGCGGGTGTCGTCCCATTACCCGTTCTGGCAGGTGAACGGCAGGCTGGAGTTCGACCGGGCGGCGGCACACGGCTTCCGGCTGGACATCCCGTCCGGATCGTCAGTGCGCTGGGCTCCCGGCCAGGAGCAGGACGTCACGCTGGTGCGGTACTCCGGTGGGTACGGCCATGCCGCCGAGCCGGAGAGCACGCTGCCATGAGGACATCCCGCCAGGAGTACGCCCTGCGGTTCGGCCCTACGGCCGGGGACCGCATCCGGCTCGGCGACACCGACCTGTGGGTCCGGGTCGAGCGGGACGATGTCGGCTACGGCGACGAGCCGGTGTGGGGGTACGCCAAGAACTTCCGCTCCCGCCAGGCGCAGTTCGACCGGGCCCCCGCGGACAGCGAACTCGACATGCTCATCGCGGGCGTGGTGGTGATCGACCCCTTCCTGGGAGTGGTCAAGGCCAGCATCGGGATCAAGGACGGGCGGATCGCCGGGATCGGCCGGGCGGGCAGCCCGGATGTGACCGCGGGCGTGGACCTGACCATCGGCCCCAGCACCTGGCCGGTCAACGGCTACGGGCTGATCGCCACCACCGGCGCCATCGACAGCCACGTGCACCTGCTGACGCCCCGGCTGATCCCCGTGGCGCTGGCCAGCGGCGTCACCACCCTCATCACGGCCGGGTTCGAGGAACCGCCGTATGCGATGGACAAGACCCTGCGCGCGTTCGAGTTCCTGCCCGTGAACCTGGGACTGCAGGCCAGCGCCCGCACCGGCCTGCCCGGGCCGGTCGAGCGGGTACTGGCGGCAGGGGCCTGCGGGCTGAAGATCCACGAGGACTGGGGCGCCTACCCGGAGATCATCGATGCCACGCTGGGACTCGCGGACGCCCACGACGTGACGGTGTGCCTGCACACCGACGGCCTGCACGAGTCCTGCGAGCTCGACGACACGATCGCCGCCATCGGCGGCCGGGCCGTGCACGCCTACCACGTCGAGGGGGCCGGCGGCGGTCACGTCCCCGACCTGATCGGGATCACCCGGGCGCCCAGCGTGGTGTGTTCCTCGACCACGCCGACGGTCCCCTACGGGCTGGCCACGGCCGCCGAGCACCTGGACATGATCCTCATGGTGCACGGCGGGTCCGCGGCCTCGCCGGATGACGTGGCCGCCGCCCTGGACCGGATCCACCCGGCCACCATGGCCGCGGAGGGCCCGCTGCACGACCTGGGGGCCATCAGCATCCTGAACAGCGACTCGCAGGGCATGGGCCGGATCGGCGAGACGGTCCGGCGTACGTGGCAGCTCGCCCACCACATGAAGCGGTGGCGGGAGACCCCGGCCGGAAGCGGCTGGCCCGTGCCCGGCGCGGACCCCGCCGGCCAGCCGGATGACAACCGGCGCGTGCTGCAGTACCTGGCGAAGTACACCGCCGAGCCGGCCCGGGTGCACGGCATCGAGGAGGAGGTGGGGTCGCTGCGGCCGGGCCGGCTGGCGGACATCGTGCTGTGGCGCCCGGCCCTGTTCGGGGTGCGCCCGGAGCTCGTGCTCAAGGGCGGCTGGTTTGCCTGGGGCGCGCTGGGCAGCGGCAATGCCACCGTGGAGGGTGCCGAGCCGCGCCGCTACGGCGCCCACTGGGCCGCCACCGGCACGGCCGCGCCCGCGTTGTGCACCACTTTCGTGTCCCAGGCTGCGATAGACGCCGGCCTCCGGCGCCAGCTGGGCAGCAGCCGCCAGTTCCTGGCTGTGCGCGGCACCCGCTCCGTCCGGCGGGACGGCCTGGTGGCGAACACGGCCACGGCGGCCGTGGAGGTCGATCCCGCTGACGGCACCGTGGCGCTAGGCGGGCGGGTGCTGCGGGCAGAGCCGGTGCGGGAGGTGCCGCTGAACCGCCGGTACCTGCTCGGGTGAGGCACGGGAGCCCGGCCGGCTACACGAGGCGGTGCCGGTCGTACCGCATCTGACCGTCCGTAATAGTCAGATCCACGTTCGCGAGCGCGATCTCGGTGGCAGGCCTGCTGAAGAGGTTGCGGTCGAGGACCACGAGGTCGGCGCGCTTGCCGGCTTCCACCGAGCCGGCTTCGCGCTCGTCACGGTTGACGTACGCCGACCCGATGGTGAACGCCGCGATCGCGGTGGCGAGGTCCAGCCGCTCGCCGGGCAGGAAAGGGTCGCCGGCGCCCGGGCCCGCGTAGGGATAGCCGGGCGGGATCGTCCGGTTCACCGCGGTGTGGATCTCCCACAGCGGGTTCGGGCTGGACACTGGCCAGTCGCTGCCGAAGCAGAGTTGCGCGCCGGACCGGGCGAGGCTGCCGAACGGGTACTGCCAGCTGGCCCGCTGCGGGCCCAGGAACGGCAGGGTGAGCTCGGTCATCTGGGGTTCATAGCAGGCCCACAGCGGCTGGCAGTTCGCCATCACCGACAGCTGACGGAACCGGGGCAGATCACCGGGGTGGACCACCTGCAGATGGGAGATGTGATGCCGGCCGTGGCCGGGGCCGTTGGCGGCCCGGGCGGCGGCCACCGCGTCGAGCGCCTCCCGGACCGCCCGGTCCCCGATGGCGTGGAAATGGACCTGGAAGCCATGGGCGTCTGCCGCGGCCACCGCCGCTGTCAGCTCGCCAGGCTCGAAGAAGCTACGGCCCTGCCCCCCGGCCGGGTGCCCGTGCGCGTCCAGGTAAGGGGTGAGCATGGAGGCGGTGAAGTTCTCGCACACCCCGTCTTGCATGATCTTGACGCTGGTGGCGCGGAACCGGCCGCCGCCCGCCCCGGCCCGCCGCCCGATGAGGTCACCGAGCTGCCCTGTCCCGGTTCCCCGCTGCCACCAGAGCGCGCCGGTCACCCGCGCGCTCAGCAGCCCGCGGCGGTCCGCTTCCAGGTAGGCGTCGTAGCAGTCGGGCACGACCGCGTAGTCCCCGACGATGGCTTCCTGCCACCCGGTGATGCCGAGCGTGTGCAGGTACAGCTGGGCTTCCACGATGCCGGCCACTTGTTCTTCCAGGGACGGGCCGGGCACGTGCCGCCCGGCCAGGTCCATGGCTCCCTCCTGCAGGGTGCCGGCGGGCTCGCCATGCGCGTCCCGCTCGATCCGGCCGTCCGGCGGGTCAGGGGTGCCGGAGCCGATGCCGGCCAGCGCCAGTGCTGCGGAGTTCACCCAGGCCGCGTGATGGTCGCGGTTGGACAGGAACACCGGGCGATCCGGCACCACGCGGTCGAGATCCTCCCGGCGCGGCACCCCGCCGGGGAACACGTCCATCGACCAGCCGCCGCCGGTGATCCACGGGGCGTCCGGGTGCTGACCGGCGTAAGCCCGCACGATCGACAGGTAGCCGGCCAGGCTGTGCGCCCCGGACAGGTCGCAGCGGATCCGCTCCAGCCCGGCCGCGGAGGCGTGGATGTGGGCGTCCTGGAAACCCGGGAGCACCATCCGGCCGCCGAGTTCCACCACCTCGGTCTGCGGGCCCACCCACTCCGCTATCTCCGCGTCCGTGCCAGCCGCGGCGATCCGGCCACCCGCCACCGCGACCGCCTGCGCCCAGGAGCGTGCCGCGTCCACCACGTACACGTCCCCGCCCCGCAGCACCAGATCGGCCTTGCCGCCACTGCCCACCGGACCTCCCATCACGCCAGCGCCGCCCGGCCCGGCTCACCGTCACCGCTGTCCGCCCCTGGCCAGCGCCCGTCGGCGTGGTCGGCGGCGGAAAGCGCCGGGTCCCGGGCCGCCGGGTCCCCGAAGCCGCCACCGCCGCTCGTCTCCACCCGGATGATCGCGCCGGGCGCCAGGATCAGGGTTGCCTTGGACGCCACGGGCACGGCTCTCCCCTGCGGGTCGAGCACCGTGATCCGGGACGGGGCAGCGTCCGTCCCGCCCATGGCCCCCCGCGGAGCGAACGACGGATCGGTCTGCTCGGAGTACGCCGTCACCGTGGACTCGTGCCCGAGCACCTGATACTCGCGCCGCAGGCCGAGTCCGCCCCGGAAGCGGCCGTCCCCCTGCGAGCCGGGGATCAGTTCCGTGCGCAGGATCCGGACCGAATAGCCGGTCTCGGCCACCTCCACCGGCATCAGCCCCACGTTCGCCATGTAAGTGTCCACGCCGTCGAGGCCGTCGCCGCCGCGGTGCGCGCCAGTGCCGCCGCCCACCACCTCGGCCATCACGCTGGGCAACCCGGTCCGCGGTGAGATGCTCTCCATGTTCAGCCCGAAGAACGCCACCGTGCTGCTGGCCACCGCCCGCTCCGGCCACAGGGCCGATGCGGCGCGGATGATCGTGTCCGCGAGCCGCTGGCAGGTGTTGTGCCGGACCGAGACCGCAGCGGGCGGCTCCGGATTGAGGACGCTGCCGCGCGGGCACAGAATCTCGATGGCGCGCAGGATACCGTCGTTGGTGGGGCGGACAGGGTCGGTCATCGCCCGCACCGCGTAGACCACGCTGGCGCGGGTGCTGGCCCACGGCACGTTCATGGCGCCGCGCACCTGCGCCGCGCTGCCGCTCAGGTCGACCACCAGCCGTCCGGACCGTTTGCGGAGCCGGGCGTGGATCCTGGTCGGCGGCCCGCCTGTGCCGTCGTCGTCGAGAAACCCTTCCGCCTCGCTCTCCCCGTCGGGGAGGTCTGCCAGGTCGAGACAGGTGGCCCGCTCCACCGCGGCCAGCGCCTCGCCGAACGCGGTCCCGACCGCCGGTGTCCCGTAGCGCTCCGTCAGCTCCAGCAGGCGGCGCTGGCCCACCAGGCAGGCGGCGTGCTGCGCCCGCAGATCGGACACGGTCGACAGCGGATCCCGCACAGCCGCCGACACGAACTCGAACACGTCCGGGTTCTCCCCGCCCCCCCGGTACAGGCGGACCGGCGGGAGCAGCAGCCCTTCCGCGTACACCTGCCCGAGGTCCGGCCCTTCGGTGCCCGGCCGAACTCCGCCCACGTCGATGTGGTGCGCGGTCGTGCCGACCCAGCCGAACAGGCCGCCGCCGGTGAACACCGGCATGATCACATTCAGGTCGGGCGTGTGCATCGCACCCAGGTACGGGTGGTTGGCGAGGAAAGCGTCCCCCGGTGCGATCCGCTCCCCCCACCGCTCGATGATCGACTTGACCACCAGCGACATCGCGCCCAGCTGCGCCGGGATGAAGTCGGCCTGCGCGACGAGGTCACCGTCAGCACGGAAGATCGCGCAGCTGAAGTCGTCCATCTCCCGGATGATCGGGCTGTAGCTGGAGCGCTTGAGCACGCCGCCCATCTCCACGGCGGCCGCCTGGAGCGCCGCGTTCACCAGCTCGAACGTGATCGGGTCGAGGGAGCGCGGGGCGGCCTGCGCCGCCCGGCGGGCGCTGGCGGTCATCGCGCCTCCTCCAGCCACATGGTCCCGTGGGGGTCGGTGCGGGCCTGCTGGCCCGCCAGGATCACGGTGGTCGTGTCCACCTGGTGGACGATCGCCGGGCCGGTCACCGTTTCGCCCGGCGCCAGCCGCGCGCGATCGTAGACCGGCAGGCCCTGCGGGCCGGGCGACCCCGGCAGCCGTACCTGCGCCTCTCCGATGCGGGCGGCCGCGCCGGGCCCGCCGGCCGGCCGCGCATCCCTCCCGGCGCCATCCGGCGCGGCGGCGGGAGCCGGCACCGGCAATGCCCCGAAGGCCGACAGGCGGAGGGTCACCACCTCGACGTCCTGGGCCAGGTCGGCGTGGCCATAGGTGCGCAGGTGCGCGTCCCGGAAACGGGCGGCGAGCGAGGCGACACCCGCCCGGCCGCGGGGGATCACCGGGATGCTGAGTTCGTACCCCTGGCCCACGAACCGGCAGTCCGCACTGGCCGCGAGCCGCACCCGGGTGCGCGGGATGCCGTCGGCGCGCAGGCGGGCAGTGAGGTCCTGGGCCGTTTCCGCATACCAGGAGGCCAGGTCCGCTGCCAGGCCGGGCCCGAGGACGCGCAGCACCGTGCGTGACTCGTCGATCCGCAGGTCGGTCGCGAGCAGCCCGGTCGCGGCGAACAGGCCCGGGTACCGGGGTATCAGCACCGCCCGGAAGCCCAGCTCGCGCAGCAGCAGGCCGGCGTGCAGTGGCCCGGCGCCGCCGAAGGCGATGAGCGTGTACTCGCGGGGATCGATGCCCCGCTGCACCGAGACCTGCCGCAGCGCCCCGGCCATCTGCGCCACCGCCAGCCGGATCACCCCGTCGGCCGCGTCCCCGGCCGGCAGGCCGAGCTGGTCACCGAGCCGGCCCAGCACGGCCACGGCGGCGGCCGCATCCAGGGTGAGCTGCCCGGCGAGCGGCAGGCCGGCCGGCAGGGTGCCCGCCACCACGTGCGCGTCGGTCAGGGTGGGCCGGTCACCGCCACCGGCGTAGGCGGCCGGCCCGGGCACCGCGCCGGCGCTCTCCGGGCCGACGCGCAGCCGGCCCGTCCGGTCCACCTGCGCGATGCTGCCCCCGCCCGCGCCCACGGTGACGATGTCGGCCGATGGGCAGAGGATGGGGTTGCCCTCGGCCAGCTGGGTAGCGATGAGTGGCGGCACACCGTCGGGGACGAGGCAGACATCCAGCGACGTGCCGCCCATGTCGAGCGAGACGAGCTGGCGGATGCCGTACTGGCCGCCGAGCGCCACGGCGCCGGCCACGCCGGCCGCCGGGCCGGACAGCACGAGCCGGTGAGCCTGCTCCTCCGCCCGCTCGGCTGGCACGCAGCCGCCATTCGACTGCATGATCAGCAGCGGCGGCGCATCCCCGGCCGGGCCCGCCTGGGCCACCCGTGCGCGCAAGCCGAGCAGGTACCGGCCGACCACCGGCCGCAGGCCCGCGTTGACCACCGCGGTCGCGGTCCTCGGGTACTCGCGGAACTCGCGGGCGACAGCCGACGACAGCGACACGGGGATGCCCGGCAGCCGGCCGGCCAGCGCCTCCCCCAGCGCACGTTCGTGCTTGTCGTCGAGGTAGCTGAAGAGGAAGGCGACCGCCACCGCCTCGGGCTCCCGGGCGGCGATCTCCGCCGCCACCCGGTCGATCTCGTCCTCGCGCAGCGCCGTCACTGTCTCGCCGAGCCCGGAGAGCCGCTCGGCCACCTCGATCCGGTCGCGCCTGCGGACAAGCTCGCGGGGACGCGGCTGATCGAGCTGGTATACTCCGGGCCGCGTCCCGTCGCGGTACCCGAGGATGTCGCGGAATCCCTCAGTGGTGGCCAGGACCACCCGGGCCAGTCCGCCGGTCAGCAGAGCGTTGGTGGCGGCCGTGGTGCCGTGGAAGATCATGCGGACGCCGCCGGCGGTGACCCCGGCGCCGGTCAGCGCCGCCAGCGCCCGTTCGAAAGCCGTGCCAGGATCGCTGGGAGTGGACGGGACCTTGGCGACCCGGGTCGTCCCATCCGCCCTGATCGCGATCGCGTCGGTGAAGGTTCCCCCGACGTCGACGCCCACGATCCAGTCCTGATCACGCATGGGGAGCCTCCCCGGCCAGCGCCCGGGCCCGCGGGATCACCTGCTCGGCGAACATGCGCACGGCCCGGCGCTGCGCTGGCCACGGCAGCCCGGGGAAGTACAGCCGGGCGATGAAGTGCAGGTCGCCGCCGGCCGCCCGCCGGTAGGCGTCGATCTGCTCCGCCACCTCCGCTGGCGTGCCCAGCAGGATCGCACCGCGCAGCTCAGCCTCCCCGGCCGCGCTCACCGCGGGCGGCTCCGGCGGTGGGCCACCGCGTCCCCTGGCCTGGTCCATGTCGTCGTACTTCCAGGCCACGTACCGGTGGTAGGGACGGATCAGCTCCCACCCGCCGTCCTCCGCCCAGGCGAACACCGGCAGGTGGACGCTGATCGCAAAGCGCCCTGCCCGGCCGTGCGCCGCGTGCTCCGCACGGGCCAGGGCAACCTGGCCGGCCAGCTCGTCCGGGGTCACCTCCGTGGCCATGAAACCGTCGCCGACCCGGCCGGCGCGGCGGATGGCCGGAGGCGTGAGGGCACCGATCCACAGGGGCGGCCCGGCCGGGCTGACCGGCCGCGGCCGTACCGGCATCCCGGGGTATCCGCGACCGCCGGCGCCGCGCACCAGGTCCCCGCGCCAGGCCTGCCGGAGCACCTCCACCGCGGCCAGCAGCCGGGGCACCCGATCGGCCAGCGGGACGCCGAAGGCGTCAAACTCCTCAGCCCGCCAGCCGAGCCCCAGGCCCAGGACCAGCCGGCCCCCGGAGATGAGGTCGGTCACCGCAGCGTCCTCGGCGAGCCGGACCGGATCGTGCAGCGGGGCCAGCAGCAGGGCGGTGCCGACCTGGATCCGCCGCGTGCGGGCGGCGATCGCGGCGCACATGGGCAGCAGCGACGGGAGGTAGCCGTCGTCCACGAAGTGGTGCTCGGACACCCACACCGAATCGAAGCCCAGCGCCTCGGCGTCTTCCGCCAGGGTCAGCGCCTGGGCGTACAGGTCCCGGTCGCTGCGCGGATCTCCGGGGTACTGCTGGCAGGTGATGAGCCCGAACCCGAACGCGAGGCTCATGCCGCACCCTGCGCGGCTGGCGACGGCCCGCCGAGGAAGCCGCGGTAGTCCAGTTCCCGGTAGGGGGCTGAGCACGGGTTGCCGTCCGCGATCCACATCCGCGCGGCGGTGAGGTCCATCAGCACCGACGCGACCGTGGCGCCCTGGTCGCAGGGATGGTCGCCCGGGTCTGGATGACAGCACACGCCGAGCGGGTGGTTGGCGTGGTCGGCAAGCAGCGTCCGGAAGAGCGCGAGGGCGGGCGGCTGGGCGGCCGCGGCGACCCCGGCGCGCAGGCGGTGCAGCCGCAGTGGGCTGTCCGGCATGGCCCATACCGAGACGTCCGTGCCGGTGAACCGCGGGGACAGGAAGTGGTTGGTGTGCAGCAGCACTCCGCTCGCCGGATCGGGTGAGAGCAGGTGCAGTTCGGAGAAGCCGCCCGGAGCGGCTTCCACGTTCACGGCGCTGCCGTCCCGGTGAGTGATGAGGTAGTTGGCCGACGAGGACCGCTGCCCGGACTGGAGCACCGCCAGCGCGCCGGAGACCGTGGTGCAGTCCAGAATCGCGCGCAGCGCGACGTGGTAGGGGATGCCGGGGGTGCCGGTGTCATCCGCGGTGACCAGGGCGTTGGTGACCAGGCCGAGCCCGGCGGAGTTCATACCGGTCTTGGCGAGCAGGCCGGCTTCCACCACGGTCACGTAGGCCGGTCCCCCAGCCGGCCTGGCTTCCAGCACCACCACGGTGTCTGTGCAGGTGGGCAGCCAGTCCCAGTTCTGGCCGGCCAGCACCGCGCCTGGCCTGCCCGGCGCAGGCACCACTGCGAAGGCGCTGCACTCGCCTGCCCGCCGTCCGCCGGCCGCCTGCCGCGCCTTGGCGGCGAACATGACCTCGGTGCGGACGTTGATGGCCAGCACGTCCAGCAGGTCCAAGCCCGCGCCATCGGCGATGCCGCGCATCTCTTCCAGGCAGGCGGGACGGAAATCTGCCACCGGCTGCTCGAACCGGGCGGCCTCCCGCCGCACGGCCGGCCAGTCCCACCCCGTGTAGTGCGCGAAGATCTCCCGGTAATCCTGCACCGACCGGCGGATCCGGTCCCGGGCCTGCTCACCGTACTGGCGGCCGCGCTCGATCGCCGTGCCTGCCACCCGCACGTGCGGAAAGTGGTCCATGGCCCTCACCCCTTCAGATCGCAGTGCTGCCGCCGTCGACCGGGATCGCGCAGCCGGTCAGGTAGGAGGCGTCGTCCGACGCGAGGAAGACGATCACCGCCGCGACCTCGTCCGCCGTGCCCAGGCGGCGCAGCGGCACCGCGGCGTCGAGGTAGGCCAGGCCGGCGGCCCGGTCGTCCATGAGCCGCAGCATGGGCGTGTCGATGACCCCGGGGCACACCGCGTTGACCCGGATCCCGTGCGGCGCCCACTCCACTGCCATCTGCCGGGTGAGCGCCACCACGCCGGCCTTGCTCGCGTTGTAGTGCCCGGTCGGCTCGGCGGCATCCGCGGCGAGCGCGGCGGTGGAGGCGATGTTCACGATCGCGCCCGGCAGCCCGCTGCTGATCAGCGCGGCCGCCACCGCCCGCCCGGCGAGGAAGGAACCCCGCAGGTTGATCATGAGAACGTCGTCCCACTCGGCCGGGGAGATGTCCAGCAGCGGGGCGATCCGGTAGACCCCCGCCGCGTTCACGAGGACGTCGGCCGGGCCGCCCAGCAGCGTCGCCGCCTCCCGCAGGGCGGCGTCCACGGCCGCGGGATCGCGGACATCGCAGGGCAGGCAGCTGAGGCGGGCATCGTCCGGGGGCCGGTATCGGTCCACCACCGTCACGTCCGCGCCATCCGCCCGCAGCCGCCGGGCGCAGGCGAGCCCGATCCCGGAGGCGCCGCCAGTGACCACCGCCCGGCGGCCGGCCATGCGGCCGGGCGTCACGCCCGGCCGCCCCGTGGGCCGGGCGCTGGCGGTGCCGGGATCGTCAGGAGAGCCAGACGCCACCGTTTACCCCGATCGTCTGGCCGGTCACGTAGGCGGCGTCGGCGGAGGCGAGCCACACCACCGCGCCCGCGATGTCCTCGCCAGTGCCGTGCCGGCCGAGCGGCACGGACTCGCGCACCTTTGCCACCTGCTCGTCGAACGTGGTGCCCTGGGCGGCCGCGCGGGAGCGGAGTTCGTCCCATTGCATGTCCGTGGCCATGTGGCCGGGGGCGATGGTGTTCACCCGGATCCGGTGCGGTGCCAGTTCCAGCGCGAGTGAATGGGTTAGCAGCGCCACGCCGGCCTTGGACGCGCAGTAGCCAGCACCGTTGCTCACCCCCTGCTGGCCGAAGATGGAGCCCAGGTTGATGATCGTCCCGCCGGTCCCCTGCGCGATCATGGCGCGGGCGGCGGCGCGGGACGCCAGGAACGTGCCGGTCAGGTTCACCTCGATTACCCGCCGGAACTCCGCCAGCGCCGTGTCCACCACGCTGGTGGCCGGGCCGCCGATGCCGGCGTTGTTGACCAGCAGGTCGATGCCGCCCAGCTCGCTGACCGCACGGGCGACCGCCTCGCCGCACCCGGCCTCGTCGGACACGTCGGCGACCAGCCCCAGCGCGGTCGCGTCCGGGACGCCGGCACCCAGCCGCTGCGCGGTCGCGCTGACGGCGGGGGCCACGTCCACCAGGGCGACGCTGGCACCGGACTGCAGCAGCCGCCCGGCGATGGCCGCGCCGAGCCCGCGCGCCGCCCCGGTGACGATCGCCCTCACACCCGGCCTGCGATCTGCGCCATGGTGGTGACCCACACGTCCTCGTGGCCGGTGACGAACCCGATGAAGGCGTCCAGGAGCGCCAGCCGCCCCGGCCGGCCGATGATCTGCGGGTGCATGGTGATGACACACGCGCCGCCCAGCTCCCTGATGCCCAGGAATTCCTCTTCCCACAGGGAACGGACGGTGGCGGTGGTGGCGATGCTCTTGGTCCAGGACGCGCCGTCGAACCAGAAATGGGGCGCGTCGTCCAGGATCCAGTGCACCGGCACCTCGGTCAGGTCCCGCCCGTGGTGCCGGTAGGGCCGGATGTCGTCCATGAGGTTGGAGGAGTACCGCAGGCCATGCTGCTGGAGCAGGTCCAGGGTGTGCGGGCTCAGGTCCCACGACGGGGACCGGTACCCGGTGATCTCGGTGCCGAACGAGCGCAGCACCTCCAGCCCCCGGACAAGTTCCTTCTCCTCCTCGTCGCGGGAGAGCAGGGCCGGCGAGGTGTGGGTGTAACCGTGATGGGCGAGTTCATGCCCGGCAGCGGCGATCTCGGCGACCCGCCCGGGGTGCCGTTCGGCCACCCGGCCGGGGACGAAGAACGTCGCCGTCACCTGATGCCGCGCCAGCAGTTCCAGCAGGCGTGGCACCGCCACCTTGGCCCCGTAGGTGCCCTGCGACAGGACCCCGGGACGGTGCGCGTTCTCCGGGTCCTCGCCGATCCACACCTCCTCGGCATCGAAGTCGAACGTGAACGCGGCAGCGCAGCGCGCACCCTCAGGCCACATGGTGTGCCGTACTCCCTTCCCGGCCCGCCCCATCCACCCCGGCGCCAGGCCGTTCACCTTCATCGCCCTGGTCCTCGTCTTCCGCGGCCCAGGCCGTGAGCCGGTTCCAGTAGCGGGATGCCAGGCCCACCAGGCCGCCGGGCGCGAACACGACGACCAGGAGCAGGAACGCGCCGAGGATGGTCAGTTCCACGCCGGGGTGGGTGACCAGGGCGGTCTGGACGACGGCCAGCAGCGCGGTGCCCACGATCGGCCCGGTGACCGTGCCCAGGCCGCCGATCACGAGCATGGTCACGTCGATGCTCATCGGCGTCAGGCCCATCACCGATGGGGAGATGCTCTGCTCATAGCCCACGTAGAGCGCGCCCGCGATGCCGGCCAGGAACCCAGAGATGGCGAAGGCGATGATCCGGTACCGCCGCGGGCTGACCCCGCGGGCGGCTGCGTAGGCGGGCGCGTCGCGCAGCGCCCGCAGTGCGATCCCCAGCCTGGAGTGGCCGACGGCGGCCAGCGCGAGGGTGGAGACGACGACCACGGCCAGGATCGTCCAGTAGTAGGCGCGCGCGGACGCGCTGGGAGACAGTGACGGGTACAGCCCGCTGACGATCGGGAACCCGTACGGGCCGCCGGTGAGACCACTCCCGTCGTTGAGGATCACGTACTGGATCACCTCGGCGAAGGCGAACGTGAGCAGCGAGGTGTAGATGCCGTACAGGCGCAGGGTCGGCAGCGCCATCAGCGCCGCGACCACGGCCGCGGCCACACCGCCGCCGAGCACCGCCAGCCAGGGCGGCAGCGGCGTGTGCAGCATGAGGATTCCTGCGCTGTAGCCGCCCAGCGCGTAGATCGCAAGCTGGCCGAAGTTCCACACCCCGGCCACCCCGAGCACGAAGTTCCAGCTCGTGTTGAGCACGAGCAGCACCAGGGTGGTGGTGATCACCGACAGCACGTACTGGTTGGTGACCACGGCCGGGAAGACGGCCGCCACCAGCACCAGCGTGCCAGTGACCGACCAGCGGGCCGGGGACATGGCCGGGAACAGCACCGCCACCTGCGGGCGTGGGCTCACAGCCGGGCCTCCGAGGGTTTGCCGAGCAGGCCGTGTGGCCGGACGATCAGCACCAGCAGGATCACCCCATAGAGGATGGGCAGCGACCAGGTGGTTCCCACCAGTACCTCGGCAGTGGCCTGGATGAGCCCGATCACGTAGGCGGCGTACACGGTGCCGGGCAGGCTGCCGAGGCCACCGAAGATCACCACGATCAGCGCCTCCAGCAGCGGCAGGTCACCGGCTTGCGGGTAGGCGAAGTACAGGCCCCCCAGGAACACCCCGGCGATCCCGGCCAGCGCCGAGGCCAGGCCCATGGTGAGCGGGTACAGCTTGCCTACCGGCACTCCCATGAGCCTGGCCGCGTCCAGGTCCTGGGCCACCGCGCGGATCGCCATCCCCCAGCGGGTACGGGCGAGGAAAAGGCCCAGCCCCGCCATGAGGGCGATGGACACGGCCGCCATGAGCAGCGACTGATAGGACAGGTTGACGCCGTGGTAGACGTTGATCCCGCCAGCCATGACCGGGGTCACATTCCGCTGGTAGGGGCCAAGGATCTCCAGGGCGAGGTTGGTGAACACCATGGCCACGGCAAAGGTGGTGATGAACGTCACCATCTCGAAGTCGATCGCGTTCCGCCGTTTCATCAGCGGCTGCACCGAGATGAGCTGGGTGAACGTGCCCAGCACGAACGTTGCCGCGAACGCGAGCACGATCGCGGCCACCGGGCTCCAGCCCGCGACCACCAGCACCGCCCACGCCACGAAACTGCCGGCCATGACCATGGAGCCCTGGGACATGTCCAGGATGCGCAGCGTCCCGTAGATGAGGGTCATGCCGATCGCGACCAGGCCGTAGACGGAGCCGAGAACGACCGTGGTCACGGCGATCCCGACGATGTCGGTCAGGTGCATCGCTACAGGCTCCCCAGGTAGGTCTCGACAATGGCGGGGTCCTGCGAGAGGTCCTGGTAGGAGCCGCTGGCCACGATGGTGCCCATCTCGACCACGTGCACCGCGTCCGCGACCCCGCCGACGTGGGTGAAGTTCTCCTCCACCAGCACAAGCGTGGCGCCAGACATCTTGAGGCCGGCGATCGCCTCGTACACGGCGTCGATTGCGACCGGGGCCAGGCCCAGCGACGGCTCGTCGATGAGCATGACGCTCGACGGCCGCATGAGCCCCCGGCCGAGGGCCACCAGTCGCCGCTCGCCTCCCGACAAGGTCCTGGCATGCTGGCTTCGCCGCTCGGCCACCACCGGGAACAACTCGTACACCCGGTCAAGGGCCTCGCACCGGCCCCGCCAGGCGGCGGCCGGGAAGGCGCCCATGAGCAGGTTCTCCTCCACCGTCATCTCCGGGAACAGGCCGTCACCCTGCGGCACGTGCACCAGCCCCCGGGTGGCGAGGTAGTCGGCTGACCGGCCGGTGACGGGCTGGCCGGCCAGTTCGACCTGCCCCGCCGACGGCCGGAGCAGGCCGCTGACCGCCCGCAGGAGAGTGGTCTTGCCGTGGCCGTTCGGGCCGATGATGACCGCCACCTCGCCGGCCGGCACGCTCAGGTCGAGGCCCTGGATGACGGTGACATCGCCGTATCCCGCCCGCAGGCCGGTCACCTGGAGTGCGGGCGTGGCCGCTGCCAGGCTGCTCACCCCGTGCCCTTCTTCCGGTGCCGCGCCCCTAGGTAGACCTCGATCACCCGCTCGTCGGCGAGCATCTGGGCCGGGGTGCCCTCGAAGAACACCGCACCGTGGTGCATCACCAGCACCCGGTCGGCGAGGGAGGTCAGCGCCCGCATGACGTGCTCGATGCACACCACCGCCGGGCCGCGCTCCCGCACGCGGGTGATCAGCCCGATCGTCGCGTCGATCTCGGCGGGGGTCAGCCCGCCGAACGGCTCGTCGAGCAGCAGCGCGAGCGGGCCGGTGGCCAGGGCGGTGCCGAGCATCAGCCGTTTGCGGTCGAACACGCCCAGCAGCGAGCACTGCCGCCCGGCCTGGCCGGCCAGCCCGGTGAACTCCAGGAGTTCCGCTGCTCTTTCCCTGGCAGGCCGGCCGTCGCGGCCCGCAGCGCTCCGGGTTCCCCGGAAGGACGCGGCGAGCAGCATGTTCTCGGCGACGGTCAGCGAGTGCGCCACGGTGGGCTGCTGGAAGGTGCGGGCGATGCCGAGGCGGGCTCTGGTGTGCACCGGCTTGCCGGAGATGGCCTGGCCCGCCAGCACGACCTCACCGCTGGTCGCCCGGGTGTGCCCGGTGATGACGTCGAACAGGGTGGTCTTGCCCGCGCCGTTCGGCACGGCGATGCCCAGGATTTCCCCGCTGGTGACGCCGAACGACACGCCCGCCACCGCCTGCAGCCCGCCGTAGTTCTTGCGCACATCCTGTGCCTCCAGGACGGGCGCGGCGGTGCCGGCAGACGGGGCGGGAGCGGTTCATTCTTCAGCCACGGGGGGAGCTTGAAGGCGCCCGTGGCCGACGGCTGGGGCGAGACAGTCACCAGCTTCCCGTTCTGGATCTGGAATGTCAGGTGCGGGATGCCCAGGCTGGGATCCCTGACCGCGTCGGGATAGGGGTACGAGGTGAGGTAGCTATCGGGGAACCGGTAGGTGCCGCACACCCCGCGGTAGATCGTGTTCTTGATGATCTTGTTGACGGCGGCGAAGCCGTAGGGATCGCCGGCTGACGCGGCTGCCTGGGCCCACAGGTGCACCAGGTCGTACTGGTCGCCCGCGTTGCTGAAGCCTGGCGAGGCGTTGAACTTGCGCTGGAAGGCAGCCTGGAAGGGGTCCGCCACCGGATCCTGCTGCAGGATCCCGATCACCGTCGACCACAGCACGCCGTCCGCCGCGCTGCCGGCGAGCTGCAGGTACTGCGGGATGGAGGGGGCGTACTGCTGGTAGACGAGGGACGGGGTCGGGGACTGCCGGAACTGCTTGATGAAGGAGGCCTCGTCTCCGGCGGCGTAGTCGCTGAAGAACACGATCCCCGGCGGGGTGTTACGGATGTTGACCAGCACCGCGCTCCAGTCCGCCTGCGGGGCGGTGAACTCCTGGAACATGGTGGTCTTCCAGCCTGCCTTGGCCATGGTCGCCTGGAAGGTCTTGGAGATGTTCAGGCTGTAGGGGTCGTTGCTGGTCACGATCGCCATCGTCCTGGCGGACGGCGTCCACGCCTTGGTCTTGATCAGATCCTCGACCAGCGCCCCGAAGCCCGGCCCGTACCAGGTCTCCGACGGGTCGCCCTGGAAGATATTGGTGATGCCGTGCTGCCTGACGAAGTCCACGTTGCCGTGCCAGGTGTTGACGTGGAAGGTGGGGATCCCCGCCTGGGCCACCACCGGGAACTCCACCGAGCTGTAGGTGGTGAAGCCGGCGAAGACGGCTGCCACCCCCTGGGACACGAACTTCTGGAATACGGTCTTCATCACGTCCGGCTGCTGGGCCTGGGTGTCCAGGACCGAGAGCTGCAGCGGCCGTCCGAGCACCCCGCCTGCCGCGTTGATCTCAGCGATCGCCAGCTGCTGGCCGCGGACCATCATCTGCCCATCGCCGGCGTAGATCCCGGTGACCGGGCTGCCGGAGCCGATCACGATCGGCTTCTTGCTGGACCCGCCGCTGCCACCGGAGGAGCCGCTGGCCGACCCGCCGGCGAACCCGGCGGCCGCGCCCACCACGAGGCCCCCGGCACCGGCAGCCCCCAGGCCGCGCAGGAAGGTCTTTCTGGTCACGCCTGCCCGGGCCGGGTGGCCCCCCTGGCCCGCAGGGCCAGCGCCAGGGTCACGGATCTCTGCCACCAACGGCCTCCTCAGGTCCACGGGCCGCCACGCCAGGCTGGCCGCACGGTTGAAGCACACCCTGGCGGATGGTCAGCCCCGTCACAATCGGTCATTTGACGGATTGCGCACAGGCGGGACTCCCCGCACTCGGACCGGCCGGTCCAGGCAGAGGGCCGCGAATACCCGGCTGGTACCGTTTGCCGACCATCACCGGCTGTAAGGAGCAACCATGCGGCGGATCGGGGACACGGACCTAGATGTCTTCCCCCTCTGCCTCGGCGGCAATGTTTTCGGCTGGACCGCGGACGAACCCACGTCACTGGCGATCCTCGATGCTTACACCGGGGCCGGCGGCAACTTCATCGACACGGCCGACTCCTACTCCGAATGGGCGCCGGGCAACAGCGGCGGCGAGTCCGAGACCATCATCGGCCGCTGGCTGCGGCGGCGGGGGCGGCGCGATGACCTGGTCATCGCCACCAAGGCCGGCCAGTCCGTTCACCATCCGGGCCTGTCCCCGGCGAACATCCGGGCCACCGCCGAAGCCTCCCTCCGGCGGCTCGGCGTGGACCACATCGATCTGTACTACGCCCATGAGGACGACCCGGCCACGCCTCTCGCAGAGACGGTCGCCGCCTTCGGCGAGCTTGTCCGCTCGGGAAAGGCCCGCTACGTCGCGGCGTCCAACTACTCGGCCCCGCGGCTCGCGGCCGCCCTGGCGGCGGCCCGGCAGCAGGGCCTGGCCGGCTATGCCGCGCTGCAGGTCCACTACAACCTGGTCCACCGCGGCGAATACGAGGGCGAACTGGCGGCCGTGTGCGCGCGGGAAAGACTGTCCTGCATCGCGTACTCCGCCCTCGCCGACGGCTTCCTCACCGGCAAGTACCGGCACGGGCGCGAGCTGCCCGCCAGCGAGCGAGCCGAGGACGCGGCCGTCTACCTGACCGCCGGGGGTGAGGCCGCACTGGGCGCACTGGACATCGTGACCGGCCGTCATGGCGCCCCGGTCGCCGCGGTCGCACTGGCCTGGCTGACCGCGCAGCCGACGGTGGCGGCCGCGATCGCGAGCGCCAGAACCCCCGGCCAGCTTAAGGACCTGCTGCAGGCACCCTCGCTCCAGCTCACAGCGGAGGACCTCGCCCTGCTGGACGCCGCGGCACCCCGGTCGCAGTAAGCGGCCCTCCGGGCCGGGCTGGACATCATGGAAAAAAGAAGCCCGGTTCGCTGCGGCGTGCGGTGCGCCTGGAAGTTGGCGGGGTCGGCCCTGTACAACGCAGACCTGTCCGTGGGTGCCCCGACGCGACGACGCGCGAAGGGAGAGTCACCGAGATGGACCTGCCTGACTCACCGCTGTCTCTGTGGCTGGCCGAGTAGGCGACTACCAGCCCGAACAGCATCTGGCCGGCGATATCACGGTCGATGTTGCGGTCATCGGCGGCGGCTACCTCGGCATGGCGACATCCATTGAGCTGCGGCGCCGCGGCCAGGAGCAGAGCGTCGCTGTGCTTGAGGCTAAGACGGCCGGGTACGGCGCGAGCGGCCGTAACGGCTCGTTCGCCATGACGGTGATAGGGCTGGGCTTCGGCACCACCGCCATGCTGCGCGGCAAGCAGTTCCTGCGGCGGCCGCACGCCTACATGGAGCAGTGCGTGGACAGCCTCGAGGTGTTCATCGACGAAGCGGGGCTGGACGCCGGCCAGGTCACCTGCCGCAGCCTGGTGTCGGCCCGCTCGGGGAACCACTCCCGCACCCGGGCGGCCCACTGCACCTCGCTCAGCGGCGGCCCGCCCGGGCGCAGCCCCGCCGCCACCGCCGGGGCCACGTACTTGCTGACCGTCCGCCGGTGCACTCCCAGGCTCGAGGCGATCTGGTTCTCCGGCCGCCCCGCATGCCAATGGATCAAGATCTCGGTGATGTCGATGCGGCCCGGACCGCGCAGGCCACGATGTAGTCGTTGCGGGCCTTGGAGGTGGGGAACCAGGGCGGGAACTGCAGCAAGATCGCGCCCAGCTTGCGCTCGGCCCGCAGCGGGTCCAGCGCCGCCAGGAACCGCTCCCACACCTGATCAGCCACCTTCGGGCCGACGTCTTGGAGGTAGACCCGGTCCTTGCCCGTCTTTTCCGCGGCCGGGCGCAGGTCGGCGGGCAGCGCGGCGACCGGGGTCGGGTGGTGGGTGAGCAGGCTGAACGCCTTGACGTTGAAGGTGAAGGCGGCCGGGGTCCGCGCCGCCCATGCCTGGGCGGTCTGCTCGGCGGGCAGTGCATAGCCAGTGGCCGGCGGGCCCTGCCGCTGCGGCGGAACGCGGCGAACCGGCCCCACCGCAGCCACAATTCGGGGAGCGTGGCATGCCCGGCACCCGGGTGCAGCCGCAGGTGCAGCCGGATCCGCAGGTGGCGGACCCGGTGGCGGGGCAGGCGCCGGTAGGGGAAGGACGGCAGGAACGCCCACTTGATCACGATGAGCAGCAGGCCGGCTAATTGAGACGATTTCTCCGTCGCACGACTGCCTCAACCGCCTCCCGAACTGGCATTTCTGCGAAAGCGCCTCGCCGTGGTGGGTCGGCTCGGAAGTGGCCTCGGTGGAGACCTCCTCCTCCTCGGTGAACCGGCCGCCGTCACCTCGGGCGACAGCGTCCTCAACCTCGGTTGCCTGAGCCGCCTCCCTTCGTGTTGGGCGCGACTATTTCGTCAGCATCGGGAGCAGCTCGCGCAACCGCACTCGTCTGCCGGTCTGCAGTACCGCGGTCCGGTATACCTGGGCCGCTGCGAACGCCACGAAGAGCGTGCACACCAGGGTCACCGCCACGGACAGCAGGAACTGCCACCAGGTTGCCTCCCCGAACCCGACCAGGGTAGGCATGGCGAACGGGGCGGTGGGGGGCAGGTAGGCGAGCACCTTCACCAGCAGTGAGGGGGTGCCTGAGCTGGCACCAATGAGGGAGACGATGTAGCCGAAGATGAGGGGCGCGCTCAGTGGCAGTGCCAGGCTCTGAACCTGGTCCTGACGCTCGGCCAGTGAACCGGCGGCGGCGTACACCCAGCTGTAGAAGGCGTACCCAAGGACCAGCCAGGCGAGCGTGGCCGCTACCACGAGTGGGGCGGCACCGTGCACCAGGCTTGACCCGACCGCCTCGGCCAGCACCAGCGCGAAAGCGACGAGGGCGACCGCCTGGGCAAGGGCGACGGCGCCGATCCCGATGACCTTGCCGGCGAGCAGCTGGATCGGCCGCACCGTGGCCAGCAGAACCTCCACCACCCGGCTCGCCTTCTCTTCCATCACCCCCATGAGCGTCCACGTGAGGTACTGGGTGAGCACGACGAAGATGAGGATCACGCCGAGCAGCGCCGTCGCCTCCGCTGTCGTGCGGGACTTTCTGCCGGGCTGGATACTCTCGACCGGCACCGGCTTGGCTTTGGCGACCGTGGCCACCTGCTGCGGGGTCAACCCTGCTTGGGTAAAGGCGTGCTGAGCACCGAGGGCCACCGACACGGCCCGCACGTAGCGGGCCCTCGCCGAGGTGTCGGAAGCCGAGATAGGCTGCTTCACCAAGATCTTCCCCGCGCCGTCCACCACCATGTCGAGCTGGCTGGCGCTGAGGGCGGCCCGCGCCTGCAACAGGCCTGGCTCGTTGACGAGCTCCACCGGCAGCCCCGCGCTTTTGGCCAGGTCGTGCAGTTCGGCCTCGAGCGGCGCTGAGCTGGCCACCACGCCTGCCCGCTGGCGCGTGGTCGTCCCGGCGTGCAGGGTGGGGATGATCACGGCGGCCGCCACCGCGCCGAACAGGATGACCGTCACTACCCGGAATACCGGCCCCCGCACCCGCTCGCGGATCTCACGTCCGGCCACCAGGCCCGTGTCGCCGAGCAGTCCCCGGCCCCGCAGCCGCGCCCCGGCAGCGCCTGTCCGCGGCGATGTGCCCCGGCCCCGGCGGCGTAGGCCGAGGCGGACGAGGGCCACCACTACCACGGCGGCGATAATGACAGGGAGAGCCTTCATCGGCCCACTGCCTCCCGGAAGACTTCAGATAGGCGGCGACGTTCGAAGACGAACATTGTGACGCGGCCGGCGGACCGTGCCGCGTCCAGCACCACGTCGCTGCCGGCAGCCTGGTCGAGGATGAGCCTGACCTCACCGCCGTCCACCTCCGACACCGTGACACCGGGGATGGCGCGCGCCCACACTCCCTGGCGGTCTCCCTCTACCCGGACCGCGAGCCGCCGGACCCCACTGGCGGCTAGCTCGTCGACGGTCCCGCTCGCCACCAGCCGGCCGTGGTCGATGATGGCCACTGACTCACACAGGTCCTCGACCAGGTCGAGCTGGTGGCTGGAGAACAGCACGCAGCGCCCCGAGTGAGCCCGCTCCACGAGGACCTCGCCGATGGCGTCGATTCCGGCGGGGTCCAAGCCGGCCAGGGGCTCGTCGAGCACCAGCGCCTCAGGGTCATGGACGAGCGCAGCCGCCAGTTGCACTCGCTGCTGGTTGCCGTGCGACAGCGCCCCGACCTTGCTAGTTGCCCGGTCCGCCACCGCAAGGCGCTCGAGCCACCGGGTAGTAGCGGAGGCGGCAGCGGACGCGTCCATCCCGTGCAGCCGGCCGATGTACTCGACCTGCTCGGCCACCAGCATGTTCGGATACAGGCCCCGTTCCTCTGGCATGTAGCCGAAGCGCCGGCGTTCAGCGGGCCCGACCGGTGCGCCTTCCCACCGCACCGAGCCGGCGTCAAGGTCGGTCAAGCCGAAGATGGCCCGCATGGCGGTGGTCTTGCCGGCGCCGTTCGGACCGAGGAACCCCACCACCTGTCCCGTCGGGACGCTGAAGCTCAGATTGTCAAGAGCCGTCACGTTGCCGAACCGACGGCTCAAGTTGTCGAGTTCCAGCAGACCGGCCACGATCGCAGCCTCCGGCCTTCGTTGTCATGTACGTGGTAAGAGTCATTGCATCCTAGACGGCAGGGCACCGAAGAAACTGCCGCAGATCCTCACGGTTGCCGAGACGCAGGCGATCCTGGATGCCTGCACCAGGCTGCGGGACCGGTTCTTCTTCGCCCTGCTGCACGAAAGCTGCCGGGCCTGGGCGCAGCCGAAGGGGCAGCCGAAGGGGCAGCCGAAGGGGCAGCCGAAGGGGCAGCCGAAGGGGCAGCCGAAGGGGCAGCCGAAGGGGCAGCCGAAGGGGCAGCCGAAGGGGCAGCCGAAGGGGCAGCCGAAGGGGCAGGCATGGTCGTATCAGGCGGCCTATGACCTCGTCCTGCGGCTCCGGGTCAGGACCGGGATCGCGTTCGATCTGCACTGGTTCAGGCACGGCGCAGCGACAAGGTGGCTGCGCGCCGGCGTGCCCGTCGAGGAGTGTTCGCAGCAGTACCCGCGCGATTTCAATGGCATCATCTCTGGTGCGCCCGCAAGCATCACCCAGCCACTGAACGTCTGGTACCAGGCATGGAACGCGCTCGCCGACCTCGGGCCCCACGGGCAGCCCATCTTGACCGCCGACAAACTCGCCCCTTGCATGACGCGGCCGTCAAGGCATGCGGCGGTCTCAATGGCCTGGTCATGGACCCGATGACGTGCAAATTCGACCCGGCCAGCATTCAATGCCCGCCAAACGCGGGCAACACGGCCTCCTGCCTGACCGCAGCGCAGGTCGCCGTGGTCCAGAAGCTCTACGAGGGGCCTCGCGACGCTCAAGGCAAGCTCATGTACCCAGGCTGGCAGGTCCCGGGCTCTGAGCTCAACTGGGTCCCGTGGGTGGTGCCGGTGCCGGGCAGCGGGTTCACCATCGACCCCACCATCGCCCTGAACACCATCCGTTACCTGGCCTACCCTGGTACCGATCCGCAGCTCGGCCTGGCCGACGTCCCCTTCACAGTGGCGGGCTTCCACCAGATCATGAGCGCAACCGGCGGCACCTTCGACGCCACCAACCCCGACCTCACCGCCTTCCGTGACGCCGGCGGGAAGCTGATCCTCTGGCACGGGCTCGCTGACCCTGCGATTTCGCCGATCGGGACAATCGCCTACTACCAGGCCGTCGAAGACCGCATGGGGGGGCCAGCCGCCACACAGAAATTCGCACGGCTGTTCCTAATACCAGGGATGTCCCACTGCGCCGGCGGACAGGGCCCCAACTCCTTCGACGTCCTCACCGCCCTCATCACCTGGGTCGAACAGGGCACCGCACCGGATTCACTGCTGACGACCCAGACACCAACCCTCGCCAACCCCGTCCAGTCCCTGCCCGCCTACCCCTATCCGCTCATGGCCACCTACAACGGAACCGGCGACGTCAACGTAGCCTCCAGCTACCACGCGGCACCGCCACCCCTACCCTTCAATGCCCATGTCAGCTGGCTCGGAACATTCTGACCCGGCAATCCGCACCACTGAAATCCTCTTGTCGGGCCCGCCGGCCCGTGACCTGCGGGCCCGACAAGAGGATCAAGATCTCCTCGCCTTACCGCTGGCCGAGCAATGCGGGGACACCGCCGATTGACGCGCATTCCCGCGCTCTATCCACCGAGCGCTCCATGCTCCAGCCATGCCCGTATCTTACTCTTCTGCCGATGTGAGTGCGTCACATTTCGTACGCAGACAGGGTCGGCCTGCTCCTCAACCCGAGCACCATCGCACCACTGATTGCTTACTACATTCATGCCGTTTAGAAGGTGAAGGAATGACCATTAAGGGCGGCCATAAAGATGGCAGTCGCCCATGCAATGACGAGTATCGGCGCTGCTAAGGTGAGAAACAAGGCAAGCTTGCTTACAGCGGATCGCTTTCTGGTGATGGCAATGATCGCGCATATAAGACTGATACACCATAGTGCCGTGGCTATTATGAACACCGTCCATCCAGTGTGCGGTGGGGGCAATAATAGTGTATCTGGCAAGCTATATGCCCAAAACGATAGGACGCCACCGACAGGAATACTAATGGCCGTAAGAAATATCGATATTACTGGCAATAGTTGCGGCCTTGACCGTTCTGGCATTGGTAGTTGAGCCATAATAACCTGGCAAATCCAATCATCAGAAATTCGGGCGTGCTATGCAGTTCCCACACACGTCGGTGCAGCACCAACCTACAGCAAGAGGTCTCCGTGAGAGGCCCGATCATGCCGCGGGACCCGTAGGTGAGTGTTTAACCCGGCGGCCAGGCTCGGACAGGTTTGCCGATCTCCCGCTCATGACCAAACGGGTCGATTATCCGCCCCAGGCGCCAGCCGTTGCCCGATACCTACCACTCGGCAGGTCACGGGCGGGAGACCGCCACTTTCAAGTTCTACGAAGGCCGGGACATCGAGTGTTATTCACGCGGGGGTGCCAGGTTTGTGGCAAATTTCCGGTTAGCGGCGCGCCTACGTGAAAGGCGGCCTGCTTCTCGAAAGGATTGGGTTACCACACTCAGTCCCACAGAAACAGGCCGCG
>OFHK01000059.1_pt1 | contig 34425 bp, 28 predicted proteins | sample 1521951 | NCBI WGS metagenome assembly OFHK01 (sample SAMEA2468436, study PRJEB22500) | soil metagenome | biome: Glassland; feature: Farmland; material: Clay | place: Australia | collected 2013-01-31 | depth 0.55 m
GGGGCGAGGGGGAGTAAGAGCCGTGCCGATGCCGCGCCGTTGATCCAGCCGCTGATCCCCTGCGGTGCATAGGCGAGGATCGAGGCGAAGATCAGCAGCGAGATGCCGTTGCCGATGCCGCGCTTCGTGATCTGCTCGCCCATCCACATGAGGAGCGCGGTGCCCGCCGTGAGCGTGAGGACGATGATGATCATCCGGCCGGCGTTCGCGTGCAGCGCGCCACTCTGCCGGAACAGGAACCCGTAGCCCGTCGCCTGCGCCGCGGCGAGCGCCACGGTGAGGTAGCGCGTGTACTGCGTGATCTTGGCGTAGCCCGCCTCGCCCTCCTTCTGCAGCCGCTCGAGCGACGGCACGACGACCGTCATGAGCTGGAGGATGATCGACGCCGTGACGTACGGCATGATCCCGAGCGCGAAGAGCGAGAAGCGCGACAGCGCCGAGCCGGAGAAGAGGTTGAGGAGGCTCAGGGCGCCTGAGCTGCCCGCGCCCTTGCTGAAGTAATCCCTGAGCGACGCCTGGTCGACGCCCGGTGCCGGCACCCACGAGCCGAAGCGGTAGATCGCGAGCACTGCCGCGGTGAACAGGAGGCGGCGGCGCAGCTCCGGTACGCGCCAGACGTTGGCGAGCCAGGCGAACATGTCCTACTCCTCAGCCTCGCCCTCGTCGGCGGTGAGCCGCTCGCGCTTGCCGGCGCGCGCGTCGCGGTTCAGGGCTTCGGCTCGGTCGGCATTCACGCCGCCCGCTTCCTGGCCGAAAAAGGCTCGATTTTGGTCGCCGCCGCCGATTCCACGGCGACAATCGCCGATCCGAAGGGGCTCGACGTCGCGGCGCTCAGCGCACACAAGCGCCGTAGCCGGCCGCTCAAGGATTTCCGCGGCGCCAAGGTCGCCGCACCGGATGCCGTCATCGACGCCGATTGCGACATCTGGATTCCGGCCGCGCGACCCGACGTGATCCGCGCCGACAACGTAGGCCGGCTGAAGGCCCGACTTATGCTGCAGGGCGCCAATATCCCGGTGACGCCGGACGCGGAAGCGGCGCTGCATGCGCGCGGCGTCCTGTGCGTGCCGGATTTCATCGCCACCGCCGGCGGCGTCATCTGCGCCGCGGTGGAATATCCCGGCGGCACCCAGGCGGTCGCCTTCGCCCGCACCCCGCCGCCGCCCCGATCTTGACGGACATGCCATGCCCGGTTCCGCGCCACCCGGGCCTCGCGCACCATGCCCGGCCCCGCTGGCGCCTGGACCGCCGAGCACACCCTGACCTGAGCCCACCCGGCCACCAGCAACCGGGCCCCGGCAAACCCGGCTACGGCGCGCGCAGAACGCCCAGATACTGCACCCGCCACAAGCACGCCGCCACATGCCACTCAGCTACCCCGATCGGCGGTTACACTCGCTGCCGCAACCCACCCGCTGACCACACTGCGTGATCAGCTTCTGAGCTGAAGACCGAACCCCGCTCCCGGCCCAAAAGCCCAGTGACTGCGCTTACTGTAGTGCCCCCGACGTGCCTCATCGCGGCAATGAGCGGATGGATCTTACTGTGAATCGATGCGCCGGTTAGATGAAATGCCGTTCGCACCCGGCGTACCCGGCAGCTCGACCAGGCGGGTTGCGCCCACTACTGCGCCCGGGCAGGACATCGGTGAGCATGTTCTGGCAGGTCAGAGCTATACCGGGAAACGGACACCGGTTACGGCGCTGCGGCCCCAGGCGACCACGCCCTGCACAGGGCGTGTGCGGCGCTCAGTTCGCAGCCAAGGGCTCAGCTGCCTACTGGCACAACCAGCCGCACTAAGCGGGTAGCAAACCGGGCACCGATCCTGTAAGCCTCATCGAAGGTCACGCTAGCCTAGGCGTTCGCAATGTGGTCCTGCTGTTAGAAGGTGCGATGCGGCCCTGGCCTGGAAGCCCGTATCCGCTGGGTGCCACGTATGACGGTGCTGGCACCAACTTCGCGTTGTTCTCCGAGGTGGCCGAGCAGGTCGAGCTGTGTCTGTTCCACGGCGAGGACACAGGGCAGGGCTGGGGCATCGAGACGCGAGTCGCGCTGACCGAGGTGGACGGTTTCGTCTGGCACGGCTACCTGCCTGACGTGGGACCAGGCCAGCGCTACGGTTACCGGGTCCACGGCACCTGGGATCCCATCGAGGGGCACCGGTGCAATCCCGGCAAGCTGCTGCTTGACCCGTACGGCAAGGCCATCGAGGGGCAGGTCCGGTGGGGCGAGGCAGTGTTTGGGGAGGATCGCCGCTTCTCTCGTTACCGTCACAGTGGACTGGACAGCGCCCCATTTATGCCTGTCAACGTGGTGATTAATCCGTACTTCGACTGGGGCAACGACCGGCCGCCCCGCGTGCCTTACCACGAGACCGTGATCTATGAGGCGCACGTCCGCGGGCTCACGCTCCGGCACCCGGGAATCCCCCCTAAACTGCGTGGCACCTACGCCGGCCTGGCCCACCCCGCGGTCATCGAGCACCTGCTGGGCCTCGGCGTGACCGCCATCGAGTTGATGCCCGTGCACCAGTTCGTCAGCGACAGCGGCCTTGCGGAGCGGGGTCTCAGCACCTACTGGGGGTACAACACCATCGGGTTCTTTGCCCCGCACAACGCCTATGCCGCGGCTGACGAACCAGGCGGGCAGGTCCTCGAGTTCAAGTCGATGGTATGTGCTCTGCATGAGGCGGGCATCGAAGTGATCCTCGACGTGGTGTACAGCCACACCGCCGAAGGCGACCACCGCGGCCCGACGCTGTCGTTCCGCGGCATCGACAACGCCGGCTACTACCGGCTGCAAGACGACGACGGACGTTATTACGTCGACTACACCGGTACCGGGAACACGCTGTTGATGCGGCACCCACACGTGCTTCAAATGATCATGGACTCGCTGCGGTACTGGGTGATCGAGATGCACGTGGACGGATTCCGCTTCGACCGGGCCGCGGCCCTGGCCAGGGAACTCCAGGACGTGGACCGGCTGTCGGCGTTCTTTGACCTGGTCCAGCAGGACCCGGTGGTATCGCAGGTCAAGCTCATCGCCGAGCCCTGGGATGTGGGTGAGGGCGGCTACCAGGTCGGGAACTTCCCGCCGCTGTGGAGCGAGTGGAACGGCAAGTACCGGGACGCGGTGCGCGACTTCTGGCGCGGCAGTCCTGGAATGCGCGCAGACTTCGCGACCCGGCTGGCGGGATCCAGCGACCTGTACGCGGTCAGCGGGCGGAGACCCGTCGCGTCGATCAACTTTGTCACCTGCCACGACGGGTTCACCCTGCGCGACCTGGTCTCCTACAACACCAAGCACAACGAGCCCAACGGTGAGGGCAACCGGGACGGCAGCGACGACAACCGTTCCTGGAACTGCGGCGTGGAGGGCCCGGCCAACGATCGGGCGATCCTCGCGCTGCGGGCGCGCCAGCAGCGCAACTTCCTCGCCACCCTGTTCTGCTCACAGGGGGTGCCTATGCTGCTGGCCGGCGACGAGATCGGCCACACCCAGGGCGGCAACAACAACGCCTACTGCCAGGACAACGAGATCTCCTGGGTTGACTGGGGGCAGGCTGATTCCGATCTGCTCGAGTTCGCCCGCGCAGTGTCCAGTCTTCGCCGTGAGCACCCGGTATTTCGGCGGCGGCGGTTCTTCTGCGGGCAGCTCGCGGGCCACCCCGAGCTCCCAGACATGGTCTGGTTCACCCCATCCGGCTCGGAGATGAGTAACCAGGAGTGGAGCACGCCGCACGCACATGCTATGGCTGTCTTCCTGAATGGAGATGCCCTCACCGAGCCGGGCCCGCGTGGTGAACGGCTGTGCGATGACTCTTTCCTGCTGCTCTTCAACCCGAGCCCGGACACGGTGTCATTCACGATGCCTAGACCGTCGTACGGCAACGCTTGGGAGATCGTAGTAGATACCGCTACGGGAGAGCGAACGGACAATGTGACGGCGGCCCAAAAGGTTCAGCTCGAACCGCGTTCGCTATGGCTGCTGCGCCGAATCTGACTGCGGGGTCCGCGGTTCATTGATGTAGCGGTGCCACTCGTCAGCGGTCAGCTCGCGTCCGGCCGCATGGCGCGCCCACGCGGTCAGAGCGCGCACGCTCAACGGGACACGGCCGCTGGGTTCAGAATCGCCAATGATCACGTAATCACCGCCGTCGTCAATAGCCAAGCGCCGGGCGTTCTTAGGAGCGGCGGATTCACAGGCAAGCGCCCCGGATACCAAATCCCAGACGCGGATTCGGCAATCGTGGCTTAGGGCTGCGGCCAGCTGGCCGCCACCGAGGTCGAGATCTCTGGTGAACCCCGCAGAAGCCAGGCATTCAACGTCCGAAAGATCTTCTACGTGAAGCACGCGGATGTTGTTATCATCGCACGCAACGGCAAGTGCCTGGGCGGCCTCGCTCACTGCCACGGACGTTATCGGCACACCAAGATCTCGGCCACCAACTTTCTCGGCGCGGTCTGCGAGCTGGCAGATAGCAAGCTCACCCGACTCAGTACCGAGGCAAGCAATACCGGCGCGCACGCAGGCAGCCACAACCACAGGCGCCGCCATGGGGATCACCGTGCCGGCGCCGTAGAGGGCCCGGCCGCGCTCATCGACGGCAAACTGGATCTCGGCGTCGCCGAGGAGCCACTGTCCACTTGCACCAGGCCCACGAGACCAGTCGGACAAGGTCAGGCGCTGCCGGGCCCGAGCGAACCCCGCTCCGTCGGTTTCCGTGAGGATTGGAACGATATCTGAGGTCCCCAGGCGATGCAGGCACGTGCGGACCAACCGGTCTGTCTGTGCATCGGCTGAGCGCTGCAGCGCCTCGATCGCGAGAAGCAGGGCAAGAGCAGGATCTTCGGCAGTCTCAGCGCCCCGGGTGAGTGCCTCTGCCTGGCGGCCCCGCTCCCGCTCGAGATCCGCCGCCCGCTCACGGTCAGCGAGAGCCTTGCTAGCGTCCAGAAATCGGCGGTCGCCCGCGCCGAGATCATCAGGGTGCTGACCGGCCCACGCCTCGAATGCCACCAGCCGGGTGCCACGTAGCAGATAGGACTCGTCATGTCCGCCGCGTTCCCAGTCGCTGGCCAGCCGCTCAACCTGCGAGCGTAGCCGCAGCCCTTCTTGGGCATCAAGGATCGCCTGGCGCAACGGCGGCCACTGCCGCAACAGCGCCTCGTGCGCCACCTCCACGGTGCCTTCCCCACCTTCGCGATTGCTGGTCAGCAGGCGGGCGTCGACGAACGCCTGGACGATGGCGTTTCCCGCTGCGGGGAGCTGACGGCGTTCGACGCGTCTTCGAGTTGGCTCGCCTGCTTCATCGATCGTGACAAGCTTCAGCAGTGTGGGCAGAACCAGACCGCCGTGTCCCCGGCGGTGCAGTTCGTCGGTGAGCAGGCCGGCCTGCCGTTGCAGCGAGCCGACCACTCCTCCGAGGGCTTCGTAAGCTTTGGCGGTCACCACCCGTTCCGGGCCGGGACCCGCATCGTGGTATAGCTGCTGCAAGGTCCAGGCGAGCAGCGGGAGGGCGTCACCTCCTGTGGTGTCCTCCACCATCCGCTGGACAAGGCCGGGAGCGAAGTCGAGTCCTGCCCGCTGCGCTGGACGCTGAATGATCTCAGGCAACCGAGCGCGGCTGAGCGGCTCAATCAGCAGAATGTCGTCGATTGCCTCGGCCAAGCCGGCCCGGTCCGGAGCACTGCTGAGAAACTCCGCGCGCAAGGTAGCGATGGCCCACATCGGGCTGTCCTCGCGCAAAGCGCCGCGCAGCAAGGCGAGGAACCGTTCCTGCGCTCGTGGGCCACTACGGGTGACCAGTTCTTCGGCTTGGTCGACCACCAGCAGGACGCTGCGGCCTGCCCCACCCGTGGCCTCGCCGAGTTCGTAACCGAGTTCGATGAGGGACCCGGGTCCCTGATCCAGCCGGTCGAGGAGCCCGGTCCAGGTTCGCTCGTGGCCGGCCACCCGGAACGCCGCTCGGAGGCTATGCGCCAGACTCTGCAAGGGCTGGCGGCCTGGTTGCATCGGCGGAACGACCACCCAGCGGTTGGCGAGCCTTTCCAGCCGCGGCAGCAGCCCAGCACGCAGCAACGATGACTTCCCACTGCCAGATGGACCGGCGATCGCCACGAACCGGCCCGGACCACGCAATAGCGTGCTCGTCAAGAGCTGGATCAGGCGGCCGATTTCCTGCTCGCGCCCAAAGAAGACGGCAGCGTCTTGCCAATCGAATGGCTCGAGCCCCGGAAAAGGCGACCGGGCGGGGTCCCAGGCAAAAGAGTCTTCTGCGCGCAACCCGGCCTGGTGAAGTCCGTCCCGCAGCTGGCCGAAGGCGGTGTCGTCAGCAGTCAGATCAACCCACTGCACATCTTGAAGCAGATCGAGCCATACGGCCGTGTCCAGCCGGACCGGAAACACCGGGTGCCCCAATGAGCGCGCCAGACTCAGCTCAGCGAAGCACCACCTCGACGCCACTGAGTCAGCGCTGGCCAGAAAAATCACACCATCGGTGCGGCGAAGCTGAGCGTATAGTTCGGCTTCCCACCGGCGCCCTGCTGGAATAGCATCTGACGGGTCAAAATCGAGGAAGAGCGCCTGGTAACCGGCGTGCCGCAGCCACTGGTGGAGCCGTTGTGCGGCAGCCTGGTCACGGCTGCTGTGACTAATGAATAGCGACGTCATGACTTCACATTGGACAGATCGTGGGGAACAAGGTCTGCGGCTGGGCACACCGGGTAACGGGCAATGCCATAAGTTTCCCACGACCAGCCGCCGCGAGCACCGAGTTGCGGGCCAGTTACTGGACCCGCCAGCGGCGGGCCAGGCGGGCCGGCTGACCGAGCTGCCGGCGGAGCTGGCCCAGCTCACCAACCTTCGGCACCTGTCTCTCACGGGCAACCGGCTGGCCGAGCTGCCGGCGGAGCTGGCCCAGCTCACCGACATCCACGTCCAGGTCCGGAGCGTCTCGGGCAACCGGCTGACCGAGCGCGAGATCGGCCAACTCGCCGCCCTGCAGGACGACCTGGGGCCGTTGGGCAATCGGTTGGTGGACCGGCTGCTGGGATCTCTGGTCGCCCAGGGCCAGGGACCCAGCCTTAGGCGCGCCTACGTGGACAGCCTGACGGACGCCGAAGCGCGGTACGAGGCCAAGCTGCTGCTGGTCGGCGACCCTGAAGCCGGCAAGAGCTCGCTGATCGCCCGGCTGCGCGGCGAGAGGTTCCTCCCCGGCCGCAGCGCCACCCACGGGATCGAGCTGGGCTGGCTGCAGCTGCAGCATCCGAGCGAGCCGACCACGATCACCCTGCGCACCTGGGACTTCGGCGGCCAGGAGCTGTACCAAGCCACCCAACAGCTGTTCATGACACCGCAGGCGGTGTACCTGCTGGTGTGGGACGCCCGCCGGGGCGACGCCGAGCGGGTCGGCGCCTGGCTACGGCGGATCCGGCTGCTGGTCGGCGACGACGCCCGCGTTATGATCGCCGCCACCCGCGCCGACGAGCACCCCGCTGAGGCCGAACTCGACTATCCCGCTCTGCTCCAGCACTACGGGACGGTGCTAGCTGAGCGACTGTATGAGGTCGATAGTCGCTCCGGGACCGGCCTGGAGTCCCTCCTGGCCGCGCTGGCCGCCGAGGCCGCCAAGCTGCCGCAGATGGGCGAGCAGGTCAGTCGCCGCTGGGTGGCCGCCCGCGACCAGCTCCTCGCCCATCGCGAGCCGCAGCTCTCGTACCAGGCCTGCAAGGAGATCTGCGCCAAGCAGGGGGTCGGGGCCGACCAGGCCGACGCGCTGCTCGGCTTGCTGCACCTACGCGGCCAGCTGCTGCACTACGCTAACGATCCTGACCTGCGCGAGGTCGTGGTGTTGCAGCCGGACTGGCTGACCAGGGCGATCAGCTATGTGCTGGAAGACCTCCCGACCCGGCAGTCCGGCGGCGTGCTGGCCCACGCGCGGCTCCGCGAGGTCTGGCAGGTCTACCCGCCGTCACTGCACCCCTACCTGCTGCGGCTGATGGAGCAGTTCGACGTCTCCTACCGCCTCAGCGACGCCGACCAGCCCAGCAGCCTCGTCGGCCACCTCGTGCCCCACCAACCGCCGACCCTGCCCTGGCAGCTAGACGACCCGCCCGCACGCGGCATCCGCGAGCTCGCCGTGCGCCTGGCGCTCAGCGACGAGACCCCGGGGTTGATGGCCTGGCTGATCGTCCGCCACCACCGCTTCACCACCGGCCTGCACTGGCGCCGCGGGGTGTTCCTGGCGCTGGCCGACGGGTTCGCCTCCCAAGGGCTGCTGGAGTTGGCCGCCGAGGGACGCGAGCTGGCGCTGACCGTGCGCGCCCCCGAACCCAGCTACTTCTTCTTCGTACTGCTGGACGGCGTCCGGCAGCTGCTCCGCGAGCGCTGGCCCGGCCTGGCCTACGATCTGCTGGTACCCTGCCAGCACCGCTACTCCGGCCCCGACCAGCGCCGCTGCCCCGGCCGTTTCCGCCGCGACGTCCTGGTCCAGCTCTACCAGAGTGGCGAGCCAACCCTGCGCTGCCCGGAGTGCGCCACTGTGCAGGACGTGGCCCGCCTGCTGACCGCCGTCGCCGCCGTCCGAGGGCCCGAGCCGGGCGGCACCATCGAGCTTGAAGCGCGGCTCGTCCAGGCGCTCCAGGGCGGGATGCAGCAGGTGCTGCAGGCCGAACTCGCTCCGATCGCCGACCTAGTGGGCAGCATTGACGCCCGCCTCGATGCTGGCCTGACGGAGATCGGCCAGACCGCCCACTTCACCCGGGCCCTGCTGCAGCGGTGGACGATCCGCTACGAAACCACCAGCGGCACGCCGCGGCTGTTCACCCTCACGCCAGTCACCAAGGAAGGCCTGAGCAAGGCGGCAGTCTGGCAGGATCGCTATCAGCTCACCGTATGGTGCGAGCACGACGACAAGCCGCATCCGTGGCCGTCCGCCTGCTACCAGTTCACCCGGCCTAAAGACTGGCTGGTCACCATCGCACCCTACGCGATCGGCGTGCTGCGGCTCCTGCAACTGGCCGCCAAGGTCACCCTGCCGGTCACCATCTTGGCCGACGTGGATCTCAAGGGCATCAACGACGACCTGGAGGCGATGAGCTCACTCCTCCAGCAACTTCCCCTCCCGCCGCAACCCCGCGGTCCTGCCGATCCAGGCCAGGCTGTCCATCCCGTCCAGGCCGACGGCTCAGAGCTTCGTGCCCTGCGGGCGCTGCTTACCGAGCTGGACCCCAGGCGGACATTCAACGGCATGTACGTCGTGGCGACCTCATCCTGGGATGTCCGGTGGGTCTGCCAGGACCACTACCCGGCCTACAACCCAGGGCCGCCCTCCATCCCCGCATAGGCATCAATCGGCATAGGTATCAATCGCTGCGGTCACAGTACCGGTACCAGCATCAATCGTGGATGCTGGTAGCCGGTCGGCGTCGAGCTTGGCCGGCTCGCCGTCGATGTCGACGGTGTGGGCGCCGTCGAAGTGGACGTTCTCCTGATGGCTGGTCTATAGGTGGGTCAGGATCTCGCCGTCGACCGTTCGGCTGCCGCGGCGATGGCCAGCCCGTAGTACCCCGTGATCTGTGTGGCGACTCGCGGGCGTTCTCTTTCCACGCGGTCACGTGCGCGGGTTTCCACCTGGGGCCACGCCTCGCAGATACGGGTGCCGTGGCCGGAGGGAGCGAGCCGACCGTTGAGCGCGGCCACGCTGCTTGTTCGGTATCAATGCTGCGGATGATCTGGTTGATGGCCGTCATCAGCTTCGCCGGATTCGACCGGACTGGAGCGGCCCGGATTCCCTTCAGCAAGAAGCTACGCGCGGCCTAGCCGGGCCAGGAAACGGTTTCCCGGGGAACAGGCTCTATCGACAGTGAGCGCCGATCCGGTCGGGTGGCCCGGGCACGCAAGAATACGTGATCGGCGGGCGCCAGACGGCGGCGCCAAAGCCGTCATCCCACGCCCTCAGACACAACTAGATGACATGCATCGGGCCGGGCTGAGGTCGCTGGCCGGGTGCTGGAGACCTCCTCAGCTCAGACGCGGGTCACGCGTGACCGCGTAGGTATTTCGCATGGGGGCGCGTGCGCCCCTTCGGAGCTTGAGGAGGTCCCGATGCCCATCGTAGGCGGGCTGGATATCCACCGGAAGCAGCTGACGTCGCGGCGGTGATCTTGGCGGCGTGGTCAGCGTGCTGGCTCATACGCCACCCCCATGCGCTGGAATGCCGACCTGATGGTGGCCGCGACTGCCCGCTGTCCGTCCTCGCGGACCAGCCCGATCTTGGCGGCTGCGTCCGTCAGCGCCTGCCCGGCCGCGCCCGCGTCCAGGTCCCCGTCGGCTACCAGTTCACCCACCCGCAGGCTGGCCCAGAACAGGAGCCGGTTCCGTTCACCGCGTTGCGCGGTGAGAAGGAACTCGATAATCCCGTGCAGCCGGGCCCACGTGGGCGCGCCGCCGTGGCCGGTCACGGTGCCGGTAGCCGGTGCGGGGGGCGGCCCGGCCAGGCCGGCGATCCAGCGGGGGATGACCGGCAGCTGGTCCGGCTCGGCCCAGACCATATACCCGGGTGAACCCGGGCAGGTGCCACGTGTGCGCAGTTCGACTGCCCGGCAGCGCGCCAGCGGGCCCATGCGTACCGGGTGGGCGGGATCGGCCCGGTACCACAGGTGCCACCCGGGAAGGTGCCCGCTGCCGTGGTGGCCGGGTGTGCGCACCGACACGGTGGCGGACAGGTCAGGCAACGTCCCGGCCTCCACCGCCCGGTCGCTCAGCCAGCGCAGCGCGTCGATCATCGGCGTGCCGTCCACCGCCGCGGGGGTATCGATGTCGACCAGGATCAGCTCTCCGTGGCCGAGCAGTTCACCACCCCGGCGGCCAATATGAGCGTCCAGGCCGGGCGTCCAGCGAAGGCCCCGCCGCCCGGTGAGCTGGTAAACGTTGCGCTGCGCCCGGTGGGCGGGCACCGGCAGGCCTGCGGCTGTGAAGGCGCCTGAGCTGACCTGGGCGGGCTCACGCCGGCCGGGTGCCTGCCGGGGCACGAACATCGCGCCGCGCAGCACGGCTGGCACCACGTACTGCCGGGTGTTCATGCTCCCGCTCCCGCCTCCTGGTAGCCACGGTAGGTGCACCGCACAACTACCCAGACTTTCCCGCCGAGGTTATGGTCGCGCCATGCGGCGCATCAGTGGGGTGCTGATCGATATCGATGGCGTGCTGACCGTGTCGTGGAAGCCGCTGGCGGGGGCGGTCCCGGCGCTGCAGCGGCTGCATGAGGTGGGGCTGCCGCTGGCTCTGGTGACCAACACCACCTCGCGGACGCGGGCATCGATCGCGGCGGCGCTGGCGGAGGCGGGCTTTGCGGTCACCGCCAGAGACATTCTCACCGCGCCGGTCATCGCGGCCAGCTACCTGGCCGAGCACTATCCGGGTGCCCGGTGCCTGCTGCTCAACAGCGGGGACATCGGCGAGGATCTGGCGGGAGTGGCGCTCGCCCGGGCGGACGATCCCGCCGTTGACCTGGTGCTGGTCGGCGGCGCTGGCCCGGAGTTCAGCTACCAGGCGCTCAACGCGGCCTTCGGCCATCTGCAGCGCGGGGCCAGGCTGGTCGCCATGCACCGCGGCCTGTACTGGCGCACCAGTCAGGGCCTGCAGCTGGACAGCGGCGCATTTGTCGCGGGCCTGGAACAGGCAGCCGGGACCACCGCGGAGGTGGTGGGCAAACCCGCCCCGGCCTTCTTCGCCGCCGCGCTAGCCCACCTGGGCGCCAGCGCCGCCGGCACGATGATGGTGGGCGACGACATCGAAAACGACGTGCTCGCCGCCCAGCGGCAGGGGCTCACCGGGGTGCTGGTCAAGACCGGCAAGTACCTGTCCCGCACTCTCCGCGCCGCCAGCGGCACACCCGACCACGTCCTCGAGTCCTTCGCCGGCCTGCCAGCACTACTGGACCAGCTGTCATAACCGCCGGGACCCGGCCAGGAGCCGCGATATTGACCGGCCCCGGCGGCTACCGCGCCACGGCTGGCTGCCAGCGCGCACATGCCGGGCTGAGAATGGGCAGGCAAGGCCGGCGCCAGTGTCAGGATGGGCGGGATGGCTGAGGTGAAAGGTACCCGCCAGGCATCGCCGGGTGGCGCGCAGGAGTCAGTGCTTGAGGCGGTCCTGGAGCGGGTGACGTATGCGAACGAGCAGACCGGTTACACGATCGCCCGGGTGGCGACCGAGCGCAGTGGCTCTGACCTGCTGACCGTGGTCGGGCCGCTGGCGGGCGCTCAGGTCGGTGAGAGCCTGCGGCTGAGCGGCCGGTGGACCTCCCATCCCCGGTATGGCCGGCAGTTCGAGGTGCGGTCCTATTCGACCGTGCTGCCAGCGACCATCCAGGGCATCCAGCGCTATCTGGGCTCGGGGCTGATCAAGGGCATCGGCCCGGTGAAGGCCGGGCGGATGGTGGCGCATTCGGCGCTACTGCCCGTGCAGCGGCGCCGGGCGGTAGCAGTCCGGAGCCGACCGTTACCACGCGGCGGACCGTGCCGCCAGGCAGGGCAAGCCATTCGCGCTGTTCATCTGGATTGCCGGGAGCCGGCGGCTGAGCCCGCTCAGTCGCTCCGCCCATGTCCAGCGGGACGGTTCCGGCAGGGACCCCAGTCCCAGCCGATGCCCAGCCGGGGTGCTGCCAAGGTCGTTCATGACCGTCGCTTTCACCGAGGTAGTCACAATTTAATGCCGGCGCACCCCAGGGAAGTGAGACGGCCAGCGCAATGCCCCGTAACACCCCATCAGCCACCCCCGCCGCGCTGCAGTTCGGCGGCCATCGCCGCGACAACTTCCGCGCCCTACGCTGGACTACCCGCCCACGCAACCCCCTCATGGCCCTGAGAAGACCGGCCGGGTCGCAGGCCCCGTGCAGATCACCCCGATCTGCACGCGCGGACTGGTGATCGCTGAGGACCCGCCAACCGCGCCGAACGGCGGTGAGGTGCGGGTTCACGTTTTCGGCTGCTGGTCACGTTCGGTGATGACCCGGGATCTGACTGGCCTGGGCATAGGGTTTCCGGTATGGCGAGGAAGGGTCCGACGGATCAGGACCGCGCTGAGGCTGTTCGCCGGTTCTTGTCCGGCCTGGGGCGAGGCGATGACGTGTTCGCGCTGGCGGCTGCGATCGAGGAGCTGCATCCTCGTCACGACACGTTTCCAGGCGAGGTGTTCATGCGCCTGTCGGCCGACGCGCTCCAGGTGGCCGGCGTCGGGCCGGGCGACCCTATCCCCTATGAGGGATTGCGCGAGAGCCACCTGGGCGAGTGCAAGTTCCGGGGGCGGGAGAACCGCAAGATCCAGTTCGCGATCCTGGCCAGTGCGTCAGCCCGAGGCGGCATCGAGCCAGATCTGCTCGACGAGGTGGCCTGGTGGCAGACTGACGACTTCTGGTGGTACGCATTGGCTGCTGCGGTTGCTGTGATCCGCGCTTGCGCCAGCAGGATGCATCTATCGGTGCCGGCCTTCGTCCAGCAGTTGCCAGCGCGGTGGAAGAGCACCCTGCAGCCGGGTGGTGCAGGGCCAGGCGAGCCTTGACGACGGTACCGCTGTTGCCGCAGCCTTCGCGTCTTCCGCCCCGCTGCTGGCGGCGGGCCGGACCGTGCGGGCAGGGCAGGTGAGCAGGTGATGGCCGATTCGCTGCGGGACCGGGTGATCGCGGCGTGCACTGCTAAGCCGGGATCGGTGGAGGACTACCCGTTCGGCGATGAGGTGGCGGTGCTCAAGGTCGCCGGCAAAATGTTCGCGCTGGTGACATTGGGCCCGGCACCCGGCAGCGTCAGCCTCAAATGCGACCCGGATCTCGCGGTCGGCCTGCGCCGCCGGTATGCCGCGATCACCGCGGGCTACCACCTCAACAAGCGGCATTGGAACACAGTCACGCTAGACGGCTCGGTGCCCGAGGACGAGCTTCTTGACCTGATCGGCCATTCCTACGAGCTGGTGGTGGCCAGCCTGTCTAGAGCCGGACGCGACACGCTGAACAGCTGACCGGCAGTCCGCTGCCGCAGTGAGACGCCGCCAACCAGGACAGCGCCGCTGCGCAGAACAACCAACTCTGGCGCGGGCCCGGACCACAATGCCCGCATCAGGAGGACGCCAATTAGGCGAGTCGGCGCGCACTTTCGGAGCGTCCTGACGCTGGGCACATCGGTACCGACGCCAGTGAATGGTGTTCGGGCAAGGAACTCGTCGATGAGTTGGCCGCCGGTGCTGACGGCGATGTCCAGGCGGTAGCAGGCGAGGCCTGCGTCCATGTTCTGGGGGATGTCGCGTGGGTTGAGGGCCCGGGCGTTTCACGAATCCCCGCGGTGCGCGGCCGGTGCATGCGATTTCCTAGCTCCCTGGAAGTGATCCCGGGGGATCTCACATCTTGCCGGTTGCGGGCGTCTGCTTCATGCAGGACTACGTAGCTGCGAAGGGAGGCATTCAATGACGGCAGAGACTGGCACTGCTGCTGCCAGGCACACGGTGCTCGGGACGCGGCTGGGCGAGCTGACGGTACTCCGGGATGGAGGCTTGCTGACCGGGCTGTACTTTCCGCGGCACTGGCCCAGGCCTGACCGGGCGGCGTTCGGGGCCCGGGACGACCGGGGGTTTGAGGAGTCCGCTCGCCAGCTTGATGAGTACCTCGCTGGCGAGCGGGGCGCTTTCGACCTGCCGATGGAGGCCAGGGGCGCTGAGTTTGACCGGCGTGTGTGGGATCTGCTCATGCGGGTGCCCTACGGGCAGACGACCACTTACGGCGATCTCGCGCGCCGGCTGGGCGGCGGGGCCGATCCCCGGGAGGTCGGGGCCGCGGTGGGCCGGAACCCGCTGTGCATCCTGATCCCCTGTCACCGCGTGCTCGGAAGCACCGGCAAGCTCACCGGCTACGCGGGCGGCCTGCGCCGTAAGCGCGCGCTGCTGGAGATCGAGCAGGCGGGGATCACGCGGGCGCGGCAGGCGCTCGCAGCCGGCCTGCGGTAGGTATCGCGGTTCTGTGGCCGGCGGCCCGGATCCCCGTTCACGGCGGGATCCGGGCCGCCGCCCGTTGATGCGCCCGGCCATTCCGCGGGGGCGGCGGGAAGAATTTTCTGTCCGTCATCTCACGTGCCTGTCCTGGCGTGCGTCTTCGGGGTGAACGCTCCGGAAGGGAGCGACCGGCAAAACCCGCGAGCATGAAGGGACGATCCATGTCGATCGAGGAGAACAAGGCCATCGTCGGGCGCTGGTTCACCGAGTTCTGGGGCAAGGACTTCAACCCGGCCGTTATCGATGAGCTCGCTGCCCCCGATATCCGCTTCGAGTACTCGCTGCACGCCCCGTGCCGCGGCCGGGAGGAGGTGCGCGCTTTCGCAGCCAAGTTCCGCGCGGCATTCCCGGACTTGAATTTCTGGGGCACCGCTGACCTGGTCGCCGAGGGCGACTACGTGGTCGGCCAGTGGGAAGGTGGCGGTACGCACACTGGTGAGGCGTTCGATGACATGCCGGTAGGCTCGCTGCCGCCCGCGACGCGCAAGACGATGCGGCTCACCGGAATCACTATCCTGAAGGTCGAGAACGGCTTCATCACCGAGGAAATCGGCCTCGACGATGGCGTCACGGTACTGCGCCAGCTCGGCCTGATCACTGCGGCCTGATCACCGCGGCCTGATCACCGCAGCCTGAGGACGCTGGTCACCAGGCATGCCGTGGCGGGCTTGACCGAACCCGCTGCGGCATGCCTCTGCCGGGCGGACCAAGCGCGCCATAGGCCGCAGGCACGCCCGGCGGAGAATGGATTGTCTCCGCGATCTCACGAAGGCCGGGTGCAGGGGCGTCTACAGGGCATGACAGGAAAGCAGCCGTTCGAGACGGTCGTCACCGAGCACGGGGCGACCGTGCTGCGGGTCTGCCGGGCTGTGCTCGGCCCGGCAGACGCTGACGACGCGTGGTCTGAGACGTTCCTGGCCGCGATGAGGGCATACCCGGACCTGCCGGAAGGCGCGAACGTCGAGGCGTGGCTGGTCACGATCGCCCACCGCAAGGCCATCGACGTCACCCGGGCGGCGGCCCGCCGGGCCATACCTGTCGGCCAGACCCCGGACGAGATGGCAGCGCCGGACGCGGACAGCCCCGGCCACGGCCTGGACAGCGAGCTCGCCGAGGCCGTCGCGAGACTGCCTGCGAAGCAGAAACAGGCGGTCGCCTACCACTACCTGGCCGGGCTGCCCTATGCCGACATCGCCGCCATCGTTGGCGGTACCACGGACGCGGCACGCCGTGCCGCCGCCGACGGCATCGCCGCCCTCCGCTGCGCCTACCCCGGCGCCACTGGAACGAGAACGAAAGGAGAGGCCTGTGAACACGAATGGCCTGACCCGTGACCTGGTGCGGGCCTTCCCCGCCGGTCCCGGCGACCTGCGTCGGCTGTACGCCCGGCTGACCGCGGCGGCGGAACGGGACGGCATCCTGGACGTCGCCTACACGATCATCGACAGCCCCGTCGGCCCGCTGCTGCTGGCCGCGACCGGGGCCGGCCTTGTCCGGGTCGCCTACGCCACCGAGGACCACGACGCGGTTCTGCAGGCCCTGGCTGACCGGATCAGCCCGCGCATCCTCAGCGCTCCCGCCCGTCTGGACACGGCTGCGCGAGAGCTTGAGGAGTACTTCGCCGGACGGCGGCAGAGCTTCGATCTGCCGCTGGACTGGCGGCTGTCGGCCGGATTCCGGCGCACCGTGCTGAGTCACCTGCCCGAGATCGAATACGGGCACACCGTTAGCTACGCCGTGATCGCCCGGCTGGCCGGCAACCCGAAGGCAGTCCGCGCCGCAGCTACTGCCTGCGCAACCAACCCGCTGCCCGTCGTCGTGCCGTGCCACCGCGTCATCTACTCCGACGGCCGGATCGGCCGCTACCTCGGCGGCCCCGACGCCAAGCGCACCCTGCTCACCTTGGAGACCGCAGCATGAGCCGCGTCAGCACGAAGACAGCACAACCCGCCACGATTCACCGGCCCGACGCAAGCATCAGTCCCGCCGCAACGTGGCGGGAGCGAGTCGAGGCCGCTGACTGGAACGCCGTGCGCGCCGACCTGGATCGGTACGGCTGCGGCCTGATCAGCCAGCGGCTCTCCCCAAAGGATGCGGCCGAGATCGCGGTGCTCTACCCCGAGGACCTGCCCAGCCTCGCCGGCGCCATGGCGGACGGCGGCACCTGGGCGATCAGCCACGGGCGGCTCCAGACCGCCCCGCCACCGCTGGAGACCGCAAGATGACCGCCTCCCGTCCGACACCGGCCGTGGCCGGCGGCCACGACGCGAGCTGGCGCCCGGAGCGGTGCACGTACCGTCCTGGCTGACCGCCGAACAGCAGAGGTGGGCTGGCTGACCGCTTCCGCGAGAGGGGTCGGGCTCGGCCGCAGGCCCTCGCCGATGCCACCAGCGACCCTCGCGCAGGCGGCGACTGCACGCCGCATGCGTCCCGTGCACGTGGGCACCGCACCGCCCTGGCAGCGGGGACGGCAGGGACCTCAGGTTGCTGCGCCGGGAGCTCGCCCATGGCGGACCTGTTGTTCCTCAGCCCCCAGAGCTGACCCGGCTGGCTCGCTGCCCAGCGCAAGGTCGCGGGCGATACCGCTTGCCCAGGCCTCGATCTGTGCCCAGTCGCGGAAGTCACCCTCGGGCAAGATGGCGCGAGCGGCCGGCAGCTTCCGCAGCGCCCGCTCACCCAGCCCGAGCCTGCCCGGGTCCAGCACCCCGAAGAAGACACGGTGGCCGCGGGGAGCAATCGCCTCCCCGAACTCGGCGATCTCCTTGGGCTCGGCCGCAGCCGCCAGATCCTGGCCCTGGGCGTCGGTGGGCTCGGTGCCTAGCGGTCCGCTGCTGAACAGCCACACCGGGCGGCCGGCCAGGACGGCGCGGTTGCGCCGTACGAACTCCACCGCCTCCTTCTGCCAGTGCCCCATATACACAGCGCTGCCGATCACAAAAGCGCCGTAGCCAGCCAGGTCACCCGCCGCTGATGCCGGGTGCACCTGCACCTGCTGCCCCGATGCCACCAGCGTCTGCGCGATCCGCTCGGCGATCTCCTGGGTGGCGCCGTGCCTGCTGGCATATGCAACCAGAACCAGCATCTCCATCAACCCCCATCCATCACCTCTTCATCCACCCTGGCACCCGGGAGGGCGGGCACCTCAGAGGCGAAGGTCCCACCAGACTCACCACCGGCAACGTTCAGCACGATCGGTCTGGGCACCCAGTGCCCTGACCGGATTCCAGCCCGACATCCGCGGCGCAACGGAACCAGGCCAGCAGAGCGGCAGCGCGGAGGTATCGATCTGCTGGACCGGGTCGGCGGGCACGGCTGCCGCCCAGGCGGCGCGCAGTTGTCCGAAGGCGCCCCACAGCCAGCGGGTGCGGCGGTTGACCTCGGGCTGGTCAGGCAGGTGCGGGAACAGGTGGCCCCAGTTGCGGCGGATCTCTTTCCGGAAGCCGTTCTCGCTGCGGCGGCCGGGCAGGTGCCGGACCAGGGCGATCGTGAGCAGCCCGGCGCCGGTGCAGGCCGGCGCGGGTCCGGGACGGCGCGGGATCAGCACTGTGCCCGCCTTGCTGGCGTCATCGATCAGGCAGTAGACGCAGACGACAGCAGCTCAGTTGCCAGCATGGTAGGGGCTCCTGCGGCGGGGGATAAGTCTGGCAACTGCTTGCTGCCGCCACGGGGCCCCTTGCGATCAGGCACCACGCTCGGCGCGCCGTAACTTCAACTCACATAACGCGCCTGAGGTCCCTTCGCATCACCGGGCGGTCGGGCTTACGCCGGGTGACGACCTGGAAGCCGTGCCGGGCGAAGGCCGATGCCACCCCGGCAAACAGGTTGCGGGTGTGGCCTGGCACTGCCGTGTCCACCGGGTAGGCCTCCGGGGCGGGTGCGCCGGCCGAGACGGCCACGCCGACGGCTGCCTGGATCAAGGCCCCCATGCCGCCATGATGCCGGTGCGTGTGCCGCGCGAAGAAACACGGGATCGACCACACCGGCAGGTCATCCGGCGGCTGCAGGTACCGGGCCCGCGCCAGCCACCGCAGTTCGGCTCGCGGGGCCAGCTCACACCAGCCGACCGCCAGTTCACCGTCGAAGGCAAGCAGGCCCGGCGGCTGCCCGGACGCGGCGAGTTGCTGGAGGCCGTGCTTGTTGTCCGCCCGCGGCCGATCACGGTAGCGGGGGCCGATGCGCCAGTACATGCACCAGCACCCGTTCGAGGCCCCAGCCCTGCCGGCCGTGGACCCGGGCCATCCAACGGTCTGTGGCCGGCGGATCCTTGGACCCTCGGTCACGGGCCGATTCTGCGTTCAGGATGAGTCGGCGCGAAATGCTGGGGAAACGCCAGGTTGCGGCACCGCTGATAGCGCAGCGCGCCGCATACGGGGCACTCAGACCGGCTCACCGCAGGTTCCAGCCGGGCGAGGGTGTCGGCGTCCAGCTTGCGGGGCTCCTGCTGAGCGGGAAGCCTCGGCGGCCCTCGCAGCGCCAGTTCGGACACGAAACGCTTGTACTCGGGTTCGCACTCACCGCACCGGCAGCCTTGCGCCCAGGCCAGCACTGTGCCGTGCGGCGGCAGCGCGGGCGGCAGGTTGCCCCATGCGGTCATGCCTCCACGGTAGGGCAGCGGTTTCTCCGGCTGGTACTGCGAGATGACCAGGAGCGGCGCAGAACATCCAGTCCGGCACCGGCTGGGCGAACCCCTGTCTGTACGGTAGCGGCTATTTGTGCCGGTAGTCCGATGCGGTAGGTCACGGTTCGTGATAACTGGGCCGATGAGATGCCATGGGCCGGGTCGCTAGCCTTCTGGGCATGCCTGTTCCGCAGCGAGCGCCGATCGCCCGCGTGGCCGGTTATCGCACCGACACGATCGGCCGCTACCGTGACGGCCAGTTCTCTGCTGCCGTGCACGCTGCTCACCGCGACGATGATGACGCCCCGGACTGGGGGCGTGAGCGGATCCGCTGGTATGCCTTCCTTCACCTGTCACAGGCCGACATAGAGGCGGCACTCGCGGTCCTGTCCGCCCAGCCCAGCATCAGTGGCGCGGACCTTGGCCGCGCCATCGGGATGTCGCCGCGCACCGGGCAGCGTCTCCTCGTGGCACTCGGAAGCCGCACAGGCGGCCAGGGCGAGACCGGCCCGTAGCGGGGCTGCGGAGGGACCTCCTCCCGCCGTGTCCGTCCTCTTCCTGCGAGCGCAGATGACCGGTGTCTACATGTACGCCGATGAGACCGGCACCTGGATTACAGCATCACTGCTGGCCGGCCGGACTACTACGGGATCGGCACAGCGAAGTGGTGCCAGCTCGTGCTCCACTGCCAGGGCTGGCCAACGGCGTAGGCGCCAACCCGGAGGCGCTTCACGCCCAGACAGGACCATGCGCGGATGGGCACAAGCCCGCGCACACATGCCGAAAGTAGTGCGTTGCGCACGTACATGACGATGCCGAGCGGCGAATACGTATGCAGAGCTTCATGATCGTCGGCTGGATTTGGCGCCAGGACTGCATCACTCGGGCGGTTGAGCCGGAAGATACTGGCGTGGCCAGATCGCCGAATAGTTGAGCCTCTCCGCCCTCGGGTGTCAGTTCCGACAGCGTGCGCAGATTAGCCAATTCGGAGCGGGCTCAGCGGCTGTAGGCAACCGGCCATTCGGCCGTGCCGCTGCGACTGAGTTGGCGCCCCAGAAGATCCCTACTGGGTAGCACGCATCCCGCAGTCGCTGTTGGATCGAGTTGGGGGCTCACTTGATGGGCGACCACGAGGGAGCCTGGCTTTCCCTGCGCGGCGCGATCGGAGCGGAGATCATCCATGCCGGGTGATGCGCCCTCCCGCCACTGCGCCGCAGGATGCGGTCCATCGGGAGCGTGGGAGAGAACAGTGGGAGGGGTCCGGGTGGCAGTTGTCGAGTATGAGCCGGGTGCTGCATTTCCTGGTGTGATCGGGCGGACCGCGGAGGAGTCCATGCCGGCGTGGCCTGCGCCGGTGCGGGCACGCGCGGGCGCACCCAATGTGCTGTTCATCGTTTTGGATGACACCGGGTTTGGCCAGCTGGGCTGTTACGGCAGCCCGATCCAGACGCCCAGCTTCGACGCGCTGGCGGTGGACGGCCTGCGTTACAGCAACATGCACACGACAGCGTTGTGCTCGCCGAGCCGGTCGTGCATCTTGACGGGCCGCAACCACCACAGCAACGCGATGGCCTGCATCACCGAGCTGGCGAGCGGTTATCCGGGGTACAACGGTGTGGTCCCGTTCGAGAACGGCTTCCTGTCGGAGATGCTGGTCGAGCACGGCTACAGCACGTTCATGGTCGGGAAGTACCATCTGACGCCGAGCAACCAGGAGACGGCCGCTGGCCCGTATGACCGGTGGCCGCTGGGGCGCGGTTTCCAGCGCTTCTACGGTTTCCTGGGCGGGGACACCAGCCAGTGGTACCCGGATCTGGTGTATGACAATCACCAGGTGGAGCCGCCGCGCACGCCCGAGGAGGGCTACCACCTCAGCGAGGACCTGGTCGACAAGGCGATGCAGTTCGTCGCCGACGCCAAGCAGGTCGACCCGGCCAAGCCGTTCTATCTGCATTTGTGCTTCGGCGCCACGCACGCCCCGCACCACGTGCCGAAGGAATGGGCCGACCGGTACGCGGGCGTGTTCGACGATGGCTGGGACGCCTACCGGGAGAAGGTGTTCGCCCGGCAGAAGGAACTGGGCATCGTCCCGGCGGACGCGCAGCTGTCGCGTCACGATCCTGACGTGCCCGACTGGGCGTCGCTGCCCCCGGCGGCACGCCGCCTGTACAGCCGGATGATGGAGGTCTTCGCCGGCTTCCTCACCCATGCCGATCATCAGGTCGGGCGGCTGGTCGAGTTCCTTCGGCAGATGGGGGAGCTCGACAACACCCTGATCATGGTCATTTCCGACAACGGCGCCAGCGCCGAGGGCGGGCCCACCGGGACCACGAACGAGGCGCAGTTCTTCAACAACGCCCAGGAGCCGGTCGAGGAGAGCCTGAAGCTGATCGATGAGATCGGCGGCCCCAAGCACTTCAACCACTACCCGTGGGGCTGGACGTGGGCCGGGAACACGCCGTTCCGCCGGTGGAAGCGCGAGACCTACCGGGGCGGCGCCAGCGACCCGTTTATCGTCTGCTGGCCGCAGAAGATCAAGGCCAGAGGCCAGATCCGCACCCAGTACGCGCACATCATCGACATGGTGCCCACGGTCCTGGACCTGCTCGGCATCGAGCCGCCCAAGACGATCCGGGGCGTCACCCAGTCACCGCTGCACGGGGTCAGCTTCGCGCACACGCTGGAGGATGCCGAAGCCGAAAGCAACCGCCACACGCAGTACTTCGAGATGCTCGGTCACCGGGCGATCTACCACGAGGGGTGGCGGGCCGTCTGCCCCTGGCCCGGCCCGTCGTTCGCCGAGGCGGGCAAGCCGTTCGGCCAGCCGATCTCGTCCGGGACACTGTCCGAGCTGGACGCCACGGGCTGGGAACTCTACCACGTGGCGGAGGACTTCGCCGAGAACCACAACGTGGCCGCGGATCACCGCGACCGGCTGATCGCGATGATCGGGACATGGTACGTGGAGGCCGGCAAGTACGGCGTGATGCCGGTCGACGGGAGCGGCCTGGCCCGCATGATCGCCGAGAAGCCACTCGTGGCGGTACCGCGCGACAGCTACACCTACCGGCCCGGCACGCAATCGATCCCGTTCTTCGCCGGGCCCAGGGTGCTCAACCGTCCGCACAGCATCACCGCGGAGGTCGACATCCCCGTCGGCGGGGCCGAGGGAGTGCTGCTGTGCCAGGGCACTGCCGCCGGTGGGTACTCCTTCTTCATCAAGGACGGCAAGCTCCGCTACGTCCACAACTATGTGGGCCGGGCCGTGTATGGAGTGGAATCGCGCGAGGTCCTTCTGCCGGGCAAACGCGTGCTCAGGTTTGAGTTCGAACCAACAGGACAGCCGGACATGCAGCACGGCAAGGGGGCGCCCGGCCGGCTCCAGCTCTACGTCGACGGCACCCTCGCCGGGAACGCGGAGGCCCCCGTCACCACGCCATTCGTGCTCAATCCGGGTGCCCTCACCTGCGGCGCCAATCCCGGCTCCGCGGTCACCGACGACTACGCCAGCCCCTTCAAGTTCACCGGCACCATCCATGCCGTGACGGTAGACGTCAGCGGAGAGCTGATCCGCGACAACGAAGCCGAACTGCGCGTGCACATGGCCCGCCAATAGGCCGCCGCGGGTAGCAGCCGACCCGGGGAGAAACAGTGACGGTCGCAGATCTGGCGATCATCGCCGGGCTGGTGTTCGCCTGGGCACGTTGCCGGCGCGGCTGGAACGCCTCGACATGACCGCGCCGATCGTGTTCACCGCGCCGGGCTTGCTGCTGATCCATGGCCCGTTGGCGCCGCTGCGGTCACCTCCGCCAAGGAAGTGATGAGGGCGCTGGCCGAGGCGACGCTGGTGCTGTTATCGGACGCATCCGGGTCGGGCTGGGTCGGCTGCGGGTGCGCGGATCACCCAGATATGCGCGCCGGAGTCAACCATCCTGGCCAGTAGGGACCCGCGCCATAACGGCGGCTCCGCGCGCGGATATTCGCCGTGGAGGACGTGCCTGCGACCCGGCGGTCATGCCTGGATCGACGATTGGCCCGGCTGAGCCTGCATGAATATTCACCGGCCTTGTTCCAGCCAATGCGCGCATCTGCCGCTCCCCGAGCGAGGTTCGGTGAGGCGACCTGATTCCCTCTGCGCCCTGCTTGTTTCGCTTGTTTCGCCCTCCTGGGTCGTTACTGTAATCGCTCAGAGAGGCTGATCTTTGGTCAGCCCATGTCGTGCGGCAGACGCTGGGCGGCTGGCTCCGTCGGGCATGATCGTGCACCATAACGGTGTGCAGTCACGATGCGCGCCGGCTATCTTCGCGGCTGGAATGCTGGCTGTAGCGGCGGCGCTCACCCTCGCGGGATGCGCCACTGGCGGCGGCGCAAGCGCGCCGGGCCCGGCATTGTCATCTGCTGCTGTCCCCACACTATCGATGCCGTCTTCCTCCCCGTCCCTGTCTTCGTCCGTTTCTCCGGCGCGGTCATCACGGCCCGGGCCGACGTCGTCGCTTGCCCGGGTGCACGACCCGGGACAGGTGACCGGCACGCTGGCCGGGCCGTGCCGGGCCCGCGACAACGGCCGGCTTCCCGACCGGCGCTGCACGCCCGGCGCGATCGACCCGGCGGTGACGCAGGCGGACATCGGCTCCACGATCTGCGTCTCCGGCTACACAGCAACTGTCCGGCCGCCAGAAAGCCAGACCGGGGCATTCAAGTTCGGCCAGGCCTATCCGGCTTACGGTCTCCCCTCCGGCACTGAGAGCGAGCTGGATCACCTCGTGCCGCTGGAACTGGGTGGGGCGAACGATGCGGCCAATCTGTGGCCGGAGGCTGGCCCGGTGCCGAACGCGAAGGACTCGGTTGAGAATGCGCTGAACAAGGCCGTCTGCGACGGCCGGATCAGGCTGGCCCGCGCCCAGCGCGCCATCGCGCGGGACTGGGAAACCGCCGAGTCGCGTCTCGGGCTCACCGCTCCCCCCGCGGTCTCGGCACCCGCACCGTCAGTTCACGCTCTCTCGTGCAGCGCTTCAGTGAGCAACAGCTCCCCGGCTGACTACACGACGGTGGACATCACCGTGCAGACCGCAGCCGGGGCATCGGTCACTACCGTGGCGCACTACAAGACCACCGACCACCAGAAGACCACGGTGGCGGACGGGGCGGGACAGGTCACGGTCGCCTACTACATCAGCGGCGCCACCCCCGGATACACGGTGGCAGTAGACGTCACCGCCTCGGCTGGCTCGCGGACAGCGCATTGCTCCACGTCATTCACCCCGGTGCCCTGAGCAAACACGGCAAATCGTGGCGGTTGCTCTTGTCGCCGCCTGGAATCTGCACGGTTGGCATTGCTGGGTCCCGGGCCGGATGGTGCGATGGCCGGCTGGTGCGCTGACTCGGCGCGCCCGGCCGCACGTCGCGTCACGCCCACTGCGCTGGACGCGTTTCCGGCAATACGAGCAGGGCCACGGTTGCGCCCGCGCGGCGAGCACCGCACGGGGGCGCTCCGTCCCCGGCGAGCACAAGCGACCTCCCGGGCAGGACCGTTGACGCAACCAGCCGGTTGCTATACGGTGGCAACCGTAAGGTTGCTACTCGTGGGAGGCTGTCATGGGTTTTCCTGATCGCATCGAGCGGACCGTGGAGATCGCTCACCCGCCGGCCAAGGTGTGGGCGGCGCTGACCACGGCCGAGGGCCTGGGCGCATGGTTCGGCAATGAGGCGACGATCGACCTTCGTCCGGGTGGGGCGGCCTGGATGAGGTGGAGCCACGGGTTCACGGTCGACATGCGTGTGGAGCGGGTGGAGGAGCCGACGGTGTTCGGGTTCACCTGGCAGATCTACGGGCTGCCCGAGGACGATCCGCGGCGCACCTATGTCGAGTTCACGCTCGAACCGGCCGGCGCGGGCACGCGGCTGAGGGTGGTCGAGTCCGGTTTCGCCCAGCTGCCGGAGGACGTTTACCGCAAGGCGTACGACGGCAACACCGAGGGCTGGGCGAGCGAGCTGGGTGAACTGGCCGGCTACCTCGATGCCGCCTGACATCCAGGCGCCCGCCGAACCTGACATCGAGGCGATCGCCGAACAGGTCTTCAATGCCCTGGCCGACCCGACCCGCCGCGCCATCCTGGCCGCGCTGGCCGCCAGGGGCCCGGCCACGGCCACGGACCTGGCCACTCGCCTGCCGATCACGCGGCAGGCGATCGCCAAGCACCTGGCGCTGCTGGCCGAGGCCGGCCTGGTGACGACCGAGCCGGGGGAGCGGCGCCGGGTGCGCTACCGGCTGCGGTCGGCGCCCATGCAGGTGGCGCAGCAGTTCCTGGCCGCGCTTGCCCGCGACTGGGACAGCCCTCTCGGCGCGCTGAAGGACCACCTCGACCGGTCTGCTCGCGAGCCCGCCACAACCCCGCTCCACGAAACCCGAGGACATCATGGCTGATCACGGATTCACCACCACCTTCGCGACCGCTAGGACGGCCGCGCTGGCGGCCACGCTCGGGCTCGCCGCCGCGTCCTGGGTCATCGCGGTCTGGCAGATGCACGGGATGGACATGGGGGTGGCGACCCGGCTCGGTTCGTTTGCGTTCTTCATCGCCGTGTGGGTGGTGATGATGGCGGCGATGATGCTGCCGGGCGCGGCCCCGGCGGTGCTGAGACGCGCTCAGGCCAGCGGCGGGGTGCGCGCCGTGCCGCTGTTCATCGGGTCCTACCTCGCTGTCTGGGCACTGGTGGGCGCCGCGCTGTACGCGCTGTACCGGCCGCACGGGCCTGTTGCCGCCGGCGCGGTCACGATCGTGGCCGGTGTGTATGAGTTCACGCCGGTCAAGCGGCACTTCCGCCGGCGCTGCCGGGACAGCGTCCGCTCTGGGTTCGGGTTCGGGCTGTGCTGCGCCGGCTCGAGCATCGGGCTGATGCTGATGCTGGTGGCGCTGGGGGTCATGAGCGTCACCTGGATGTCGGTGATCGCCCTGCTGGTCCTGGCCCAGAAGCTGCTGCCCGCCAAAGCCGCCGTCGATGTGCCGCTGGCGCTCGCGATCGCCGGGCTTGGTATCTGCATCGTCCTCGCGCCGTCGTCGATTCCCGGCCTGGTGCCACCGATGTGAGGCGTCATCGGCGCCGCGGGCCAGGCCAAGCTGTTGTGACGATAAGAAGGAGACAACCAATGACCAGTCACAAGTTCGGAACACGTGAAGAGTGGCTTGCCGCCCGGCTGGAGCTGCTCGAGGCCGAGAAGGCGCTGACGCGGCGCAGCGACGAACTGGCCCGGCGGCGCCAGGAGCTGCCCTGGGTCCGGATCGGCAAGCAGTACCGGTTCGAGACCGGCGAGGGCACGGCGTCCCTCGCCGATCTGTTCCAAGGACGCTCGCAGCTGCTCGTCTACCACTTCATGCTGGGGCCCGACTACACCGCCGGATGCCCGTCCTGCTCGGCGATCGCCGACGGCTTCAACGGCTCTGCGGTCCACCTCGCCAACCACGACGTCACGCTCTGCGCGGTGTCGCGGGCTCCGCTCGCCAAGCTCCAGGCATACAAGCGGCGGATGGGCTGGAGCTTCCCCTGGGCGTCCTCCTACGGCAGCGACTTCAACTTCGACTTCGGGGTGGCGCACACCAGGCAGGAGTGGGAAGCGGGAGCCGTCACGTACAACTTCGGTGAGGAGGATCTGCGGCCGGCGGCCGGCGAGAAGAGTTCCCGCGACGCCTTCAGCCAGTCGATCGTCGGCACGGACTGGCAGACCTACCGGCGTGAGGGGCCCGGCATGAGCGCGTTCGCGCTTGAGGATGGCGTCGTCTACCACACCTACTCGGCGTATGCGCGCGGTCTGGACGGCCTGTGGGGCATGTACCAGTGGCTCGACCGCGCGCCGCTCGGCCGCAACGAGACCGGCCACTGGTGGCGCCGCCACGACGAGTACGACAGCGAGTGAGATCATGGCGAACTCAGACAGGCGCATGATCGTTCGGCCTGCGCTAGCGATGGTTACCGCCTGGCCAGCTTGCTGAGGCTCAGTGTGTAGCGCACCTCGTCTGTGCCCGGAAGCGTAACCGTGAGGAGCTGGCTGCTGGCCGGCCGGTGCACACGTATCAGCGGCACGTGGGGCCAGCCGCCATGCAGCGGCTACGTGCGGTGCTGCGGGCGGCGCTCAACGACGCCGTGGACGCGGGCATAGGCCTCGGCTTCAACCCGGCCACACGCATACGCATGGAGCCCGGGAAGCGACGCAAGCCTGTCGTCTGGGCGCCGGTGCACACGGGCCGGTTCCTCGACTACGCGTCCCGGCACCGGCTGTCCGCCCTGTACGGGTTGATTGCCGCCACCGGCGTGCGCCGCGGGGAGGCGTGTGGGCTGCCCTGGCCCGGTCACCGCCACCGAAGTCGACCACGGACCCATCCTCTCCCGGCAGCTTGGTTTCCCCGCCTACCGGCCCCGGGCCGCCGCTCCGGGTGCCAGCCAGCGACACCGGGCTACCTCCGCACCCAGCACCTCCGGGTGCCAGCCAGGTGCCGCGCCAGCCGCCACCAGCTGCCACTGACCCCATGCGGAGCTGGGCGTATGCCGCAGGACGGACGTTTGTGGTAATTCGCTCAGGGAAGCTCATCAGGGCAGCGGCGAAATCGCTGGCTTCCACAAGTGATCTCCTGGGTACTTTGCTCTCAGCGGACGGCGTGATTGGTGAACGGCACGTGGCATCAGCAGACCGTGAAACCTGCCGGGCCGTTGCTACGTTATTTCGGTATGAAATGGCCGTGCATCGTGGTTACGCAGTCGCACGCTGGCGTGGTGCGACCATGCGTGACCTGACGCGCGTCTGGCCAGACCTGGGTTTGGGGGGAATCCATGGATCCGGCTGACCCGGACGATCCCGGATCGCGTCACGACGGAACGCCCGAAGGGGCGCCACCTGCGGGCGGGGGGCCCGGCGAGGCGTCGCCACCTGCGCGCCCGCCCGGGCGAAAGAACCAGCGCAGCGAAACGGCGCTGCCCGGCAGGACACGGCTGACCGGCCGGAAGAAGGTTCTCGCCTGGTCAGGTGGCGTCCTGACCGTGCTCGTGCTGATCGGCGTGCTCGGCACCTATTTCGTCTACCAGCACCTGAACGCGAATCTCCGCCAGGTCGACATCTCTGGGGAGCTCGGCAGGCAGCCCGTTGACCTGCATCCGCAGGCGGAGAACATCTTGCTGCTCGGCTCGGACACCCGGATCGGCCAGGGCCGGGGATACGGCAGCGCCGCTGTGATCAACACCGATCACTCCGACACCCTGATGGTCGTGCACATCGCGGCGGACCGTAAGTGGGCCGACATCATGTCGATCCCCCGCGACTCCTGGGTGAACATTCCCGCCTGCAAGGAGGGCAACGGCCAGATGTCCTCCCCGACCACCTTCAAGATCAACGAGGCGTTCACGTTCGGGACCCTGTACGGCAACAACACCGACCTCGGCGTCGCGTGCACGATCAAGACGGTGGAGAAGAACACCGGCATCCGGATCGACCACTTCGTCGCCATCAACTTCGCTGGCTTCCGCGACATGGTCAACGCCATCGGCGGCGTGCCCGAGTGCAACATCACAGCGATCAACGACCCGAAGTCGGGGCTCCACCTCAGCGCCGGCCACCATCTGCTCAACGGCGCTGAGGCGCTCGGCTACGTGCGTGCCCGCTACACCCTGGGGGATGGCAGCGATCTTGGGCGGATCGGCCGGCAGCAGGCGTTCATGTCCTCGCTCGTGGACCGGGTCAAGAGCAAGCTGCTCAACCCGGTCGCGGTCTACCAGTTCCTCGACGCCGCGACCAGGTCGATCACCATCGACAACCAGCTGGGCGGCATCAAAGGCCTGTATGACCTCGCCAGCAGCCTGAAGAACCTGCCGCCGAGCCAGGTGACCTTCTTCACGCTGCCGACCTACCCGCGGTACTACGTCGACCCCACCGACCTGGCTGACGTGATGTGGACACAGCCGGAGGACAGCCTGATCTTCCAGGCATTCCGCAACGACACCCTGGTCACCAAGGCCATGCTGCGCCATCACCCGGCTCCGCAGCTCTCGCCTGCCGCGGTCTCGCTGGCGGTGCTGAACGGCACCTACTCCTACGGGCTGCAGGACACCGTCGCCGCCACTCTTCAGCAGGACGGCTTCAAGATCACCCGGACCGGGCAGGCCAGCACGCAGACGCTGACCCAGACGGTGATCAAGTACCACCCCGGTGGGCAGCAGGCGGCCGAACTCGTGGCGGCGAAGGTCCACGGCGCCGCGTTGCTGCAGGTGCCGGGCACCGGCACCGCCGTCACGCTGGTGCTGGGCGGCAACTACGGGACCACCGCCCACACCGGGCCGGGCACGGCCCCGCTGCCAGCCTCCAGCTTCGCGCCCAGGACAGCCAGCCAGAGCATCTGCACCTAGCCCAGGCAGAGCGGGGACCTGCCGGGTCCTGGACAGCACCCGCCAGGTCCTGTCTGCACCACTTGTCCGGGCCTTACCTGCCGCTTTACCGGCACAACAACCCTTTGGCCTAGATAGGTTGACGACGTGCACGGGACCTGGGGCAGGGCGCTGGCGATCGGTGCCGCCCTGCTGGCCCTGGCCGCGCCCGCCAGCACCACCCGGGCCGCCGCGGGCACGCCGGCGATCCGCCACGTGGTTCTGGCCGGGATCGGCGGGCTGCGCTGGAGCGACATGTCGCCCGGCGCCACGCCCACACTCTGGCGCCTGGCCGGCAACGGCTCGGTGGGTTCCCTCGTTGTCAGCGGGATCCACCCGCTGACCTGTCCGGCCGATGGCTGGCTGACGCTGAACGCAGGCGCCCGGGCGGCTGTCCCGCACCCGGCGGCCGGCCCATGCCCAGCGATCCCACCCGTGACCGCCGCTCAGCCTCAGCCACGTCCTGGCAGGCCGGGTCCCGCGCTGGTGGCCGCGATGCCGGCCCTCATCCGGGACAACGCCCAGTTCCACTACGACCCGCAGTGGGGGCTGCTCGCTGGCGCGCCGGGGCCGCGAGCTTGCGCGACCGCGGCTGGGCCCGGTGCGGGCCTCGCGCTTGCCAGCCCGGCCGGGCGGGTCGCCTCCTACCTCCCCTCGCCGTCCGCGCTCACCCCGGCCATCCTGGCCCGCTGCCCGCTGACCGTCGCGGACCTCGGCAACCTGCCGTCATCGCCGGCACCAGCGGGCAGCCCAGCCCGCACGGCGGCAGCCCGCACGGCGGCAGCCCGCACGGCGGCAGCCCGGGCAGCCGACCGGCAACTGGCACGGATCGCTGCCGGGCTGCCCGCCGACTCCGCCCTGGTGGTCTTCGCTCCCGGTGACGGATCCCAGCCCCATCTGCGGGCGATCCTGGTCAGCGGGCCGCGCTTCGCGGCCGGGATGCTGACCTCGCCGTCCACCCGCCGTCCCGGGGTGGTCCTGCTCATCGACCTGACCCCCACCGTGCTGGGCTGGCTGCGCGCACCGGTCCCCACGGCGGTGAACGGCCAGCAACTGGCGGCCATCCCCAGGCCCGGCGGCCTGCCCGCCACGCTCAGCCTGCTGGCCGGGCAGGATGCCGCCGCCCAGGTCTACCGCCAGACGGTGACCCCCTTCTACCAGCTGGTCGGCTTCGGCTACCCGGCGCTGTTCGCACTCATCTGGCTGGTCCCGTGGGGCCGTGGGGCCAGCCGCCGTTCCCGGCGCCGGGTAATCGCCCGCGCGGCCGGGGTCTGGGCGGCCTCGGTCCCGGCCGGGACCTTCCTCGCGAGCCTGGTGCCCTGGTGGGCGCTGCCGCACCCGGCTCTGGTGCTGTACGCACTGGCCGCCGGCTGGGCGGCGGTCATGGCGGCAGCTGCTCTGGCCTGGGCGCGGTGGGCGCGGGGGCGCTGGCGGGATGACCCACTCGGCCCGGCTGGCGTCGTGGCGGCGGTCACCCTCGTGGTGATCGGTTGTGACCTCATCACCGGGTCGCGCCTGGCACAGGAGACCCCTTTCGGGCTCAACGTTCTGGAGGCTGGGAGGTTTTACGGGCTGGGCAACAACGCGCTGGTGATCTACGGCGGGTCCGGGATCGTGTGCGCGGCCTGGCTCGGCGGGGCCGCGCTGCGGCGGGGGCCGCGACGGCGGGCGCTGCCGATCATGGCCGGGGTGAGCCTGTTCACGGTGATCGCGGCGGGCTGGCCCGGGTTCGGCGCCAAGGTGGGGGGGACCATCGCCATGGTCCCCGGGTTCCTGGTACTGCTCGCCGCCGCCGCCGGGGTACGGATCAGTGCCCGGCGGATCCTGCTCGCCGCGGTCAGCGGCGTGGCCCTGGTGGCCGTGTTCGCGCTCGTCAACTACTTCGTGCCGGTCACCGGCCACTCCGACATCGGCGGCTTCGTCGGCCAGGCGCTGCACGGCGGCGCCGCCGCCACCGTGCACCGGAAGATCGGCTCCAACCTCGGCTCCCTCACCGCCAACCCGTTCATCCCGGTGATCCCGGTCGTGGTGATCGCGCTGGGACTGATGATCGCCTGGCCGGGCCGGCTGCGGTGCACCCTGCTGGTCCGCGCCTACGTGGCGGTACCGCTGCTGCGGGCCGCCTTGTCCGCCGTCTGGCTGATCGCGGTGCTGGGCTGGTTCGCGGAGGATTCCGGGGTTACCGTGCCCGCGGCGGGACTGCCGCTGGTTCTGCCCCTGATAGTGGTGATCTTGTCGTCGGTGCCGGATACGCGCGGCGGGCTGCCGGCGAATGACCCACCCCGGCAGGCGGCGGTGCCACGTCCGGCCCTGGGCGGCCCGGTTATCGTTAGGAACGCTGGCGGACAGGCACCGGACCGGGCTGGGTGGAGGATCGAGTGAAGTACCAGGTCTCCAGGGTTCTCGCCGGGCCGTTCCTGCACCTGCTGTGGCGGCCGGAGATCACCGGCGGCGAGCACATCCCCCAGGCCGGGGGCGCGATCATCGCCTCCAACCACCTGTCGATCGTGGACTCGGTCTTCCTTCCGCTCATGCTCAGCCGGCCGCTCACCTTCGCCGCCAAGTCCGAGTACTTCACCGGCAGGCGGCCCTCCCACCTGTTCGCTGGCGCCTACCTGCGTGCCACCCGGCAGCTTTCGGTGGACCGGGACACCGCCCGGGCCGCCCAGGACATGCTGGACGCGGCACTGGGCCTGCTCAAGGCAGGCGAACTGTTCGGCATCTACCCGGAGGGCACCCGCTCCCCGGACGGCCGCCTCTACCGTGGCCGGACCGGGGTCGGCTGGCTCGCTCTGGCGTCAGGCCTGCCGGTCGTCCCGGTCGCCATGCTCGGCACCGACCGTGTGCTGCCGCCGGGTCACACGGTTCCCGGGCTGCACAAGGTCCGTATCCGGGTCGGCGAGCCGATGACCTTCGAGGTCTACCAGGGCGAGCGTTCGGCCGCCAAGGCCCGCCGCGCGATCACCGATGAGGTGATGAAGGCCATCCAGGTCCTGTCGGGGCAGGAATATGTTCCCATCTACGCCTCGGTGCGCAAGGCGGAACTCAACGGCGGATCCGGCAAGGCGCGAAGCTAGCCGAGGGTCAGGACTTGCCCTGCTCGCCGGGCGGGAACGTGGGGAAGGACTCGGTGGACGCGCCCGGGTTCCACGTGTAGATCGGCCGTGAGAGATCGGCTGGATCCTGTTCCTCCGGGCCGTCACCACCAGAACCGCGCTTGCGGCCACGGGTGCCGTTGCTGCCGGCGCCCTCCGGCGGGGATGCTGCCGCCTGCTTGGACGCGCTGGGGCCACCCGGCCACGCTTCCTGCGCGATCACATCCCAGGGGGACAGGTCGGGGACCGGTGGCTGCGGGGCGGGAGCCGCCGGGCGCGGGCCGGGGACCAGGCCGTTGCCCGGCCCGTGGCCCGCAGCCACCGGCCCGCCACCGACGGGCGGCGCGGCCGGCCAGGGCGGCGAGGCTGAGGCGGGCGGTGCGGGCGAAGAGGGCGGTACAGCTGAGGCGGGCGGCGCGGCCGGCCAGGGCGGCGAGGCTGAGGGGGACGGCGCTGCCGAAGGCGGTGCCGCTGAGGTGGGCGGTGCCGCTGCCGAAGGCGGTGCCGCTGAAGAGGGCGGTGCGGCCGGTGAGGGCGGTGCGGCCGGTGAGGGTGCCCGGCCCCAGGGCACCTCGCCGGCTGGCTCGTGGGCCGGTTCCCAGGGCGGGCTGCCGGATATTTTCGGCGCCCGGCTCAGCCCCATCCGGTGCGACCCGATGGCGCGCGCGGCAGCCGAGCCAGGTACCGGCGGGCTGCCCGAGCCGGGCTGCTGCCCGGCCGCTGGGAACGCGCTTCCGGGGAAGCCGTTGTCTTCGCTGCGCGCAGGTGGCCCGGCGGCCGTCCTGGATGGTGTCGCGATCGAGGACGTCGTGGCGGGGAAGCCGGGACTGAGCGGCGACGGAACGTAGTCGTCCTGGCTGGTGGCCGCCGATACGGTCTGCTTGGGCCGGCGCACGGGGACCTGGGCCGCCGCCCGGACCTCAGCCAGCCTGGCCGCCCGGGCGCGCCGGCGCCGCATCCGGCCATAGAGAAGGATCGGCACCGCGAGCAGCGCGATGACCGGCATCAGCTGCGGCAGCGTGACGAAACGGAAGCGCTGCCAGATGCTGGCGCCGTCCATCCGGGCCGCCTCCTCGGCGACGGCGGCGGGATGGCCGTCGGTTTCCATCAATAACAGCGCTTCGCAATCCAGCGGCAGGCTGATCCGCGCAAACGCTTCCACGCACCGGATCGTTGTCCTGTCCAGAAACTCCAGCGTGCAGGGGATGATCCGCGCCGCGATGATGTCCGAAACGGCCTGCGCGGCCTGATCCATCTGCGCGAAGG
>OFHK01000060.1_pt1 | contig 33772 bp, 32 predicted proteins | sample 1521951 | NCBI WGS metagenome assembly OFHK01 (sample SAMEA2468436, study PRJEB22500) | soil metagenome | biome: Glassland; feature: Farmland; material: Clay | place: Australia | collected 2013-01-31 | depth 0.55 m
GGGGTAGGGGGCGGTGGGGTGGCCGGCGAGCCGTAACCGGGTCAGATCGCCCGGTCGCGGCCGGCCCAGTAGGGGTCACGCAGCCGCCGTTTGTAGAGCTTGCCGTTGGGATCGCGGGGCAGTTCGGCGGCATAGCCGATGGTCCGCGGCAGCTTGAACTTCGCCACCCGGCCGCCGAGGAAGCCCAGCAGTTCGGCGGTCAGCTCCGGGCCGGTCTCCACCCCCGGCATCGGCTCGACGACAGCCTTGATCTCCTCACCCCAGTCGTCATGCGGGATGCCGAACACCGCCACGTCCGCGACCGCCGGGTGGCAGGACAGTTCCGACTCGATCTCGGCCGGGTAGATGTTCACCCCGCCGGAGATGATCATGTCGCTGCCGCGGTCACACAGGAACAGGTAGCCGTCGGAGTCCAGGTAGCCGATGTCCCCGACGGTGAACATGTCCCCGGCCCGCGCCGCCTCCGTCTTCTCCTCGTCCTGGTAGTAGGAGAAGTTTGAGGTGCCCATCTTCATGTAGATCAGGCCCTGCTGGCCGGGGGCCACCGGCTGCTTGGCCCGGTCCAGCACGCGGATCTCCGAACCCTTCCAGGGCAGGCCCACCGAGCCGGGCTTGCGCAGCCATTCCTGCGAGCTGATGAGCGTCCCGCCGCCCTCGGTCGCGGCGTAGTACTCATCGATGACCGGCCCCAGCCACCCGATCATCGCCCGCTTGATCTCCGGCGGGCAGGGTGCCGCGCTGTGGATCAGCGAGCGCAGTGAACTGGTGCCGTACCGGGTGCGCACCTCTTCCGGTAGCGCGAGCATCCGCCGGAACTGGGTCGGCACCGCGTGGGTGTGCGTCACCTTGTACCGCTCGATGAGCCGCAGCGCCTCTTCCGGGTCCCAGCGGTCCATCAGCACCACGGGATGGCCGAGCTGGATCGATATCGTCGCGAAGTTGAGCACGGCGGTGTGGTACAGCGGCGAACCGCACAGATGCACGTGGCCGTCGTAGGGCGCCAGGCCGAACAGGTGAAAGAACCAGGTCGCCATCACCGCCGCGTCGTCCGGGTCGGCACCGGTGAGCGGGCGTCGCACCCCCTTGGGCCGGCCCGAGGTGCCGGAGGTGTAGAGCATCGGCGCGCCGTGCGTGCGGGGGTGCGGCCGCTCGTGCGACCCGTCGTCGCCCAGCGTGCCGAGCGGCTCGAAGCCCGGGATTGAGCCGGCCGCGAACCGGTGCTTGATCCCCGCCAGGTCGGCCGCCGCCACGGCGGCCCCGGCAAACCGCTCATGCGCAACGAAAGCCCCGGCCGCACTGTCGCCCAGGATGTAAGCGACCTCAGCGGCGACCTGGTGCCAGTTGACAGGCACGACGTACAGGCCGGTCTCGATCGCGGCGAAGAACATCGCGAGCGCGGTGCCGCTGTTGGGCAGCAGCCCGGCGACCGCGTCGCCTGGACGCAGGCCCAGCGACTGGAAACCCCGGCCGAAGCGGTCCGCCTCCCGCGCCAGTTCCGCGTAGCTCACCACCGTGCCGTCCGGCTCGAGCACTGCGGGCAACTCCGGTGACTCGGCGGCGATGGCCCACAGGCCGATGGCGTTCACGTGCCTAAATCTAGAACACGTTCTATGTGTGAACAAGCCGCGCCGCCGGGTCGTCCGGCGTCTATTGCCTGTATAAGCAGAAACATGTTTCACTTCTGTGCGTGGACCAGCCCCTGCGTGCGCCGCTGGAGATCGGCTTCGACTACACCCGGTCGCTGGGCCCGGTCTTGAGCCAGTTTATGACCGCGCTGGCGGCCCAGCGCATCCTCGGTTCGCGCGGCGCGGACGGCCGGGTGCATGCCCCGCCGTTCGAGTACGACCCGGTGACCTTCGCCCCGCCGGCGGAACTGGTGGAGGTGGGGCCCGAGGGGGCCGTCACCACCTGGTCCTGGGTGGATGAGCCGCTGGCAGGCCAGCCACTCGCGCACCCGTTCGCCTGGGCGCTGATCCGGCTGGACGGCGCCGATACCGCCATGCTGCACGCCGTGGACGCCGGCCCGGCCGCCGCCATGCGGACGGGCATGCGGGTGCGCCCCCGCTGGGCGGAGCCCACCGTCGGCCATATCCGTGACATCGCCTGCTTCGAGCCCTGCGACGGGCTGGCGGCGGAGCCCGCTGCCCCCAGGCCGGCAGCACGGACGGACGCGGAGCCGGTCACGATGATCACCACGCCGATCACGCTGAACTACGAGCACACCGCCTCACCGGGCGAGACCGCCTGCCTGCTCGGGCTGGCGGAAGGGCGGCTGGTCGGCCAGCGCTGCCCGGTCTGCCAGAAGGTCTACATCCCGCCCCGGGGCGCGTGCCCGACCTGCGGTGTCCCCACCGCGGACGAGGTGGAACTGCCCGACACCGGGATCGTCACCACGTTCTGCGTGGTCAACGTGCCGTATCCGGGACAGCGGGTGCAGCCGCCGTATGTGGCGGCGTCCGTGCTGCTCGACGGCGCCGACATCGCGATCCAGCACCTCATCCTGGGCTGCGAGCCGGGCGAGGTGCGGATGGGCATGCGGGTGAAGGCGGCCTGGAAGCCCCGCGAGCAGTGGCGGACCACGATCGAGAACATCGGTCACTTCCAGCCGACCGGCGAGCCCGACGCCCCCTATGAGTCGTACGCCCACCACCTGTGAAGGACGGCCCCCGTGACTGACGTCGCCGTCGTCGGCTTCGCCCAGGCGCCGTCCCTGCGCCATGGCGAAAGCACCACCAGCGGCGTGGAGATGCTGGTTCCGATTTTCCAGCAGGTGCTGAAGAGCACCGGGCTGGCCAAGGACGACATCGGCTTCTGGTGCTCAGGCTCCTCCGACTACCTGGCCGGCCGGGCGTTCTCCTTCGTCCAGGCCGTGGACGCCATCGGGGCGTTCCCACCGGTCATGGAGTCGCACGTGGAGATGGACGGCGCCTGGGCGCTGTATGAGGCCTGGCTGAAGATCCTGACCGGCGAGGTGGAGACCGCGCTGGTCTACGGCTTCGGCAAGTCCTCGGCCGGGAACCTGCGGCGGGTGCTGTCCCTCCAGCTTGACCCCTACCTGCACGCGCCGCTGTGGCCCGACTCGGTGAGCGTCGCCGCGCTGCAGGCCCGGCTCGGCATCGAGGCGGGGATCTGGAGCGAGAAGGAGATGGCCGAGGTCGCCGCCCGGAGCCGCGCCTCGGCGGCCGGCAACCCGCAGGCTCAGCTTTCCGGCCAGGTCTCCGTCGAGGAGCTGCTCGCCGCGCCGTACGTCGCCGACCCGCTCCGGGCGCACGACTGCGCGCCGGTCGGCGACGGCGCCGCGGTGGCGATCCTGGCCGCTGGCGGCAAAGCCCGCGAGCTGTGCGAACGGCCCGCCTGGATCACCGGTTTCGAGCACCGGATCGACTCCGGCTCGCTGGGCGCGCGGGACCTGACCAAGGCCCCGTCGGCCGCGGCGGCCGGGCAGGCGGCGGGCGCCTCCGGGGCCGACGTCGCCGAGTTGCACGCGCCGTTCACCCATCAGGAGCTCATCCTCACCGGCGCGCTCGGGCTCGGCGGCGGTGTCCGCGTCAACCCGTCCGGCGGGGCGCTGTGCGGCAACCCGATGTTCGCCGCGGGTCTCGCCCGGATCGGGATGGCGGCCGGCGAGATCATCTCCGGCCGGGCCGGCCGGGCACTCGGCCACGCCACCAGCGGCCCGGCCCTGCAGCAGAACCTCGTCTGCGTCATGGAGGCACGGTCATGAAGGCAGAGTCGTGAAGCACCGGGCCGCCGTCCTCGGAGTCGGCCAGACCCGCCACCGCTCGCGGCGCAGCGACGTATCCATCGCCGGGCTGTGCCGGGAGGCCGTGGACCGTGCCCTCGCCGACGCGGGCATCGCGCTGGGCGAGATCGACGCCGTCGTGGTCGGGAAGGCGCCCGACCTGTTCGAGGGCGTGATGATGCCCGAGCTGTACCTCGCCGACGCGCTCGGCGCCACCGGCAAGCCGCTGCTGCGGGTGCACACCGCCGGCTCGGTGGGCGGGGCGACCGGGATCGTCGCGGCCAGCCTGGTCCAGGCCGGCCTGCACCGCCGGGTGCTGGCCGTGGCGTTCGAGAAGCAGTCGGAGTCCAACGCCATGTGGGCGCTGTCGATCACCCCGCCGTTCAGCATGCCGGTACTGGCCGGGGCGGGCGGGTACTTCGCGCCGCACATCCGCTCCTACATCCGCCGCAGCGGCGCGCCCGGGCACATCGGCGCGCTGGTCGCGGTGAAGGACCGGCGCAACGGCGCGCTCAACCCATACGCGCACCTGCAGCAGGCGGACATAACGCTGGAGTCGGTGCAGGCCTCCCCCATGCTGTGGGACCCGGTCCGCTACGACGAGACCTGCCCGTCCTCCGACGGCGCCTGCGCGGTGGTGATCGGAGACGAGTCGGCGGCGCGGGCCACCGAGGCGGGCGGGCGGCCGGTGGCCTGGATCCGGGCGACCGCGATGCGCACCGAGCCGACCATGTTCTCCGGGAAGGACCACGTCAATCCCCGGGCCGGCGCCGACTGCGCCGCGGCGCTCTGGCGCCAGGCGGGCATCACCAGCCCGATCGACGAGATCGACGTCGCCGAGATCTACGTCCCGTTCTCCTGGTTCGAGCCGATGTGGCTGGAGAACCTCGGCTTCGCCGAGCCGGGGCAGGGCTGGCGGCTGACCGAGGCGGGTGAGACGGCGATCGGCGGGCGGCTGCCGGTCAACCCGTCAGGCGGGGTGCTCAGCTCCAACCCGATCGGCGCTTCTGGCCTGCTGCGTTTCGCCGAGTCCGCACTCCAGGTCATGGCCAAGGCCGGCGCCCACCAGGTGGCCGGAGCCCGGACCGCGCTGGGCCACGCCTACGGTGGCGGCTCGCAGTACTTCTCCATGTGGGTGGTGGCAGCGACCCCGGGCTGACGGGCGCTCCCGCGGGGGTGGCATGCGCCAGCCGCGCCGAGCCCGGGCACCAGCCGGGTCCCGCCCAGGCGCCAGCCGCGCCGGGGCCCCCGCCGCCGCGTCTCAGCGATAGCTGACCGGCAGCCGCTTGATGCCGTTGAGCCAGCCCGAGCGCAGCCGCTGCGCATCCCCGGCCAGCTTGATGTCCGGCATGCCGTCAGCGATCGCGTTGAAGATCAGTTCGATCTCCAGCTTGGCCAGGTTCACCCCGAGGCAGTAATGGGTCCCGGTGCCGCCGAAACCGAGATGCGGGTTGGGGCTGCGGACGATATCGAAGTTCTCGGGCGCCTCGAACACGTCCTCGTCGAAGTTGGCCGACCGGTAGAACAGGCCGACCCGCTGGCCGGCCTTGATCTGCTGGCCGCCCAGGGTCGTGTCGGCGAGCGCGGTGCGCTGGAACGCCGTGACCGGGGTCGCCCAGCGGACAATCTCATCGACCGCCGTCACCGGCCGCTGCTCGCAGAACAGTTCCCACTGCTCCGGGTGCTGCAGCAGCGCCAGCATCCCGTGCGAGATCGCGTTGCGGGTGGTCTCGTTGCCCGCCACGGACAGCAGGATCATGAAGAAGCCGAACTCGTCCGCCGAGAGGTTGCCGCCGTCGATCTGGGCGTGGACGAGTTTGGTGACGATGTCGTCCCGGGGACAGCCCCGGCGCTCCTCCGCCATGCCCATGGCGTAGCCGACGAGTTCGGCGGCGGCCGCCTGGCCGTCACCGCTGTACTCCGGGTCGTCATAGCCGATCATCTCGTTCGACCACGCGAAGATCTTGCGCCGGTCTTCCTGCGGTATGCCGAGCAGTTCGGCGATCGCCTGCAGCGGGAGTTCGGCGGCCACGTCGGTAACGAAGTCACCGGTGCCCTCGGCGAGGGCCGTCTTCACGATCCGCTCGGCGCGGTCAGTCAGCGCCTCCCGCAGGCGGCCGATCGACCGGGGGGTGAACCCCCGGGAGACGATGCCGCGCAGCTTGGTGTGCTGGGGCGGGTCGATGTTGAGCATGATGAGCCGCTGCATCTCGATCGACTCGTCGGTGACCTGCTGCCCATGGCGGATGATCGCAGTCTTCTCCTGGCTGGAGTACAGGTGGGCGGAGCGGGAGACCTCCAGCACGTCGGCGTGCTTGGTGACCACCCAGTACCCGTCGTCGTCGAAACCGGACGCGCCCCGCGGCTGCGGGTTCCACCAGACCGGCGACGTGCGTCTGAGTTCAGCCAGTTCGTCCGTGGGCACCCGTTGGGCGTACAGGTCGGGATCGGTGAAGTCGAAGCCCGGTGGGATGCTCGGGTCGGCCATCGCTGCCTCCCTGTAACGCGTTCTAGCCGATTCAACCATGTTGACGTGCATACGTGAATGGCCGCTAGAGCCAGAATCAGAACACGTTCTAGTATGGGATCCACTGGCACCGAGTGGAGGAGCTGCCGTGGGGACTGCTGTGATCGTCGAGGCGGTGCGGACGCCGATCGGCAAGCGGGGCGGCGCCCTGGCTGGTTTGCACCCCGCCGAGATCCTCGGCAGCGCGCAGACCGCGCTGGTGGAGCGGGCAGGGATCGAGCCCGCTCTGGTCGAGCAGATCGCCGGCGGCTGCGTCACCCAGGCCGGCGAGCAGTCCAGCAACGTAACCCGGACGGCCTGGCTGCACGCGGGGAGGCCCTACCAGACCGGCTGCCTCACTCTCGACGCCCAGTGCGGCTCGGCGCAGCAGGCAACGCACCTGATCGCCGGCCTCATCGCCGCCGATGCCATCGAGGTGGGCATCGCCTGCGGGGTGGAGGCGATGAGCCGGGTGCCGCTGGGCGCGAACGTCGGCACCGGCGTCGGCAAGCCCCGGCCTTCCTCCTGGGACATCGACATGCCGAACCAGTTCCTCGCCGCCGAGCGGATCGCGCAGCGGCGTGGGTTCTCCCGCGCACAGATCGACGAGTTCGGGCTCCGCTCGCAGGCCGCGGCCCAGCACGCCTGGGCGCAACGCCACTTCGACCGTGAGGTCGTGCCCATCAAGGCGCCGGCCGTCAACGCCGGCCGTCAGCCGACCGGTGAGACCCGCACCGTTGACCGCGACGAGGGCCTGCGCGAGACGAGCCTGGAGGCACTGGCCCGGCTGAAGCCCGTGCTGGCGGACGGCGTCCACACCGCGGGCACGTCCTCGCAGATCTCCGACGGCGCCGCCGCCGTCCTGCTGCTTGAGGCGGGCCGGGCCCAGGCGCTCGGCCTGGCACCGCGGGCGCGGATCGTCGCCCAGTGCCTTATCGGCGCGGAGCCGTTCTACCACCTGGACGGGCCCATCGCCGCCACCCAGCGGGTACTCGAGCGCAGCGGCATGACCATCGGCGACATCGACGTGTTCGAGGTCAACGAGGCTTTCGCCGCAGTGGTGCTGTCGTGGATGAGCGTGCACCAGCCCGATCCGGACCGGGTCAACGTCAACGGCGGCGCGATCGCGCTCGGCCATCCGGTCGGCAGCACCGGTGCCCGGCTGATCACCACCGCCCTGCACGAACTGGAGCGCCGCGACGCCACCACGGCGCTGATCAGCATGTGCGCGGGCGGCGCGATGGCCACCGCCACCATCATCGAGCGCCTCTGATCACCCCAACGCTGGGTCAGCGTTTCGCTGTCACCCGGGGGCTCACGCCGAGCGGCGCTGGCTGGACCGAGCGAGACGGTCAGCCGGAGCCCGAGCGCGCTAGCGAGACGCCTGGCCCGCGCCGGACGTGGTCGATCTGGGCTGGTAGAACGACCTAAATCGACCACGCCCGCAGGGAGCCGGCTCGCCCGGGATGAGCCGTGGTCACAAAGGGCTGCTATCACAACCCAAAATGCCCACGCCCGCCGATCCAGGCTCGCCGCGTGGTCAATTCGGGTCGCTATCAGCCCAAAATGACCACGTCCTGGGAGCCTCCCGCCCCCAGCGCCCGTCGGCTATGGCCGGTAAGCCTTGCCGACACCGTCTCTAGCGCACACTCCCGCGCGGATCACCACGGAGCGACCTCGCCGACTCAGCCTGCGAATCTGTATCAGGGGTGCTGGCTGCTCACCGAGACCACCTCGCCGGTCATATAGGAGGCGTAGTCGCTGGCCAGGAAGACAATGACGTTGGCGACCTCCCACGGCTGGGCAGCGCGGCCGAACGCCTCCCGGCCTGCCAGGTCGGCGAGCAGTTCCTCACTGGTCACCTTGGCCAGGAACGGATGGGCGGCCAGGCTCGGCGCCACCGCGTTCACCCGGATGCCGTGCTCGGCCACATCCAGCGCCGCGCAGCGGGTCAGCGCCATGACCCCTGCCTTCGCCGCCGCATAGTGTGCCTGGCCTGGCTGCGCGCGCCAGCCGAGGACTGACGCGTTGTTGACCACGGCCCCGCCGTGGCCCTGCCCGACCATCTGCCGCAGGACCGCCCGGGTGCAGCGGAACGTGCCGGTCAGCGTGACGTCCAGCACCCGCGACCATTGCTCATCGGTCATCTCCAGCACCGAACTGGTGCCGCCCAGCCCCGCGTTGTTGACGAGCACGTCGATCCGCCCGAACTGCCGTACCGCGCCGGCGACCAGCGCCCCGACCTGCGACTCGTCGGTCACGTCACACACCTGCGACCAGACCCGCTCCCCATGGGCCCGGGCCAGTTCGCCGCGGGCCGCGGTTAGCCGCCGCTCGTGGTGGTCGCTGATCACCACCTGGGCGCCCTCCTCCAGGCAGCGCCGTGCCGTGGCCGAACCGATGCCGGTGCCGGCCGCGGCGGTGACCACCACGACCTTGCCGGCCAGCAGATCCCGCCCGGCCGGAGGAGCCGTGACACCCGGGTCGCCCGCCGCCGGGGGGATCATGACCGTGCTGGACGCGGCAGGCCGAGCGCCCGCTCGGCGATGATCGTCCGCTGGATCTCGTCGGACCCGCCGTAGATCGTGTCGGCCCGGCTGAACAGGAACAGCCGCTGCCATTCGTCCAGGTCGTAGGGCGCTCCGCGGGCCACCATGGACGGGGCGCCCAGCACCTCCATGGCCAGCTCCCCGAGTTCCTGGTGCCACCGCGACCACAGCAGCTTCAGCACCGACGCCCCGGCGCCCATGGCCCCCGACCCGGCGGCCGACCCGGCGGCCGACCCGGCGGCCGCCGGCCCCGTGGCCGCCGCGGCTGTGCCAGCCGCCAGCGTGCTCAGCGCCTGCGCCCGCATGGCCTCAAGCCCGATCCACGCCCGGGCCAGCTTGTCGCGCAGCAGCGGGTCGGCGGCGGCCCCGTTCCGCCTGGCCACCTCCACCAGGCGGGCAAGCTCACGCTCGAAACCGATCTGCTGCCCCAGGGTGGCCACGCCCCGCTCGAAGCCCAGCGTGGCCCGGGCGACCCGCCAGCCGTCGCCGGCCTCGCCGACGACGAGATCGCGCCGCGTGCGGGCGCCGTCGAAGAACACCTCGTTGAACTCGGCCGTGCCGGTCAGCTGCAAGATCGGGCGGACGGTGACGCCCGGCTGGCGCATGGGGACCAGCAGGTAGGACAGGCCCTTGCCGCGCCGCGAGCCTAGCTGCGTGCGGGCAAGGACGAAACACCAGTCGGCCACGTGGGCCAGCGACGTCCACACCTTCTGCCCGGTGATCACCCACTCGTCGCCGTCCAGGACCGCGGCGGTAGTAACGGCCGCCAGGTCCGACCCGGCGCCCGGCTCGGAGTAGCCCTGGCACCAGAGTTCGTCGGCCGCCGCGATGGCGGGCAGGAACCGGTGCTGCTGCTCGGGCGTGCCGAACGCGATCAGCGTCGGCCCGAGCAGTTCCTCACCCATATAGCCGACCCGGGCGGGGGCACCGCTGCGGGCGTATTCCTCGTGGAAGATGACCTGCTGCGCCAGCGTGGCACCCCGGCCGCCGTGCTCAGGCGGCCAGCCCAGGCAGGTCCAGCCAGCGGCCGCCAGGTGCCGGTTCCAGGCCAGCCGCTCATCGTGCGCCTCGTGCTCGCGGCCCGGGCCGCCAGCACCCCGCAGGGCGGCGAAACGCCCGGTGAGATTCTCGGCCAGCCACTGCCGGACGCGGTGACGGAACTCCTCGTCCTGCGGGCTGAGCTGCACCCGTTGCCTCCCTGGAAACGGACCCGCGGGCCCGCTGGGGGGGGTGGCGGGCCCGCGGGAGCACCGTGTCTGGCCGGCAGGAGCACCGTGCTGGCCAGTAACTGCCGGGCGCGCGTAGGCTCAGCCTACCAAGCAGTTGCTAGGTTGGAGGAGCTAGTGGAGCTCACCGTCCCGGCTGCTGTCGCACGTGCGGCGCGGGAGTTCGGCGATGCGCCTGCCCTGGCTGAGCCGGACGGCCCCCGGATCAGTTACCGCCAGCTGCATAAGCAGGTCACCACGGTCGCCAGGGCGCTGATCGCTGAGGGCGTGGTCCCCGGCGACCGGGTCGCCATCTGGTCCCCCAACACCCATCACTGGGTGCTCGCCGCGCTCGGCGCGCTTCACGCAGGTGCCACGCTAGTCCCTGTCAGCACCAGATTCACTGGTTATGAGGCGTTTGATGTACTCGGCCGCAGCGGCGCCTGCGCCCTGATCGTCGCCGGCCCGTTCCTCGGCACCGACCGGCTCGCCACGCTGCGGGCAGCTGCCGCCCGGGAGGACGCTGAACGCCTGCCGGGCGGTAGTGGCCATCTCGACCAGCTTCGGCTGGTTGTACAGGTGCCCATCGAGGCTGGCCAGACGGCCGATGGAGCCGGCGGAGCGATCGGCTGGGCTTGCCTGCTGGACCGGGCGGCGGCGGTCCCTGCCAGCGCCGCCGACGCACGCGCGGCAGCGGTGAGCCCGGACGACGTCAGCGACATCCTGTTCACCTCCGGCACCACCGGGCGGAGCAAAGGGGCGGTGACCGCCCACCGGCAGTCGCTGGCCGTGGCCAGGGCCTGGGCCGAATGCGGGCACCTGTCCAGCGCCGACCGCTATCTGGTGGTCAACCCTTTCTTCCACAGCTTCGGCTTCAAGGCGGGCATCCTCGCCTGCCTGGTCAGCGGCGCCGCTCTCATACCGCAGCTTGTCTACGACGCTGAGCAGGCCATGGCGCTGGTCGAGGCCGAGCGGATCACCGTGTTCCCGGGTCCGCCCACCATCTACCAGACCATCCTCGACCATCCGGGCCGCGCCGCCCGCGACCTGTCCTGCCTGCGGCTCGCCGTGACCGGCGCGGCAACCGTCCCGGTCGCCCTGGTCGAGCGGATGCGGCAGGAGCTGAGCTTCGAGACGGTGCTCACCGCATACGGGCTGACCGAGGCGGTGGTGGCGACGATGTGCCGCCCGGGCGATGACCCGCAGACGGTTGCCCACACCTCGGGCCGGGCCGCCGCGGGTTTCGAGATACGGGTGGCCGGGCCGGATGGGAGCGAGGCCACCCCCGGCGATCCCGGCGAGATCCTGCTCCGCGGGCCGAACCTGATGCTGGGCTACCTGGATGACCCGCAGGCGACCCGCGCCGCCGTCGACGCCGGCGGCTGGCTGCACACCGGCGACATCGGCCACCTCGACCCAGCCGGCAACCTGACCATCACCGACCGGCTCAAGGACATGTACATCTGCGGCGGCTTCAATGTCTACCCGGCCGAGGTGGAGCAGGTGCTCGCCCGGCTCGACGGTGTCGCCGAGTCAGCGGTCGTCGGGGTGCCCGATGGCCGGCTCGGCGAGGTGGGCAGGGCATACGTGGTGACCCGGCCCGGCCATGCCCTGGACGCCGGCGACGTGCTGGCCTACTGCCGGGAGCGGCTGGCCAACTACAAGATGCCCCGGCAGGTGGTGTTCCGCGCCGACCTGCCCCGCAACCCGTCAGGCAAGGTGCTCAAGCGAGTGCTGCGGGAGGAGATCGCGTGACCGACCAGACAGCTGCTGGCAAGGGGCCCGTGCGGGAGGGCCCCGTGGCGGAAACACCCGCGACGGGCGAACCCGCAGCGGGCGAACCCGTGGCGGAAGAACCCGTGCGCTACGAGGAGCGCGGCGCCATCGCCGTGGTGACCCTCAACCGGCCGCGGTACCGCAACGCCCAGAACTCCGCGATGACCTACGCCCTGGACGCCGCCTTCGCCCGCGCCGTGAACACACGCGACGTCGCCGTGATCGTGCTGGCCGGCGCGGGCGACCACTTCAGTGCCGGGCATGACATCGGCACGCCGGGCCGGGACGCCCATGTCTCGTTCGACCGGCAGGCGGTGCTGTGGTGGGACCACGTGGGCAAGGCGGGCGCCGACGCCCGGTACGCCCGCGAGATGGAGGTCTACCTGGGGATGTGCCGCCGCTGGCGGGAGATCCCCAAACCGGTCATCGCGATGATCCAGGGCGCCTGCATCGCCGGCGCCCTCATGCTCGCCTGGGTGTGCGACCTGATCGTCGCCGCCGACGACGCCTTCTTCGCCGACCCGGTCGTGCGGATGGGGATACCGGGCGTGGAGTACTTCGCCCACCCGTGGGTCCTCGGCCCGCGCTTCGCCAAGGAGGCACTGTTCACCGGCGATCGTTTCGACGCCCAGCGCGCCTGCCAGCTGGGCATGGTGAACCGGGTGGTGCCGCGCGCAGAACTGGAGGCAGCGACCTTCGCCCTGGCGGAGCGGATCGCCACGATGCCGGCGTTCGGCCTCGCACTGGCGAAGCGGGCGGTGAACCAGTGCGAGGACCTGATGGGGATGCGGCCGGGCATGGACTCGGTCTTCGGCCTGCACCACCTCGCGCATTCGCATAACGCGGAGGTGTCCGGCGACTCGCTGGCCGGGCTGGACGCCCGCTCGATGAAAAAGACCGGCGAATGAGCTGTCGGTGGTGTCCTGGCCTGAGGAGTACGGCGGCCGGGATGCCTCACTGCTGGAGTGGCTGGTTTTCGAGGAGGAGTACTACGCCGCCGCCGCGCCGGTCCGGGTCGGGCAGAACGGCCTCTTCCTGCTGGCCCCCACCCTGTTCGCGCACGGCACCGCCGAGCAGCGCGACCGGCTGCTGCCGCCGATGGCCAGGGCGGATCAGGTCTGGGCACAGGCATGGTCGGAGCCGGAGGCCGGCAGCGACCTGGCCGCGATCCGGTCCAGCGCGGCCCGCACCGACGGGGGCTGGCTGCTGTCGGGAACGAAGACCTGGAGTACCCGGGCGGCGTTCGCCGACAAGGCGTTCGGCCTGTTCCGCTCGGACCCCGGGGCCGGGCGGCACCGTGGCCTGACCTATCTGATGTTCGACCTGCGCGCCGACGGCGTGACCGTCCGGCCGATCCGCCAGCTGGGTGGCGAAACGGGGTTCGCGGCCCGGTCGCTGTCGCAGGTCTGTGGCGCCGATGTCGTGGCCGGCGGTCCCGCCGCTGACAGCGCGGCCGCCCGCGCATTCGAGGCCGGCGTGCTGGCCGCCGCGGCGCAACTGCTGGGCACCGGCCGGGCACTGCTGGACGCCGGTGTGCGCCACGCCCGGCAGCGGACCCAGTTCGGCCAGCCGATCGGAGCGTTCCAGGCCGTCAAGCATCACCTCGCCGACGTGGCGATCGGGCTCGAGTTCGCCCGGCCGCTGCTCGACGCCGCAGCGCTTGCCCTGGCGGCCGGTGCGGCGACTGCGCCCAGGGACGTCTCCGCCGCGAAGGTCGCCTGCGCGGACTCCGCCCACCGGGCAGCCCGGGCGGCGCTGCAGGTGCACGGCGCGATCGGCTACACCCAGGAGCACGACCTGCATCTGTGGCTGACGAAGGTGCGCGCGCTGGCCGGCGCCTGGGGAAGCCAGGCCTGGCATCGCGCCCGGGTGATGGCAGCCATCGCCGCTGGCGGGGAGCTGGCATGCGACTGACGGGCCGGCCTGGGACTGACGGGCTGGCCTGGGCTGACAGGGCTGGCCTGGGACTGACGGGCTGGCCATGGCTGACAGGGCTGGCATGGAACTGACCGGCGAGCAGCGGGATCTGCGTGACGCGGTCCGCGGGCTGCTGGAGCGGCAGCAGCGGCACGCCCCGGCCGCGCCTGATCCGGCCGGCTCAGCCCCGGATGATGAGCGGGCTTACGACCGGTCACTGTGGCAGCGGCTGTGCGGCGAGATCGGCGTCGCGGGTCTCGCGATACCCGAACGCTATGGCGGCGCCGGGGCGGGCCCGGTCGAAACCCACATCGTGATGGAGGAACTCGGGCGCAACCTCACCCCGTCGCCGCTGCTCGGCTCGGCGGTCCTAGCCGCCCAGGCCCTGCTGGCATCGGGCGATACCGAGGCGTGCCAGCGGCTGCTGCCTGCGATCGCCGACGGCAGCGCGATCGCGGCGCTGGCGTGGACGGCACAGGCAGGCCACTGGGATCCCGGTCAGGCCGCATACGCGGCCCGGCCCACCTCCCCGGGTTGGGTGCTCTCTGGCGAGGCGCACCATGTGCTCGACGGGGACGTGGCCGATGTGCTGCTTGCCGCCGGGAGCACACCGGATGGGATCGCTGTCTTCGAGGTTGATCCGGGCCACCGCGGCGTGACCCGCTGCCCCGTGACGACCATGGACACCACCCGCCGGCTGGCCGTTATGCGGCTGGACGAGGTAGCCGGCCGGCTCATCGGGAATCACCCGGGTCCTGCCGCCCTGGCGCGGGCACGGGATCTCGCCTGCATCGCGCTGAGCGCCGAGCAGGTGGGTGCGGCGCAGCGGGCGCTGGAACTGACCGTTGCCTACACCAAGGTCCGGGTCCAGTTCGGCCGGCCGATCGGCAGCTTCCAGGCACTCCAGCACCGGATGGCCGACCTGCATGTCCTGGTGGAATCGGCACGGGCGCTGTCCTACGCCGCGGCGTCTGCCGCTGCCGAAGGCGCGCCCGGCACCGGGCTGCGCGCAGCCGCGGCCCATGCCTACTGCTCGGAGGCACTCATCCGGATGGCTGGCCAGATGATCCAGTTGCATGGCGCCACCGGTATCACCTGGGAGCACGACGCCCACCGCTACTTCAAGCGTGCGCATGGAGCCGGGCAGCTCTTCGGCCATCCGGCCGGCCACATTGCCCGGGTCGCCGCCGCCGTCATCGACAGCGCATCCGGGGATCCGCATCGGCCGGCCGGCCCCGCCTGATGTGGCCGCACCAGGCCGCCGCTACTTCGACGCCGTCACCGCCTGAATGACGGCGGTGCAGAGGCGGCTCGGGGAGTGCCGATTACAGCGCGAGCGCGTTACGGGGCGCCACGATATCCCGGAGTCCAGCGGTGCGGCCAGGATCGCCAAGCGCAGGCCACTGGTCAGGGGCGGGGTGCGGGCTCAGAGGACCTAGTGCCAGGAACGATTCTCGTGATTGGCGGTTAGGCCGCTCCCGCCACGGGGCACCCCTTGGTCATGCTGCTTATGGCGTGTTGTGGCACACCTTTCTGCTCGCCAGGGCCTGGGTGAGGGTGATGATGTCCTCCCCTCTGCCTGGTGCCGCCCCACCGGGCGCCCATCCTGTAACGATCACCATTGATGCTGAGCATCCCGGGCCGGTAGTCCCTGCTGATTTCGCTGGGCTGAGTTTCGAGCGGGGGCCGCTGAATCCCGGCAACGCCGGTGTGGCGGGCAACCTGTTCCAACCGGCGAACAACTCGCTCGTCACCCTTTTCCGCAATCTGGGCCTGGGCAACCTCCGGATCGGCGGGGGCACGGTGGATCAGTTGATCCCGGCGGGCACGGGCAGCGATGGTTTCACCGGAATCGACAACCTGTTTGCCTTCGCCGCCGTGGCCGGGGTGAAGGTCATCTACTCGCTGCGCCTGCTCAGCCCCGGCGCACAGCCAATCGGTGACCTGCAAGCGGTCCACGCCCAGGCCGCCGGGTACATCTGGCAGCACTACCAGCAGAACCTGGCCAGCTTCGCCATCGGCAACGAGCCGGACTGGCATGCCTATCACACCTACCCAGGCCACCCGTTGGATCCGGCGATCTTTGAAGAGGTGCCGGGTGTGCCGGGCAGTGCGTATCCGTCCTACCTGACCCACTGGCGGGACATTGCCGATGCGGTCGCGGGCGCGGCGCCGGGAGCGCCGTTGTCTGGCCCAGACACCGGGGCCTATAGCAAACTGACCTACACCCCCGGCCCCGGCAACGGGGTGTCGTGGACGGAACGGCTCGCCCGTGATGAACGGGACTCTGGCCGGATAGCACACATCACACAGCACTACTACGTGGGGGATTCACCTGGGGAGACAACCGCGCAGCAGGCGATCAGCAATATGCTGTCCCGCGAATGGGTGAATGGCACCGCGATCGGGACCCAGCCGGCGGGCACCACCTACACCCCCTATCTCTGGCTCTACGAAAATAATTTCGCTCCGGTGGCCGCGGCTGGCCTGCGCTATCGGCTCACCGAATCCAATGACTACCTCGTTGGCGTTCCGGGAGCGAGCAATGCGTTTGCCTCAGCGCTGTGGGCGCTGGACCACCTGCACTGGTGGGCAGCCCACGGCGCTGCGGGCGTGAATTTCCACAACAGGCGGGGGCTCTGCACTGCCACGATCGTGCCCGATCCCGCCGGCGGCGGGGGCTATGTGATCAACCCGAAGGGATACGGCATCAAAGCGTTCACCCTCGGCTCGGCTGGGCAGGTCAAGCCCACCCAGATCCAGAACCCGGACGGCATCAACGTGACCGCCTACTGCGTCGGCGGAGCGGGCGAGGATTACGTCACAGTCATCAACAAGGCACACGGCGCGGACGCTGGAGATGCCGCCGTCACGATCGTCCCGCCCGGCCCGGGAGTGCAAAGTGCGGAGATCATGACTCTCGCCGGCGGGCAGCCAGGAGACGCCAGGGGGGCCAGAGCCACGCTCGGCGGCGCCACCATCACTGGCGACACCACCTGGGACGGGGAATGGAGCACCCTGCCTGCCGATCCGCGTGCGGGAATCAGCCTGACCGTCAAGGCCACCACGGCCGCCATCGTCAGGACCCAGAGCGGGGGCTGATGCACCCACCGCCCATAGGGGTGGCCATGTCGTGAGGAACGCCAGCGGGCGGTACTTTGCAGTCACGCGCTGGTGCCACCGCCGCGTGGACCGGCAGCCAGACGATCGTCTGGGGCGCAATCACCCAGACCCCGCAGAAGTACATCCACCTCACCGACGGCGCGGCCGGCCGGCCAGCCACCTGACCACCCACGGGAGGTCGTTCGCGTACCGGCAAGAGTTGTCCGCAATACCGGCAAGATCTGCCACGGAGTGGCCTGCACGTGGTCAGATGGATGCTATCCCGGCAGCGTGGAATCGCACGCAGGCGAAGCGGAGGAGGACTAAGTGAGTTCTGGAAGCGAGCCGCGCGGCGGATCCTCCGGCAGCATGATCGTTGTCGCTGTCCTGGTGATCATCGGCATCCTGGCCGTCGTCGCCGGCGTCATATATCTCATCGAGCCGGCCAAGTCGCTGCCCAGCATCCTCGGCACGATCACCCACCCGGCAGCCAGGGCCAACGCGCACCGAAGCCTGCGTGGCTGGACCGCCCTCGTCGTCGGTGTCGTGCTGCTGGTGGCGGCTTTGCTCGTCGGCCGGTCCGCCCGGTCCTCCCGGGCCTCCCGGGCCTGACCGGCCGTTCTCAGGCCAGGCAGGTCAGGGGGGCGCCACCGTTGTAGGTGACCATGTCGGCGAGCGCGGCCGCGATGTCAATGGCTGCGCCGCGTGGGGTTCCGCCGAGTTCGGCGCAGGCGCGGTGCAGGTTGCCGACTAGCCGCTCGGCGTCCGCCCAGCCAGCGAACCGGCCCAGGTCAGTCTCCCGGGCGGCGTCCAGCGGGGACAGCCCGGCGTCGCGGGCCCGGACGGCGAGGTCGAGCACGAATCTGAGGTAATCCAGCGTCGCGTCGATGGGCTCCTGGTCGCTGAAGACGGGGCCGTGGCCGGGCACGATGGTCTTCGCGCCAAGGGGCCGCACGACGTTTTCCAGCACCTCGATGGCGCCGGCGACCGAGCCCATGAGCAGGAACGGCGTGCCCCCGTTGAAGATCAGGTCGCCGCAGAACAGCACGGAACGCTCAGGGATCCAGACGATCGAGTCGTTGGTCGTATGCGCGGCGGCGCCGGCATGGCGGACCTGCGCCCGCAGGTCACCGATGTGCAGCGCGATCTCGTCGGTGAAGGTGATGAACGGTGGGTCCAGAGTCAGGTCACCCCAGTCAGGGCCGTCCCAGAACGGCAGGTCCCGTGGCGGGCCGAAGGCGATGGCCTCGGCACGCGCGCGCTCGTGAGCCACGATCGCGGCGGCTGGGAACAGGCAGTTGCCAAAGGTGTGATCGCCGTGGTGGTGAGTGTTGACCACCGTGCGCACCGGCGCGGGTGTGATGGCCGCGATGGCGTTCTGGTAGGCGAGCGTCCGGCGCTGGGTCGAGCAGGAATCAATGCTGATCACTCCCTGCGGCCCGACCAGGAAACCGGTGTTGTTGATCCACCACGTGCCGTCAGGCTGGACGTAGGCGTAGATCCCGGCGGACACCTCGCACACCTCGGGCCTCCCGGGCACAGTGATATCGCCGTGCAGGCTGCTCATCAGGACCTCCCTTCCCTCGGCTCACCGCTGGAGTGGCTACTACTTGTGGAGCCGATCGAGGGCCCAGCGTGCCTTGCCCTGGGCACTTCTGGCCCGGCGTGCCCGGAGCCTGACCTCGGCCAGGCGCTGACGGGCATCAGCGAGCTGCTCTTCAGCCCGCCGGACCACGCTGAGCTGTTCCAGTTCCGCCTTGGCGGCCACGTCGGCAGCCAGGCTGGCCTCTGCCAGCGCACGCTCAGCTTCGGCAACGGCCTTGCGGCGCGCACGCCCAGCTTCGGCAACGGCCTTGCGGCGCGCCCGCTCAGCTTGCGCCGCCGCGGGCACGGCCACTGGCCTGGCCGCCGTGCTGGCCGCCGTGCTGGCCACTGGCCTGGCTGTCGGCCTGGCAGTGGCCCGCGCCCGGCGCGCCTCCCCTGACGGCTGCACCGGGGCCAGCGGTCGCCGGCCCCCTGGCCCAAAACCAGCCCGGTGCTCCGCGCGCAGCAAGGTTCCAGCCGCCAGTTGCTCCGCGACCTGCGGGTCGGCCAGCGCCGCGCCGAAGGTAGCGGTCACCTCTTCCTGGAGCACCGCAGACGGCGTGGGCTGGCCCGGTAGCCACAACGCCTGCCGGACCAGAGCATCGACCAGCTGGCGGCGCGCTAGCGACAGCTCCCGGATCTTCTCCCCGTCCAGTTCCGCTTCGGCGGCGCGAAGCCCGTCCCCCAGCGCAGCCAGCCGCGAAGGCACACTGGGATCCGCGCGGACGAGCTGATTGATGGCCCACGCCGAGCGGGTCGGCTTGCGCAGGGCGGCGATCTGTTTCGCTGCCGAAGCCTCACCGGCCGCACGTGCCCGGGCAGCCAGGGCGGTGCGGCGCTCGGCAAAAGCCGCCAGGTCGCAGGCATACAACTCGGCGGCCGCTTCACTCAGCAGCTCAGCACCGGACACCTTGCCATCGTGCCCTCACCGTTGGTCCCGTGCCAGCCCGGGCCGGTCATCTCGTGCCGTTCCAGCCGCCGGATCAGTCGCCGGTGACGCCGTCGATCTGCTCGCGGAGGATGTCCGCGTGGCCGTTGTGCCGCGCGTACTCCTCGATCATGTGAACGTAGACCCAGCGCAGGTCGATGCTGATGTCCCGGCGCGGGTGCGGGAACGTGTCATCCAGGGACCTGCCCGCGGCGGCTTCCCGGGCCAGGGCACACTCGGCCGCGAACGTGGCGAAGTCTGCCTCCGCGCCGCTGCCCTCGGCGAAGTCGAAATCCCCATCGGGGTGCTCATCGCTGCAATACAGCTCGCCCAGTTCGTGCTGGCCGGCGAAACCCCGCCGGAACCACCAGCGTTCGACCTCCGCCATGTGCCGGACCAGGCCCAGCAGCGACAGCGACGACGGCTGGACCGCACGCTGGGCAAGCTGATCACCGGTCAGGCCCTGGCACTTGTACAGCAGGGTCGCACGCTGGTAGTCCAGCCAGCTCTCCAGCGACTGGCGCTCCCCGGCGACCATCGGTGGGTCAGCCCGGCTGACCTCCGGCGCGGTCCACGGCACCAGAACATCGTGCTGCCCAGCCCGCGCGCTCGCAATAGGTTTCAGGTACCACCGCGCACGGCCGGACCGGAACGCCCGGCCGGGCTGCGGCAGGCGCGCAGCGCTGGCACCATTGAGCGGATCCTGAAAACGGCCGCTATCCCGGCCATCCGTGCAGGGGGCGTAATGACGACACCACCAGGCTGGGACGCGGTATATGCAGCGAGCGCACCCGCACCCTGGGACATCGGCCGCCCTCAGCCCGCGTTCGTCCGTCTGGCGGACAGTGGCCTGCTGGGCGGGCGGGTGCTCGACGCGGGCTGCGGCACCGGGGAGCACACACTGCTGGCCGCCGCCAGCGGTGCCGAGGCTGTCGGCGTGGACATCTCGCCGCGCGCCATCGAGCAGGCACGCAGGAAGGCAGCGGAGCGGGGGATCACCGCCCGGTTCGAGGTCGGCGACGTTCTGCATCTCGGTGACCTCGGCCTGACTGTCGACACGGTCATCGACAGCGGGCTGTTCCACGTGCTCGACGACGGCCAGCGCGCCCAGTACGTCGCGAGCCTGGCGTCGGTGCTGCGGCCCGGCGGTACCTGCTACCTGATGTGTTTCAGTGACCGCCAGCCCGGTGCGTTCGGCCCGCGCCGGATTCGCCAGGACGAACTGATCACCGCTTTCAGCGACGGCTGGGCCATCGTCAGCATCACCGCGGACAGCTTCGAATTGACCCGCGAATTCTCTGCCACGACGGCACGGGCCTGGCTTGCCACCATCCGGCGGCAGTGATCACCCGGGGCCCGGTGCCCCGTCTATCTCCGCACCGTGATGAGCGAGTTCGCCGAGTGCGTGCAGCGCGAGCGGCACCCACGGGGAGGTGGCGTAAGGACCCCACGCCGGGATCCGCTCACATTTGGCACCGTACCAGCCAACTGCTGGATGGTTTTCCCGCGGTCCTTTGCGTGGGTTTGCCTCGGCTCGCCAGCGGAGGTCCGTGGCCCGCGCTGACCCGGCCCTGGGCGTGCTAGATCCAGTCGGCGTGCCGCGCCCACGACAGCAGGGTGTCCACCACCTCGGGCGGGCCGCCGGCGGCGGGACCGGCCGCCGTCACGTCATACCGGCCGCGGTAGAACAGCAGTGGCTGCTCGCTGCCGCTTGCGCCAAGCTCGGTGACCCGGCCCAGCACCACATAGTGGTCCCCGGCCTCGTGCACGGCCTCGACTGCGCAGCCCACCCAGGTGAGAACGCCGTCCAGCACCGGCGCCCCCGATGATGAGGGCGACCAGGGCACACCGGCGAACTTGTCGGCCCCCCGGGTCCCGAACACCCGGGCCAGCTCGCGCTGCCCGGCGGTGAGCACGTTCGCGCAGAAGTGCCCGGCGCGGGCGATCCGCGGCCAGGTGACCGATGCCCGGCTCGGGCAGAACAGCACCAGTGGCGGTTCCAGTGACAAGGCGGCGAACGACTGGCACGCGAAACCGGCCGGCCCATCGTCGTCAACCGTCGTGATAATGGTGACACCGGTGCAGAAGTGGCCGAGGACCTGCCGGAACCGGCTAGGTTCTGGCTCGGATGCAGCAGGGGTGCGGGGAGCCATAGCGGTCATCGCGTCTGCGCCAAGAGCCTCCATGCGGGCGGCCTTAATGGGCGCCGGCGGCGAAGCTGTGCCCCCACAGGCTGATCGCCGTGGTTTCCCGGCTCACCCAGGTGGCGTCGTCCACCAGCAGGCCACCGGTGCCGTATTCGATGTCGAACCCGCCGGGTGTGCGCGCATAGAACGACACCATCTGGTCATTGGCGTGCCGCCCGAGGGTGGCGCTGATCGGTGACCCGCGCCGGGCGCACCGGTCCATCGCCCGGCCGACATCGTCGAGCTCGGCCACCTCGATCATCAGGTGCACGATCCCGGCCGGCGCGGGAAACGGGGCCAGCGCGAGCGAGTGGTGGCGCGGGTTGCAGCCGAGGAACCGCATCCACAGCGGCTGCCCGGCGGGACGGCCGAACAGCTCCGGCGCCATCCGCATCGAGTCGCGCAACCGGAAGCCCAGGACCTGTGTATAGAAGCGCAGCGCGGGCTCGTCGTCGGAAACCGGGAGCACGACGTGGCCGAGCCCCATAACCCCAGTGACGAAACGATTCCCGTACTGGCTGCTCGCCGGACGATGCTCCAGCGCCGTACCGCAGAAGACCTCCAGCGCATTGCCGGACGGGTCATCGAAGCGCAGCAACTGGCCCACCCGGCGCTCGGCAAGCTCCGCCGGAGTGCCGGTCTTGACTGCGACGCCTGCCTCGTCCAGCGCCCGGCCCACGTCGGCGAGCGCGGACTCACCGGGCACCTCCCAGCCGGAGGCGAGCAGCCGGTCCTGCTCCCCCGGCAGGATCACCAGCCGGGCAGGGAAATCATCCATCCGCAGGTACAGCGCGCCGGGGTCGGGGCCGCGTCCCTCGACCATGCCGAGCACCCGGATGCCGAACTCACGCCACGCCCCGACATCGGCCGACTCGATGCGCAGGTATCCCAGCGACCCGATCCCGCTCACCGCACATCCCCTGCCAGGAAGCTGACAGACCCGCCTGCGCCAGGAAGGCTCATCCGCGTTCTCCTTCCAGGAAGCTGATCGCGAGCTGGTTGAACTCGTCGAACTTCTCCAACTGTGCCCAGTGCCCGCAGCCGCCGAACACATGCAGCCGGGCCCGGCGGATGAGCTTGAGCGCCACCAGCGCACCGTCGAGCGGGTTCACCCGGTCCTCCCGGCCCCAGACCAGCAGCACTTCGTTCCGCAGCCGGTGGGCTTCCCGCCACAGCAGCCCGTCCTCGGCGCTGGCCGGGTCGAAGAAGGAGGCGCCCAGTGAGGCCATCGCCGCCAGCGCCCCCGGGTCGCTGGCGGCGCCGAACCGTTCCTCCACCAGCTCGTCGGTGATCAGCCGCTGGTCAAACACCAGCGTCCGCAGGAAGGCGGCCAGCTTCTCCTTGCTGGGGCCGGGCGGGGCGGGGAACTCCATCAGCCGCTTGACACCCTCGGTCGGGTCGGGGGCGAAGACGTTGAGGCTCAGCCCGCCGGGGCCCATCAGCACCAGCTTGCCCGCGCGCTCGGGGTAGCGCAGCGCGAAGCGGACCGCGGTGCCGCCGCCAAGCGAATTGCCGACCAGGTGCACCCGCGCGATCCCCAGCTCGTCGAGCAGGCCAGCCAGCGCGCCGGCGGCGAAGGTGAAGTAGTTGCCGGTCACGGGCGGTCGGGCGGAACGGCCGAATCCCGGCTGATCGACCATGAGCGTGCGGAAGTGGTCAGCGAAGACGGGCAGGTTGGGGCCGAAGTTGCTCCAGGCCGACGCGCCAGGCCCCCCGCCGTGCAGGATCACCACCGGCGTGTGAGCGGCCGGGCCGTGGGCACCGGCCGCATCACCGCCAGCCGGGTCCACTCCCCCGGCCTCGTGCCACCCGGCAGGACCGGCGTCGTGATAATGCAGCCGCATCCCGCCCGCCTCCGCGAAGCGGCTGGTCGCGGCGAAGTCCGCGGGGGCGATGGTCATCCGTGTGCTCCCGTCACAGCTCCCGTCACAGCTCCCGTCACAGCACTCCCCCGCCGTACATGTACGTCCATGGTCCCGCGTGCGTGCCCGGCGTCAAACCATTGCGTCGGGCGGGACTTCCAGGCCGAGCTCGCCGCGGCCGAAACTCGACAGCGCCCGTTCCGGGTCGTTGATGGCGTGCACCCGCCCGGCGTGGGCGTCACGCCAGAACCGCTGGATCGGGGTGCCCGTCTTCAGCGCCCGGCCGCCGGAGTTCTCGAAGAGCAGGTCCACCGCGCTGATCGCCTGGCCGGTCCCGAGCACCTGGTCGCGCCGGACCCGCAGCCGCAGCGGGAGGGGGATCTTCTCCCCCGCACGCGCGTGCTGCATGAGATCGTTCATGTTGCGTTCCGCCGCCAGCCAGGCCGAATCCAGCCCGGCCGCGGCCCGCGCGACCCGCACCTGGCTGTGCGGGTCCTCGGCCGCCTTCTGGCCGATGTAGGCAGCGCGTACCCGGTCGCGCTGGTACGCCACGTGCGCGTCGTAGGCGCCCGTCGCCATCCCGATGATCGGTGTCGTGATCGCGTACGAGAACAGCGATCCGTACGGCAGCTTGTACAGCGGCGCCTGATTGAGCTCGTGCCCTGGGCATTTGCAGCGGGAAACGTCGGTGAAGCTCAGCGAGCGGTACCCGGGCACGAAGGCGCCGTCCACGACGATGTCGTTGCTGCCGGTGCCGCGCAGCCCGACGGTGTCCCACACGTCTTCGATGACGTAGTCACTGGCTGGCAGCAGGAAGGTCCGGAAATCCACCGGCTTGCCCTCGCCGTCCAGCACGATCCCGCCCAGCAGTACCCAGCTGGCGTGATCACATCCGGACGAGAAGCTCCACCGCCCGGTGAGCTGGTGCCCGCCGCCGGCAATCGTGGCCTTGCCGGTCGGCGCGTAGGACGACGACATCCGGGTGGCCGGGTCGGCGCCCCAGACCTCGTGCTGCGCCGGTGGCGGGAACAGCGCGAGCTGCCAGGGATGCACGCCCAGCACCGAGGCGACCCACCCGGTGGACCCGCAGGCGCTGGCGATCAGCCGGACCGCGGTCAGGAACGTGACCGGGTCGGCCTCGTAGCCGCCGAAGGCGGCCGGCTGGAGCAGCCGGAAGAACCCGGTCTCGGCCAGCGCCTTGACCGACTCCGCTGGCACCACCCGGGCGTCCTCGGTCTCCTGCGCCCGCTCCCGCAGCACCGGCAGCAGATCCCGTACCCCGGCGACCACCGCCTGCCCGACGTCGTCGCTCACCGCACGTCCCTTCGCCCGATGACCCGCGAGCTATCGCTCACGGCACGTCCTTGCGTCCCCTGCCCGGCGAGCTGTCGCTCACGGCACGTCCTTCCGCCCCGCCGCCCGCCGATTGCCCATCGCCACTAGACTAGAACATGTTCTAGTCTAGTGGTAAGCCCGAACGCAGGCCGGGAAGCAGCGCACCCGCCGATACCCCTGGCCTGTCGCAGGAAGCATGGAGGGGCCGGATGAACGACCGGGATGGCGTCCGGATCATCGACCGCGGCACACCGCCTGCCAGGTTCGCGCGTGGCTGGCACTGCCTGGGGCTCGCCGACCGGTTCCGTGACTCCGGCCCGCACGCGGTGGAGGCGTTCGGCACCAAGCTTGTGGTGTTCGCGGACTCGGCAGGGCAACTGCACGTCCTCGACGCGTTCTGCCGGCACATGGGCGGCGACCTGAGCCACGGCACGGTCAAGGGCGACGCCATCGCCTGCCCGTTCCACGACTGGCGCTGGGGCGGGAACGGCCGGTGCGTCAAGATCCCCTACTCCAGGCGGGTGCCGCCGGCGGCGCGGACACGCTCCTGGCTCACGCTTGAGCGGAACCAGCAGTTGTTCGTGTGGCACGACCCGCAGCGGAACCAGCCGCCCGAGCAGGTGACCATCCCCCGGATCGAGGGTGCCTACTCACCGGAGTGGAGCAACTGGACCTGGGACTCGATCCTGGTCGAGGGGGCGAACTGCCGCGAGGTCATCGACAACGTGGTGGACATGGCGCATTTCTTCTACATCCATTTCGCCTTCCCGACCTACTTCAAGAACGTGCTGGAAGGGCACATCGCCTCGCAGTACCTGCAGACCCGGTCGCGGCCGGATGTCGGGACAGGTTCGAACTACGCGCAGGGCGCGGACACCACCCTGCGCTCTGAGGCCTCCCACTTCGGGCCATCCTACATGATCGACAACCTGTGGCACGACTACCACGGGATGACCATGGAAAGTGTCCTGGTCAACTGCCACTACCCGGTCACGCCGGACTCCTTCATGCTGCAGTGGGGCGTGATCGTCAAGCGCCCGCCAGGTCTGCCCGAATCGCAGGGCGACCGGGTGGCCGCCAAGTTCGCCGGCTTCATCGGCCTTGGCTTCCAGCAGGACGTGGAGATCTGGACCCATAAGAGCAGGATCGACAACCCGCTGCTGTGCGCCGACGACGGGCCGGTCTACCAGTTGCGCCGCTGGTATGAGCAGTTCTACACCGATGTCGAGGACGTCACCCCCGACATGGTCGCGCGCTACGAATTCGAGGTGGACACCACCCGCGCCGTGGCCGAATGGGAGGCCGAAGTCGCGGAGAACCTCGCCATGCGGCAGGCGGAGGCTCTCTGACCATGCCCGACGCGCACCAGCCGCGCTGGTCTGACGAGCGCCATGCGCATTTCCAGCGGATCGAATGCGGTCGGTGCGTCGCGACGGTGCTGGTCGTGAAGTTCAGCCGGCAGCACACGAGCGTGCAGTGGAGCCCGGCGTCGGTTCAGGCCTGCGCCGAGTTCAGCGCGAGGGCGGCCGCGGGTGAGCAGAGCGCCCTCATCGACACCTGCGCCAGCCTGCGCGAGTCCATCGACCGCGCGGTCAGCCAGGGCCGCCTGGAAGTGCCGCCACCGTGACCGGGCCGCGCGCCTACCATCAGGTGCCGGTAGCGGAGGTCATCAGCGAGACAGCCGACACGTGCTCGCTGGTGCTGGACGTTCCGCCGGAATTGGGCGAGGTGTTCTCCTACCGGCCTGGCCAGTTCCTGACCGTGCGGGTCCCGTCCGGCCGCGACGGGTCAGTGGCCCGGTGCTACTCGCTGTCGAGTTCGCCGCACACCGGGGACCTGCCCACGATCACCGTCAAGCGGACAGCCGGCGGCTACGCCTCCAACTGGATCGCCGACAATGTGCGGGCCGGGGGCGTGCTGGAACTGCTGCCCCCCGCCGGGACGTTCAGCCCGCAAGCCCTGGATGGTGACTTCCTGCTGTTCGCGGGTGGCAGCGGGATCACCCCGGTCATCTCCATCATCAAGTCGGCCCTGGCCGCCGGACGGGGCAAGATCGTCCTGATCTACGCCAACCGCGATGAGCGTTCGGTCATATTCGGTTCTGACCTGCGCAGGCTCGCAGCAGCGGCGGAAGACCGGCTGCTGGTGGTGCACTGGCTCGACTCGCTGCACGGTGCGCCGATGGTGGCCGCGATGGCGGCACTGGCCCGCCCCTATGTCAGCGCCGAGGCGTTCATCTGCGGCCCCGACCCCTACCTCGCGGTCGTCCGGCAGGCACTCAGCCGCCTGGGCGTGCCCGCCAAGGGTGTGCACGCCGAGCGGTTCCTGTCGCTGGCGGAGAACCCCTTCGAGGCCACCGAGCCGGCCGGGGGCACGGCCGCGACCCTGGAGGTCTGCCTGGACGGCCAGACCCGCCAGCTGCCGTGGCCGGCCGGCACCCGCATGCTGGACGTCCTCATCGACCAGGGCCTTGACCCGCCGTTCTCCTGCCGGGAGGGCATCTGCGGGGCGTGCGCCTGCCAGATCACCGGCGGCAAGGTGGAGATGGCGCATAACGAGGTGCTCGAAGCGGAGGACGTCGCCGGGGGCTACATCCTGGCCTGCCAGTCCCTGGCGCTGACACCCGAGGTCCGCGTCACCTACGAGTGAGCGCAGCTGGCGGCTCAGACGAGCGTTCGCTGGCCAACGGAAGACCCATTTCCCCTCTCGGCCAAAACTATAACGTGTTCTAGTATGAGTGCCCGGGAGGTGCCATGCCAGCGGAGGCGGCCGGGTTCGACGTCGTGGTGGTGGGCAGCGGCGCGGCCGGCATGACCGCCGCGCTCACAGCCGCGCACCACGGCCTGAGCGTGGTAGTGATCGAGAAGACCGGAAAGTTCGGCGGCTCCACCGCCCGCTCCGGCGGCGGGGTCTGGGTGCCCGGCAACGAGGTGCTGCGCAAGGCCGGCGTTGCCGACACCCCCGAGCAGGCCCGTGCCTACCTGGCGCATGTCGCCGGCGACGGGGTCGAGCCGGAACGGCAGCGTGCGCTGCTGGAGCACGGCCCGGACATGCTCGCCCTGGTGCGTGCCGGCACGCCACTCGACTTCGCCTGGGTGCCCGGCTATGCCGACTACTACCCGGAAGCACCCGGCGGGCTGGCCGCCGGGCGCAGCATCGAGCCGGTACCGCTCGGCGCGCGGGTCCTGGGGGCCGAACTGGCTCACCTCAGCCCCCCTTACCTCCCGGCACCGGCCGGCGTGACCATCACCCAGGCCGACTACCGCTGGCTGAGCCTCGGCCCCCGGCACCCCCGGGCCATCCTCGCCAGCGCGAAGGTCGCGCTCCGGATGGCGCGCGCCCGCCTGCTGCGCCAGCCCCTGCTCAGCCTGGGGCAGGCGCTGGCGGCAGGCCTGCGGGCGGGCCTGCTGGCCAAGAACGTGCCGGTCTGGCTGAACACCCCCATGACCGGCCTGCAAATGGAAGAAGGCCGGGTCACCGGAGTCCAGGTGACCCGCGACGGCCAGCACGCGCTCATCCGCGCGGCCGGCGGCGTCATCCTGGCGGCGGGCGGTTTCGAACGAAACGAGCAGATGCGGCAGCGCTACCAGCGCCAGCCGATCGGCGTTGACTGGACAACCGGCTCGGCCGGCAACACCGGCGACGCCATCACCGCCGGCGAGGCGGCCGGGGCGGCGCTCGACCTCATGGACGACGCCTGGTGGGGGCCGTCCATACCGCTGTCCGGTGGCCCGTATTTTTGCCTGGCCGAACGCAGCCTGCCTGGCTGCATCATGGTCAACGGCTCCGGCCAGCGTTTTGTGAACGAATCCGCGCCCTATGTCGACGCCGTGCACGCGATGTATGAGGGTCACAGCGGGGACGGCCCGCACATCCCGTCCTGGCTGATCACCGACCAGCGTTACCGCAACACCTATGTCTTCGCCGGCCTTCCGCCCCGTAAGCCGCTGCCCCGCCGCTGGTACGCCGCGGGCGCGGTGCACCGCGCGCCCGCCATCGCGGAACTCGCCGGGCAGACCGGCCTGGACGCCGAGGCCCTGGGCAAGACGGTCACCAGGTTCAACGGGTTCGCGCACACCGGCAGGGACGAGGACTTCCACCGCGGCGACTCGGCCTACGACCGGTACTACGGCGATCCGCGCCGACGGCCGAACCCGAACCTGGCGCCGCTGGACATGCCGCCGTTCTACGCCATCAAGATCGTGCCCGGCGACCTCGGCACCAAGGGCGGCCTGCGCACCGACGAACGTGCCCGCGTCCTGCGCGGCGACGGCACCCCGATCGCGGGGCTGTACGCGGCGGGCAACACCAGCGCCGCGGTGATGGGGCGCAGCTACGCCGGCGCGGGCGCGACGATCGGGCCGGCGATGACCTTCGGCTACCTCGCCGCCCTCGACCTCGCCGGGCACCGGGACGCCTCCCCGGAACAGAGCCGGCCGGGCTGACGTGACCCGGGGAAGCTGGCCAGGGCACCGGAGAACCCTCGCCCTGTCTGCCATGGCTGGTACTGTCAGCGTGCTGCCTTGACCTCGGGGCAGGTACACGTTCTCCGATCTGCGCCAGTCCGGGGCGGGGGGGTGATTCTGTGACCGGGTGGTCCCCAGGCAGTCCCTTTGAACGGGATGTCGTGGTAATCGGAGGCTGCGGCCATGCCGGCCTGCCGTTGTCGATTGCCCTGGCGGACCGCGGCAGCAGAGCCGGAATCTACGACGTGAGTGAGACCGCAGTCAGCCTGGTCAGCGCCGCGCGGATGCCATTCGGGGAGCCGGGCGCGGCTGACGCACTCAGACGTGCTGTCGCTGAAGGGCGTCTTGAAGCACCGACCAGCCCGGCCATGGTCGCCACGGCGGAGCACGTGATCGTGGTGGCCGGGACTCCGGTGGACGAGTACCACAACCCCGATCAGGCTGCCATTGCGAAAGCGCTGGGCGGATGCTTGCAGTACCTGCGAGATGGGCAGATTCTCATCCTGCGCAGCACCGTGTACCCGGGCGTGACGGCCAAGGTGGAGAAGATGGCCGCCACCCTCGGCCTCCAGATGGATGTGGCGTTCTGCCCGGAGCGGATCGCTGAGGGTAAGGCAATGGCCGGGCTATGCGAGCTGCCCCAGAAGGCAGGCGGAGCTGCCTGCTCAGACCCGTACGTGACCACCGATCCGCACCTGCGACCGCTTGGCGAGGTGCTGTCCGGGGCTGATCTGCTCATCATCGGGGCGCCTCACCCCGAGTACCGGGACCTCGCGACGGACAAGCCGGTTGCCGGCATCTGGAACGTGCTCGGCAAGGGCATACAGGTGTGATACCAGGCAAACTGCGCGTGTCAGTCGTCGTGCCTGCCCATAACGAGGGCGGGCAGATACGCCCTGTCCTCGACCGGCTTTTCGAGGCGATCAGTCTGCCCTGCGAGGTGCTTGTGGTGGTGGACAGCGACGATGACACCACGGTGCCGGTCGTCAGCGAGTATGTGCGGATCGAGCCGCGGCTGCGCTGCCTGGTGAACACCTACGGGCGCGGGCCGGCGAACGCGATCCGGTACGGAATCGACGCGGCCGCCGCACCGGTGGTGGTGGTGACGATGGCCGACGGGTGCGACGATCCACGGCAGATCGATGACCTGACACGACTGGTGGAGCGAGGCGTGGCCGTGGCCGCGGCATCCCGGTACATGGCAGGCGGCCAGCAGGTGGGCGGCCGGTACCTGAAAGGGCTGCTGTCGAAGACGGCGGGCCGTTCGCTGCGCCTGCTTGCACACGCCGGGACCAGGGACGCGACGAATTCATTCAAGGCCTACGCCACGGACTTCGTCCATCAGGTCGGCATTGAGTCCAGGCACGGCTTCGAGATAGGCATCGAACTCACCGCCAAGGCCAGGCGGATGCGCTTGCCGGTCGCGGAAATACCGACCATCTGGCTGGACCGGCAGGCAGGGGTGTCCAACTTCCGGATCGCCAAGTGGATACCGAAATACCTGCACTGGTACCGTTTCGCGTTCGGGCCACGCCTCACCGCGGCACAGATCCGCGCACGGGCATCGAGTGACCCTTCGCCGCGGTCCCTGGCAGAGTTTCGGGCGAAAGGTACGTGATGGAGAAGGTCCTGGTCAGCGGATCAGCTGGCTTCATCGGCGGATACGTGGTCGCCGAACTGCTGGCGCGCGGGTACGCGGTTACCGGGATCGACAATTTCTCCAAGTACGGGCGGGTCAAGAAGTCCTACGACGACGACCCCAACTACCGCCTTGTTGAAGGCGATGCCCGTGACCTCCGCCTGATGACCGGTCTGCTCGCTGACTGTGACCATTTCATCGCCGGTGCGGCGATGATCGGCGGGATTTCCTACTTCCACACCTACCCTTACGACCTGCTGGCCACGAACGAGCGGATCATCGCGGCCACCTGTGATGCCGCGATCAGGGCGCATCGCGAGGGCAGGCTGCGCAAGGTCACCTTCCTGTCGTCGTCGATGGTGTTCGAAAGCGCAGACCACTGGCCCTCATATGAGGGCCAGGAGCGGGAAATCCCACCGCCGCTGTCCTCCTACGGCTTCCAGAAGCTGGCCGTGGAGTACTTCGCCCGGGCAGCCTGGGATCAGTACCAGTTGCCGTTCACCATCGTCCGCCCGTTCAACTGCATGGGCACCGGTGAGACCCGGGCGTTGGGCGACGAGCAGATACTGTCCGGCAACCTCCGGCTCGCCATGAGCCACGTCGTACCCGACCTGGTGCAGAAGGTCCTCAAGGGCCAGGATCCGCTGCATATCCTTGGCACCGGAGACCAGGTGCGCCACTACACGTACGGGGGAGACCTGGCCAGGGGCATCGTGATCGCGATGACTCACCCGCAAGCCTGGAATGAGGACTTCAACCTCTCTACCGCCGAGAGCACCACCGTGCTCCAGCTGGCCAGGCTGATCTGGCGGAAGATCAAGGGCGACGGTGTGCCCCTGCGGATCCAGCACGACGAGCCCTTCCGCTACGACGTGCAGCGGCGCGTCCCGGCCACCGATAAGGCCAAACGGCTGCTGGGGTTCGAGGCGGCGACCACGCTCAGCGAAGCGCTCGATGAGATCATTCCGTGGATATCACAGGCCATTGCGGCAGGGACGATATGACCCTGGCCGCCGCCGCAGGCCGCCCGGCCTGACGCTAGTCCGGGCCGAGGACCAGGCCGCTGGTGGGCACCCCGGTGCCGGCGGTGACCAGCACCGGGCCATCACCGCTCACCTGGTTGACCGACGTGCCGCGGATCTGGCGGACCGCCTCGGCAATGCCGTTCATGCCGTGGATGTAGGCCTCACCCAGCTGGCCGCCATGCGGGTTGAGCGGCAGCGTCCCGTCCAGCTCCAGAGCACCGCTGGCGATGAACTGCCGGGCCTCGCCGCGCCCGCAGAAACCCAGTTCCTCCAGCTGCAGCAGCACGTACGGCGTGAAGTGGTCGTAGAGCACCGCGACCCGCACGTCCTGCGGCCCGATCCCGGCCTGCCGCCACAGCTGCCTGGCCACCACCCCCATCTCGGGCAGCCCAAGTTCGTCCCGGTAGTAGCTGGTCATGATGAACTGGCCGGGGCCGCTGCCCTGGGCGGCGGCGCGGACCACCGCTGGCCGCTGCGCCAGGTCGCGTGCCCGCTCCAGGCTGGTCACGACGACCGCGACCGCGCCATCGCTTTCCTGGCAGCAGTCCAGCAGCCGCAGCGGCTCGGCGATCCACCGCGACTCCTGGTGCTCGGCGAGTGTCACCGGCCGCTGGTAGAACCAGGCATGCGGGTTGGTCGCGGCGTGCCGGCGGACCGTCACCGTGACAGCGCCGAAATCCTCGCTGGCCGCGCCGTAGTCGTGCATGTAGCGCCGGGCGACCATCGCGACAGTCGCCGCCGGGGTGCCCAGCCCCATCGGGTAGTGCCAGCTGTTGTCCACCCCGGCTGAGGTCGGTGCCGACGCGGCGGCCACGGACACCTGGCCGAAGCGATGCCCGGAACGCTCGTTCAGCGCGCGGTAGCAGACCACCACCTCGGCGATCCCGGTGGCGACCGCCATCGCCGCCTGCTGCACGCATCCGCAGGCGGCACCGCCGCCGTAGTGCACGCGGCTGAAGAACCGCAGTTCGCTGATGCCAAGTTCGCGGGCGAGCGCCACCTCAGCGGTGTTGTCCATGGTGAAGGTCACGAGCCCGTCCACATCGGAGGGACTCAGCCTTGCGTCGGCCAGCGCTGCCTGTGTCGCCTCGACGGCCAGCCGGAGCTCGCTGCGGCCCGAGTCCTTGGAGAACTCGGTCGCCCCTATTCCGGCGATGGCCGCCGCCCCGGAGATCACGACGCACCCCCGATACGCACCGTCCCGGTCACGTGGTCGCCCAGGCTGCACCGCCCGACGACCTCGACCGTGTATTCCTGCCCATCGGCCTCGGTCACGCGCCCGGAGAAGGTCAGCTTGTCGCCCGCATAGCAGGGCACGCCGAGCCGGATCGCGACCTGGCGCACCATCGCTTCCGGCCCGGCCCAGCCGGTCACATACCGCTGCACCAGGCCCGTGGTGGTGAGGATGTTGATGAAGATGTCCTTCCCGCCGCGCTCGACGGCGCGGTCACGGTCGTGGTGGACGTCCTGGTAGTCCCTGGTCGCGATCGCGGCGGCGATCACGAACGTCGGGGTGACGTCGATCACCAGTTCCGGCAGGACGGCACCTGCCTTCGCAGCGGCGGCCTGCCCGGCATGGGCCTGGTTGCTCATAGCAGGTCCTCCCGCCACGCAGGCAGTGTCAGCTCCCCGTCCACGTCAGCAAACTCCACCCGGACCGGCAGGCCGATCCGGACCCGCTCCGGGTCTGCGCCGGGCAGCTCCCCCACCATCCGGACGCCCTCGGTGAGCTGGACGAGCGCGACCACGATCGGGAGCTGCCTGCCAGGCACCGGCGGGGGAGGGGGCACGACGTAGCTGCGGTCTCTTATACACCTCCTACGCCGCCGCCGAGCGAGCTAGTGTTGGGTTCCGTCGGGCTCGCGCTATATCATGAAACAAGCACTCATACGAGATCGCACTGATCTTGCATCGCAGCGTCGTGCCGACCTGTACGTCTGCCGAGGACGG
>OFHK01000061.1_pt1 | contig 33567 bp, 39 predicted proteins | sample 1521951 | NCBI WGS metagenome assembly OFHK01 (sample SAMEA2468436, study PRJEB22500) | soil metagenome | biome: Glassland; feature: Farmland; material: Clay | place: Australia | collected 2013-01-31 | depth 0.55 m
ACTCCAGCCAGTTCCCAACCGTTTCCAGGATCGGGGTGGGCATACCGCCGCCCCAGTCGGTGATCACACCGCGGACCACGGGCCGTTCCCCGGGGGCTGATGGCTGGTCAGGGCCGTGAAGGTCTTCAAACCATTGAGCCTAAACGACGTGTCCGCTAAAGACGCCTGGGCAACGGACACCCCCGCCACCGTCGGCCAGTCGGCCAGTCGGCCCGCCGACCATCGGCCCGCCAGCCACAGACCTCCCAGCCACAGACCTCCCAGCCACAGACCTCCCAGCCACAGACCCGCCCGCGCACACCTGCGGACCTGCGACGGCAGTCCCACGCCGAACCTGACACTTTCATATCTACGTTCGAAACCGCGAGGATCGTTTTGTCAGTGGTCGTTACTAATATCGAAGCTGACGTCATGGATGGCTGCGAACCCGGAAGGTGAAACCTGATGCCGCCAGTGACCAGCGGTGATCCCGCACTGGAGCCGGAGGTTCCAGGCGCGGCACCTGCCGATGGTGATCTGAGTCGCCTGGGTTCACCTGCTGACTTAGCGGATCTTCGGACCGAGTTGCAGGAACGGGTTCAGGTGGCCAGGGCCAGGGCAGCGCGCTCTCAGGACGCCGATCTGGCGGCGGAGCTGGCATCTTGGGAAGCGGCGGGCGGGCTGGTGGCTCCTTCCGTCGAAGAGTTGCATGGGCTAGCCCCTGATCCGGATTGTGACCCGCCGGACGGGGCGGAGGCCTGGCTGGCTGACTTGCCCTGGCCGCTGCTCGCCGAGTACTTTGCCGCCGCCACCGGCCCGGCGGGCCCGGAGCCGATCGTGGCGGGGCGGCTGCCTCGCGAACTGGGCCAAGGGTGCGGTTTCGCGGCTGGCGGGGTTGCAGATGACCTGCCACCGGGACAGGTTCTGGCGGGGCTGGCCGGCGATGCCTGGGCCGCTGGGCTCGGTCAGCTCACCGACGACGAGCTGATCGGGGTGCTGCGCGCGGCGCGGCGGCTGGCGTCATGGTCGGCGGCGCTGGAACTGGCCGCAGTGGCGGACCTGGCCGCCCGCCGGGAAGCTGCCGCGGCGGCGGCCGCAGATCCCAGGGCCGCCGGCCATACCGGTGATGAGGTCGCAGCCGCACTGACGCTGACCGCGCGGGCAGCTGATGCGCTGCTGGATCTGGCCGGGGCGCTGCGGCGGCTGCCGGCCACGGCGGCGGCGCTCGCCGCCGGGCGGATCGACCGCTGCAAGGCCGTCGTCATTGCCGAAGAAACCAGCGGCCTGACCGACGGGCACGCCAGCGCCGTCGAAGAGCAGGTCCTCGCTACAGCGCCCAGCCTGACCAGCGGGCAGTTGCGCGCTGCGACCCGCCGCGCGGTGCTGGCCGCTGACCCGGCGGCCGCGCGTAGGCGTAAGGAACGTGCCCTGCGGGAGGCCCGGGTTGAAAGATGGGACGAGCACACCGGCACCGCCGCCCTCGCCGGGCGTGACCTGCCGCCTACCGCCGTGCTGGCCGCTGACCAGAACCTGACTGCCCTGGCCCGCTCCCTCAAACACGCCGGTGTCCCCGCCACCATGGACCAGCTTCGCGCCATGGTCTACCTCGCTCTGCTCACCGGCCAGCCCATGACCAGCCTGCTGCCTCCCACAGCGTCACCGATCTCAGACCCAACCGGACCCGCCTCCGCCGGGCTAGGCCGGGGATCAGCTGTGCCTGGGCGAGAACCGGCTAGCCCAATACAAGGGTCAGCCGGGCTGGGGCACGGGCTAAGCGGGCTGGGGCACGGGCTGGCCGGGTCGGTCAACTTGACCATGCCGCTGGCCACCTGGCTGGGCCTGTCCGATGCGCCCGGTCACGCCGCCGGGTTCGGCCCCCTGGACGCCGGTGACTCCCGCGACCTGGCCGCCCTGCTCACCCAGTGGCCCGGCAACCGCTGGTGCATCACCCTCACCGGCCACAATGGGCACTCCATCGCACATGGCTGCAGCCGCACCAGACCCCCACCACCAGCAACACCCAGCCCACCCACCGGACCAGCACCAGCCGCCAGACCAGGATCAGCGGGGGGACCGGGACCACCTGGGGGACCGGGACCACCTGGGAGACCGGGACCACCTGGGAGACCGGGACCACCTGGGAGGCCGGGACCACCATCCGCCAATGCGCTGACCTGGCTGGCCGGCATCACCATCAGCGCACTCGAAACGGGCCAGTGCACCCACCAGCGCCAGTCAGCGGCCTACCGGCCGCCCCCCTCCCTCCAGCACCTCATCACCATCCGGCAGGCAACCTGCTCCTACCCCGGCTGCCGCCGCCCCGCCATCCACTGCGACCAGGAACACACCATCCCCCACGACCAAGGCGGCAGGACCTGCGAATGCAACCTTGCCCCCGTCTGCCGCCGCCACCATCGCGCCAAGCAAACTCCCGGCTGGAAGCTGGACCAGAAAGCGCCGGGCATCATGACCTGGACCACCCCCAGCGACCGCACCTACACCACCGGGCCCACCAGCTACCCGGCTGAAGGACTCCGGCCCACACCCGGGACGGCAGGTATCCCTGGGCAGCGGCACTACCTCTGGACCGCCGGACCGGGCCCGGCTGTGACACCCGGCTGTGGAGCCTGGCTGTGGAGCCTGGCTGTGACACCTGGCCCTGCTGTCAGCCGGTCAGATTGACGCGGCCTCCCGCTTGAGCGGCAGAATCTACTATTGGCGTCTTACCGCCGGATCCGGCCCACGCATGGTTGGGCCGGATCACCTCACTCACTGGCAGATGGGCAGGGACATGCAGCCAGTCGCCGTCGTCACCGGGGCAAGCAGCGGAATCGGCGCGGCCACGGCAATGAGGCTCGCTGAGGCAGGGACCGGCGCTGGTTACCACGTGGTGCTCACGGCGCGGCGCGCGGACCGGATCGAGGCCGTGGCCGCGCGCATCCGCGCGGGGGGCGGCTCGGCGCAGGCCCATGTTCTCGACGTCACTGACCGGCCCGCCGTGGATGCCTTCGCAGGCTCCCTCGACCGCTGCGATGTGCTGGTCAACAACGCCGGGGGTGCCTACGGCGCCGAGTCAGTGGCTGACGCCGATCCTGCGGACTGGCGTGCGATGTACGAGGTCAACGTGCTCGGCACGCTGAACGTAACCCAGGCCCTGCTGCCCCGGCTCATCGCCAGCGGCGACGGCACCATCGTGGTGCTCTCCTCCACGGCCGGCTTTGTCGCCTACGAGGGCGGCGGTGGTTATGTGGCCGCCAAGCATGGCGAGCATGCGATCGCGGCGACGTTGCGGCTCGAGCTGTCGGGCCAGCCGGTACGGGTGATCGAGATCGCTCCCGGCATGGTCCGCACCGACGAGTTCGCGCTCAACCGCTACCGGGGTGACCCCGACCGGGCCGCGGCCGTCTATGCCGGGGTGCGCGAACCCCTGACCGCCGACGATGTCGCCGACACCATCACCTGGGCGATCACCCGTCCGTCCCACGTCAACGTGGATCTGCTGGTGCTGCGCCCACGGGCCCAGGCCGCACAGCACAAGGTGTACCGGGAGGGCTGACCCGGGCTAAGCCACCGGGTGCGCCTGCTCTCCGGCGACCCAGGCCGCCCTCGCCCGGAGGTCGTCGCCGAGCCAGGCCAGGTCGGCCGCGGCACCCGGCGCGAGCCGGCCCAGGTCAGGGCGGCCGATCAGGTCGGCCGGGATCCGGCTGGCCGCCGCGACCGCCTCGGCCAGACCCACTCCCGCCGCTACCACGTTGGCCACCGCCCGGTCCATCCGCAGCACCGAACCGGCCAGGGTCCCGTCCGGCCGCCGCGGCGCCGCGTCATCTTCCGGCCCCACCGTGACCGGTTCCCCGCCGAGCAGGTAGCGCCCCGGTGGCATGCCCGCAGCCGCGACCGAGTCCGTGACCAGGCAGATGCGCCCCGGAGCGGCAGCGAATGCGATCGTCCATGCGGCGGCCCCGACATGGTCCGGGTCCGCGATGAGGCCGCTGGTCAGGCGTGGGTCGGTGAGCGCCTGGCCCACGACGCCGGGCTCGCGATGGTGCAGCGCCCGCTGCGCGTTGAACAGGTGGGTGACCATCCGCGCGCCCGCGTCCGCCGCGGCGCGGACCTGCCGCGCCGTCGCATCGCTATGCCCGACGCTGACCACCACGCCCGCCGCTGCCAGCTGGGCGACCGCCGCCAGCCCGCCCGCCACCTCCGGTGCGAGGGTCACCACCCGCAGCACCCCCGCCCCGGCCGCCAGCAGGTCTGCGACCGCGTCCACTGTCGCCGGGACGATCCAGTCCCGCCGGTGTGCCCCGGCGCGGGCAGCCGCCAGGAACGGTCCTTCCAGGTGCACGCCGAGCACCCGCGCGCCCCCGGGCAGATCCGGCACAAACCCAGCGGCAGAACGCAAAGCCCCGGCCAACTCGCCCACCGGAGCGGTGATGAAGGTCGGGAGGAAGGCGGTCGTTCCAGTCTCGGGCAGCCGCCGCACAACCCGGGCCCAGCCGGCTGGGTCCACCCCGGCCAGGTCCTCCCCGTAGCGGCCGTTGACCTGAAGATCGATCAGGCCGGGCACCAGGACCCCGTCTGCCAGCACAAGGCCGGGTACGTCTGGCGGCGGGCCCTGCCCCACGGCTGTGATCAGCCCAGCCTCGATCGCGACGTACCCGGGTTCCAGGACGGCCGGGACCGGCCCGGCCGGAACGACCCGGGGCGCGGTGATCAGCAGTGGCGGGCCCGGCTTGCCCGGCTGACCCGGCACCATGGCCCCCCACTCAGGCTCGGCGGGTCACTGGCCCAGGCGCGCCATCATCTCGGGTGGGTAGCGGTCTCCGGCCGCCGCTCCCACCGGGGCGAGTTCGTCGAGGTGACGCAGCTCGTCGGGGGTCAGCACGATCTCGGTGGCTGCGACGTTCTGCTCCAGGTAGGCCCGGCGCTTGGTGCCGGGAATGGCAACCACGTCGCCGCCCTGGGCGAGCACCCAGGCCAGCGCCAGCTGGGCCGGGGTCACACCCTTGGTGGTGGCGAGTTCAGCGATGTGTGCCGCGATCGCCAGGTTGTGCTCCAGATTCTCACCCTGGAAGCGCGGCGCGCGGCGGCGGAAATCACGTTCGCCGAACGCCCCGTCGGCTGTCAGAGTCCCTGTGAGCAGGCCCCGGCCCAGCGGGCTGTAACAGACCAGCCCGATGCCGAGTTCCCGCAGCAGCGGCAGCAGCTGCGCCTCGGGGTCACGGCTGAACAGTGAATACTCGTACTGTCCGGCGGTGACCGGGTGCACGGCGTGCGCCCGGCGCACCGTCGCCGGCGCTGCCTCCGAGATGCCCAGGAAGCGCACCTTCCCGGCGCTGACCAGTTCGCTCAGCGCCCCCCAGGTCTCCTCGACCGGCACGTCAGGGTCGATCCGGTGCTGGTAGTACAGGTCAATGTGGTCGGCCCCCAGTCGCTGCAGCGAGTCGTCGCAGGCCTGGCGCACATACTCGGGCCGGCCGTTGATCCCCCGCGTGCCGTCCGGGCGGAACTCCTGGCCGAACTTGGTGGCGAGCACCACCTCGTCCCGGCGGCCTTTGATCGCCATGCCGACCAGACGCTCATTGCTGTGCGGCCCATAGGAGTCCGCCGTGTCGAGCATGGTGACGCCCAGATCAAGCGCGCGGTGAATGGTGGCGATGGACTCTTGGTCGTCGGGGGTTCCATATGACTGGCTCATGCCCATGCACCCGAGTCCCAGTTCCGGGACAGCCAGTCCCTGGCCGAGCGTGCGCTGCCTCATCACCTTCCGCCTCTCCTCACTTATCCCCGCAACCTGTCACCCAGCCCCGCGAGGTCACCCTACTGGGCAGCTACGGGCTGCCTGCGGTGGGAGCGGACGTGGTACCGCGCCTCGCGGCCCTGGAGCGCCCGACCGGCGGGTGGGGGCTCGCGGTGCACTTCTTCCTGGTGCCATGGATCCCGGACGGCCCGTGGTACCTGACGTGGCTGACGTCATGCGTGCTGCTGGTGCTGTTCTTCCGGTACGGAAGGTGGTACGGGCTGGTGTACCGTTCACCACCCTGCGCCGGGTCGCGGTCTGACGGCTCGCCGGGGTTTCCAGCTCAGGCGCTGGCCTTGCCCCGGGGCTGGCGCTTGCGGGTTCCCCCGGCCGGCCGTTTGCGCCCGCCACCGTCGGCCGCAGCCGCGTGATCCGGGCCGCCCGCATCCCCCGCACGAGGCCCTCGCCGGCCGGGACCGGCCGCCCCGCCGGTGTCTTTCGCTGCCGCCAGGCTCGCCCTCAGCGCGTCCGCCAGGCTGCCGCCGCCTTCCTCCGCCCGCGGATGTGGCCGGACCACCTCGTGGCCCTGCATCTTTGCTGCCACCAGTTCTTCCAGCGCGTCCCGGTAGCCGTCCCGGTATTGCGACGGGTCGAAGTCCACCGTCATCGAGTCGATCAAGGACGCGGCCATCCTCAGTTCCTGCGATCGCACCTCAATGTCCTGCTCAAGGAACTCGAAGTCGGGAACACGGATCTCGTCCGGCCAGAGCAGCGTCTCCAGCACCATTACCCCTTCGCGGCTGCGCAGCGCGGCCAGCGACTCGCGCTGGCGCAGCGCCACCCGGGCGATCGCGACCCTGCCGGATCGCTCCAGCGCATCACGCAGCAGGGCGTAGGCCCGCAGCCCGGCCGGCTCAGGCTCGGTGTAGTAGGCGCGCGCGCAAAGGATGGAATCGAGCTGGTCAGCGGGAGTGAAGTTGACTACCTCGATGCTGTGGGCGGTGGGCAGCGGCAATTCCGCCAGATCGTCGTCGGTGAGCACCACCATTTCGCCATCGGGCAGCTCGTAGCCCTTCGCGACGTCAGCAAAGGGGACCTCCTCACCGCACACAGAGCAGATCCGGCGGAATTTGATCCGCCCACCATCGGCACGATGGACCTGGCGGAATGTCACATCGCGCTGCTCGGTAGCGGCGTAGAGCTTCACCGGGATCATGACCAGGCCGAACGAGATCGCGCCTTTCCACATGCTGCGCATGCAGTGTCGATACCCGTTCTGCCGGTGTTCAAGGGCTTCGATGAGTCAGCCCCGGTCACTGGCTGTCATGATGAATGTGCCGCTGCCGCCGCTGGGGAAGGATGGCCAGGTGCCGGAATTTGATGTGGTCGTACTTGGCGGGGGAACCTCTGGCGTGCTTGTCGCCAGTGACCTGGCGCGAGCCGGCCGCTCAGTCGCCCTGGTGGAGGCGGGGCTGGTCGGCGGCGAGGCCGCCTACCTGGCTAGTCTGCCGTCCAGATCGCTGCTCGCCTCGGCCCGCCGCGGCGAGACCTGGCAGCAGGCAGTCGCCCGCCGGGATGTGGTCACCGGCCACCTGGACGACAGCCACGCCGCGGCCCGGCTCGCCGAGTGCGGGGTGACCCTGGTCCGCGGCACCGGCCAGGTGACCAGCCCGGGAGTGGTCGAGGTCAGCGGGGCCACGGGAGGGCGCCACGGACGTGGCCGGCCGGGGCTGGCGGACACTGCTGTGCTCGGCTATGGCGATGTGGTCATCGCCACCGGAGCCGAGCCGGTCGCTCCGCCGGTGGAAGGTCTCACCGAGGTACCCGCGTGGACCAGCGCGCAAGCCCTCAGCTGCCCGGACCTGCCGCGCCGGGTGATCGTACTGGGCGCCGGGCCGACCGGCTGTGAGCTGGCGCAGACCTACGCCGCGTTCGGCTCGCAGGTCACGCTGGTCGAAGCGGAATCACGGGTGCTGCCGGATGAGCCCCCCTTTGCCGGTGAGATCCTGGCCGACGCGCTCCGGGAAGCCGGCGCCGGCCTGCGGCTCGGCTCCCCTGTGGTCAAGGCGGAGGCGCTGGAGTCCGGGCTCGCGCTCATCCTGGCCGATGGGACGGGCCTGGAAGCCGACCGGCTCCTGCTCGCCACCGGCCGCAGGCCCCGGCTCGGCGGGATCGGCCTAGACAAACTCGGTGTCGAGCCGTCCGCAGCCGGTGCGCTGGAAGTGGACGAGACGTGCCGGGCCCGGGCAGCCGGTGCGCCGGCCGGCCAGCCGGGTCCGCAAGCTCCCACCCGGGTCTGGGCGGCCGGGGATGTGACCGGCATCGCCATGTACACCCACACCGCCAGGTACCAGGCGGGTATCGTCGCCGGCAACATCCTGGGCGGGCACCGCACGGCTGACTACCGCGCCATCCCCCGTGTCGTCGCCACGACCCCGTCGGTCTGCTGCGTGGGGCTCACCCCCCGGCAAGCCGCCGCCGGGGCCGGCCTGCGCATGGCCGGCCATGATCTGGCTGCGACCGAGCGTGCCATGGTGGCGGACGACGGCCGGGGGCGAATCGAGTTGTACGTGGATACGTCGCGAGGCGACATGCTGGTCGGTGCCGCGGCCATCGGTCCCTGCGCGGAAGAATGGATGGGGGAGATGACCCTCGCCATCCGGGCGGGGCTCCCGCTGAACGTGCTGGCGGACGTAGTACACGCATTCCCGACCTATGGTGAGGCCATCGAGCGTTCGCTACGTGAACTGGCCGGCGGCACACCCGAAGGGGACCACCGATGAGCGAGAGTGACCTGGAGAAGCCGGCGCCCGGCTCCGAGGACGAGCGGTGGGACGCCGCCGAGGATACCGGGACGGATGCGGAAGGAGAGCCGGCTGACCTGCCCCTTGACGTGAACGAGGCCGATGCCGCCGAACAGCATCGGGAGGTGAATCTCGACGAGGATGACTACCGTTGACAAGGGGGCTGGTCCGCAGCCCCGTGCTAGCGGATCGGAGAGGGCTGTGACCGACGCCTCACAGATCCGGGCGGTCGGGACGAGATTGCCCAAGCCCGCCCGGCGACGGCAGCTCCTGGGCGCTGCGCGAGAGGTCTTCGTCGCACAGGGATACCACGCTGCTGCGATGGACGAGATAGCGGAGCAGGCAGGGGTCAGCAAACCCGTGCTCTACCAGCACTTTCCCGGCAAGCTTGAGCTCTACCTGGCGCTGCTCGATGAGAGCGTGGACGCCCTGACCGCCACCGTCCGCAATGCGCTGGCGTCCACGACCGACAACAAGCAGCGGGTGACCGCCACCTTCACCGCGTTCTTCGACTTCGTCGGGAGCACCGGCCAGGCGTTCCGGCTGGTATTCGAGTCCGACTTGCGCAACGAGCCGGCGGTCCGCGACCGGCTGGACCGGTCCATGCGGGACTGCGCCGAGATGATCAGCGAGATCATCCGGGAGGACGCGGGCCTCGGCGACGACGAGGCGCACCTGCTCGGCATGGGCCTGGTCGGTATGGCCCAGGTCAGTGCGATCTTCTGGCTCGGCACGGACCAGATGATCCCCAAGGATGCCGCCGAACAGCTCATCGCGCGGCTGGCCTGGCGCGGGATCAGCGGCTGGCCACGTGCGGGCGAGCATGCGGGCACAGAACTTCCCGGGAACGAATACGCCGCGAACGACTAGGTGCCCCGCATTTCGCTCGGAGCGTATGGGCAGGTCCCCGCGCGATCACCCGGGCGGGCTACCCGGCGGGCTAGCCTCGGGTGACGGCGGGCCAACCGCCGTTGGCTGGCCGTCGCCCCGCGGCGGCACCGTAGTCGCTTAGGAGCACTGTGGAAGTCAAGATCGGGGTGCAATCGATCCCCCGGGAGATCGTGATCGAGACGAATTCCTCTCCCGAGGAGGTAGAGCGGTCGCTGACCCAGGCGGTCGCCGAGGGCGGGTTGTTCATCCTCCCCGACGACAAGGGCGGGAAGATCCTGGTACCGGCCGACAAGATCGGCTACCTCGAGTTCACGGGCTCGGAGCAGCGCCGGATCGGCTTCGGCAGCCTCTGACCCTGGTCACTCAGACTCGGGAACCCGTTCCCAGTCAGCCAGGCCCAGTGCCGTCATCCGCGCATCATGCGCGTCGGTAAGCCGCGCGAACATCCGGCCTATCTCGCCCTGCTCCCCACCCCCGCCCTCCCGGCCGGAAGCGGCGCCAGCGAGCAGCCGGGCGAGCGGTGCACGCTCCGCCGCCACCCGGTGTGCCTGAGCCAGGGCCTCACCGACCAGGCGCCTCGCCCAGAGCGCCAGCCGGCCGGCCACCGCCGGATCAGCCTCCGTGGCCGCCCGCACCCGTGAGATCACGAAGTCCGCATGGCCGGTATCGGCGAGCACGTCCAGCACCAGGCGCCGCAGCTGCGGATCGAGCACCTCCGCGATGGCGCGGTAGAAGTCAGCCGCGATGCCGTCGCCCACATAGGCCTTCACCAGCCCCTCCAGCCAATCAGAGGGGGCGGTCCTGGCGTGGAACGCGTCGAGCGGCCCGACGAAGGGCAGCATCGCCTGTTCCGGGGCCGCGCCCAGCTGCCCGATCTGGCCCCGCAGCAGCTGGAAGTGACCGAATTCTGCCACCGCCATCTCGGCGAGTGCGGCCTTGTCCGACAGCGAAGGTGCCAGCGCGGCATCCTCGGACAGCCGGAAGAAGGCGACCAGTTCGGCGTAGGCGAGCAAGCCGAGCAGGTCAAGGACGCCATCCGTACTTGCCACAAGAACTCCTCGGTCGAGCCGCCGCTGGCCGGCCAGCGGCTCGGTGGTTGCAGCCGAGCCTAACAACCATGTCCGCCGCAGGTACGCAGCCGGCCACCGGAATGTCGCGACGGACAGCCGGGTGTTGCGTTGCTACACTTGCCCCGCAGCCCGGGGGAATGCGGCGAGCCCTTCACCGTGTTCCACCAGGTAGCCGGCCGCGGTGGTGGTTGAGCGTGCTGAACGCCGCGACGAGATGCTGTCCGTGCACCGCCCGCCGGCGTAATCGAATCCCCGGACCCGGGACGGTGATGGCGTGCGCAGAGCGAGCGTCACGCAAACGGGCCATTGATGGAAGCTGGAAACCCTGACAACACAAGCAGAGACCACTACAGACGCCGCCGAAGACACTCACCCCAAAGGCGTCCTGCACAACCCTACTTTTCATGACCTCGGAGTCAGCGCGCCGATCTGTGAAGCGCTGGCAGCGGAAGGAATCACTACCACCTTCCCCATCCAGGCACTGGCCCTGCCGATCGCGCTGACCGGCCACGACATCATCGGCCAGGCGAGGACAGGAACGGGCAAAACGCTGGCGTTCGGCATCCCGTTGCTGGAGCGCCTCAGCCAGCCCGCTGACCGGCGCCCCCTCGCGCCCGGCGCACTGGTCGTCGTCCCCACCCGGGAACTGGCGATCCAGGTGGCCGGGGATCTCACGACGGCGGGGTCGCGGAGCGGGACGCGGGTGCTCACGCTCTACGGCGGCCGGGCCTACGAGCCGCAGATCGAGGCCCTGCACGCGACGGTGGACGTGGTGGTGGGCACTCCGGGCCGGCTGCTCGACCTGGCGCGCCAGCACCACCTCGACCTGTCGGACGTGGCCACCCTCGTGCTTGACGAGGCCGACAAGATGCTGGACCTGGGATTCCTGCCCGACGTCGAGCGCATCCTGCAGCTCACCCCGGCCGGCCGGCAGACCATGCTCTTCTCGGCCACCATGCCGGGTGAGGTGGTCACGCTCGCCCGGCGGCACCTGAAGCAGCCCATGCATGTGCGGGCCGAGCAGCATGACGAGCCTGAGCATGTGCCGCTGACCGAGCAGCACGTGTTCCGTGCGCACCAGCTGGACAAGATCGAGATGCTGGCCCGGGTCCTGCAGGCGACCGGCCGCGGCCTGACCATGGTGTTCTGCCGGACAAAGCGGACAGCGGACCAGGTGGCGGGCGCACTCGCCACCCGCGGGTTCGCTGCCGCCGCCGTCCATGGCGATCTGGGCCAGGCCCAGCGGGAACGGGCGCTGCGCGCCTTCCGCAACGGCAAGGTGGACGTGCTCGTCGCCACCGACGTGGCCGCGCGCGGCCTTGACGTTGACGATGTCACGCATGTGGTGAACTACGAATGCCCGGAGGACGACAAGGCGTACCTGCACCGGATCGGCCGCACCGGGCGGGCGGGACGCACCGGGGTGGCGGTCACCTTCGTTGACTGGCGCGACCTGCAGCGCTGGAAGATCATCAACGAGACGCTCGGCCTCGACCACGCCGATCCACCCGAGACCTACTCCACCTCTGAGCATCTGTACACAGCACTGGGCATCCCAGCCGGGACCGGCAGCAGCCTTCCCCGCGCCCAGCGTGAGCGGGCCGGCCTGGAGGCGGAAGAGATCGAGGATCTCGGGGAGACCGGGCGTACCCGCTCCGCGGCAGGCCCGGGTTCACGCGGGCCCGGCGGACGTGACGGTGGCGCACGCCGCAGGCGCGGCGGCACCGGCCGCGGCAGTGCGAACACCGAGGACGCGCGCGCGGACAGCGACCGGGCACCAGGCCGGCGCGGGTCCCGGATGCGGCGCCGGACCAGGGCCGGGGTTGCCCTCCCAGCCGAAGATGGCGTGGCCGGGGCTGTCCAGCCGGCTGAGGACGCCAGGGCCCGGGCCGAGGCCACCCTTGCCGGTCAAGTCGCCGGCGGCGGCCACCCCCCGCACACCGCGGCCAGCCCCCGTGCTCATGCGGAAACAAGCGCGCCGGTGGGCCCGGCCGGTCCAGAATCGCGGCAGGCAGCGTCCCGGCGGCGGCGGCGCGGCGGGCGCGGGAGAAAGGGCCCAGCGCCGGAGACGGTCTGAATCCGCCCCACTCCGATGGGTTTTGTCCTCACCTTGGCTAGGTAGGCTGGCCGCCTGTGAGCACATCGAACATGCTGCGGCTGCCCGATGGTGTCCGCCGGATAACGGTTGAGACCATCCGCGGCAGCTTCGCGGCGCTTGAGGCACTGCCCTCGACCGGGGTGACCGAACGCCGCCCGGCGCTGCTGATCCCGGGCTACACGGGCAGCAAGGAAGATTTCCTGCCGGTCCTGGCCCCGCTCGCGGCGGCAGGACGCCGGGTGGTCGCCATAGATATGCGCGGGCAGTACCAGAGTCCGCCCGCGGCCGACGCCGGTGGATACCATCTGGCCGCGCTCGCCGCGGACGCGGCGCTGATCGCGGATGCGGTGGGCGGCCGCGACGGCGCGCCCGGCGACAGCGAAGTTCACGTGCTCGGCCATTCGTTCGGCGGCCTGGTGGCGCGGGAGATCCTGCTGGCACAGGCGGCGAGGGTCGGCTCGCTCACCTTGATGAGTTCCGGCCCCGGCGCGCTCACCGGGCCACGCGCCGCGGTCCTGCGGGCCATACTGTCCGAACTCGGCCCGGCCGTACCGGACGGACTGGCTGCCGAGGTGAAGCGGCTCTGGGACACCCAGCTGGAACCCGCCGCGATCGCCGATGGCACGCCTGCCGAGATCATTACCTTCCTGCGCACCCGGATGCTGAGCAGTTGCCCCACGGGTCTGTGGTCCATGGGCCAGCACCTGCTGGCCTGCCCGGACCGCACCCCGGCGCTGGCCGAGCTGGCCACACCGCTGCTGGTGGTCTACGGCGAGAACGACGACGCTTGGGAACCGGCGATCCAGGACGACATGGCCCGGCGGCTGCGCGCCCGGCGGGTGTGTATCCCCGGTGCGGCCCATTCGCCCGCCGTCGAAGCCCCGGAGACGGCTGCCAGCACGCTGACCTCGTTCTGGAACTCAGCGGAAGCGGGCCACTGACTGTCGTTGATCACAGCGCCACCGCCAGCCCCTCCCAGGGCCGACGGGCGGCGGCCGTCGCACTCCCCTCCGGGCACGATGCCCGGTAGTCGCACCACCCGCACGCCGGGCCGGGGCGGGGCGGGAACACCGTGTCCACCCGGCCCGCGAGCAGCCCGGCCTGGAAGTGCTCATCGGCGTCCGCGCACTCGGCGGCGATGCTCTCCGCCCGGCGCAGGTGCCTGCCCAGGCTCTCCGCCGAGTGCTCCCATGCATGCACCGTCGCTGTCGGCAGGTGGTGCAGTTCCACCAGGCGGCATTCGGTATGGAACATCCGTCCCGCCGCCAGCGCATACAGCGCCAGCGGCATCGATGTGCGCGCGTCGTCAGTGGTGAGCGGCCGCCGGCCGGTCTTGTAGTCAACCACCACCAGTGCCCGGTCTCCGTCGCTGCGGCGGCGCTCGTCCAGCCGGTCGATCCGCCCCGTCACCACGATCCGCTCGGTCCGCGTCCCCACCGTGCGTTCCACTCCCAGCGGCTCGCCGGCCGGGTCAAGCCCGGCAACGTAGCGCTCGACCATGTGCCGGGCCGTCTCCCGCTGCTGGGCTGACTGCGTGTCATCCGCGTAGCCCTGGTTGATCCAGCCGCTCTCCAGCAGGTCGCCCGCGGCAGTCACGGTGCGCTGCGCGCGCTCGAGGCGCCACCAGCCTGCCAGCGCATTGTGCACGCTCGCCCCGAGGCTGTTGTGCGCCCAGGGAGGGCCTTTGGGGGCCGGCGGACGGTCCAGGTAGGTCATCCGGTACCGGCGCGGGCAGTCGAGCCAGGTCGACAGCCGGGTTGGCGTGCACGGGTAAAGCCGCCGCGGCATACCCTCGAAGGCCGGCTGCTCCATCACTCACCCCGGCGTGCCAGGCAGTTGCGGGCCGGTCGACACCCAGGAGTCGAAACGCCGGCCGGCCACGGCGATCGTGGTCTCATCGCCATGTCCGGGCAGGACCTTGGTCTGGGACGGCAGCGTCAGCAACGCCTCACCGATCGCGCTGAGCTGCCGGGCGAAATCGGGGAACTCGCCTGCGTGCTGTGCTGGGCCATCGGCCAGCAGCGCGTCGCCCGTCAGCACCGCGCCGAGTTCCTCGCAATAGAGGCTGACCGATCCCGGGCTGTGCCCGGGGGTGTGGATCACCTCGAGCGCGGCGTCAGCGACCTCGAAGACGCCGCCCTCTTCCATCTGGATCTCCGGGTCCTGGCCGGCGTGTGCTTCCCGCCACACCAGCAGGTCCCGGGGGTGCAGCGCCACCGGTGCCCCGTCGCGGGCGGCAACCTCCAGCGCTGCGGCCACATGCCCCTGGTGGCCATGGGTGCAGATCACGGCGAGGATCTCCCGGCCGGAGGCCGCGGCGAGCACCGCCTCCGCGTTGTCACCGGGGTCCACCACGATGACCTCCGTATCGTCGCCCACCAGCCAGGTGTTGCACCCATCCTGGCCGTCCGGCACCACCCGGTCGATCCGAGCGTCCATCTGTGTGCTCCCTCCGTTCAGCCCTGCTTGATGAAAGCACGGATCGCGTCCGCGATGAGCTGCACTGCGATCGCCGACAGCAGCAGGCCCGCGATCCGGCTGATCAGCTCAACCCCGGTGGGGCGCAGGATCCGCAGCAGCAGTCCGGAAAAGCGCATGGTCAGCCAGAGCACGACGGCGACCGCAGCGAGGGCCACCGCGAATGCCACGTACTCAGCAGCGCCGTGTGCCCGCTGGGCATACAGCATCGTGGCCACGATCGCGCCGGGACCGGCCAGCAGCGGCGTCCCCAGCGGCACGAACGCGACGTTGGCTGCGACCCCGTGCTGCTCGGTCGGCTCCGACATCTGACCGGTGAGCAACTGCAGGGCGACCAGCAGGAGCAGCAGCCCCCCGGCCGCCTGCAGGGCGGGAAGCTCCACCCCGAGATAGGCGAGGATGGACTGGCCGAACAGCGCGAACGCCACGATCACCCCGAGCGCGACCACGGCGGCCTGCCACGCCAGCCGGGCACGCACGTGGGGCTCCACGCCCCGGGTCAGGGCGAGGAACGGAGGCACCACCCCGGGCGGGTCAGTGATCACCAGGAGGGTGACGAACACTTCCCAGAAGAACTTCAGGGCGAAGACGGTGCTCACAGCCGGCCAGCCGGCCAGCCGCTGGCGGTGAGCGACATGAGCCGCTCGAACTCGTCCTGCTCGATGGTCGCGCAGCCGATCCGGTCACCGGTCAGTTCGCCATGGTCGTCACTGCCGCCTGAGGCAACCAGACCCAGGGTGCGGGCCAGGGCACCAAGACGCTGGCGTTCGGCCTCGTCATGGCCTGGGTGAGCAACCTCAAGGCCAGCCAGGCCTGCCGCCGCCAGCCCCGCCACGACATCGTCGGGAATCTTCCAGCCGCGGGTCACCGCGCCCGGGTGGGCGAGCACCGCCACTCCCCCGGCGGCCCTGACCAAGTCGATCGCCCGCTCCGGGTCGAGCGCGTACCTGCCAACATAGGCCCGGCCACCGGCCCCGATCCACTCGGGGGTGAACGCGTCGGCCGGGCGCTCGATGACGTCGGCCGCGACCATCGCGCGGGCCACGTGAGGCCGCCCCACCACGCCGCCACCGGCGATCTGGCTCACCTGCTCCCAGGTGATGTCCACCCCCAGCGCACGCAGCCGCTCGACCATGGCCTGGCCGCGCCGGACCCGGTCGGCGACGATCGCCGCGCACTCGGCGGCCAGCCCGGGATGAGCCGGGTCGGCGCAGTAGCTGAGCAGGTGAACGCTGTGGCCGTCCAGGCGGCAGGACAGTTCCATGCCGGGGACCAGAGCCAGGCCTTCCGGCAGTGCCCGGCGGGCCTCATCATGCCCGGCCTGGGTGTCGTGGTCGGTCAGCGCGATCACATCCAGGCCAGCGGCGCGGGCCCGGCGCATCATCTCGGCCGGCGGGCGCGTCCCATCCGACACGCTGCTGTGGCAGTGCAGATCGATGCGCATGAGCGCTCATCGTAGGGGCTCGGGTGCCGGCCCGGAGTCAGCTGGGCAGGCGCGGCGAAGGCGCACCGAAGGGCAGATCCAGGTCCTGGCCGGGATCGCGCAGGTCACGCAGGGAAAGGCCTTCCATGAGCAGCATCCCGGCGGTATCGGGCCAGAGCACCACCCACAGCCAGTTCCCCAGCACCTCGCCCGCGAAGGCGGCCCGGTGCGGGGCCTCCACATGCCACAGGGGGAACTCGTGATGGGCGAACCGGACGAAAGCCTCCGGCTGGCAGGTCGCAAAGCCCTCACCCGGATCCGGGCCGGGCAGGCCGGCCAGCCAGGCGCCCAGGCCAACCCCCATCTCCTCGGAGACCAGCAGCATCTCACCGAGGCCACCGACCGGATTGGGCCCCGACAGCGCCACCACACACCCGCGCCCCCCGCTGCGGTCATCCCCGGCACCCGCGAACCCCGTCACCAGCCAGCCGTCCGGCAGTGGCCACGGCAGCCAGACCGGCACCTTCACGTCGCGCAGCAGCCCCTGCAAGCCTTCCGGCGACGGGCGGTAGGCCGGCCGGAGCGGGGAAATCACCCCGTGCCACTGGCATCGCCAGCCACTGGACCACGCACTCGGCGCGGTCACCGGCCCGCCGCAGCGCGGGCACATGGACGCCTTCATGGGCACCGGACCACCGGGATAATGGCACCATGACTAGCCTGCGGATTCCTTGCGTCGGCGCCATCATCACCGACGAGGACGGCCGGCTGCTGCTCGTCAAGCGCGGCCACGAACCCGAAGCGGGCCGCTGGTCGCTGCCGGGCGGGCGGATCGAGCCCGGCGAAAGCGACGAGCAGGCAGTGGTGCGCGAAGTCCGCGAGGAGACCGGGCTGTGGGTGAAGCCGGGGCGGCTGGTCGGGTCGGTCGAGCGGCCGGGGCGGGACGGGGCGGTGGTGGACATCCGGGATTACGCCGCCAGCGTGACCGGTGGTGACCTCGCCGCCGGTGACGACGCCGATGATGCCCGCTGGGTCCATCCTCGTGATCTCGATCACCTACTTCTGACCAGCGGACTGGCCGAGACTCTCACCGCGTGGGGTGTGCTCGGCTGACGTGGGCTGACGTGGGCTGACCGGGCGGCCGGCCCGTGCTCACCGGTGGCTCGAACCGCAGCGACCGGGTCAGCCCCGCCGCGCGTCCCTTCGCCGCGGCGACCATGGCCAGCTTGCGCGAGGCCTCGTCGATCATCTCGTCGCCCAGCATGACCGCCCCCCGGTGCTCGACCGTGGTGTAGTACTCGTAGGCGTCGAGGATGAGTTCAGCTCGTTCATAGTCGTCCTGGCTAGGCGAGAACGCCTCGTTGACGACGTCGATCTGGCCAGGGTGCAGAACCCACTTGCCGTCGTAGCCGAGCGCGGCGGCACTGACGGCAGCGGTGCGCAGGCCCGCCAGGTCACCGATCGCCAGATACGGCCCGTCAATGGCGGCCAGCCCCTGACTGCGGGCAGCCACCAGGATGCGCAGCAGTGGGTAGTGGTAGGCGTCGGAGCCAGCGTAACCAGCGGGCTGCGCGCCTACCTGGAGCGAGCGCATGCCGAGGCTGGCCATGAAATCGGCCGGCCCGAACACCAGCGCCCGCAGCCGGGGCGATGCGGCAGCGATGGCATCCACGTTCGCGAGTCCCCTGGCGTCCTCGATCTGCGCCTCGATACCGATCCGGCCCACCTCGCCGCCGGTGTCCTGCTCGATCTGGCTGAGCGTGACGTCCAGCCAGGCGATATGGGCAGGGTCAGTGACCTTGGGCAGCACGATGGCGGCCAGGCCGTGCCCGGCAGCGGTCACCACCTCGGCCACGTCCCGGTAGGCCCACCGGGTCCCGGCGTCGTTGATGCGCACCGCCACGACTCTGCCATCCCAGCCGCCCTCGTTCAGCGCCGCGATGACGTTCTGCCGCGCCTGGGCTTTCGCCGCCGGGGCGACCGCATCCTCCAGGTCGAAGAAGACCTCGTCAGCCGCGAGTCCGCGGGCCTTCGCCAGGAACCTCGGGCTGCTGCCCGGCACCGCCAGGACCGAACGCCGGGAACTGTACTCCTGCGCCACGGCTTACGGCCTCCTGCTTCTCATGGCACCCTGACCTACGTGAGCGAGACTCGGCCTGTGATCACTGCCCTCATCGCGGAGGCTACCAAGCGGGCCGGCCTGATCTGGATCACCATCGGCACCCACGGCCACCCCTATCCAGCCTGGCATATCTGGCGCCCGGCGCCCGGCGCCGGGTCCCAGCCACCGGGTGCCGCCTACCTGGTGACCGGCCCCGGCGAGCAGCCGCTGCCCGGCCTGCGCGCCGGGCACCAGGTAGGCGTCACCGTCGCCAGCAGCCAGACCGGTGGCGCGCTGGTGACCTGGACCGCTGATGTCAGCCGGGTCGAGCCGGGAACGCGGGAGTGGGACGAGGTCATCGGCCCGCTTGTGGCCGGCCGGCTCAACGCCGTGCTGGCCCCCGGCGAAACCTCGCCTGCGCAGCGATGGGCACGCTCCGGCGCGGTGTTCCGGCTCTCACCTGTCTCCGGTGAGATAACACACCGGCACTGAACTCTCGCACCGGGTTAGCCTCGCCGCCGCCTGCCGTTCACCCGGGCGGCCGTCTGGCCGGCCATCGTCAGCGTCGCAAATGGCCACCAGTGTGGAGGTTTCCTGATGTGCAGGCCCATCCGAGGTGTGCTCGCCAGGTCGCTCACTGACCCGGTGCCCGGTGCTCTGCCCACCGGCATACCATGAACCCATGGTCTCCCCGTCCGCTCCCACCGCACCGCCCAGCACTGACCAGGTGACTGCCGCCCTGGCCGGCGTCAATGATCCCGAGATCCACCGGCCGATCACCGATCTGGGCATGGTCAAGAACGTCGAAGTCCATCCGGACGGCAAGGTCCGCGTGGACGTGTACCTCACCGTCGCGGGCTGCCCGCTGCGCGACACCATCACGCGCGATGTCACCGCCGCTGTCTCCGGCCTGCCGGGCGTGTCGGGGGTCCGCGTGGAACTGGACGTCATGAGCGACGAGCAGCGCCGCGAACTCCAGGGGCGCCTGCGCGGCGGTCGCGCCGAACGCGAGATCCCGTTCGCCCAGCCCACCTCGCTCACCCGGGTGTTCGCCATCGTCAGCGGCAAAGGCGGGGTCGGCAAGTCCTCGGTGACGGTCAACCTGGCCGCCGCGCTGGCTGCCACCGGGCAGAAAGTCGGCGTGCTCGACGCCGACATCTACGGCCACTCGGTGCCCCGCATGCTTGGCGTGACCGGGCGGCCCACCCAGGTCGAGCAGATGATCATGCCGCCGTCCGCGCATGATGTGAAAGTCGTCTCGATCGGGATGTTCACCACTGGTAACGCACCGGTGGTGTGGCGAGGGCCGATGCTCCACCGCGCAGTGCAGCAGTTCCTTGCCGACGTGTACTGGGGCGACCTTGATGTGCTCCTCCTGGATCTGCCGCCGGGCACCGGTGATGTCGCGATCTCCGTCGCCCAGCTGGTGCCGGGCGCCGAGCTGATCGTCGTCACCACCCCCCAGATCGCCTCCGCGGAAGTGGCCGAACGCGCCGGGGCGCTGGCGGTGCAGACTCATCAGCGCATCGCCGGGGTGGTGGAGAACATGTCGGGCCTGCCGTGCCCGCACTGCGGCGAGATGGTGGACGTCTTCGGCTCTGGGGGCGGCGAGACGGTCGCTGCTGCCCTGACCCGGATGACCGGCGCCAGGGTGCCGGTGCTCGGTCAGGTGCCGATCGACGTGAAGCTGCGCGAGGGCGGGGACGCGGGGGTCCCGCTGGTACTCAGCGATCCGGGATCACCCGCTGCCCAGCAGCTCACCGAGATCGCGACCGGGCTGGCCAACCGCAGCCGCAGCCTGGCGGGCAGGCAGCTGGGCTTGTCGCCAGTGTGACCTGGGCTTACGTGGCCTCGAGGTCGTAGGGCGGGTTCTCCTCGGGCGCCAGCACCGCCCCGGATTCGGCCATCACCGGTTCAGGCTCCGCTACCGGCTCGTCGTCGAAGCCGTCCAGCAGATGCTTGCGCACGAAATTGCGCGGGTTCAGGTCAGCGACGTCGAACTCGGAGAACTCCGGCCCCAGGCCTTCCCGAAGATCCCTGGTCGCCCCGTCCGCGAGGCGCCGCAGTTCCCGCAGCGCGCGGCCTGCCTGTGAGGCGATCCTGGGCAGCTGATCGGGCCCGAAGATCACCACCGCGATCACACCAAGCACCAGGAGCTTGGTGATGGACAGGTCGAAGAGCACGGCGGGTCTCCAGAGGGCGCTTGGGCGCACCGTAGTACGTGGTCATGTCCACTGTAGATCACAGGCTGAGCCATGACAGCAGGCCGTGCCACATCCTGGCGAGCAGGCCCGGCCGGTCGTCGTGCGGCAGGGCGGCCACCACCTGGCCAACCGTCTCCCGGGGCGCGGCGGCGATGAGGGTGAACACGAACCCTCGCGCTGACCAGGCAGTGCTGAGATCGTCGGGATCGCCGGTGTACACGCGGTGGCCTTCCAGCGCCACCCGCGACCACCCGCTCAGCCTGTCCGGCAGGTACCCGCGCTGGACGAAGACCGACACCACAGACAGCCCGTCGGAGTAGTCGAGGTCGACGACCGGGCCGGACGGGGTCATGTTCTCCCTGGCGCCCAGCAGCCGCAGGTTCCCCAGCAGGCGCCCCGGCAGCGGCCAGCCTCGCGCGCGGAACGCGGCGAGCCGCGCCGGCGCGAGCGTGTTGCGCCAGGGTTTGGCCGCGGCGCCGGGCACGCCCGCCACCGCCGTGCCGCCGATCGTCACGTTGGTGAATGCCACGTCACTGATCAGGTGCGCCCGGGAGTCGAACATCTCCCTGCGCAGCGGCAGGCCCGTGGTGCTGTCCAGCCAGAACCAGGCGGCCAGGCTCCCGTCGTGGCGGCGGACCGTGACGACCCGGGCGGTCCGGTCCGCCACCTGCCCCCAGCCGGTGACGGCCAGCATGTAGTTCGTGCCGAGCAAAGCCGCCAGCCGGGTGCTCATGCCCAGGACCCCGGCCCCGTCCAGGTTCCGCGCGGCATCGCCCGCGAGCGGGACGGCCTGGCGTGGCTGGCCCGGCAGCTCCACGGCGGTCGCAGCGTTCAGGGTCAGTGCCTGGCCGCCCGGCTGGTGCCAGACGTCCATGGCCGACGAGTTCCCGCCCCCCTGAGCCCACCAGGCCACCTCCACCCCCTGGTAGGCGACGGAATGGCAGGCGCGGGCAGCCTGGGCGAGCAGCCGCAGGCCCGCTGCCTGGCCCAGCCGGAGCGAGCCGACCGCGGCCGGGACGGGGGCGGCCGCCGGCCGCGCCGTCCTGGCGGCCCTGCCGGGCGCAAGCTGGCCCCGGACCGCCATGACGGCACCGGTCATCAGCAGGCCAGCCAGCACCGCGGCGCTGATGAACCGCAGTGCCGCCGGATCGGTACCAGGGCATCGGCCAGCAGCCCCCGGCCTGGCCTGGGATCCCGTCACCGGGCTCATGGAACCCCGGGGGTGAAGGCGGGGGGGGCGGGCGGCTGGGAGGCAGGCTGCACCGGCACCTCCCCGGTGGTGATCGCGTGCTGGACCATGAACACGTCCAGGGCCGGAACCACCCTCGGGCCCGCCGGGGGCTGGCTCCGGCCGCCAAGGAATGCCGCGGCGGACAGGCTCAGCCCGGCCACGGCTAGCGCGGCCCCCCCAGCCACGAGCAGAGGGCGGGCCCGCCGTCCCCGGCCAGCATGCGCGGGCCAGAACCCGTGGCCGGGCTGCGCCCCCGACGCGGCCAGGGCAATCAGGCGCCAGTTCGGCGCATTCCCGGTGGCGGCCCCACCAAGGGCGTGCATCCGCCGTTTGAGCACCCGCAGCGCAGCTGCCTCCTCCCGGCAGGGCTCACATCTGGCCAGGTGCGAGAGCACACGTTCGCGCTGCGCACCGCTCAGCTCCCCGTCGATCAGGGCGGACAAGCGGTCGCCGAGGTGCCTCATGACCGCCCGCCCAGGGCAGCGGGGGATGGCCCGGGGTGACGGGGGCGGCGGTGATCCAGCGCCGTCCGCAACTGGGCACGGCCACGGTGGATCCGGCTGCGCACGGTTCCAAGCTTGACTCCGAGCGTGGCAGCGATCTCCTCATAGGACAGGCCCTCGATGTCACACAGCACAACGGCTGCCCGGTACTCGGGCGCGAGTGCCTCCAGGGCCGCCTGCACATCGGTGTCGAGATGCCGGGCATCGAATGCCTGCGCGGGTGTGGGCTCATCGTCGCGGAGCAGCCCGACCGCGTCGTCAGCCAGGCCCTCGAACCGGATCCGCTGCCGGCGGCGGGCCATGTCGAGGAACAGGTTGGTGGTGATCCGGTGCAGCCAGCCCTCGAAGGTGCCAGGGGTGTAGCTGGGCAGTGAACGGAAGACCCGCACGAAGACCTCCTGGGTCAGGTCCTCGGCGTCGTGCGTGTTGCCGGTGAGACGGTAGGCAAGCCGGTATACCCGCGCGGAGTGCTGCCGAACCACGTCGTCCCAGCTCGGAGGCGTCCACTCGGGGATCACGGTCTCGGCCGTTCCGGCTTCGCCCACTCTGGCGCCTCCCGCCCTTGTCTGTGCCCCACGGTAGCCGCTCAGCTCACTGCAGTGGAACGTTCAGACCGGCCCTCCTGGTTCCCGGGTCACGGCGCGTGACGATAAGCTGCCGCACTGGGAGGGTCCCACACCCACCGGGAGGCAGGCATCGTGAGCGCTGAGGCCACTGCGGCCTACGTCGAGGAGTATCTCCCCGAGGACGAGGCGCTACTGGCAGCGCGCCGCAGTGCCGCACGGGTGGGTGGCGCAGCGCCGGTCAGCCCCGCCGTGGGCGCCACCTTGCGCTTCATCGCGGCCGCGCTGGCCGCCAGAGCGGTGGTCGAGATCGGCACGGGCTGTGGCACCTCGGGCATCTGGCTGCTCCGCGGCATGCGCCGCGAGGCGGTCCTCACCAGCGTCGATGTCGAGCCTGAGCACCAGCGCCTGGCACGCAAAGCGTTCACTGAGGCGGGCTTCGCCAGCAACCGCTACCGGCTGATCAGCGGGAAGGCCGCCGACGTGCTGCCCCGGCTCACCGACGGCGGCTACGACCTGGTGTTCTGCGACGCGGACAAGCAGGAGTACCCCGACTACCTGACTGCCGCGCTCCGGCTGCTCCGGGTGGGCGGCGTGGTGGCCTTCGACAACGCGCTGTGGGGCGGCAGCGTCGCCGATCCCGGCCGGACCGACCCGGAGACCTCCGCGATCAGGGAGGTGGCCGAACTCGTCCGGCAGGACGAGCGCCTCGTGCCACTGCTGCTGCCAGTGGGGGACGGCCTGCTGGCCGCGGTCAAGCGAGGCTAGGGAGTCTCCCCGGCCAGCCAGCGCAGCAGCACCCTGGTGCCGAACCCGGTAGCGCCCCTGGTGTTCTCCCCGTCGTCGGACGCGGACCTGGCCGCCCCGGCGATGTCCAGGTGGGCCCAGGGCCGGCCACCGGTGAACTCCCGCAGGAACAGTGCGGCGTCAATGGACCCGGCCCGGGTACCGCTCACCCGGGAGATGTTGGCCAGATCGGCGACCGGGGAGTCCAGGGCGCCCCGGTAGTCCTCGACCAGTGGCATCCGCCACAGGGCGTCACCGCTGGCCCGGGCAGCGGCGAGCAGGCCAGCGGCCACCTGGTCGTCGCTGGCGAACAGCGCGGCGATCTGGGTACCGAGGGCGACCCGCACCGCACCCGTCAGGGTGGCAATGTCGATCATCACGTCCGGCTGGAGTACCGCATCGGCGTAGGCAAGGGCATCAGCCAGGACCAGGCGTCCCTCCGCATCCGTGTTCAGCACCTCGGTGGTGCGGCCACCATAGTGGGCGATGACATCCCCAGGCCGCAGCGCGGACCCGGACGGCATGTTCTCAGCCGCAGCCACCAGCCCGGTCACCCGGGAACGGACACCGAGCCGGGCAAGCGCGGACATGACCGCGATCACCACCGCGCCGCCGGCCATGTCGGTCTTCATCAGCTTCATGCCGCCGTTTGGCTTGAGTGACAGCCCTCCGCTGTCGAACGTGATGCCCTTGCCGGCGAGCACCACATGCGCGTCCGGGTGCGGCGGCTGGTAGCTGAGCTCAATCAGGCAGGGCGGCTGCGCCGACCCCGATCCCACTGCCAGCAGGCCACCAAACCCGTGCGCAGCCAGTTCACCGGCTTCCCACGTCCGCACCCCGAGCCCGCCGCGGGCCGCCACCTCCCGTGCCTGACCGGCCAGCCAGGCGGGGGTCTTGCGCCCCGATGGCATGTTGGTGAGGTCGCGGGCCATCGCCACCGCGGTGGCGATGGTGGTGCCCCATTCGAGCACCGCCGGATGATCATCCGGGTCGGCCATCAGCAGGCGCACCTCGCCGGGCTCGGCAGTGGCCTGCCCGGCGGCGAGCGAGAACCGGTAGGAGCCGAGCAGCAGCCCGACGAGGAACGCCTGCACAGCCTCATCGGGCCGGCCGAACACCGCCGAGGTGAGCAGGCAGCGGCCCCGCGTGACCCGGCGGCCGACCGCTGCGCCAGCTTTCTGCATGGCCCTGGGCGACCCGTCGCCGAGCCCGAGGAACATCAACGGGCACGTGCCACCGCCCAGGCCGACCACCACTTTGGCGAGATCACCCGCGTTGCCGGTCGCCTCGCAGCGGGTGATCACCTCGGCGGCAGGCGCGCCGAGGAACGCGTCGATCCCGGCCGACTCGGCGCCCTGGACCGGCACCACGATCAGATCGGGGGCGCCGTGAGCACCGCTGCCCACCCCGGCAAGGTAATGGGCGAGCGGCTGCGAGCCGGCCGCGGCGACCGCGGTCAGCCGGGCATCGATCGGCAAGCTTCAGCCCGTGGCGGACTTGAGCGCATCCGAGAGCTGAGCCGCTTCGTCTGCCGACAATTCGACCACGAGCCGGCCACCGCCCTCGAGCGGTACGCGCATCACGATGCCGCGGCCTTCCTTCGTGACCTCGAGCGGGCCGTCACCCGTCCGCGGCTTCATCGCCGCCATCCTGCATCCCCTTCCTGCCCGGGGCCGCATGAGGCCTCTGCGAGGCCCGCCGCCGGTCCTGCCGGCGGCTGCGGCGAGTACTGCCGATTCACAGCCGTGTCGATCAGTACGTCTATTATCCAGGGTTCGGGCGCTGGATGGTAATGATCAGTGTCGGGCGGCTCGTACACAGGCCGCGGCATGACAGGTGAAACTGGAACCGTGAACGCGCGATCTGCCCTCTTTGACCTTTATGGGGACCACTTGCGCGGCCGTGGCGCCCAGGCGCCGGTGGCCTCGCTGGTCCGGTTGCTGGCGCCGCTGGGCATCACCGCGCCGGCGGTCCGTACCGCGGTGTCCCGCATGGTCCGGCAGGGGTGGCTGACGCCGGTCCGGCTGGCCGGCGGGCCGGGCTACGCGCTCACGCCGCGGGCCAGCCACCGGCTGGACGAGGCAGCCGAGCGCATCTACCGCCACGGCGACCATGGCTGGGATGGCCGCTGGAACATCCTGGTGACCAGCCGGGTACGGGAGCGATCGCGCCGGGAGCGCGTCCGCTCCGCCCTGCACTATCTGGGGTACGCACAACTGGACGAATCGACGTGGGTCAGCCCCCGCGCCTCGGCGGAGCTTGACGTCCTGCTGGAGACCGAAAGACTGCCCGCCGAACGATTCTGTGCCACCTATGACGGCGACCCATACCGACTGCTGTCGCGGGCATGGAACCTCGATCGGCTCGCTCACGCCTACCAGCACTGGCACGCCGCGGCTGGTGAACTGATCGCGGGCATCGGCCCCGGCGCGACAGACGAGGCAGTGTTCGCGGTACGCAGCACGCTGGTCCACGAGTGGCGCAAGTTTCTGTTCTCCGACCCGGGTCTTCCCGCACCGCTACTGCCGGCGCAGTGGCCCGGGCATGAGGCGGCCAGGTTCTTCCACGCCGAATCGGCCCGGCTCTTGCCGGCCGCTTCCCGCTTCGTGGACTGCTGCCTGCAGGCTGACATGCCAGACCCGCGGTGACGCGAGCGGGAACCCGATCACCGGACCCGGTCGCGGCCGGTGCGCCCGGCGCCGTACCCGCAGTCCAGTTCCTCGCACAGGCACACGATCTGCTCGACCACGTCCTCGAGGTCGGTGAGTGTCCGGTGCTCATAGGAGCCGGCCCTGGTCCGCCACGAAATCCTGCCAGAGCGGCACCATACGGTGAGCCCGCGCCGGACCGAGAGCACCGATATGCCCGCTGCGGCCTCTTCGGCATGCAGGAGGCTCCCGCCGAGGCCCCGGTCGGCCAGCATCGCTTCCAGCCGCCGGGAGGCATGGCACGGGCGCAACCGGGTGTGCCCGAGGCCGGCCGGGACGCACTCGGCCGCCACCGGCTGGGCGAACCACACGGCCTTGCCAGGGACCTTCCAGCCCCCCAGGCGGGAACGGGTCAGATGATGGCCCCACCGTCCGCCCGACAGCCCGGCCACTACCTGCAGACCGCGGCCGCTTTCCGTCTGCGGCCTGGTCCTGCCCGTGCCGGGTGGCGGACCGTGCTTCCAGCCGGCCAGCGAGTCAAATACCTTGCAGACCAGCTCCCATCGCCCCTCGCGGCGGCGCAAGTAGAGCCATAGTTCGGGGGCGCCAGCCTCCGGCCAGCGCGCCGTACCGTCGAACGCGACGTTCTGAAGCGCGTGCAGCGTGTTCGCCGCTAGCTCGCTCGCCATCGTGACGCCGTCATGGACCTGGTCATCCGGAAGTCCCAGGCACGCCACTGCTTCCCGGAAGACCCACCTGGCCTCGCGGGCACAACTGGCGTCAAGCGGGAGCGGCCAGGCGCAGCAGCCGCCTGCCGCAAGCGCAGCAGGACCGGTTACCCGTGAATCCGCCGCCTCCCGGCCGATCGCGGAATCTCCGACTGGGGCGGGCACTCCCCTCCACCGGCCCGCAACATTCGGAGTCAACCCGGGCATCACCACGGGCTGCGGTGTGGCTACGGCAGGCGACGGTAACATGCTCCTCAGCCTTCGTGACTCGTGGATCTGTGAAACACAGATTACGAGTTGTTGTGCCCCCTTCGCAATGACATCCTGCGATTACTTTCCGCTAGTCAGGCAAGTGCGTGTGCCCCAAGGTACGTGTACAGTCACAGACGCGGCGGGTTGCACTCCGCCGGGCCTTGAGACAGGCGCAGCATAGAAGAATCCCCCGGGTGGCAGCCCGGGGGATTCTTCGTCAGCGCTATGAGACGGTCAATGCACGTCGCTGATCGCGCCGAAGTCGTAGCGGCCCGACCGGGCATCCGCCAGGAAAACGGCGAACGCGGCCCGGCCGACGACGTGTGCACCCCCCTCGGGACGTTTACTGTCCCGGACGGCGATTACGCCGGGGAGGTTGGCGGCCACTTCCACGCACCCGCCGTTGTACTGACTGAGGCGGGCCTTCCGCCAGACTGCTTGAGACAGGTCGGTCATGGATCACTCCAGTTGTTCAGCGAGTTGTCTGAGATAAATTGTGGTGTCGGCGGGCTCCAGGGCACCGTCGACCGCGCGATCGAACGATTGGCTGTACATGTTCACCTGGTCCGCGCTAGTCACCTCCTGAATCGCCGTATCGGTCTCCGTGTAGGCGATGCTGGGTTCGCCGTCGGAGAAGTCGAAGATGTTGATCGCTGACATCAGGCCACGCGGCGGCCCATCGGTGAAGCGCTGGATGCGCAGGTCAACGTTGGGACGCGGGCTGAGGTCAATCAGGTGCTCGATGAGTTCCCGCCGGTCAGACCGCGATCCCCACTGGTACCGCAGCGACGCTTCGGTGATGACCGCGCACAGCATGGGGGCGGTGCCGTCAGAACGGTCGAGGATCTCCTGCCGGCGCAACCGCGTCTCCAGCACCTTGCGCCGCCAGGCCGGGGGCCTGGGCCCGATGCGCATGAATGCTTCCGCGTAGTCCTGCGTCTGCAGCAGCCCGGGCAGGACCAGTGGCATGAAGCACCGGATGCGGACGGCGTCATTCTCGAAGCCGGGGAACTCGTTCTCGAAAATGTCGGAATAGTCGCGCCACCACGGCCGGGCCCGCGCCTGGATGGCCAGCTCTTCCAGCTGCTCCCGTTCGGCCACGTCTACGTCGTAGATCCGCAGAAGATCGCGGATATCGCTCATCTCGGGGCGTTTCCACTGATTGGCCTCAAATCGACCTACCTTGCCCCGCCCCCAGTTCAGCATGTCACAGACGTGGTTGGCCGTGTAGCCACTCTTCACCCGGAGCTGGAGAAGGCGCCGGGACAGCCGACGCTTAGCCACGGTGGCACCGTAGGCATCGTCGGTCATTCGGGGTCGCCTCCTTGACAGGATGTTGCCAGCAGTATAGCGGTACCTAAGTTGTGAATCACAGATTTTATGGGCCTCAACAATGTCGCTCACTCCACTCGCTTGTCACAGCTATCGCTCCTGCCACAGAGAGAACGCGGGCTAAAGCGCCCTCCCGGGGAAACACCGGAAAAAGCTCCCAGAACCTCCGGCTACGGCCACCGCACCAGCCATGCCAGGAGCACCCGCACCCGCTAGCCGAGCGCGTCGTCAAACTCGCCCTTCCGGACGCCGTCAAGGAAGCACTCCCACTCATGGCGGTCGTACACCAGGATCCTTTCCGCCGGGTCACCGGCCACCCGCATCAGCACCCACTCACCCGCAGGGCCGTCCGGCCCCCCGGCAAAGGCGACCTCGATAGCGCCTTCCCCATCCCCGGAGCGCTGCCAGGACAGGGCAGCGGCATCGATGCCGAGACTCTCAACCGTCGGCTTGCTGGTCACATCACCTCCACTGGTCCTCATGGGCGCCGGCCCACCCCGCCATACAGCACCCGTGATCCATCGCTGTCAGCAAGCCCGGGATCCTCGGCCCCCCATTGGCCGACGTAGCAGATACCGGGCGCGGCCTGGTTGTAGGGCGGTATCAGGTCCAGGCCACGGAAGAAGCGCTCCACCTGCGCCCGGGGCCGCAGGAAGATGTTCTCGGTCGCCCTGGCGAACTCCTCCCGGCTGACCTCGACCGCGCGTGGCGGGAGCAGGTCGGCGGTCCCATGCGACAGGACCAGATAGCTGCCGGGCGGCAGTGCGCCCACGTAACGGGCCACCAGGCCCCAGGGATCGGCCGCCGGTGCCACGAAATGCATGACCGCGGTCATCAGCAGCCCCACCGGCTCGGCGAAGTCGATAAGCGCCCGCAGGTCCGGATGGCCGAGCACGGTCTGCGGATCACGCAGGTCAGCCGTGATGTGGGCCGCACCGCCGACCCCGTCGAGGAACTCGTCCGACATCGACGCCACCATCGGATCGATGTCGACGTACACCACCCGGGCGGGTGGGGCCACCCGGCGCACGATCCCGTGCGTGCTGCTGGCCATGGGCAGTCCCGACCCGATGTCGATGAACTGCCCGACACCCTGCTCAGCCAGCCAGCGGGCGGCACGCTGATGGAACGCGCGGTTCGCCCACGCCCCGTCGCTGGCTTCCGGCAGGACCGCCAAGATCCGTCTGGCCGCCGCCCGGTCGGCGGCGAAATTGTGGGTGCCGCCGAGGAGGTAGTCGTACAGCCGGGCCGGGCTGGGAACTGCTGGGTCCACCCCGGGCGGGACCGGCGGATCGGTGGTTCCGGCCTGCCCGCTACCTCGCAGCGTGGCGCTCATGGGCACCTCGCGACTCCGCAGTACAGCCAGCGGGACCCGTCGCTGTCGGCCAGATCCGGATCGTCCGCCCCCCACTCGCCCACATGCACCACCCCGGCGGCGGTCCCGTCGGGGGAGACCATATCCAGCCCGTCGAAGAACCGCTCGATATCGGCCTTATTGCGGAAGTAGATCTGCTCGGTCCCCTTCGCGTACATCTCCTCGGCCACCCGCACCGAACGGGGCGGGGTCTTGTCGTTGGTCACCTGAGACAGCACCAGGTAGCTGCCGGATGCCAGCACCTGGACATAGCGCGCCACCAGCCCCCATGGATCCGCTGACGGCGCCACGAAATGCGTCACCGCCGTCATCATCAGCCCAACCGGCTCAGCGAAATCGATCAGCGCCTTGAGGTCCGGGTTGCCCAGCACGCTGGCCGGGTCACGCAGATCGGCAAAGACCACCGTGGCGTGGGGGTTGCCTGCCAGCAGCTGACCCGAGTAGGCAAGCACCATCGGGTCGTGGTCCACGTACACCACCCGGGCATCCGGGGCCACGTCCTGCACCACGTCATGGGTGTTGCCCACCGTCGGCAGCCCGGACCCGATGTCGATGAACTGCCTGATCCCCCTCTCCGCCAGCCAGCGCGCCGCCCGCTGATGGAACCCGCGGTTCGCCCACGCCGCGTCGATGACCTCGGGAATCATCTCGCGCACCTGATCCGCCACATCGCGGTCGGCGAGGAAGTTGTTGTGACCGCCCAGGAAGTAGTCATACATCCGGGCGGGGGCGGGCACAGTGGGGTCCACCCCGGCGGGTACCTGCAATTCCTCGGTCATATTGGCCACCTCATACGTTGCTCGTCACTTCATGCGGCCCTCACGGGCACCTCACGACCCCGCAGTACAGCCACCGGGAGCCGTCGCTGTCTGCCCGCGCCCGGTCCTCGGCCCCCCACTCACCCGTGTGCACCACTCCGGGTGGTGTCCGCGCGCCAGGAGAGACCATCTCCAGCCCGTCGAAGAAGCGCTCCACCTCTGCCCTGGTCCGCGGGTAGATGTCCTGCGAAGACCTGGCATACACGTCCCGGCACACCGCCAGCGACAGGGGCGGCTTGCTGTCGCCGGTGACGTGCGAGACGGCCAGATAACTGCCCGGTGCCAGCGCGGCCGCGTACTGCCGCACGATCCGCCACGGGTCTTCCTCATCGGCCACGAAGTGCAGGACCGCGGTTATCAGCAGACCCACCGGCTCGCTGAGGTCGATGAGCGCGCGCAGGCTGGGATGATCCAGCACCCCCGGCGGGTCGCGGAGGTCAGCCTGGATCATGGTGACGGCACCGGTATCCGCCAGGAATGCCTTGGCGTAGGCGATGACCATCGGGTCGTGGTCCACGTAGACCACCCGCCCATGCGGGACCTGGGCCAGCACCACCTCATGCGTGTTGCCCCGCGTCGGAAGCCCGGACCCGATATCGATGAACTGGCGGATTCCCTGCCTTGCCAGCCAGCGGGCCGCCCGCTGGTGGAACGCGCGGTTCGCCCAGGCCGTGTCCTCCAGTTCGGGGATTAAGTCGCGCAGCCGGTCGGCCACCAGCCGGTCGGAGGCGTAGTTGGCCGTCCCACCCAGGTAGTAGTCGTATAGCCGGGCCGGGCTCGGTGTGGTGGGGTCCACGCCCGGCGGGACCGGCGGATCGGTGGTCATGTCACCTCCCTCCGGTCGACCGCTTTCAGGCACGTGACCACTCCACGGCCACGGCCGGGGGAGCGCTCGCCGCAGTGCTCCCCTACCCACCGACAGTTCACAGTCTCGCACGCTCCGTGTGAATCGCGAACCGCTAGCCACAAATCACCGACAGGCAAATTTACGAATAAGCGCCCCGGCGGAAGCAGCCGGACAGATGGTCGTCAACGATGCCGCAGGCTTGCAGAGCAGCATAGACGGTGACCGGGCCGGTAAAGGTGAAGCCGAGCCCCCGCAGTTCGCGTGCACATGCCTTTGACGCAGGAGTCCACGCGGGAACGTCGCCCGTCGTGACCGGCGGGCGGGACGGGCCGTCAGCATACCGCCACACCAGCGCGGCAAGCCCGCCGGGGATGGCCAGCGCCGCCCGGGCATTGCCGATCACGGCCTCGATTTTGGCGCGATTGCGCACGATGCCGGCGTCGCTGAGAAGCCGCCCGGTGTCGGCCGGGCCGAATGCGGCAACCTCGGCCAGGTCGAAGCCGCGGAAAGCGGCCCGGAAATTGCCCCGCTTGCGCAGGATCGTCAGCCAGGACAGCCCGGACTGGAACGCCTCAAGCGAGATACGCTCGAAGATCCCCACATCGTCCCGGACCGGCCGGCCCCATTCCTGGTCGTGGTAGAGGAGATAGTCAGCGCTACCGAGCGCCCACGGGCACCGCAGCCGCCCGTCCGGCCCCGCGGCCGGGCCCAGCCCGGCCTCACTCATCAGGGCCGGAGCCGGGCACGTCAGGCAGCACGGGGCGGTCGCCATCGCGGTCGCCATCGCGGCCGGCCTGGCCGGGTGGCGGGCCAGCGTCCCGGCTGGCCGGCTGGGCTGTGTCCTGGCCGGTCCGCAGGTCGGCCAGTTCCCGGCGGAGTGTCGCGATCTCCACATCGCGTTCGGTCACCGACCGTGCGATCACCCGCAGCGCTTCCTCGGTCGCCTGCGCGTTGTACCCCCACATCGACATCGGCAGCCGCAGCAGGGCGACATCCGTGGCCGTCACCTCGTCGAGGCCGATCGGCGGGAGGTCAGCGGCAAACGGGGCCATTTCGCCGGCCCGCCCGAGGGCGGCCAGGACCGCGCCGCCCCCGATGGCCACGGCTATCAGCAACAGGACTACTGGCACAGTACGAATCGTGCCATGCTCGGGAGGTGGCAGCACACGCGGAGAGTTCCCACCCCGCCGCGCGCACACTTCTGCTGGGCATCGCCACCAGCCCGGAGCAGGCCGCCCAGGCGCTGGCCGAGGGCGCCGACCTGGTCGACGCCTCCGCTGCCAGCCCAGCCTCGCTTGCCGCGATCCGCGCCAGCCAGCCCGGTGGCGTGCTCTGGGCAGGCTCGCCCGCCGGCCCGCTGGACATCGACCTGCTGGTGGCTGACGCCACGCAGGCCAAGGTGGCCGCACTGGCCGCGATCAGCACCTGGCTGGGTGCGCCGGTCATCCGGACCCGGCACACCCGGGTGGCCCGGCGCGCCATCGACATGGCAGCGGCTATCGCGGGCACGCGGCCGCCCGCGCTGACCGTCCGCGGGCTGGCCTGATCAGGTGATCCTCATCGGTCCTGGGCGGCGGGGGGAAGCGCGGGAACCTGCGTGACGGTCGGCACGGGCGGCCCAAACGGCCCGCCGTTGTTGTGTGCCGCCCGGATGATCCGCACCACTTACTCCCGAGCGTCCTCGATCATGCGCCGGGCG